>Ga0187771_10000626_pt1 | contig 22021 bp, 14 predicted proteins | sample 0116_SJ02_MP15_1_FD_133139 | JGI IMG/M metagenome (GOLD analysis project Ga0187771, IMG submission 133139) | Tropical peat soil microbial communities from peatlands in Department of Meta, Colombia - 0116_SJ02_MP15_10_MG | ecosystem: Environmental > Terrestrial > Soil > Wetlands > Peat | place... | reverse complement strand
CACTCTCGTGGATCTTCCAGCCCTTGTCTCGGAACTTCATTTGCGCGGTTTCGACCAAGACAAGGTGGATTCAGCTCTGAGGTGCCTGGTCCACGTCTACGTTGTACAGGGGTATGCCGCGACCGAAGTAGGCGGAATCCTCGCGGAAGACATTCTGAGTACGTATGATCTCGACGTTGTTCAGGCAGGGACACAGCTTTTCCTTGAGAAGTCGATGACCCAGGGAAGAGAGGTCTTCAGAGTGAGGTGGGGGTGTGAAGTCGCCGCGAAGACAATGGAGAATCAGCTCTGGGACCACTCTTCCCAGAGGTGGGAGGAATTTGTCAGCCAGGTGGACGAGCGATACCTCGGATTGTTCATCCCTTCTGCCGGCGATGGTCGTGTGACTACCGCATGGAAGCTCGGCAAAGAGCTAAGGTGGTTCTCCGTAGAGGTGCCTCGGCAGGGTTGGAAGATTTTGGGCATGATAGACGACATAACAGAGGTCGCCTGGAAGCTGGATCTTGCCTTTGGGTACAGGTCATTGTCGACCGAAGGGGTCCAGGCGCCGCGAGTTCTTCTGCACGCTAAGGCTTACGACGTCCTCAAGCGGAGACGCGTCGAGCCACCCGAAGGGCTTATCCGGGCAATCCGTCTGTGGAGGTTCTTCTCTGAGTATGACGTTCACGCAACCGACTTCGTGGCCCTGATGAAGGAGTGCAACCTGACGCTGGAAGAAATCGTCGAACAGGTGAACAGGTTCTTCTCGAGCAACCTGACATCGCAGTACAGGGAAGGCCAGTACCCCCCCTATTTCATCAACGACAAGAAGAAGAAGGAATACCAGCAGGCGGTACAGGAACTTCTTCGACCCATGGACGCATGGCTACTTCGAAAGGTTGCCCCACAGGTCTCGCCTCGGCAGCAGTCTCAACTCTCGTATCGCCCCGTTGGACCAGCGCTTCCCCCTCCCAGCGGGGGCCAAGCCAGACAGCGGAAACTCGATTCCAAGCGTAGTTAACCGCAAACGCTTTCGAAGGGACATGAGGACTACGGCACCTCCAAATTCCATATCGAGGGGGAGGTCGAATCTGGATAAGCGCGGAAATGGGTTTAACTGGTTGAGATTAAGAGTCCCATGCGTTGAGTTCGCAAGACGAACCGCAGCAGAAGTACTCCTACAGGTACAGGATCGAGGCGAAGAGTCCGGCGGTATTCGACGAAGACAAATCGAGAGCAGAAGTCCAAACCTACATCAATGAGCTCCTAGGCGTCAAGGACAGGCCCCGGGAGAAAATCTCAGCACTTTCCGCATAGAAAACAACTAGTGCCAGCAACGGGCCAACAAAGGAACCCAGCGTGGGAAGTTCTCCCCGAGAGGAATTGTTTTCTTTACCCTTAATAGCGGAGAATCTTCGTGCCTCCGGAACCGGGCGAATCCTTTGGCAAGGAGCAAGAGGAACAGGAGGATTGGCACACTTCTGTTTCTCATTCCAATTATCCTCGTAGTAGCCGTGATCGCCTACGCGGTCATAGGAACATCTACCTTCCGTAACGGCACTCTGACCGTAGAGGGACAGACATCTTCCACATACTATCAATCGATACCCTTGAACGTCTCGGTGAACGTTGCTGGGGCAAAGGGGGTTACCCCCTTCACCATCTCGCTCCCTCCAGGAACGTATGTCGTTACATACTCGTCTGCCCACTGGTTCACCTCTCCCCCCCAGAGAATTGTGAATGTGACCGGAGGAACACACTCTTACGCTGTCGGGACCTATTCGCCCATTCTTGTCCACGTCTCGATTAATCAGGACAAATTCAACGCCACCAGTATAGAGGCTATGCACGGTGTCACACCGGTCGTCTGGAACAACCTTTCGACCAACTATGAGGTCATTACCAGCACTCTTACGGGACGGATAGTTATCCCGCCTTTGGCGAACTACACCTATATCTTTCAGCATGCTGGAACATACTATTTCTCGTTCCCCTTGACCCCAGGGTCCAACATTGAAATTAAGGTCGTCTAGGTGGGAACGAGGGCAGTAAATGCGGCAATCCTTAGGAATGTGCTTTAACCTTAGGATTTGAAGTTCACGGGGCAAGCTTTCCGGCATTTGGACCATCGCTGCCAAAGATATGGTGCCGAAATCTGGGTTCCGCCTCTATATGGGGGGGACAGTTCCTGAATAAACTTGGGGAAGCCTCAGAAGACCGAAATCGCCTAGATTCTCCCCCCCTTTGCTTGGATTGTGGACAATTTGTCCATCCTCCTTATATAAGGTGGTCGGGAAGCGAATACCGAAAATACAGAATGAATACGCCTTCTAAAGCGTATGTAACGAAATTTAGCTCAGGAACTATTCTAGCACTTTTGGCCTTCTCAGGCCTACTCATACTCATTCCAGTTGCTTCGCCGATCGTCGCGGCTAACGCGAGCCTACCCACGGTGTCCGTGACCGGAAACAACCCCGCTTTGGGCGGGAACACGGCTACGTTCACCCTGACAGTAGGGAATCCGTCTAGCAACCAATTCACTGTCACTGCCTTCACAATCAATGCGCCAGCAGGATGGACAATATGCACTGCCACTTCTGCTGCTCCTTGCGCCCCTCCTGGGACGAACCCAAAGGCTGGTGGCTTCCTCAGCGGAGTGCCATCGGCTACAGCGTCTGGAGTCACCTGGACCGTCTCGACCTTCACGGTTGGGACTGGTGCGGGTATCCCTCCGGGCAGTTCTGACACACTCGTGTTCACTGCAACGGCCGCGACTGGAACCTACCCATTCAGCAGCACCTTTACCACAAAAGCTCAGGACGCATCGGCTGTCGCGTTCTACACTGGACCGTCGTTCAGCATACTGGTGATTGACCCCGCCACCTGCTCGCAGGTCGCTCCGAACGTGTGCACGGTCACACCAGCAGCGCCAGCAGTCAACTACGTTGCGGGATCGGCTGCCCTCACCGAGACGGCGACCATCCTACCTGCGCAAGCAGGCATCCCAGTAGTGTTCTCAGCCCCAGGATACGCAGGTAGCTTCACCGGCTACAGTTTCTCGCCAGTAACGGCGTTAACCAACTCAGCCGGAGTCGCGACCACTGTGTTCCAGCCGAGTAACCTCGACTGTGCAACTGCAGCGGCCAACTGCGTGACCCACGTAGACATTGCGATTGGAAGTTCAAGCATAGCGGCAGTTGCGAGCGCGGTAACAGTCACTACTGTCGCCGGTGCTCCGTCCGAAGTCAGTTGGACTTTGGCCCCAGTAGCGAGCAACGGAAACAACTACATCCAACTTGAAGGGACAACCACGAACGCAGGTACATCCGGAACATTTACGGGAGCAAAGATGCTAGCAGCTGGAGCATCCTTCGCCATCGCAGATAAGTTCGGAAACTCAGTCAACCTCAATACCGCAAACCTCGTCTGGACCGTCACAATCACGGCGCTTTCGGGTGCCGGACTGTTTGACGCAATTGGACTTCCTTCAGTAATTAGTTGCACCAACGCGGCGCCAGGACCCAACGTTTGGATGTCAGGAACCACCGTCGTTGGCCCAGCCTGCCCGGTTGCCGGGTTGACCACTCCTCTACCCTTCAACTACTATCAGTCCCCAATTTACAATGCCATTGGTGAGCTCAGCGGAGGAGTCGCAGGCACGCTTTCCGGCAGCTCTTATGCGGGTGCCGGTCAGAGCGGCCAGCTATTCACATCGACTTTTGCCGCCGCATCACCCCTACCGGTGATGACGCTGCCATCGGGAGTAACCCTGCCGACGGGCGTGGTTTATCCACCTGACATTGCGGCAGGCGACAAAGTCAACGTGACGGCAACACTTGTTCCACCGGCCACATGTGGCGGAGGGGCAGTAGCCTGTCCGGCACAGCCAGGTGTCCCGGTATCGCTGATGCTCGACCAAGTGAACAGCTACGAGACAATCGCCGGTGCGCATGACTATGGTGCCAACTCGAAGCTGACCGTAGGGTTCAGCAACGGGCTGACCTACGTTTCGACTCCGACCGACTCATTAGGAGTCGCCTGGGGCCTATTCACCCTTGACACCGTCGCAACACCGACCGCGTCTCACGCCTACTTCCTCGACAATGTCACTGCGCCTAGTGACGTCTCCATAACCGCAGATCGTCCGAACAGCACATCCACATTCGTTGCTCCGGCTACACCTGTCATCACGGTATCAAATGTACCAACCACCTTCACAGTTCTGACATACTACGCGAACATAGAGGCCCCTGCGCCTCCTCCGCATGGACTAATGGGACCGGCAACACATGCTGCCACTGGTGCTTCCATCTACGTTGACGTGACGATATCCGACGCCTACGGAAACGTAGCGACGAACACCGGGTCGAACCAGATCCAGATCAGTCTGGCCGCGTCCTGCGGCAGCAGTTGCCCGCTTAGTGCCACCACTGTCTACATCCCCTCGGGTGGAAGCGATACGTTTGCCTCCTTCGGGGCCATCGTCTGGACCATGCCCTCCACAATCGGGTCCGTCACCTTGACGGGGTCCGGGGTGTTGTCGGGCGTAGCTAAGACGAGCGCTCCAGCAACCCTGGGAGTAGTCAGTCCTGACCCAACAATCGCGATCATCTCGCCCACTCCATTGAATGGAGTAATCTATAGCAGCAACAACGCCGTCGTATTCTCTGGCGAAGCCAACGTGTCCATCGGCTACGCGTCGACGGGATCGTTCGCCGTCAAGATTACGAGCGTCACCTACAGCATCGACGGTGGTGCCGTACAGACGGCGCCTACCACAACAGCAAACCAGATCACCTTCAGCGTGGCGGCCACCTTCACGGCAGGCCTCCACACGATCGTCTTCAATGCCACGGACAGTCTCGGCAACGTTGCCTCGAGCGCCAAATACTCGGTGCTCGTTGACACCACAGCCCCGACTGTAGCCTTCACCACTGCCAATGGCGCCCTTGTCACATACTCAAGTCCAGTCACCGCAACCATCACGGTCCCCGAGGGTGACCTTAACGCCACTTCGGTGGTAGCCTCCCTCAATGGGACAGCACTCGCCTCCAGCCATGTATCAGTGACTGGGACGAACAACCTTGGTCACAGCGTCACCTACACAGTGACTATTACCGGCCTTTCAGCTGGGTCGGACACGATCGGCCTTTCCGCGACCAGCCTCGCTGGTCTGAAGGGAACGGCGACAACGATCACAGTCACGGTACAGGTGAACCCTGCAACATCAGTAATCATCAACTCAGCCAGCTATGGGTCACTTGGTAGCTTCAACGGAATCTCCGTTACAGCCACCAACACCTGGTCAGCAAGCTACAACCTGGTCGTCTTCGCTGTTTGGAAGAACAGCATAGGACAGACCGTCGCCGTGACCACGGGTGGATTGACATTGGCCTCAGGAGCGTCTGGCTCTGCCTTCGCTCCGCTCGCCGGTGCCCTCCCAAGTGGATCTTACACGGTTAGCGTGTTCGTCATCACAACTGGCAACCTCCCCGTTTCAAGCACGACAAGCATCACGGCCACTCAATAGCAGGTGCCATCAATGAAGCCCATCACTCTACTGGTTGCGACCGGAATCGTTGCAGCTCTCCTAGTGTCCCCCATGGTCGCCACTGCGGCAGGTTCGATATCGTTCACGAGCCCAGCTTCAGGAACGACGTTGAAGGGGTCACAGAGCTATTCGATCACCGGGGCAGTCAGCCCCATACCCACCGAGACTGACAACGTATTCGTCACAGTGAAGAACCCCAGCGGGACAACGGTGGACGCCGCAAGCGTTGCTGTGTCCGCAACCACTGGGACCTTCGACTACGCCACAGCAACGGGCGGGAGCGGCAATTGGATTTCAGGAACGTACACCATTACCGCGACTGACTCGTTCGGCGCGACCGGAACAACAACCTTCACCTACCAAGGTGTTGCCCCTACCCCTACGTACAACGTTACGCAGGGCATTCTCGACATCCAGAGGAACATTACCACACTCAAGAACGAATTCACAGTGCTGCAGACCGACCTAAAGGGCAACTTCACTGCCCTTTCCACTGGTCTGTCAGGTCTTTCAACACAGCTTACGGCTCTCGCCGGTCAGGTGACCACGTTGACAACAAACCTTGGGACCGTCCAGACGGACGTTACCAACATGCAAGGACAGCTTACCACCATGGCAAACAACATCGCGACACTGAACACAGCAGTTATGACAGCAACGACAGCGGCGCAAGGCGCTCAGACTGCTGCGACGAACGCCAACAATGCGGTCTCAAGCACACAAACGTATGTGCTCGTGGTCGCAGTTCTGGCAGCTATCACCCTAGTTCTCGAGCTAGCAATATTAGTTAGAAAGCTGTCGTAAACAGACGGCTTTCTTCCTTTTTTTGTTTTAAAAGGACTTAGCGAAAGCTCTACCCCTTGTTAAAGGGATGAAGTGTAACAGACACAGTAGACGACCTCAATCATAGTTTTGAGATTCAGACTGGAACTCGACGATTCTTATTACCTCGGCTCCGCTTTTTTCGGCCACGCCCATGAGAGTATCTTGGCGTAAGAAGAGATTTGATAGCCGTGCACGGGAGAAGGCCGGAATCTCGGCGATTGTAGGGGTTCTTGCCATAGGAATAGTCGTCATTGTTGGGGGAGCTTCTGTGGCTGTCTACCTCGCTCCCGCGGGCCCAAACCAGGCATCGGCGACCCAAACGTTTACCATTACCTTGACTTCCACGCAAAAAGTGACCACAACCCTGGATACGCCAGTCCCGACAACGGTGACAGTCACGACCCAGGGGTCCACGCAGCCGACTTCGACGGCCACATCGACGGAGACCACGACACTTACCTCTTATACAACATCCACATCTACCTCGTACACTACATTCTCCGAGTATCGGATCACCAACATAACTACCACGACGACAATAACTTCCACTTGGACGGACTACGTTGTGGTGACGACGACTTCAACGACTTGAAAGGGTGAAACGCGATTAGATCCCAGCCCCTTTTGTTTTCTTCAAAAGTGTCGATCATGCTAACAGCCTTAAGGCAAAAAGGGAGTCAGAAGTCGGCGTTATCGACTCTCAGGAGGGGCGCTACGTGGCTCTTGCTCACCGGGATCGCCCTCTCGCTTCTCTCCTTCTCCCCTGTTGCCCCGGGGTCGGCCGCTGGCCCAGCTCCTCAATCATCGGTTTCTATATTTCTCAATTGCCCAGGCACGATTTCGTTTGCTTCGCCTTTTTCTTCCGGGTCCTGTACTTCGGGAAACTTCACAGGCGTGTACAACGGGGTCCCCGAAATCCCGCTATCCAATCTCACTTCAGAATTCTACCTCGCCTCTGCCACGGGGGGAGTCAAAGTGACGTTCGGCGTGACAGACTTGACCAGCGGCAAGCCTCTCCTGACGGGGGTGGGATATGGGGCTATGAACGAGAGTACCTGTTCTTCCCCTACCGTCGTGGTAGCGACGACTGTCTCCCCTACTTCTAATGTGCTAGGAAGCGGTGACAAAGTCGAGGCCTCGCTGAAGACAACCTTCACTGGTACGGGCACCCCGACCTTCTGCTCAGGGGGTGCTAGCGCCACACTCATCTCCTTCACATCCTCGTTGACTTCTGGGGCGGCTCAGCCTCTCCTGAACACGATGCTGACGCCAGGCTCACCCAAGCAAACGACACTCCTCGGATATCAGGGAGTCGCCCAGAACTTCACCAACACGGGGACCGCTACAATAACGGCGATAGTCCACGCAGTCGTGAAGAACAGCGAAGGGAGTACTGTGGACGTACTTTCGACATCGATAACTCTCGCACCGGGCACTATGGTGACCGCTTTCCTTCCCTTCAATCACTATGCTTCAGGGTCATACAGTGTGACCACCTTTGCGATCACGAGCACGGACGTCCCCATCTCGACCGCAGCGTCGGCCGGAATAACGGTGTAAGAAAATGAAAGGAGCCCTATTACTAGCTTTGACCCTTGCGGGTCTGGTCGCACTTTCAGGCGCAGCTTCCGCAACCTCTTACACGCTAACTGTTCAGACTGACTCGCCAACGTATGCGGGCAGCTCGACCATCACAGTAACGGGCCAGGTCTCTCCCGCTCCGGGCCCCAGCACGTCAGTCTTGGTGAGAGTCTACAGTCCGAACATGACATTGGTCACAGCTTCGGTGGCGCCCGTGAACGGGTCGACGGGACTGTACTCAACCTCCTTCGTCGCTGGAGGCTCTTCACTATGGACAACCGGCAACTACTTGATTAACGCCAGCTGGGGCTCATACGGTTCAGTCGTCTTCAAGACGACGACCTTCTCTTGGTCCCCGTCAGCCACGACTACAACAACATCGTCCACAAGCAGCACCACTACTAGTACAACTTCCCTCTCGACATCAAGCGTAGCCTCAACAACGACCAGCTCGGCCACCACCAGCTCGCAGGCAACAACCTCATCCACGGCTTCGACGACCTCGGTAATCACATCGACAACCACATCGACGACCACGTCGACAACCAGTCCTGCGAATGTCCCTGAGTTCCCGTATCAGCTTGTAGTCGCGGCTCTCTTCTCGGCGCTCGTCGTCGGCTCTTATCTTGTGATAAGGAGTCGGAACAAGCGAGCGCCATCCCCAGCGACGGCTAGGTGATTCCTGACCCCTAGGTTCCAATGCTCCTTTAGGGAGTTCATTCCTCTAGGTTGTCTAGGTACTCGACGAGGGCGTCCTTGTACCTGTGGTCGTGCAAGAGCCGTGGTTTTGGCGCGTTCGAGCCTCTGACCACGTTTCCCTGTCCCGATACTGCTTCAGATTCTGTCTTGGGCGCTCTCCGCCTATAGTTAAGTTCGAACCTGTCCTTCATTGTCTGACAACGACGCTCTTTGGAAGGATTAAGACAGAATGCAAAATTCTCTTGTCCTTCAACGGGACTCGTTTTCACAGCCCACGCCCTAATCCAGGTTCGTGACCGTGAAGAACGGGGGCGAGCGGTTTTATGCTAGACCGGCCCCCTTGGAAACGTTCGTTTGAGCGATGACATCGACGCCGCCTACGAGAAATACCTCAGACCTCACACTGATGTAGAGATTGAAGCAAAGGTTACTTGTCCGAACTGTGAGTCTGAGAACGTCGATTGTGGTGCTGGGTACAGAGGTGAGTACACCTGTAATGATTGCGGGCATCATTGGCAGGTCGGGGGGCTCCATGCGAGCTAGCCAGGCCCCTGTCCGGACACGCTCCGAGGGTCTCCGATTGACAATTTTGTGAAGAAATGGGCGACACAACCTCTTTTCCGTTGCACAGGTCAGTTTCCTCCATGAACGCTTTCAGCATCATACGTGCTATCATCGGAGGGATCTGGTGGGTGGTCAAATTCGTCGTTCTTTCGATCCTGAGTCTGGGAAGATGGTGCTGGGATAGGATTCGCCTGAGATGATTAAGGCGCCAAGACGAACCGGATAACTCAGGCTTTGACCTGCTGGATTTTGCAAATCACGTGAGGAAAATGGAGCAGAAATCCATAACCGCTTAATAGAAACCAACCGCCTTTTTTACGTTTCAAGTGTAAGAACTTGGAGGACAACCTTGGAGGGCTCCGCTTTGTATCGGTTACCCACGTAGGGGCCTGGGGCTCAGGGTTCTAGGTAGTTCCCAGTTGTCCGTCTTGACACCCAAGTCGCGAATCATCCCGGAAGGGCTGTTTGAATTCAGCGAGGACATCAGAAGTGCTATGGTCGTTGACAGGATAGGGACCCTGGTCTCCTTCGCCTCCAGGGCCACAAAATCTGTCGACCCTAGGTTCGTTAGCGAGATTGCAGCGAAGGGAACCGCCCTTCTCGGTGGAATCCTCAGAGGAAACGAGACTTACTTCGGAGTCCTCGAGTGGGTTCACTTGAGGTATCAAAAGTTGCATGTCTACTGCTGGCTTGTCGACGAGGGGTACCTGGTCTTCACGTCAAGGTCGCAGCTACCGGACTCCCTGCTTTACAGAATCGGAACCTCTCCAACCGTGAGAGCACGTTACGCGGATTCTTGGGCGCAAGAACAGTCTGCAAGATCGGCATCGGACAGCAAGTCCAGGATAATGAAATCCCACTTTTCTTGAGGTAGCCCCCTTGCCGGGAGGCGGAAGCGGAAATTTCCTTTAGTTTGACGTAATTTCTCTTATCTTGGTAGTCAACCCTTCGATCCCCAATAGCTGGTTGATGAGTTGCTGTATTTCCTCTTTGTCCATTTCTAAGACGGGTTTCGTCCCTTGTTATTGGGTGAAAGTGCCGACGTAGCGAAAGGGTTGACCTTCCTGTTCCTTCTCAGACAATCATAAAACAAATCGTCTTCCTGAGTATTGAGGGTATTTGGTATATTCCAAGAATCTGGATTCCTTATCTAGATTGCCGCGCCAAATTCCGTTAAAGCCCTTGATGGCATTTCTCTCGTTGTAATTCCGGCGGGGTGACATCGAGGCTCAGCTTTTGGTCTCCGTTAACTGTCCTAATCGGTCCTCGGCCAGAACTCCAGTACGTAACCCACTACCGCGCAAAGGAAGGCGAACCAGAAAAGATCGTTGTAGTTGATGAAGGTGCAGTCCCACTTGACGCCGGATGAGACGAAGCAAGTATTGTAGGCGACCTGCTCGGTACCCCACGGGTAGCCACCGCCCCCGGGAAGGCCTCCCCACACATGGATCCCTGGGACTAGCTGTCCCCACAGTAGTTGGGTCTCCACATATACGACCAACGCTACCAGGACCCCAAAGACCAGCAGAGTGCGACCAACCGCTGCCCTGAGCCTTTCTTCGCGTTCTCCTTCGGCCTGTGAGTAGGCCCAAACAAACAATCCGATGAGGGCAATGGACGAGAAGATTTCCAGACCTATGGTGTAAGTGATCCCAGGGAGTAGAGGCTCATTCCCATAGACGCCTTCGTAGAAAGGATAGGCCTGGAGGACCTGGACCCTCACGAACACAAAGACCGATACCGCGAATCCTAAGAAGCAGGTCCCAAGACCGAGCCAACCTACCAGATTCCTAGGCAAGGCGCCTACTCACCTCTGCCAGGATGGCTCCGATAAACGTCCCGCTGTGCCTGAGGTCCTATTCCTTGGCCTTTGGGCTATTGGATGAAGCGAGGCGATTTCTTCGAAAACACTCCACTAACATAGATAAAACACGCGGCAGTGCCCAGCGGGGAGGGGGTCACGGAGATCGTGGGAGTTTCTGAGCCCCCCTTGGATGAGACGATGGGGGGACGCAAAATGGCCGTCGTGCTCGGCGTCGATAGACCTCTTGGAAGGGTAATGGTCGATACGCTCCTTGCCGAGTCGAGGGAGGTCAGGGCTGTCTACCTCGATCGCAAGGCTGCTGAGGGGGGTGCCATTCCTGGGACTCAGACCATAGTCATAGACCCTGCCGAGGCCTTCAACTTCACCGAGGCATGCACCGGGGCTGACGTGGTGTATGACTGCTATGAGCCGAACTATTCTGACTGGAAGCAAGTCTGGCCGCAGGTCTCGTCTAACGTTGTTTTGGCAGCCATAGACGTAGGTGCCACCCTCATCTTTGCCAGCCACCTGCTCAGGTCGGAATCTGATAACGAACGACAGGAAGCGGAAGTCCTCCGAGCCAACAGTTCAGGGCTGGTCAAGACGGTCGTGGCGCGGCTTCCGCAGTTAACCGGGGTCCGCGTGTTAAATCCCCTCTGGAAGCTGATATACAATTCAGTCCTGGCGGGGAAGAAGGCCCACTGGATAGGAAACCCAGATGTTCCACGGAGCCTCCTGGACGTGGAGGACGCAGCTCGGGCTATGATGGCGCTGGCAGAGACCCCTCAGCTCGGCGGGAGGACACTTGTGATTGCAAGCCCATCCTCGATTACTGGGAGGCAGTTCATCGAACTGGCCTTCGAGGGAGTGGGGCGCAAACCAAACGTCGGGAGCTGGGGGAGAGGAATTGTCCTGACTGGTGGCCTACTCGCATCGGACGCCAGAGAGGTTCTGAAGATGCCCTATGATTATTATTCCCCCTTTGAGCTTAACGGGAAGGGCTTCGCTGAGGCGGTCCCTACCTTCAACTTCACGCCGTCTGAGAATTCAATTTTCAAAGGGATACAGTGGTACCGTGACCAGGCTCTTGGAGCAGAACACTGAATTCGTCATTAGCCGTGACTGATGATTCTGCTTTCGGGACAGCAATTCGTGTGGTTTCGCTCATGGCCCTAGCCCCGTCGCTCTATCATGGGGCCCGACATGCCGAAAGTTGACGGCCTCCTCTTCTAATCCAGGGTGCCTGTGAAAAAGGCGGACGCCCCGTTGGTCATCAACATGGAGCCGCTGATCTGCGAACCTTGGGTAGGACTACCGCCAAGTGCGACACATCTCACATCTGACAACGAACCGCCGGCCGGGACAGTTCCCCCTCCTACGACAGAACCAGACATGAGGGAACCGTCTTGGAGCGAACAAACCCCACTAGTCGACGTGTCGTCCAAACCTTCATTCGCCAGTGTGAGCTGACAGATTGTGGCGTTTCCGGCATTGGTGCAGACGGCGCCAACGGCATACACTTCCGCAGGCTGGTAATAGAACGAGAACACGCCGAACGTGATTCCGGCTAGCATCACAGCGGCAACAAGCAAGACTGCTATCATTACCACCTCGGCGACGACTGCTGATACTCCCCGTCTCTTCCGCCCTGATATCCGCATCGTGTCAGTTGGCGGTGACACTGGATAAACGGGTTCTTTCCAGAAACCTAAGTCTCTCAGCCCTCGGTTTATGAAATGCCCGAAATGAGCCCTTCGACCCCGCAAGATTTGTGAAGTGGCCTGTTACAATTCTACAGTGGAACTGAGAATTCGGAATCCATCCCTACTCTTAAATACGATACATATTGCCAATCTAGAACGATGCTACAGGAGATAAGACACTCCCCTCCTCCTGGACTGGTCAAGCTCAATTCAATGCGGGCCCTCAAGCTCTACCTCAAGGACTTGATGGTAAACTACGAGAGGGAGACAGACAGACTTGGTGAGAGGGTGGGGCGCCTGATGCGGGTTCTTGAGAGGGGGATGAAGGGGAAGGAACTCAAGAGACTACGAGAGGTCGACTGGAAGAGGTCGGGGATGCTGATGGTCAATACAACAGAGCCAGGAAGGGGAACCCTGGAATTACTGATTGAAGCAATGGAGGACTGCAAGGCCAAGGCAACCAGGACAGCAGAGGTTCTCGCTGGAGTCAAGGAACTCGAGGGTCTGGGGATACCTGACAATGCGGCAATTCTGGTCTACCTGCGTCATGGGGTGCCATTACGGGTCGTTGTCGATACCGTGAAGGAGCCAGAAATCGACGAACTGATCACTCCCTTCGCCTAGGGTAAAGGACTCTTCGCATCCAAACAAGTCCGAGCCACCAGCCGGATTTTCTACCCCCCAACGGCCAAATGTATCGTCGCGCTCCGATTGTTGACTCCGAAGTTTCCAAGAATTGAGTCTCTTGTTCTTTGGCATTTGGCATGAACGACTAAGGGCCGCGGTGATAGCATGGACGGTAGATTTGCAGTCTGAGGTCAGGGCTCCTCTAGTTCAGGCGCCGGTAGCGTGGGTCGCTAGGAAGCTCCTTTCGTCAAACGCTTGCGTGCAGGCGGTAGTAATCATGACTGTGAATGGTGAGATCCTAGCCCATGAAAGGGCGCTGGGCTTTGATGACGAGAGCCTGCCTATCGACAAGGGCTGCTCTCTCATATACTACGCACCTCGCCCCGGTCTCCTCTTTTACGTGCGCACTGACAAGGAGCCCCTGAAAGGAGAGGTTGCATCCCAGGTGGAAGCGATTATCGGGTCTCCTCGTCCTGTTGTCACGCGGTAGCACCTGACCCAGAGGACCGAAGTTAATGGCTTGAAAATCCTACTCGTTGCTATATGTTCAGGTTGATGAACCTGCCGACGACAACGACGGCGAGGAGTGTAAGGATTACCAGGATTACACTGTGTTTGAACCCTTCCGCCAGTGAGCCTTCGCCCATCTTTCCTGCGACCAGACCTAGGACCCAGCACTGGAAGATGCTTGCAGTCAACAAGGCATCTATCGTCTTCGAGTTTGAACCAGAGACCACCGAGGTGAATCCCTTGGCGGCTAGGGCCGACTGAGACGAGAGCATGTTTACCATTACGAACGTGGTGAGGGTAAGCATCAAGCCTCCAATGTAGATGATCAGGACAAACGGCCTCAGCGACGCCCTCGCATCAGACTCCGTCATGCTAACTTCCCTGGTGAAGGCAGCCATGTCCTCGAATCCCCTCAGAGTTCCTCCTCCGATTTCTACGACCTGCAGCATCAAAGTCCCAACTGCCTTGGCTACCCAGCTGCTGACGCTATTTGTGAAGGTGGCGACCACCTTTCTAAGTGAGATTCCCCATGAGAGTTGTGCGGCCATCTTGCTGACGTACTTTGAGAACCCTGCGTACCTGTTCCCTTCCCCGAGGCGCTCTATAGCCTGCTCTGGGGAGAGTCCGATCTTCCTCTGCTCAGCAACATCCTCGATGAACTCCGGGAGCATCCTTTCGGTTATTCTCCTCTCTCTAGAGTACCTTGTGGCGAACACCGCGGGAACTGCGGTGATGGCGAGGAGCGACACTGCCATGTGCTCGAAGAGCTTCAGCGGGAGGGGGATGTAGAAGAGGATGACTCCCACGGGAACGAATGCGAGGAGTATCTTGTACGGGCGGTAGTCCGTGTAGGGCCACTTCTGGCTGAACGAGTCCATGAGCCAGATGAACGCCGCGGAAAGCACGGGTACAACTATGAAAGAGAAAAAGTAGATGTTCGAGATTCCGCCCGCGTTGCCATTGACTAATGCTTCGACCAGGTAGAGGGTGAACAGGGTCATCCCAAGGACGACGGTCACTATCAGGAATGACTCGGAAATCAAACCTACGGTGTCGACGGTCCTCTTGATCTTTTCTGTCATGTTGTCAAACGTCTCTTTCAGATGCAGATTGAGATAGTTCACGTAGTCCCCTCCAGTCCTCAAAACGGTAGTGTATCCCGTGAGCAGCTCTGCCCAGTCCCTGCTAGCGCTGTACTTCGCCGCCCTCTCAAGTGCAGTTATGGGGTCCCGTCCGAAGACGTCAATGTCAATGAGGATTCTCTTGGCTTCATTGGATGCCGCCGAAAAGATACCCATGTCTGCAATCTGCCTGAGTGTATCGACAAGCGAAAGGCCCCCTCCAGCAAGTATTGACATGTAACCGACGACAAATGGGAGTTCGTTGTCCAGAGCAGCCCCCCTTGATGACTTGCTTAGCCTGGGTCCGTTCATCACGAGGACGAACACCAGGAACGGAGTGACTCCAACTAGGTAGAGGAACGTGTACGGCGTCCCTGTCGCCCAAAGGATTATGCCCAGAGAGGCTATCGCGGAAATCACGGTCGAGAAGAGTGCCACAGATATGAGCCCGACAGGGGTTACCCTCAGGTTAGACTTCAGGAGGTCGTCCTTCAGCAACGGGATGCTTTTGGAAATCCATTCAGCCGGAGTCTTGAAAACTCTGTAGGAAACCAGTGAAAACCTATCGAAGAGGGATAGAGGGGCGAAAGACGGGTAGAAGCGTTCGAACACCTGCTGACTCAGAATCTCACTTCCTCTGAACTCTCGGGCACAGGCGTTGGCAGACCCATCTCATCCTTCGCCCTCTCGTAAGCCGCAGATGGATTCTCGACGTATGACCGCAAGAAGGGGGTGATGTCCTTGAAATTCCGGACGCCCTTGAGCTGCAGCCATTGTAGGACTGTGCTCCTTCTTTCGATTTCATTCTCAACGTCTTGGAAGGAGATGCCGAGGTCCCTTGCTAGCTTGGCTAGTCTCTTGCTCTTCTTCATTTGACCAGGGACAAGCTTGTCTGTCACCGGATCGTAAGTAAACGCAGAAAAGTAGTCCCCAGCCCCGTTCACTTCATCTATCGACATTATCCGCCTAACAATTTTGTTTCCCCCACCCTTGGCAGGAAGCGTCAAGCGCCGGACAGTTACTGCCAGGTTCAGGAACGGGATGAAGGCCTCTGGGACGTCCATGGGTTTCGAGATAAGCCTCTGAATGGCAGAGGGTGCGTCATCGGCGTGAAGGGTGCAGAGGCCCCCGTGTCCTGTGCTGATCGCCTGGAACAGCACATAGGCTTCTTCCCCTCTTACCTCTCCGACCACTAGGATGTCCGGTCTCATCCTCATGGCCGCCTTCACCAAGTCGAATAGGTTGACCCCCTTTGGTCCCTCCTCAGTTACCCCGTATGCCTCCCTTGACACAAGGGCGGTCCACCCCTTGTGAGCCAAGTTGATCTCTTGGACCTCCTCAATGGTGACGATCTTGCTGTTCACAGGGGTGAGGGTTAGAAGAGCGTTGAGCGTCGTCGTCTTGCCTGCGCCAGTCGCGCCTACGATGATGGCCGTCGCCCTGTTCTCCATAAGCAGCCACATGTAGGCCGCAGCGTACGAATCGAGGACTCCCATTTCGAGCATGTCTATCACGGTGATTGGATCCTCCCTGAACTTCCTGATGCTCATAGTCCCCCCGTGAGGTGACACCTCCTTCCTGAACGTCGCCATTACCCTGTGACCACCCGGGAGAATCCCCTGCATAATGGGGAAGGCCACTGAGATGTGTTTCCCTGCTACGTGGGCGAATCGGGATATGAGGTCGTTAAGAACTACTTCATCGTCGAATATGATATTGGTCGGTATCCTCTCGTACTTCTTGTGATAGACGAGGACGGGGTTGTTAATTCCATCTACAGAGATGTCTTCTATGTTCGAATCGTACATCAAACCGTCGAGGACCCCAAACCCGGCTATGTCTCTCTCGGCGTAGTAGAGTATCTTTGACCAGGCCAGCTTCGGGAGGCCGACGGAGTACTTCCGGGCGACCTTCTTCGCTTCAAGCCTGAAGTAGTTCTTCGGGTCCACTTTAGTCCTGGGAATGACGAGCTCGTTCTCCATGGCGCTCTGGATGTAGTCGTAGGCCGCTATTTCGGCGTCTGAAAGGGCTATCTCGTCGACGTAGTACAGCTTCGAGGTGGAGCCTGGTGCCTCGGCTATCACCGCGTAGCTGAAGGGCATCTCGAGAGGGTATCTCTCTATGACCTTGTAGTCGGAGGGAAGGTGGATCCCTGTAGGAGGATGCTTCAGCTGCACTGCAGGTTTCCCCTCCTTTTCTTTTCTTAACGTTCCTTTGGCGTTTTTCAATGGGAGATTCATTTTGTGATCAAACGCTCTCTTCTGAACCGAGATTTGCGCGGCGCCAAGAGACCCCCTGATCTTGGGTCAACAAAGATTGCAATCGCGAGCAGGAGACCTGGTGTGGTTCCCATTGTCATTGACTGCAATGAAGTCACATTCTGACCAGAGGTACTTGCCTGGCCCATTATGGAGATTGATTGACTCGCAGGATCGATTGCGTCTGCAATCATGACCCAGTTGCTGAAAGTCGAACTGCCGAAACTGACAGTAGCACCTGATTGTGTTGTGGAAACAACCTCGTATTCCACCGCGATGGTCTGGCCCGATGAGGGATTCTGCGCAGCGATGAGAGTGTATCCAGTACCAACCGTTTGCGCCGACCCTGACCCGTCTCCTTCCATTGCAATAATGATGTCGTTCGCGTTTGAGGTTGATACGCCACTGACCGACGGGGTGGAGAAGCTACCAGAACTTCTTGCCGGCACAGCCGAGTTGGAATCGAAAATGTTGGACTGAGAAACGCCCGTGAAGCCGAATGCCTCAATACTGTACGCGTGTGTCGCTGACATCCTCACTGTGATGGTATCACTGCTGAGGGAACCGGTGCTGAAGGCGTACCATTCGAACAAACTCTCTCCTCCTGCTTTCTCGCTAGTCCTCTGGGTGTAGGTGAGGCCCGCGGTGTCGCTCACCGAACTGACAGCCAACGTACCAGATGATGAGCTTCCTGATATCGCCACAACTATGAGATCTCCGGCCTTGCATGACGGGAGAGTGAGCGTTATTGTTGTGCCGGAACTTACAGATCCGAATGCAACGCATGTGCTGTCGAACCCCTTCGAGACACTTATCGTGAATGTCTGGCTGGCCGTGTCACTGGGCACTGTTCCCACATCAGCGCCGGAGATGGTGACGGTGTGCGTTCCAGTCGAATCAGTGGGGACGTTGAATGTGCAAGAGAATGTCCCAGAAGCCGATATTGTTTGTGAGGTGCAGGTCTGAGTTGATATCGTACCACCTGCAATCGTCGGCGCGTCAACTGCAACGTTGGGAGAGAACCCAGTCCCACTGATGGTTACCGTTGTGCCTACTGGTCCAGAAGACGGCGAGAGAGAGATGGCCGGGGCGGTGATTGTGAACGACGCTGTCGCGGTGTCTGTACCACCATCGGCTCCCGTGGCAACTACATTGTAGGTTCCTGCAGCAAGCGAGGGGACAGTAAATGTGCAGGCGAATGCTCCGGTTCCCGTTGTCGTCTGCGATGTGCAGCCCTGGGTTCCGGGCGTTGCCCCGTTGAATGTGAAGGTGGCAATTCCCGTGTTAGGCGAGAACGAGGATCCTGTGACCGCTACCGTTACGCCCTTTGGCCCTTGCGCCGGCGATAACGTAATCGTAGGGACAAGCACAGTGAAGGTTGTTGAAGCAGAATCGCCTGTTACCGTTCCAACGTCGCTACCGGATGCTATGACAGTCTTCGCCCCACTGGATGAGGACGGGACAGTGAAAGTGCACGTGAAGGCGCCGGTCGCGGAGGTGGTCTGCGAAGTGCAGGTTTGTGTCGATGGAGTAGCACCGTTGAAGGTGAATGTGCTGATTGGAGTGTTGGTGGAGAATCCACTACCTGTGACGGTTACGCTCTTCCCTGAGAAGCCCTGTGTTGGCGTCAGGGTAATCGTGGCAGTTGTGACCGTGAAAGTTGCAGAGTCTATCACTGACGTGCTGGTGTAGACAATCACATAGTACGTCCCTGACGTAGTGCCCGATGGGACGGTCACAGTTACCCCTGTCGGAATCGTACCGGTCGGACTTGATGTGAAGGTGGTGCCCGAACCCGTCACGCACGAGACTGAAGCTGCACTCGTGCTCAGGCATATGTTGTAGGAGAAGCTGAAGGCGTAGCCCGACCCTGAGAGAGTAGTCTTTGTGCCCGTAGGTCCTTGGGAGGGGGCAATGGTCAATGAAGCGGTTGTCACAGCCAAAGGCTCGCATGAGCTCGTGGTGCCCGCGTTGTTCGTGTCTCCCGAGTAGACAGCCTCCCAGCCGTAGGACCCGGTACTGGAGAAGCTCTTGGAGGGGGAGTTCGGGACTACTCCGTTGGTTACTGTGACCGCGGCCCCGTCGTTGGTGGGCGTCCCAGAGCATGTGTTAGATGAGAAGTACTCGTATTGGACGGTACCGCCTGCATTCGAGGTGGCCCCGGTAAGGGAAGCGCTGTCGGTGACCGGATGCCCCGTCGGGACGCTCGTGGCTGAAAGCGTTGTGGTTATGGTAGGAGTGGCTTGGTTAACGGTTAGTTGGAAGGTGCCCGAGCTCCCTACGTTGTTGATGTCGCCGGAGTAGCTGCCAGTGATGGTGGTGGTCCCTTGGCTGGTCCCGGTCACGGTGATGGAGCAGGTTCCTCCAACAAGGGTACAGGTCGTCGATGAGAATGACACTATCCCTGTCGGAGACTGGGACCAGGAGACTGTCCCCGTCGGAGATACTCCGGTTACCATCGCCGAACAAGTCGATTTACCGCCTACATTGATTGGGGAAGGTGCACAGGAAACCGTTGTAGAAGAAGCTCCCGTCACTCCGACAGTCGCGTAGGCGTTGTCAACCCCGTCAGAGGTGACATAGATGCCGTAGAATTCCCCTGCGATTGCGGTGGAAGGAACCGTGAAGCTGACAGTGCAGGTGTAGCTGGTGGACGAGGATACGTAGGTGCAGCCTGACCCACTAGCCGTCCCTACAACGGATGTCGTCCCGTCGGCGTTCGTCCAATACACGCTGACGGTAGAGGGTTGTGTTGGGAAGTTAGCCGCGGTTAGGGTGATTGTCTGCCCCACTCCTCCGGTGAGCCAGAGTGCGCCCGCAGGCTGAGAGGGCGAGACGTTCGTTATGTACACCGGTGAAACATACGAGGCCACATAGGGAATTGTCTGCGCGAATGGCGTGCCGTCGCTGTATATCCCGAAAAGTCCGACGGAGACCACCAGACTCTCTCCGGCGGGAGGCGCGTTCTCCTTGCTGCCTGGTGAGGGGCTAACCGCGGAAGTGCATGGCCCACCGGTACAATAGAAGTACAAAGTCTGGGTAGTTCCTGGGGCTATGGTCACAGGACTGGCATTGTTGTATGGAGATACTACCGCGCCATTGCCTCCGGAGCTTGTCGGAGGACTGATAATCCAGTAGCTTTGAGCGAACGGTGTACTCAAGAAGTCGCAAAGGAAGGTGACCGAGCATTGCCCCTGTATGAAGAGGAAGGATTGGGCGCTCAGGGTTACGGTGCGGCTTGGGTCGGTGTTGGTCACTTTGATTTGGAAGACATCCGGATTAGCGGTGGGTTGGCCTCCAAACAGGCAACCGAAGAAGAAGCCGGTGCAGGTTGGGAGCGGGTTGTAAGACAAACCGTATCCGTAGTAGCCACCGACACTGACCCCGTCTCCTGTGCCGGGTGGACAAGTCCCGGAGTTGCTCTCAGAGTTGCAGTTGGTCAGGTAGAACCTGAATGATTCGGAGACCAGTCCCAGGGATCCCCCAGATCCTCCCCCGCTTGATGGAAGAACGGTCAGTGACTCACAGGGACTGGTGACGGGTCCCTTGTTGTTGGAATCTCCCGAGTAGACAGCATCCCAGCTGTACGAGCCTGCAGCTGAGAAGGTTTGAGAACTTGACGCGCTTTGTACTCCTCCGTTTACTACGTTCGAAGTACCTTCAGGATTGGCCGTCCCTGAGCAATCGCTGCTGTCGAAGTAGTAGTAAGCTACGCTCCCGCCAGCGTTCGCCGTGGCAAAGTGAAGTGTTGCGAAATCTGTGACAGACCCGCCTGCGTTGATGGTCGCCGCAGAGAGAGTCGTGGTGATGGCCAGTCCGACCGTCAATGGTTCGCACGGACTGATTGCCCCCGCATTGTAGGTATCCCCGCTGTACGTCGCGTACCAGTAGTAAACCCCGGGTGTGTTGAAGGGCCGAGACGGGTTTGAGGTGTAAGTCCCATCCTCGGGATTTCCAACAGATACTGCACTAACTTCGGTGGCCCCGTTGGTCGGACAGGCGTTAACAAATGACCACCAGAATGTTATCGTCGCCCCCCCTCCCTTATCGTTCGCGGCGCCTGCGAGAGTTGCCGAGTCGGTGGACGACCCGCCAAGCGCTATGGAAGTGGCTGGCAGGGACGTGGTTATCGTGGGGAAATTGCCTACTGAAAGGGGTTCACAAGGGCTTACGGTGCCGGTGTCATATGTGTCTCCGCTGTAGACTGCATACCAGTACGCCGTCCCTGCCACAGGGAAGGTAACTTGAGTCGATGAACCAACCAGCCCATTCACGACATTCGACTCCCCAGCGAAAGTCGCGCCAGTGGCTGGACAAGAGTTCACGTTCGAGTAGTAATAGGACACCGAGCCAGCCGCTCCAGGGGTCAAGCCACTGATGACAGCGGAGTCAGACACCGCTGAGCCCACTGCTACGACCTGGGGGTTAAGTGTGGTAGTCAGAGTCGGAGTTGCCTGGACTACCAGAGGTTCGCAGGGGCTACTGGCTGAAGGGTTGTTCGAATCGCCACTGTACTTTGCGTTCCAGCTATAGGAACCCGCCGTAGCGAAAGCATAGGCGGCTGAATTAGGCACGCCCCCGTTCTTGACTGTCTGAGTGCTGACGGGCGTCGCTCCAGAACTGCACGTACTGCCTGAGTACCAATAATACTCGACACTGCCACCGGCCGTAGCTGTTACTCCTACCAACACGGCGCTATCATTTACAGGGGAACCGACGGTGACGATGGATGAAGGGAGAAGCTGCGTAATGATCGAGGTCACCTCGGGCGAGAAGGCGGTGCTGAATGTGTTGCCGTT
>Ga0187771_10000625_pt1 | contig 22026 bp, 34 predicted proteins | sample 0116_SJ02_MP15_1_FD_133139 | JGI IMG/M metagenome (GOLD analysis project Ga0187771, IMG submission 133139) | Tropical peat soil microbial communities from peatlands in Department of Meta, Colombia - 0116_SJ02_MP15_10_MG | ecosystem: Environmental > Terrestrial > Soil > Wetlands > Peat | place... | reverse complement strand
GTCCCGAAGGGCTTCGCCATCAAGGGCGTCTCGACGCTGCGCGACGCCCACGGCCGCACGATCGTCGAGTGGACCAAGACTCGCGAGGAACCGTCGAGCGAAGACGCCATCGCCGCGATCAAGGCGGCGTTCGAGAATTACCAGCCGGCCGCGCCGACGACCGTCAAGGCAGCGCACGACTACGCCGATTGCCTGACGCTTTTCCCGCTCCCCGACATGCACATCGGCATGTTTAGCTGGGGCAAGGAGACGGACACGGATTGGGATTTGAAGATCGCCCAGCGCGTCATCGTCGAGACGATGGAGAAGGTCGCGGCGCGCACCGCGCCATCGAAGGTCGCCGTCGTCCTTGTCGGCGGCGACGCGACGCATTCCGACACGAACGAGAACCGAACGGCGAATAGCGGGAACATTCTTCAGGTCGACGGCCGCTATGACAAGATCATCGACGTGACGCAGAAGATCACTGTCCGGCAGATCGAGCTGTGCCTTGAGAAGCACGAGACGGTCGAGGTTCGCGTCCTCAAGGGCAACCACGACTATCATACCAGCGTCGCCATCGCCCACTTTTTGAAAGCCTGGTATCGCAACGAGCCGCGCGTCGTCGTCGACACCAGCCCGTCGCTGTTCTGGTGGCGCCGGTTCGGCAAGGTCTTCCTCGCCGCGACGCACGGCCACGAGACCAAGGCCAGGGACATGCCGATGGCGATGGCCGTCCGCCGCCCGGAAATGTGGGGCGCGACGAAGCACCGCTACGCGCACGTCTTCCACGTCCACCACAAGGAAAAATTGCAGGACACGCTCGGCGGCGTGATCGTCGAATCGCACGAGGCGCCGTGCCCGCAGGACGCATGGCACTACGGGCAGTCTTTCCTCTCGGGCCGGTCGCTCTGCTCGATCGCTTACGACCCGGAGCGCGGCGAATCCGGCCGCATTACCGAAAATCTCTGACGCATGGGGGCGCGCATGGACAGAATTCCGGTCATCGCACTGAAGGGCAAGGGCGGCAGCGGCAAAAGCACCGCCGCGAAATATCTCGAAACGAGGGGCTACGTCCAAACGTCCTTTGCCGCCCCGCTGCGCAAGATGCTGAAGGCCATCGGCCTTTCCGACAAGGAATTGAGCGGTGCGCTCAAGGAGACGCCCTGCGCGAAGCTGTCGGGCCGCTCGCCGCGCGAGGCGATGCAGATGCTCGGGACGGAATGGGGCCGGGCGCTGCATCCGAATTTCTGGGTCAATCGCTGGCGCGACACCGCGTCCGACATTCTCGACCAGGATGGCTTCGGCGTCGTCGTCGATGACTGCCGTTTCCCGAACGAGGCGGAAACCGTTCGCGCGCTCGGCGGCTTCGTCATTGAAATCCTTCCCGCCGTCCCGCCCGAGGATGGCACCGGCGTCGGCATCGCCGGCCACGTCAGCGAGACGCAGGACTTCGATCCCGATATTCTCGTCATCAACGACGGCAAGAGCCTCGACGATTTCTATGCCAGCCTCGACGAGGCGATCGAAGTCTTAAAGCGCGAGGCCGCCGATGAGCCGGTCGCCCTATAGCGTCCTTGCCGCAGACGGCGCCGACCGGGACGTCGGTGCGCTTCTGCACGACATGCACGAGGAAGTCTTCGACGGCTCGGCGCCGCCTATCGCGCCCAAGGAGGGCTATTGGTGGATCGCGTGGAAGGGAAACAACCCGGTCGGCTTCGCCGGCCTGCGGCTGAGCCAATCGACGCCAGGGACGGGCTATCTGCACCGCGCCGGCGTCCTACCCCGTCACCGCGGCAACGGCCTTCAGGTGCGCTTTATTCGCCTGCGCGAGGCCATGGCGCGCAAGCTCGGCATGAGCCGCATGGTGACGGACACGACCGACAATATCCCCAGCGCCAATTCGCTGATCCGCGCCGGCTATCGCCTGTTCACGCCGGTCCAGCAATGGGCCTTCGGCGATCAGTCGCTCTATTGGGAGAAGGCGCTGTAACAAGGATGCGGCGTCGAAAGCCTGCATCCGCTTCCAAGGGAATGCCGACGATGAGGTCGGGAAGCCCGTCATCGGACGTCCGGCGTTTCTGCACGCCAAGAGCTTCAGCCAACTCGTCGAGTTCTTTTCCCGTCGCCGTGTGAATCATCCCATCGCTCCTTTCGCCCCCGCTCGGCTTCGGCCCGGCGGGGGCGTTTTTTGCGTTTCAGGCCGCCTTTTTGACCGTCTCCTTGTCGGCGAAATAGTCGTCAACGATCTTCTGCGCCACGGCGCGCAGGCCCGGATCGGCCTTCGTCAGCACGGCGAGCAGATCGTGCTTCTCCCGCATGTAGACCTTGGCGAAGGCGGGATCGTGCTTGATGATCGAGGCCGCGTTGTCGATCAGGTCGGCAACCTTGATGTCCTGAACGCGCTTGTCCGCCGCCGCCAGCCTCTCGCGCGCCAGGCGCTTCCGCGTCTCGCGGTTGCCCGTCTCTGTGTCCGTCAGATCGCAGACCGTCGCCCACACGTCGAGGCCGAACGCGGCGAGAATCGTTCCATCGGATACCTTGGTATCCTCCACCACGTCATGCAGCCACGCCGCCGCGATCGTCGCCTCGTCGTAAATCTCGGAGAAATAGAGGGTATTAACGACGGCTGCGGGATGGGTGATATACGGCTCGCCGGTGTATTTGCGACGCTGGTTGATCGCCGCGTGCGCGGCCAACGCGAATGTCCTAGCCTTGTCGACGATGTTCATACGGCTTCCCCGGTTTGGTTGTCGCGATTGATTGGGATGGTGGGCGATAGAAGGATCGAACTTCTGACCCCCTCGATGTCAACGAGGTGCTCTACCGCTGAGCTAATCGCCCGTGGTTCAAATGAACCAGCTACTACCCATAACCTATTGACAACACAAACCTAAGCCCTTCCATGTCAAGGGACGGCTCCCATTGGAATCGTTGGGCTTTTCGTCGCAGCGCCGCCAAAACTTTCGGCATTTGCTCTCCTTTTGTTTCGTTTCCGTTCTCAAGAGTGGTTCATGTGAACCAAAGAGAACTACCTATGCAAACTCCAATGTTTTGGACGCCTTGCGCAGATAGTCGGGCGAGAACCGCGCATAGACGCGCTCGGTCGTCCGGCTGTCCTTGTGGCCGAGCAACTGCGCGATCTCCCCCATCGGCACTCCGGACTCGGCGAGGATGCAGGCGGCGGAATGCCGGAAGACGTGCGCCGTGACCCATGGCACGCCAGCGCGCTTGCCGGCCGCGCCGAGGGCCTTCTTGACGGACAGGACGCGGCTCCCGGCCCACTCGATCACGTAGGGCGTCAGCGCCGCCCTCTTGGCCTCCGTGAGGGCTGAGCGAGCCAAGGCGTTGATCGGGGTCGAGGCTCGCCCCTTCTTCGTTTCGGCCTTCTCGGGGTCTTGATAGTGGATCATCCCGGCGTCGAGGTCCACGCGATCCCACGTCAATTGCAGGATAGCGCCCATTCTGGCGCCGGTCGTCGCGGCGAGGATCGCGAACAACTTGACGTGCGGATATTCGCAGGCGCCGATGAACGCCGAGACCTGATCGCGCGTCATGCGCTTGTCCCGCGGCGGCGAGGGCGGCGGCATCCAAATCTTCGGCGCGCGGTTGATGATCCTTTTGTTCTCGCCCCATCTCAGGGCCGACCGCAAGCGGCTCATCTCCGACCATATCGTGCTGTCCGACCGGCCCTGCTTGCGCCGCGCCGCGATGTAGTCCCGGCAATCTTCCTCGGTCAGCGTCTCGGCGTCCCGGTCCCCGAATCGCGGGCCAATGGATCGCCACATGAATCCCATCGTCACGGCGGCTGGGCGCTCGCCGAGCGACTTCACGTAGCCGTTCCACACCGTCGCGACGGGAACCGCCTTGGCGCGCCCGGCGACCTCCGCATTGGCTACGAAGCTCGCAAGAAGCCTGTCGGCTTCCGCGCGGCTGTCCGTGCCAAGCGTAATTCTGTGACGCCCGGCCTCGTCGCGCCATTGGACGGCGAACTTGTCGCGGTATCGGGTGAGGCGGTATTCTGGCATCGCTCGTATTCCTCGATTGCGTCGGGCGGAATGCGAAGCAGTTTATCACCGATTCTGAAAGCGCGCAGCTTGCCCGTCTTTATGAGGTTGCGGACGTGCTTTTCCGAGCATTGCCAACGGTTCGCGGCGTCGATTGGACGAAGCGCGTTCATGCGGCCTCCTTCAGGAGATAGGCGTTGTTGATCGCCTTGAAGCTCGTCTGCCCATTGTTTCCCTTGAAGACGACTCCCTCGGCGACGGGATGGTTGAGCGACCGTCGATCCGCCATCGCTAGAAAATCCCCGACCGAGCGGAAGCTGTGCAGCGCGACCATGCCGAGGAAGGGAACGCTCTCGATGGTCCCGTCAGGATCGTGAACCCCGAGGAAGATGCTCCGCTCATTGGGCGAGAGATAGCGGCCCGCGTCGATGTCCCAAATGTCGAACAGATAGAACCGATGGTCGGGCAGGCCCTCGCGGTTGCCCTGCACGCCCGGCCCCATCAACTCGCCTTGAAGCGCGACGTTCTGGCCGACGCGCTGAACAAAGTCGATCAGGCCGCGATTGCGCGCCACGTCCCAGAACACGCTCTGCTGCTTGGCGAGGCCGGGACGCCCGCCAAAGAGGCGGCATTTGATCGCGTCAAGCCGGTCCTCGAAGCGGTCGAGCGTAGCGGCACCGAAGCCGAAGAACTCGCCGGCCCGGCGAACGCATTCGAGCCAGGGCGCGCGCTCGCGCTCGATCAGATTGAGATTGCGCGAGCAGACGCCGCTTTGCCCGTCCTTATGCCAGACGGTCATCGACGAGCCGTCGAGCTTCAGCGTCGCCTCGAACCATGTGTCGGGCGGCATGGACTTGATCGCGCCGAAGCAATTCTGGATGCGCTCTTGATCGGTGCGGCGCAGGAAGCGCGGGAACGAGGCGCGCGCCTTGCTCCCCGAGCGGACCACCAATCCGCCGCCAGCGTCCGGCAACTCCCATTTCTTGACGCCGAGCCTTTCCGTCAGGTCCGCTCCGAACGACTCGGATTCGTCGCACGGCAGCGCGAGTCCTTGCGAAATCTGGCCGCGCAGCTTGATCGTGCGCAACCGGAAGCCGTCGCCGAGATGCTTGGTCGACTTGAAGCTCGACTTGCGCAGGAATTCGTAGTCCTCGCGCACCGGCAGGAAGGAGTCGATCTCGAAATAGACGCATTTCTGCCCGACGATGAATTCGCCCTTCTTGACGACGACTTCCCAGCCGTCGATCATCGCGCACTCGATCGCGTCGGCGCCGGGAATCGGCCGCAGCCCGGCGATCATGCGAACCGAGGCCAGCTTTCTTTCGATGTCGCTCACAAGCGTCTCCCCTTAGATGTCAGTCAAGAGTTATCCGTCGCGCGGATGCTCAGCGCGCAGCCCGCTTCCGGCGCCACGGCGCGTCGCGCTGCCAATCCCCGGCCATGATGTTGCCGATCGGCTCGATTTCCTCGATGACCCTGGCGAGCCCGAAATGGTCGATCTGCCGACGAACCGACTCGGCGTTCTTGTAGGCGCCTGGCAGCTCGGATGTATCGGGAACGCCGCAGAAATAGCGCACGTCGATCCCCGGCGCTTGCTCGGCGATCATTTCCGCCTCGCTCTTGCCGGCGTTCGTCTTGAGATAGGCGGTGCGGCTCATATTGCGCCCGGCGCCGTGCGGCGAGAAGCCGAGGGCGTGCGGCGCATCGCTCCCCTCGACGATCAGAATCGGCTCGGCCATGTTGAGCGGAATCAGCGTCAGGCCGTTCGTGTCGGCGGCAAAATCGCGCCATGCCGGCGTCGCGCCCTTGGCGTGATAGAACAGGCCGTCAGATTTGCGGAAGACGAAATTGTGTTCGTTCCAGAAGCGATGCTTTGCGGCGCGCAGGCCACGCCCAAGCGTCCGCCCGACGCGATCATGAATCGCGAAGTGGTTCGCCTTCGTCCACTCGCGGATGATCTGCAACGCATCCCAATAGGCGCGTCCATCGTCGGATTCGGCGGGAATCCAGGCATTGTGCGCCGCCGTCTCGGGCGACACGGCGCGGCGATGCCGCTCGGCGACCTCCATCCCGGCTTTGTAGAGGCGCGCCCCCGGCGCGCGTGAACCGTGATGCGTGACCAGCGCGATTTCCCCGGTCGAGCGGAGACGGCCGACGAAAAAGAAATGGTTGCCGTCGCCCTGCGTGGCGAAATGCTCGATCGCGACGCCGACTATCGGCTTGAGAAACGGATTGCTGTCGAAGGCTGACAGCACCCGCTCTGGCGGATGGATTTCGCCGCCGCGCGGACGACCGCCGCCGCCGAAATGCGACAGAGTCATGCCAGCGTCGAGGATCGCGGTCGGATCGACATCGCGGCCGAAGACCGAGACGGCTACCGAGCAGCAGATGTCGGCCGAGTGCATCCCCGGATGAATCGCGTCCTTCGCCGCAACGACGCCGCCGACCGGAATTGTGCCCGGCGCAGAGCCGGCGGGGCAGGCGTCGGGCATGATCGCGCCGGCGACGACGGTCGGGACGCGCATCAGTTCGCGCATGTGCGCCTTGACTGCAAAGATATTGGCGCCTTCTTCCAGCGTCTCGGGAATGGCGTTGACGTGGAAGCCGAGCGCGTCGAACTCGCGCAGGGGCAATTGCTCGACCTTCGTCGGCCCGCAGGCAAGCGCCGCAGAACGCACCGCATCATCTCCGAGGCCGTCTGCAATCGCTTGGCGCGCCGCCGCCAAAGCCGCAGGAAACCACGGCCCTTGCGGGACGCCCCAACTGATCAGCGTCTTGCCATTGATCTCTGTCATGAATTGCCTCCAATGCGCCGCCGCAGAACGCTAGACGGCGGGGCGCGCCGCCATGGCGCGCCCCGCCTTATCGCGCTTCAGCGCGCGCTCACCACGTCTCGCTTTCGATGGTCAGGACGGTCGTCTTGTCGACGTCCTGGCCGGGAATCTGATGCGTCTGCCCGTCGCTGGTGCGGATGAAGATGCCGCTCCCGCAAGCGCCGTTCTTAAAATCGACGACGCCGATGCCGCCGGACGGGATGCGGCCTCCGGGCACGCTCTGGCGCGCAGTTCCCCAGAAATGGCCGGCGCAGTCGATGCCGACGATCGAGGAATGCGTCTTGTTGACGACGCAGACGCGGCTGTCGCCGCCGAGGGCGTCGCAGTTGAGCGGCGACACGGCGACGTCGCCGAGCTTGTCGGCGGCGAGCGCGGGTTCGGCGCATCCGGCAAGCAAGCCGGCGACGACAAGGATGGCAAGTTTCTTCATGAGGTTTCCCTTTCTCACTCTCGGTTGAGCTTGATGGGCGCGCCGCAATGGCGCGCCCGCGTCGCGACGCGGCGATTACGCCGCGAGCCGGGTCAGCATGGCGATCGGCTTGGGCGGCGCCGGCGGCTTCTCGGCCTTGGCGAGGCTGACCGCCTGATAGACGGTGAAGCCGATCCCCGGCTCCTTCTCGGCCAAGCGCTTGGCTTCCGTCTCGGCAGAATCGCGACCGCCATGCTTGAAGGGACGCGCGGCCGCGCCCTTGTCGCTGACGACGATGTAGGTTTCCTCGACGACCGGAGCGGCGCGAAGGTCTTCCTCCCCGAACCACCAGCGCGAGTATGCTTTGTCGCCCATGCCGGCAGAGTGGCCGTCGGTCCAGCCCTCGAATTCGACGGCAATATCCTTGCCGTCGATTCGACGGACGGTTCCGACCGCATCTCCACCGACGACGTGCAGCCGATCATCGCAGCCGGCGCGCGCAGTCACTTTGTCGCCGATTTTGAACTGCGCGGGCGCGAGTTCAAAATAATCGTCGTTGACAAAGATCGTTTCGCCGTCGAACAGGCTAACCAGCGGCGCGCCGTCGCCTTCGCAGCGGACGACGGTGACGGTCTCGCCTTTCCTAACCCTATTGCTGCTCTCAGTCGCGACCAGGACGTCGCCGGCCTTGAACCTGTCGCCCCACTTGCGGGGCGCGTCGGCGGGAGACAGGTCTTCGTGTTGGAAATTCCAGCGTGATCGGATTTCTCTGCCGCGAACGCAGGAAAGCCCGTCGTGGCCGTCGGTCCAGCCGTCGAACTGCACGGACACAAGGGCGTAGCCTAACCCGCTTTCGCCGACCTCCGCGACCCGGCCGGCGAAAGCGGGGGCTTGGCCGGATATTCCATTCTGCGTCACCCAATCGCCGACCCTGTAGCGATAGGACTCGGACGCCTCGTATTCGCCTTCGAACAGATTCCAGTAGGAGCTGTGTGAGCCGCCGAAATTGTCCTTGTGGCCCTTCCGCCAATAGGGGAACAGGACCGACACGCCGCCTTCGCTTTTGTGGCGCGCCACGACCCGCCCGATCATGCCGACCTTCATCTTCGACCAGATTCTCGCGCCCCTCGGCGTCACCTTCACCCACTCGCCGACGCTCGGCCAATATCCGCCCTTGTCGTGATCTTCCGTCATAACCCTCTCCTTGCTCGGCGCCGCACTGGCGCGTTGGAAACTCTCAGAACTTCTTGCCGCCGGCGGCGCGCCGCGCCTCGGGCTTGTGATCCTCGCGCGCCGCGTTGAAGACGGTCTTCTCGGCATAGGCGCCGTCGAGATCGAGTCCGTTTTCGCCGGCGAAGTCGAAGATGCGGATCAGCGCATCGACCATCTCGACCTCGACCGACTTGCGGTGCGGCAGATGGTCGTCCATCTTGTTCTTGCGGATGCCCTCGAAGGCTTCGACGATCTCGGAGACGATCAGCATCATCCGCTCGCCGGGATTGTGCTTGATGCGCTCGCCGGTCTCGATGTCGTAATACCATTGGTCGGCGTTGGCGCGGCATTCGGCGGCGTAGGCGTTGAGGCCGCGCAGCTCACGCCATTTCTCGGCCAAATCCGCCTGCTTGACAGCCTCGGCCTCCGCCTTCCTGGCGCGCTCAAGCAGGCCGTTGTTGGCCGCCTGAAGGTCGGCGTTCTGGCGCTCAATCTCGGCGAGGCGTCCTTCGCCCATGGCGCCGGCGATCTCACCGATTCCGATGATTTCGATGTGTTCAATATCCCCGACGAGGGCGAACGCTCGATCACGAGTATAGCGATGCGCCTTCGCGCGGTCGCTCGTCACGCCTTTGCCCTCGGCGCGCCAGTAGACTCCGTTGTCGTAGATCAGAACCATGTCTTCGTCGCTCATATCGCCACCCCGTTGTCTTGCAGCATCCTCGACGGCGGCAAGGGATTCGCCGCCATCCGTTCCGCCTTTTCCGCTCGCCGCAGCGCCTTCTCGCTCTTGGCGAAGCCGCGGGACTGAATTGTCTTCGTCGGCGCCGTCTTCGCGCCAAGATGCGCGGCCTCGATCCGCTTGGCCTTGGCGATGGCGGGCACGTCTTGCTCGGCGGTTTTGCGGCCGTGGCAGGACTGGCGCCCGGCGTCCTGGCAAAGCAGCCGCCCGTCGTCGGCGGTGAGCTTGCGCGTCTTGTCGACGCGCAGCGCGTCGGCGATGGTGTGGTCGATCTGAAATCGCCGCGTCGGCAGTCCGCAGCCCTCGCAATAGACGACGCCATCGCGAGTCGCCCGCTTGATGATCTCGACCTTGACCGGCTTGGAGAACTCCTGCCGCGCCATCGCTCAGGCCGCTTGATTGGCCATCAGGCGAAACGCTGGCAGATAGTCGAGGCACATCGCAAGAAGCCTGCCACCCACGTCGCGCGGCGTGGAGCCGAAATGGCCCTCGCGATAGATCGTCGGCGACGGCTCGACGGCCTCAAGCTCGGCGTTCCACGGCTTCGGCGGCCAGCGCATGAAGTCGCGCCGTTCGGTCATCAGCGCGCGGACGTCGGCGAGCTTGATGGCGCTCTCTTGGTCGCGCGTCAGCGGCCATTTCAGGCCAGCGGCCTCGTGGATCGCCTGGTCGTGGCGGCGCTTGAACTCCTTTATCGCCCGCCTGACGATGAGATCGCCGTCGTAGCTGCCGAGGCCCAAGCCGGCTTGCCGCCCGAATTCCGCCAGCGCGTCGGCGGCCGGCGTCGCGATGTCGCCCGTCCGCGCCTCGTGCATGTCGTGCAGCAGCGCGTAGGGCTTCAGCGATTCGTCGACCAGATCGGCGACGATCATGGTGTGGAAGGCGACGCTGACGCTGGGATCGGCGGCGCCGGTGAAGCGGTTGATGCGCGCCAGCGTGTAGCAGATTTCGGAGAAATCGACCTGCTGCGGCGTCGGGTCGACAAGATCAATCGCGTAGCCGTATCGGCTTTGAAGCCATATGTCGCTCATTGCACCATCTCCTTTCCTGCTTTCAGCGCGTCGATTTCCACTTCGAGGCGGTCGGCGTAGGCGTCCATCGCGTCGAGATGCGCGCCGTCGATTTCCGTGCGGACGCTCGCCAGCACCGACGCTTGTTCGCGGATCGGGATCGCGAAGAATTTGTCGAGGAATTCGACTTGCGTCCCGCGCTCGTCGAAGTCCGCGTAAATCAGACCGATGATCGTCTTCATGCCGCCTCCTTGCTGTTGCGCGCCAGTTCCTCGACGCTGACGCCGACCATCGCGGCGACGTATTCGAGGACGGCCTGCTTCGATTTCTGGAATTCCTTCGGACCCATCGCCTTCAGGCTTTGGCTCTGCGCCGTGAACTCGGTCACAGCGCAGCCGTTGACCGCGACGACCGAATACTCGCGGCCGTGCCGGATGAACGCGGCGAGGCGGACAGCCTCGGCCTTGCTCGACGCGACGAACTGCCGCGAATTGGCGTAGCCGCAGGCGATCAAGGCCCTCGCCCGCAGGTCTTCCGCGCTGGGAAATTCCAGCGCCAAGCCCTCGGGCAGATTCTCCCACGCCTTGTCCAGCGCCGCGAAAAAATGGTCATGCGATTTCTTCGACCTCTCTTGCGGCGGCGCCAGCCGATAATTCTCCCCGACGACGAAATGCCTGTCGGCGAGGCGAGGATAGGCCGGAACCATCACCTCGCCCGACCACTGGAAATTCATCGGCGGGATCAGCATCACGCAGCCATGTCGAGCGCGGGCGCGCGATATTGCCGGATCGATTCGACAAGCTCGGCCAGCTCGGCGTTGAACTCGACGACCTCCTTGGCGAGCGAGGCGATGTACGCCTCGTCGCGCCAGGCGCGCTTGACGAACAGCGGCAGGCCGCGCCAATAGACGGCGATGTCGATCCACTCGCGCTCGGCGACCCAGAGCGCGCCCTGGCATTGCGCCTGATGCTCGGGCGGAAAGACGCCGTCCGCGATGATGCCGACGAGCAGATGCGGCAGCTTCGACTTGATTTCGAGCATCCCGCGCTCGCCGATCAGCGAATCGGGCGAGCAGCCCTTCATGCCGTTGCGCAGGAAGCCGACCTGCACCGGCTCGACGTCGTAGGTCAGCGCGTAGAGATCGCGCGCCTCGCCCTCCATTTCGTGTCCGCGCTCGGTGTGGCGATTGGAGAACGACTCGCCGGCATCGCCGGTCAGAATCTCGCTGGCGAGCTTGACCATGTAGGCGCGGCGAACCGCGCTCGGCTTGTCGCCGCGGCCCTTGGCGAGGATGGAATGGAACTCCGAGGCGGTGGGGATGCCGGCCCGCGCGGCGAACCACTCGGGAGTCCCCTGCGCGACGTTGATGATCTCGACGCTCATGCGGCGGCCTTTTGGGCGTCGGTCTTGATCTTGTCGCGCAGGGCGGCGCACGCCTGCGAGAACCTGTCGCTCGGCAGCGATTCGAGATTGTCGACCTTGAGGAATTTCAGGAAGCGCCCCTTGTTCGCGCCGGCCTCGGCGATCAGCGCTTCGAGTGCGGACACATCTTCGGGCGTGACGAGCGCCGAGGGCGCCACGCCGTCCGTGTCGTCGTCGCCTTCGAGACGGCTGGTGAAATTGAGCAGCAAGCCGGACGTGTAGCGCTTGCCGTAGGAGATCGACGATCCCGCCGCCTGCACGCTGTTCTTCGCCCCGCTTTGGTCGAGCGGCAGGCGCAGCGTCGTTTCCTCGGAATGGCCGCCGCGGTGACTGAGGATGGCGGTGACGATGACGAAGCCCGGCTCGTCCTTGGAGCGGAAGCTGAGCGCGAAATGATGCGCGGCGAGAATGGGGCGCAAAGCCTCGTTGATGTCGGACCATTTGGCATAGGTCGACTGGACCTCGCCCGACTTGTTCTTGATGACTCCGGATTCGCCGATGGTCGGCAGATTCGGCTGCATCAGGGCGAAATCCTCGACATAGGCGCGCTTGGCTTCGCGCGCCTCGACGCGATCCCGCATGTCGAGCAGGCGGTCGAATTTCACCATGTCGGTCGCCGGATCGCGGGCGGCGCGCTCGATCATGGCGAGGAAGGCGTGCGCCTCGCTGACGGGCGGCGGCGCGAGCGCGCCCGCGTTCGACTCGATGGTGGCGACTTGATTCATTGCGCGTTCTCCTATGGGGTGGCGGGCTGGCGGCGAGAGGGCGGTCAGTCGTCGGCCTCGTAATCGCCGATGGGAAAGACCAATCCGTCTTCGTCCGATTGCCCGTCCTTCTTCAGCCATAGGGCGCGCCCGGTCGCGGCGATGACGAATCGTTTGCTGGCGGCGCCGCCATGGCCGTATTTCGGGCGAACCTTGTCGCCGGCCTTGAACTCGCGCGATGTGCGATCAGCGATGGCGCCGATCATGACCTCGGTCGTGACGCCGCCGAGGTTGAGGGCGATGCGTTGACCCGCCCTGACGTATTCCACGCGCGCATCGTGAAGGCGGACGAAATCGCCGGCCCGGATGCGGTCGATGGAGATCGGCACCGGCTCGACTGGCGCGCCATGGGGAATGAGCGTCATTGCGTCACCTCTTGATAGCCCTCGATGCGGGCGGCGAAGCGGAGCGCCAGCACGCAGCCGACGTTGACGAGGAACAGGTAGATGCCTGCGGGCATCGGCAGCGCTGACAGCGCCGAGCAGACGACCGAGCCGAGGACGAGGCCCCATGAGAATTTGTGGAGCATGGCAGACTCCCTAGCCGGCGAGTTGCGTCAGACGCGAGAAAGCCTGGACAACGGGACGCGCCCGTGCAGGTGGCCGTCGTCGAACAGCATGATCGCCGTGTCGCCGCGGACCTTGAGGATTTCGCCGGGGAAGTCCCTGATGTCGCTCTTGGCGCGATCTCCCGCCTTGAACGGGCGATCATGCAGCGAGTAGACGTCGGAGGGCTTCATCCAATAAGCGACCTCATCGCTTTCGTAGAATAGCGGCGCGAGGCCGAGCGGGAGACCGTCGTCGTCGTCGTCGATTCTCGTCACCTTGAGCCTCACGTCGACGATGTCGCCGACCTGGAAGTCTTTCAGCTCCATGGATCAATCCTCTCGAATGTGGCGTCGGCGCCACGCCAGCGCGGCGAAACAGGCGATGTTGAGCGCGACCCATGCGAGGCCGACGTAGGCGAGGGGCAAGCCAATCTCTTTCATGTCCGCCTCCGTCTGCGGGAATCGCGCCGCTTCGACGTCAAAACATTTGCACGTTACAACCCTTCTCCGCAAGAAAATTTGCGAAAGGGACGCAAAATATCCGCTCGACCGCTTGCAAACGGCGTAAAAAGCCCGTATGAGTCTAGACGTTGGACGCCACTCGAAACGGGAGAGGGCCATGGGGCAGCTTGTCGGCTACGCCAGAACGTCGACGATGGAGCAGGAAGCGGGGCTTGAAGCGCAGATTCGCGACCTGGCGAGCGCCGGCTGCGCGAAGATTTTTCAGGAAAAGGCGTCGTCGGTCGGCGAGCGCGGCCAATTGGACCGAGCGCTCGATTACGTCCGCGGCGGCGACACGCTGGTCGTCTGCAAGGTTGACCGCCTCGCGCGCTCGACGAGCGGGCTATGGGAGATCGTCAAGCGGCTCGAAGCGGTCGACGACGGCGGCGCTGGGCTGCGCATCCTCAATCTCGGCGGCGAGGCGGTCGATACGCGCAGCGCGACGGGGCGGCTGATCCTGACCATCTTCGCTGGTTTCGCCCAATTCGAGCGCGAGATGATGCTGGAACGGCAGGCCGAGGGCATCGCCAAGGCCAAGATCGAGGGCAAATATCGCGGGCGCAAGCCGAGCGCGTCGCTCAAGGCGGACGAAGCCCGCGCCATGAAGGCGTCGGGATCGAGCGTCGCGCAGATCGCCGCCGCGCTCGGCATCGGCCGCGCCAGCGTCTATCGCGCGCTAGAGGAATAAGGGAAACGCCCGGCGCTCGTGGGGCGCCGGGCGTTCTGCGTCAGCGGGCGTATTTCGCCACGACGCGCTGACATTTCGGCCAATCCTGGCGGCGCAGCTTGTGCTGCTTGCGCGTCGGATTGATCGTCTCCACCGTCCAATGCTCGTCGTCGTAGTCGATCAGCATCGCGATCAGGCCGACCTCGCCGCTGTTGGGATTGGGCCGGCAGACCAGCACGTCCTCGCCCCGCAGCGGGGCGATCACCGGGTTGATCCAGGCTGTATCGCCGGCCCGGTAGGCGGGGGACATCGAATCTTCGGGAACAAGAACGCCATACGCACCGTCGATCCACCTGAGAATCGACGGTCTAGAAACGCGATCAAGTATGTCCTGCGTCAATAGCATAAAACCTTCCCCTGCGTCCTTGGTGGCATAGATCGGCAAAGTTTCGCTCATTACGACTGCGCTAGACTCGCTGCTCGGCGCGATCATCCCTCCTATTTCGATTCCCTGTTCGCTCTTGTTCTTTCCACGCTCAACCATCATCGCTCCCGTCCCGTCTTTCAGCCATTCTTGGCGGGCGCCTTCCATCTGGCAGATAATTGCGATGTTGCCGCGGGTGATCCGCTTGCCGCACTCCCAATTGGCGACCGATCCGCGCGTCAAACCGAGTTGATCGGCAAACTCCTGCTGCGTGCGGCCGGGCACGCGCTCGCGCAGCATTTTGATGCGTTCCGCGATCGTTGCCGACATTTTCCTGACCCGTTGCCTAGCCGATCCCTAACGGATCGGCGGTTTTTGGCTTGAACGGACACTAGCAGCAAAATTATTTTCAGTCAACCGTGCAACGACGCTTGCGAATCGCTGTTGTAAAATGCAAGGCTGTTGACGTTGGAGCATGGGGGTCGGGAATGAAGCTGACGGGCGAAACGCTTTTGACTGCGGGGACGGCGCGATGAGCGGCGCGGCGAAGGTCTACCGCGCCGACCGCCGCAACGCGGCGCGCAAGGCCGGCGTTCTCGCCAAGTGGCGCGACAAGCCGCGCCTGCGCAGCGCGGAACATGGGGTCCGCAGCGGAAGGGACGAGACCGGCAGGATGAAGACCTGGCTCGTCTATACCTATGTCGTGGGGGCGTGATGGGCAGCGCTTTCGTCGTCGTCGATCCCCACGCCGGCAGCATGACCCGCTACGAGATCGGCGGCCAGTTGCGCAAGACGCACGCCTGCTCTGCGGCGCCGGAAATCGAGCGGCCGGTCGAGTTCACGGTCGAACTGGTCGAGGGCTTCCGCACGCATCCGCCCGGCGAATTCTACTGCGGCCCGCTCGCGCCGGTTCCCGGCGGCGACACGCCGGGCGGCACGCCCGCAGCGGCGAGGGCGGCGGCATGAGGCTCATCGAAATCCTTCCCGCCATCGCCTTCGCCATCCTTTTTCTTTCCTTCGTAGATTGGAGTTGACACGCAATGCCCGGCATCAATCAGGCGACCATCCTCGGCCGCGTCGGCAAGAATCCCGAAATCAAGACCTTCGGCAGCGGCGACAAGATCGCCACATTCTCGGTCGCCACGTCGGAAACATGGCGCGACAAGCAGACCGGCGAGCGCAAGGAAAAGACGCAATGGCATAACGTCGTGGTCAAGAACGGCGGCCTCGTCGGCGTCGTCGAGAAATACGTCTCCAAGGGCGATCAGATTTTCGTCCAGGGCGCGATCGAAACCCGCAAGTGGACCGACCAGAACGGCGCCGAGCGCTACGCGACCGAAATCGTCCTCGGCCCCTTCAACTCCCGGCTCGAATTGATCGGCGGCGGAAACAAGGCCGACGACGGCGACGCGCCGCGCAGCGGCCCGACTCGCGGCGCGGCGCCAGTATCGCAGAGCGGGATCGTGGACGATGAAATCCCATTTAGCGCGAATTTTGCGTGAGGCGCGCCATGGTCAAATCCTGCATCGCTTGCCTCGAAGTCAAAGACGACTCTGAGTTCTACAAGCATCCGCGAACGGCAAGCGGCCTAATGGGGCCATGCAAATCTTGCCACAAGGCGCGCATGAGAAGGCGTCGTCAAGACAAGAGCGCCGAGATACAAGCATATGATCGCGAGCGTGGACTTCTCCCTCATCGCAAGGCTGCTGTGAAGGAGCGGTCATCGCGCTACAGGGCTAAGCGACACAATCGCGTCAATGACCGGGAGAAGGTCGCCGCGCGAACCGCTGTCGGAAACGCCGTCCGCGATGGCGCGCTTATCAAGCCGCCGAATTGCGAGGCTTGCGGCGCTGAGCGCGACGACCTTCATGGTCATCATCACGATTACTCGAAGCCGCTGGACGTGACCTGGCTCTGCCCGCCTTGCCACGGCGCAGAGCATCGCGCCGCCAATGAAAATAGACGCCTGGCCGAACGGGAATTCGCGCAGGCTGCATAGCCGAAATACTGACGTTTTCAACGAAACCGAACCTACGGGGACTCCAACTATGTCCAGTGAGAACGATTATCGCCGCGGCGTCTTCACCTTGATCGGCTATCGCGCCTACGCCGAAAGGCTGGAACAGGAGAACAAGGCGCTGACGGCAGAGGTCGAGCGCCTGTTCAAGCAGAACTGGAAACTGACGCTGGCGCTGCTCGAACGGCCGGTTCCCGCCGACCTGCCGGGGCCGACGTTTCCCGAGCCCACCGCGCCGCACATCGACCCGCCGCCGCATCATCCCGACCATATCGAGCCGCATCTGATCGTTGCGGCGCTCGCGCTCGATCACCGGATCGCGTCATGAGCCTCGGCGAGGAAATCTGGGCGATTGACCTGTCGAAGACCTCGACGGGCCTCGCCGAGGGACGGCCGGGCGAGGCGCCGCGCTTCTCGACGGTGCGCTTCGGCGGCAAAAAGGGCAAGCGCGCCGACGCGGCCGAGGATTTCCGCGACGTGTGGCAGCGCGGCTTCGAGTGGATGACGGATCGACTGTCGCTCGGCAGCCCTCGCGCGATCTTCATCGAAGCGCCGACGCGGCCCGGCGCCTTCGGCGGCGAGACCAATGCCGCCAACACGCTCGTCATCGTCGGCCTATGGACGGCGCTCTATCTGGCCGCGCGAGCCCGCGACGTGATGTGGCGCGAGGCCAACGCCAAGACGGTGCGCCAGCTTTTCATCGGCACCGGCGCGCTCAAGTCGCGCGAGGCCAAGAGCGAGGCGAAGCGCGTCTGCGAAGCGCTCGGCTGGGCGCCGAAGAACGCCGACGAAGCCGACGCCGGCGCCGTCTGGTGGTGCGCCTCGCGTCTGCTCGCCCCAGACCAGACGCCCGACGTGAAGGCGTTCCGCTATTCGCGCGTCGCCGACGACGGAACAGTCAAGTTCACAGCGCCGACTCTGCGCCGGGCGCGCAGCGAGGCCGAGGCCGTTTTCTCCAAACCGAGGTCAGACCAATGAGAATCAATGCGATCATCGTCAGCGTCGAGCGCGAAGGGCCGCCGTGGCGCGCCGAGGCGCTGCGCCTGCGCGCCATGGGCTACGGCCAAAGCGAGATCGCCCGCCGCGTCGGCGTGTCGCAGCAGCGCGTCAGCAAGGTTCTCGTGGCGCCTGCGGCGCCAGCGGACGACGATCTGAGCGACGAGCAATTCATCAAGCCGCACCGGCCGCGCACGATCCGCTCCGTCATCAACCGCGCGGCGATCCCAGCAGCGGCGATGGCCTTCGCGACGGGCGTCATCGACCGCGCCGAGTTGATGCGCCAGGTGTCGGCGTGAGGAAGCCGGTCAGGCAACCCGCCGACGAACAATCATGGCACGCGGAAGCGCTGCGGCTGTTCGACGTCGGATACAGTGTGGCGCAGGTCGCCGAGCGCGTGGGGCGAGACCTCAGCCTCGTGCATGGGCTGCTGCGACCGGAAACTGAGATGGAGTCGGTTGCGCCGCGCCCGCCGCGGCCAATCCGCAAGGTCATCGACCAGTCCGCGATCCCAGACGCGGCGAGGGCCTTCGCGGCGGGCGAGATCGGCAGGGACGAGTTGATGCGAAGGATTTCTCCATGAGCAAGGACAAGCGCCCGCTCGCCGAAACGCTGGGCATCTCCCTCGGCAAGACGAAGGTCGTGCGCGGCGAGCATCGCGCCAACGCCATCACGCTCTCGGCGGGCGACGCGCGGCTCGATCCCGAGTTCTGGCGGCGATGGAACGAGTACGTCGACGCCGTTACCGCTGCAGTCGGGACGCCGAGGGGGTGACGGCGCGGCGCCCGCGCCCGCTGCCGCGCCAGCTATCTAACCATCCGTTCAAGGGGAACGTCATGCAGGGATTTCTCGGCGGCCGTGTGCGGCTGCATCACGGCGATTGCCTCGACGCGCTACGGGCGTTGCCGGACTGCTCGGTCGACTCGGTTTGTTGCGACCCGCCCTATCACCTGACGAGCATCGTCAAGCGGTTCGGGGCGGAAGGGGCGGCGCCGGCGCAGCACGGCACGGACGGCGCGTTCGCCCGCGCCTCGCGCGGCTTCATGGGCAAAACCTGGGATGGCGGCGACATCGCCTTCCGGCCCGAGACGTGGGCGGAAATCCTGCGCGTGCTGAAGCCAGGCGGGCATCTCGCCGCGTTCGGCGGGACTCGCTCATATCACCGCCTCGCCTGCGCAATCGAGGACGCCGGCTTTGAAATCCGCGACCAGATCGGATGGGCCTACGGAACCGGATTCCCCAAGTCCCATGACGTGAGCAAGGGGATCGACAGGGCGCTCGGCTGCGAGCGGGAGACGGTTCGCGAAGGCGCTAGCGGCGCCGGCAGTCAGACCGTTTCCTCGCTCGGAAACGGTCTGAACGTCAACTTCGCGCCGCGGCCTATCACCGCTCCGTCGAGCGAAGCAGCGAAGGAATGGGCCGGCTGGGGAACCGCTCTAAAACCTGCGTGGGAGCCGATCTGCCTCGCGCGCAAGCCGCTCAGCGAGGGAACCGTGGCGGCGAACGTGCTGGCGCACGGGACGGGCGGGATCAATATTGATGCGTGCAGGGTTGAGACCGGCGACACGACGAAGCGCCCAGCCGGCAGAATGACGAGCGCCGGCATTGCTGGTGGCTCGTTCGCAAGCCAAGAGATCGGCCATCGGGAAATCGTTATGCAAAGCGGCGGAAGCCCGCTCGGCCGCTGGCCCGCCAACATCATTCATGATGGCTCGGCGGAAGTCGTGGCGGCGTTTCCCGACAGCGCGGGCGCCGCTACACCCGTCTGCGGGCATGAGCCGAGCGAGACGGGGCAGAACGGCATCTACGGACGCTATGCGCGCGTCGCGAGCGGACCTGTGCGCGGCGATTCCGGCTCGGCGGCGCGCTTCTTCTACAGCGCCAAGGCCAGCAAGCGCGACCGCGCCGGATCGAAGCATCCGACCGTCAAGCCGGTGGCGCTGATGCGCTGGCTCACTCGCATGGTCACGCCGCCGGGCGGGACGATCCTCGACCCCTTCGCCGGCACCGGCACGACCGCCGAGGCGGCCTATCGCGAAGGCTTCCGCTGCGTGCTGATCGAGCGCGAGGCTGAATATGTCGCCGACATCGAGCGACGGCTGCGGGCGCTGGCGGTCGGCGGCCCGGACGACGAAGGCGAGATCGAGGAAGCGGCGTGAAACGCAAGGGAGAACCGCTATGGCTTGGTTGAGGATTGACAATACGTGGATTAACGGACGCAAAGTTCCCGCCGTCAAAGTGGCTGCGCTGCGAGTCACGCTCGCCGGCTATTCGCCGACGAGCGATCAGAATTGGCTCTACGGATGGGTCGACCAGCGCGTCATTTCCGGCAAGCAGTACGACTTCAAATTCATCGACGGCGACAAGGCGTATTCGATCCGCGTCGATGCCGCGCTGGAAATTGCCAAGCACTTTCGGGTTTCCTGCTCAATCGAGGGCGACAGGCTGGTGGTCGACTCCGTCGCGCATGGGGCGTCAGCGCCCGCGCTCTATCCGCTCATTCCGCTCGCCGAGCTTACCGCAGGGCGCGAGTCGGTCGAACCCCGCGCGGCGGCGCCGGCGAGCCGCATCGCGCCGCTTCCGGCCGTCATGACGGACGGCGTGCAAACCATGTCGACGTTGGAGATAGAGGAACTGACGGGGAAGGAGCATAAGAATATTCTCGCCGACGTGCGCAAAATGCTGGCGGACCTAGGGAAAGCTGCGGCTGAATTTTCAGCCACGGCTATTGTCGACGGGCCGAACGGATCAAAGCGGACGATTCCGATCTTCAACCTCCCCAAGCGCGAGTGCCTAATCCTCGTCTCGGGCTACAGCGTCGAGCTTCGGGAGCGAATCATCGACCGCTGGCTGGAATTGGAAGCCGCCGTCGCCAAGCCGGGCCTGATCGACCCGCGCGACCCCAAGTCCCTGCGCGCTCAGCTTCGTCTTGAGATGGACCGCGCCGATGAATTGGAGGCGCAGAACGCCGCTCTGACGGTCGCCAACGAGGCCATGACCGAGGACGTCGAGGCTTTCAAGCGCATCGCCGAGTCTGACGGGCTGTCGTCGGCGTGGCCGGCGGCGAAGACTCTCGGTGTCGGGCCGAAGTTCCTCACAAGCTGGATGCGCGCGAACGGATGGGCCTATCGGTACGTGGATCAGTTCATCGCCATGCAGGACAAGATCGACGCTGGCCTGATGGAAAGCAAAGTCGTTCAGTACCTAAACAGAAAGCGTGGAGACTATGTGAATATCGCGAGGGCATTCATCACGCCGCGCGGCATCACGGTTCTTGCCAAGCATCCCGACATCGTTGCCGAGCGCAAGCGCGCCGCAATGTCGCGCCCGGTCGCGGACGAAGCGCCGCTGCTCGACTACGCCGCATGACCGAAGCGCCAGCCAAGAAGCTGACGCTGCCCGAACTCGCCGAATTCGTCGACAGCCGCCTCGTGCGCGGCTGCACGATGCTCGACGGCAAGCTCGCCGGCATGACGCTGCTCGTTCTCGACAAGGGCGAGGCCGAGGCTCTGACGCAACTCGCGGCGACGCTGGGCTATCTGGCGCCGCACGCGGACAGGATCAAGCGCGCAATCGCGGGGGCGAGGGGATGAGGAAGGGAGCGTCGGCCTATCGGTTCGGGCGGTGGTTTCGTTTCTACGAATCCGCCGCCAGCGAGCCGAAGATCATGAAGCTGAGCGACGCCAATTTCCGGGCGTGGATCATCGCCCTCTGCCTCGCGTCGAAGGACGACGGCGTTCTTCCGGCGATGGATGACGTCGCTCTCGTGCTGCGCGTGTCCGAGAAGGAAGCGCTCAAACGGATCGAGTCGCTGATCGCGGCCGGTCTCATCGACCGCAATCCAGATGGCGCCCTAACGCCGCACAATTGGGCGATGCGGCAGTTCAGGAGCGACGACTCCACGGCGCGCGTCAACCGTTATCGCGCCAAGCGCGAGGCTGCCGGCCTAACTCGCAGCCATGTCGGCTATGAGAGTCAGCGCCCAGCGCTGATGGAGCGCGATGAGGGCGCTTGCGTCTACTGCCGCTCGCAGTCATCGCTGTGCATCGACCACATGATCCCGATCATCCAAGGCGGGACCGATCATCAGGACAACCTCGCCATCGCGTGTAAGTCCTGCAATAGCGGCAAGTCAGGGCGCACGCCCGATCAAGCCGGAATGGAAATCGTTTGGTCTCCCGCAGCGGATGCGCTGTCACGGTATCTTGTTGCTTGTGACACCGTGACAGACGACGCCGCGTAACCGTGACATGCAACAGCGCGACTCTGTCTATGTCTATGTCTATGATTCTGTCTGTGAATCTTACCTAGCCAAGAAGATTAGATTCTCTCTCTAGGGGCACCTGAAATGAGCGCTCTTTCCCCGCTGCGCCCGCTGCAAGTTAAGGCGATGGACATGCTGAAGCGGTCGATCGCCTCTGGCTCGAAACGGCCGGTCGTGCAAGCGCCGTGCGGCTTCGGCAAGACGATCCTCGGCGCGCATGTCGTCACCGGC
>Ga0187771_10000624_pt1 | contig 22080 bp, 21 predicted proteins | sample 0116_SJ02_MP15_1_FD_133139 | JGI IMG/M metagenome (GOLD analysis project Ga0187771, IMG submission 133139) | Tropical peat soil microbial communities from peatlands in Department of Meta, Colombia - 0116_SJ02_MP15_10_MG | ecosystem: Environmental > Terrestrial > Soil > Wetlands > Peat | place... | reverse complement strand
TGAAACGGCGGCGAGCGGCGCGTCCATCGGCGCGATCGCCGGCGCGGCGGCGGGTCATGCCGGTCTCGGCGCGGGTATCGGCGGTGCGGCCGGCGCCGCGGCCGGACTCGCGGGTGTTCTTCTGACGCGCGGCCCCGAAGCCGTGCTGGCCAAAGGCAGCACGGTGGAAATGGTGCTTGACCGCCCGCTCGTCTTCGACATGAACGAAGTCAACTTCTCTCCGGCCGCCGCCGCGGCTCCCGGCCATTTCTCTGACGGCGCCGGTCCGGATACGGCTCCGAAGCAGCCGGCCTTGACCGGCGCGGCGCGCCGCTTCCCGTTCTGAGTTTCTACAGCAGATAACCGGAAAGCGCCATCGCCACTCCCAGGAGCGCGCTGATCGTCCCCGCCACGGGGAACAGCTTCGACTTCGAAATGAAGTAGAGCGACGCGAGGATCATCCCGACTTCGAGCAGTCCTTCGCCGAAATCGAAACGCAGCGCCTGCTTCTCGATGGCTTCGGCCTTCTCGTCCGTCTTCCGCGCATCGTCCTGCGCCGCGTCGGATTCCTTCGCGTAGCGCTCTTTCTCCTTCGTGTAACGCGCCAGCGCCTTCTCCGCGGCGGGATTCGAGGCGCCGAGCGCATGCAGCAGATCCTCACCGAGTTCGAGCGAATGGAACTTGATGCGCTTCGCCTGGTAGTAGGCCCACTTGTCATTGGCCGTCGATTTGTAGAGCACCGCATCCGTATGGGCCCGGTGCGAGATGATGGTGACGACGCCGAGCAGGACCGCGATCACGGCGGTCAGGACGCCGATCTTCTTCCCGAACTCGTCAGCGTTTTCGACTTCGGAATGGATTTCCAGTTCGGCCATGGCGTCCATTGTAAGCGCAGGGAGACAGGAAACTGGCACCGGATCATGAATACTGGATGGGGATGGCGCTCGAACTCGCCCGCGAGGCCGAAGCCGAGGGCGAAGTGCCGGTCGGCTGCGTGATCGTGGCGGGCGGGGAAGTGATCGGCAAGGGGCGCAATTCGCCCATCGCGCTGATCGACCCGACGGCCCACGCCGAGATGCTGGCTCTTCGCCAGGCTGCTCTCGCCATGAGCAACTACCGGCTCACCGATGCCACGCTTTATTCGACGCTCGAACCCTGCGTGATGTGCGCGGGCGCGCTGGTGATGGCGCGGATTCCGACGCTGGTGTTCGGCGCGCGTGATCTCCGCTTCGGCGGCGTGCGCGCCAAGTTCCAGATCGCCGATTCCCCGCTGCTGAATCACCGGGTGGAAATCGTCGAAGGCGTGCTCGGCGCGGAATCGACCGCGCTGCTGCAGAAGTTTTTCTCTACTCGCCGCGAGCCGTAACCGTGCTCTGCCAGATGGCCCTGCCGACGAAGAACGGCCCCATCTTCTCCATGAAGGTCGACGTCTGCTTCGTCTTCCGCATCGCCTGCACGCAGGCCGAGAGAGGATAGAGTTCCCTGCCGATCAGCCCGATGACGAAGTCGTTGTCGTGCTGATCCATGCCGAAGCAGGCAAGGCGCATGTCGGTGGCGAGCTCCGCTTCGCCGAAAGCATGACCGATGCGGCCGTGCTCGCGCAGGATCGCGGTCTGCTCTTCCTGGGGCAGGGCATTGAACTCACCCTTGCGCCGCAGCGGATACCAGACGTGCCATCTCCATTCGGGCATGGTCACGGTGCGGCGCGGACGGTCGAGCAGCCAGTCTTCAAGATTCGGTTCGTGGCCGAGCGAATAGGTGCGGCCGAGCATGGTGAACTCCGGCCGCAGCACGAGATCGCTGAACTTGTGGTTCAGGAAGGTGCGCAGTTCTCCGACGAAGAAGTCGGGCTTGTCGCTCCAGGTAAGCAGCCCGACGCCCCGCGGATCGTTTGCGTCTTCATAGAGCACCGATTCAAACGGTGCGTGCTGCACCGCGCTGACGAGGCTTGCGGTGCTCTCCGCGCCGGTGAAGACGAGGAGCTGGAAAAACATGCGGCGATCCGACGTCTGCTGCACGCCGCCCCGTACGCCGCCCTTTTCTCTGATATCGACAGGTTCCATCGCATCCAGCGTAGCGCTGCGACTGTTGTGGCGCCACGAGGAAGGGCTGCCGGTTCTCTTTTGAGCGCGGCGTGAAACAGACGAGTTGCATTGGAGCCGCTGTTTACGGGCTCTTCGCTGATCCATGCGAGCTTCGCGAGGTCAGCGGATGCGCGATGAGAGAGATCGCGCGAGGAGGAGGCCCACTACAAGTTTGGGTCGAAATGTCATTTTTCTCTTGACATTCGTCTCCGGTAACTCTATATATGAATCACAACGCGATTTTTCGGAATCGCTAAATTCGAATTGGGAGATTCAATCGATGAAGAACGCAACCAAGAAGAAGGCTGCTGCAAAGAAAGCTCCGGCCAAGAAGAAGAAGTAAGTTTCCTCCACAGGGTTAAACGACAGAGCGGCTCCGGCGACGGAGCCGCTTTTGTTTTGTGTGTACGCCTGCCGGCATCTTCAGACAACCGGCGGACACCGCTCGGCAAAGCGCGTGGCCTGTTCGAATGCGTACGCCATGCGCAGCACCTCGAGTTCGCCGCGCTGTCTGCCCACGATCTGCAATCCCACCGGTAGTCCCTCCGCGGTGAAGCCGCACGGCATCGAAATGGACGGCGCTTCGGTGACCGAGATCATCCAGCAGCACTGGATCCAGTCGATGTAGTTCGTCATGCGCACGCCGTTGATCTCCTTCACCCATGGTTCCCTCACGTCGAAGGGCGGCACCTGCGTCGACGGCAGGATGAAGAAGTCCCGGGTTTCGAGAAAGCGCCGCATCGCTTCGAAGACGCGCGTGTGGCGCGCTTTGGCGCGCGCCCACTCCGCCGCCGTGATTTTCGAGCCCGCTTCCACCGATTCGCGGATGGTGTCCTTGAACAGTTCCGGCCGGCGCCGCACGCTTTCGCCGAAGCTGGCCGCGAAACTGAAGAGGCGCAGCGTCCGGTAAGCTTCTTCGCCGCCTGAGAGATCCGGTTCGGCTTCTTCCACGATGCAGCCGAGATCTTCGAAGGTCCGGCGCTGCGCGTTGACCACGTTGACGACGCGCGGATCGAACTCCAATCCGCCGAGATCGCTGAACCACGCGACGCGCGCGCCTTTCATGCTCCGCTCGAGCGGCGCGCGGAAGATGGAACCGGGTTCCGCGATCGAAATCGGACAGCGCGCATCCGGTCCGGCCATCACGCTCAGCAGCAGCGCGACATCCGCGACGGTGCGCGCCATGGGTCCGCACACCGAGAATGTGGCCCACGCGTCCACCGGCGACATCTCCGGCACGCGGCCGGGGGCGGGACGGAATCCGACCACGTTGCAGTAAGCCGCCGGGTTGCGCAGCGAACCGCCGTTATCGGTTCCATCGGCGAGCGGAACCATGTTGCAGGCGAGCGCGACCGCCGATCCGCCGCTCGACCCGCCGCACGTCTTCGTGAGATCCCACGGGTTGAGCGTGGCGCCGAACACTTCGTTGAAGGTCTGGGAGCCCGCGCCGAACTCGGGCGTGTTGGTTTTGCCGATGACGATGCCGCCCGCGTCTTTGATGCGCGCGACATGGATCGCATCGCGATCCGGTGTGAAGTCCTTGTAAATCGGGGAACCCCACGTGGTGCGGATGCCGGCGGTCGGGACGAGATCCTTGATCGCGACCGGCAATCCGTGCAGCGGACCGGGTTCCTCGCCGCGCGCCTGCGCTTCATCCGCCTTCGCGGCTTGCGCCATGGCCTGATCCGCCACGGGCGTGACAATGGCATTGACCTGCGGATTGATGCGATCGATCTGCCTGAGGTGCGCGGCCATGGTCTCGCGCGCGCTCAACCGGCCCGCGCGAATCAGCCTTGCCATCCCGGTCGCGTTCAGTCTCGTGATTTCGACGTCTGTCATCGCCTGCTTTGTCACCGGATTACAATGACTCACTATATGCCTGGGGTTCCGCAGGTGACGCGGCAGGTTCCGGTTTATGCAGCCGGCGAGCTCAGCGTGCTGCCGGATCATCCCGTCGTGATTCGCGGCTTCCGGCCCGAACTCGATTGCCGCTCGATCGAAGATCTTCTTCTCGCGGCCGGCTCGCCCACCATCTCCGGCAGCCGCGACGGCGACATCTGCGAGTATTTCGAACTCCCCTCGGACCAGGTCGCGCGGCAATTTCGCGCCGGCACGCTGGGATTCAACGTTGTCGACAGCTACGTAGAGAGCGGCGCGCTCACGATTCCTCCGGTGATCGGAGCGAAGAACCTTCTCCTGTGCTCGGAAGCCACGCGTCACTATGAGAAGTCGCTCATCATCACCCGGAGGGGCACTTTCACCCGGACGCACAGCGACGCGGGAGGGCTCGGCGGCTGGATGTTCCTGTTCGCTGGCCGCAAGATCTGGCATCTGTGGGACCGCGTCTGGTTTCCGCTTCTCTATGACGTCGTGAACGAGACCTGCTTCGACGAGTTCGCGCACCCGCATCCGGACGCCGAATACCGCCGGATCCTCGAGGAACTGCCGCGCTGGGAAGCGTCGATCGGCGCCGGAGAACTTCTCTGGTTTCCCGAAGCCTGGCCGCATCGCGTCTGGACAACCGAAGACGCGTACGGCTACGGCGGCTCGACGCTCGACGAGGAACGGCTCGGCCACGCCGTCGAAGCCATCCTGCGCGACCAGCGCCTCGGTTTCCCCGATTCGCTCCACATCGTTTCCTTCCTGAATGAACTGATGGCCACGGATCAACTGCCGGCCGAGCCATACCTCCAGCGCATCGAAGAAGTGCGCCGCGCGTGGGAGAAGAACCGCTGAGCGCTCCATCTGCAGCGGCGCTGGGCGCCACCCTGCGCGAATTCATCGAGTACGCCAGATGGGGCGACCCGACGCAGAATCAGGCCGAGCTCGGCGAACTGCTCACGCTGACGGACGACTTCCTCAAATCCCGCGGCCTCGACTACTGGGTCGATTTCGGCGTTCTGCTCGGCGCGGTGCGGCACCGCCGTCTCGTTCCCTGGGATCATGATCTGGATATCGGGATGTGCGCGGAACCCTTCGCGGCGCTCGTGGCTGAATGCGAGCAACTGAAATCCTCCGGCCCGCTCCGGTTCCGCCGGGCCTGCCCGCATGTCTATCGATTCCTGCTCGGCAAGGTCTGGGTCGATATTTTCGAGTACGAAATGCGAGGCGGCAAACTTTGCCCGGCGCTCTCGATCGAGGATCGCGAAGGCGATCCCTGTTACGCCGATCACCCCGTGGAAGAGATCCTGCCGCTCATTGAACTGCCGGTCGGAGGACGCCTCGTCAGTGGGCCCCGCAACCCGCAGGCCTGCCTGCGCCGCTATTACGGCGACTACACGCGCTTCCCGCCGATCCCGCTCTTCTTTCTCTTCCTGCACCATCCTTTCGCCGCGCCGCGCCTGATCGCGCGTGCTGGAGACAGCGCATGAAGGCCATCATCCTCGCCGCCGGCTACGGGCGCCGCATGCGGCCCCTGACCGACCGCACCCACAAGACCCTGCTTGAAGTCAGTGGCCGCACCATCATCGGCCGCATCATGGACTGCCTGATCGAGGAGCAGATCCGGGAGACGGTGGTGGTGACCGGCTACCGGGCCGAAGAACTCGAGACGTGGCTGCGCGCGAACTATCCCGGCTACCGATTCCAGTTCGTCCACAATCTGCGCTACGCCGAAACCAACAACATCCATTCGCTGGCTCTGGCGTTCGAACACACCGCGCTCGACCAGGACATTGTCCTGATCGAATCCGATCTGGTCTTCGAGCCGGCTGTGCTCGAGCGTCTGGTCCGGTCCCCGCACGAGAATGCCGCGCTGCTCGATCACTACCGCACCGGCATGGACGGAACCGTGGTCAGCCTCGAAGACGGCGCGATCACGAGCGTGATCCCGCCGCACCTGCAGCGGCAGGATTTTTCCTTCGCCGACAAGTTCAAGACCCTGAACATCTACAAGTTCTCGCGCGAATTCTGCGCCACGCGCCTCGGCGACCTGCTGACGTTCTACTCGCGCTTCATCGACGACAACTGCTATTACGAACTCATCCTCGGCATCCTCATCTACATGCGCCAGGCGCGCATTCACGGCGAGGTGCTCGAAGGCGAGCGCTGGGCCGAAGTCGACGATCCGAACGACCTGCACGCGGCGGAATTCGTTTTCAACGCGCCCGCGCGGCGCCGGATTCTCGAATCCACCATGGGCGGCTTCTGGCAGATGAACGTGCTCGATTTCGCGTTCATCCGCAACATGTACTTCCCCACGCCCGCCGTCGTCGCCGAGATGCGCAATTCGCTGCCCGCGCTGCTGCACAACTACGGGTCGGCGCAGCGCACCCTGAACGAAAAGCTCTCCTGCTTCCTGCTGTGCCGGAAAGAACGCGTGCAGACGCTCAATGGCGCGTCACAGATCTATCCGATCCTGCGCGGGCTATGGGCGGGGCGGAAGGCTCTCATCCCGCAGCCGACGTTCGGCGAGTATCCCGCGGCGTTCCCTCTTCACGAAACCTATTCCGATCGGGGCGCCGTGAATCCCGCGGAACTGGATCCGGCCGATGCCGGCGTGGTCGTCTTTGTCAACCCGAATAACCCGACGGGGACAGTGATCGCGAGCCAGACGGTTTTCGATTTCGCCCGGCGCCATCCGGGGCTGACGGTGCTGGTGGATGAATCCTTCGCGGCATTCAGTCCGGGCGGGAGCGTCATCGATCTGCTGGAGCGCGAACCACTGCCGAATATCCTGGTCGTGACCAGCCTGAGCAAGATTCTCGGCATGCCCGGCCTTCGTCTCGGCTACGTCTATTCGCCGGACGCGGAACTGATCCGGCGGATAGGCGAAGCGCTGCCCATCTGGAATCTCAATTCGCTGGCGGAATTCGCCATGGAGATTCTGCTGAAGCATCGCGACAGCCTGGCCGATTCGATCCGCCGGACCATCGCCGACCGCGCCGAATTCGAGCGGCAGCTCTCCGCGCTGGCCATCGTCGATCAGGTCTATCCCAGTGGCGGGAACTTCCTGCTGGTCCGGCTCCGGATCTCCGCCGCCGGGGCCGCAGGCCTCGCCTCGAACCTGCTGCACGACGCGTGCGTTTATGTAAAGGAGATCTCGGCCCGGTTCGACGATGGAGCCGGCTGGCTGCGGCTTGCCGTGCGGCTCCCGGAAGAAAACCGGCGGCTTTGCGCGCTGCTTGAAACATTGCGCTGAAAGCTGCTGAAAAAGTGCCGTTTTCGGCTATTATTTATTGGTGTAGTCTGAGCGGCGAACGGTACCGGGCGAAGAAATGTCTGCTCCCTCGACAGAGTTCTCTACGGAATCCCTGAAGGCCTGCACCTATTGTGGCGCGCGACAACTGCAGAGCCACGTGCAGCCGAGGACGATCGCGGACAGGATTTTCTCTCTTTACCCGTATCGCTGCGGCCGGTGCCGCAATCACCAGAGGAAGTTTCACTTCAGCTGGCTGATGCTGGCCGGCTGGTTCGCCTGGATGCTCGCGATCGCGGCCGGTATTTTCTTCTGGCAGAATCCGCTGACCTTCCGCAGGAGCGAAGAGTCGCAAAGCACGGTTGACGCGCTGGCGCGGGCCAGAACTTCGGCCGGCGCGCTCTCGACATTCGAGCAGCTCATGATCAACAAGCCGCGCGTCACGATGGATAACGCGACCGTCCTGAAACTGTGGCGCGCCCAGGTTGGAACCGAGGTGATCCTGCAGATGATCCGCACCTCGAACTCCGATTACGACGTGAGCGCCAACGCGATCATCGAGCTGAAGCAGGCCGGGGTCGATCAATCGATCATCCTTGCCATGATTGACGCAAGTTACCGGTCCCGATGACGATGGCCGCTCTTACCGGACAGTTCCAGCGTGCAGCCGTGGTCGCGGCCGGTTTCCTTTTTCTTGCCGGCTGCCGCGGCACCCCCCAGGAGCGGGAAGCGAAGCGGGTGGCGCAGGGCAAGGCCTACCTTGAGAAAAAGGACTACAAGAGAGCCGTTATCGAATTCAAGGTCGCGTCGCAGAATATGCCCAAAGATGCCGAACCTGTCTATCAGCTCGGCATGGCCTATCTGAAGGGCGGTGCGGTGCGGCCGGGGCTGGAAGCGCTGCAGAAGGCCAATAAACTCGATCCGAAACACGAAGGGGCGCGTTACCAGCTCGCCCTTTTCGGCGTGGGAAGCAACAACCTGGATATGGTCGAGGATGCGAAGAAGGTGATCTCCGAACACCTCGCGGCCCATCCGGACGATGTGGAGGCCATCGGCTCGCTGGCGCTGGCGGAAGCCAAACTCGGCAACAGGGACGAAGCGGTGAAGCTGCTCGAACAGGCGGCCGCGAAGGACCCTTCGAACATGCGCTTCGCCGGCATGGTGATCGCGGTCTATGCGGCGAAAGGCGAGACCGACGCGGCGAAGGCCATCGCCCGCGACCTGACCACCCGCTTTCCCAATTCCTCCGATGCCGCCGTCCTTCGCGCCCAGACTTCTCTCGCCACGCGCGACTTTGCCGATACCGACGCAGAGGTCAGCCGCGCCCTTTCGATCAGACGCGATTTTCAGCCGGCGCTCGAACTGCGGCTGCGCCGCGAACTGATGAATGCGGATCCGGCGAGTGCGGAACAGACGACGCAGGAACTGGCCAGGCTGCCCGAGAAGCGCACCTGGGCGGCTTATGCCCGCATTCTTTTTACGGAGCGCAAGATCGACCAGGCGATTGCGGAATTCAACCGGGTGCTCCGGGAGCACGGGGACACGGCGGAGCTGCGTGACGAGTTTGCGGAACTGCTGATCGGGGCGCGGCGCGACCGCGAGGCGGAAGACATCGTCGCCGGCACGCTGAAGAAGGACCCCAAAGACAAGGCTGCGCTGCTCGATCGGGCCACGCTGGAGATCAACAGAGGCAATCTGGATGCAGCCGCGAAAGATATAAAAACCCTCGAGGAGCTGAAAGCCTTCTCGCCGCAGCTCACCTTCCAGCAGGCGCGCATCTATGGCGCGCGGGGCGACCTCGTCAAACAGGGCGATACCCTGACCGAAGCCCTGAAGGCCGATCCGAGGCTGCTCGGCGCGCGGCTCGAACTGGCGCGCGTGATGGTCAGCATGGGGAAGGCGAAAAACGCGCTGGAAATGCTGGATCAGGCTTCGCCCGCGGAAAAGAGGACCACCGAGTACCTCTACTACCGCAACATGGCTTTGATCGCGGGCGGTGACTGGGACGAGGCGAAAAAAGGCGTGGCCGGCGGTCTCGCCGCGACCCGCACTCCCGGATTGCTCTACCAGGACGCGCTGATCAAAATGAAGGACCACGATCTCGCCGGTGCGCGCCAGTCGCTGGATGCCGGTTTCCGGATGGCGCCCGCCGATCCTCTGACACTCGCTTTCCTCGGCGACGTGATGCGGCGGCAGGGCCAGGGCGCGGGATTCACGGCGCTGCTGAAGGATGCGGCGGCCCGCAATCCGGGCTCCGCCACGATTCAGAACGCGCTCGGCAAGCAGCTGCTCGCGCAGGGGGATCGGGCGGGCGCGCGCGCCGCTTTCGAGGCGGCGAAGGCCGATGGCGATGTGGTGAGCGCGGAGATCGAGATTGCGTCGCTCGATCTGGCGGCGGGAGCCGTCGATCCGGCCAGACAGCGCCTCGAGAACCTGATCAAAACCCGCGACAACGCCACCGCCCGCATGATGCTGGCCGATATCGAAACGCGGCGCGGCGCTTCCGCGGACGCGGTGATCCAGCACTATCTGAAAGCGATCAGCCTCGAGCCTTCGAACGCGCTGGCCATGAACAATCTGGCGGAAACGCTGTCGGCGCGCCAGAACAAATTCGACGACGCGCTGTTCTGGGCGCAAAAGGCGCTGGCCATCGCACCCGACAATCCCGTGATCGAGTACACCGTGGGCTGGATTTACTACCGCGAAGGACGATACGACGCCTCGCTTCCTTATCTGGAGAAATCCGCCAGGGGGCTGGACCGTCCGCTGGCTCACTACCATCTGGCCGGTGTTCTGGCGAAGGCCGGCGACCCCGGCCGCGGCAGACGGGAATACGAGCTCGCCCTGAAGGAAGATCCGAAATCCGCCGCACGGGCCGCGGTCGCCCCTCTTTTTGAATCCGCGAAGTAGAGATTACGAGGATCGCGCGCGGCGCAACCGCCAGACGCCGGCGGCCGCCAGACCGATCGCCAGGAGCGAGACCGTGCCCGGCTCCGGCGCGTACTCAAAATCGTAAGTCGTGCCGTTGATCGTGACGTTATCCACGTAACCGTTGTAAGGAACGCTCTGATCGGCGTAACCCATGAGGATCTGCACGCCGCCGTTGTTGTTCCAGTCGGCCGAAATGGTCGCGTCGGAAGGGAGAAGCGCTTCGAGCGTCGCAAGCGAACAGACCCCGGGGGTGGAGGACCCCTCCGGGGCGCCTGGGGTGCAATTGCCGAGGGCATCCCACCAGCCGCCCGTCATGGGATTGGAGGTGAGCGCGCTCCAGGTCTGCCATTGATTCATCGCGGTCAGCCGCTGATGAGCTGCAGATACGGGAACCGCTGGCCGTTATTCGCCGTGACGCAGGTGCTGTAACTGAGCGAGGTCAGCGCGCTCAGCGGCTGTACGTCGAGCGACGTGGTGGCGATCGCCTCAGCGCCGTCCCCGGTGCTGCCGCCGGAATTCACCGGAACGTACACGTTCGCGCTGCCAGTGCCGAGCGGCGGCGTCGCCGGAGCGGGCATCAACCCCGATCCGCAGGTGTTGCACGGGGCCCCGTTGCCGTCGGTGGCGACAAAACTTCACGTGCCCACACATCGACAACGCCCACGCCGAAAAAGGCGTACCTTCGGCGCACGGCGTGCCGAAGGCAATTGAAAGGCAGATGGCGGCGGCTAAACGCCCGGAGCGCGTTTTGCGGCGCGCCGCCGGTGGGCCGCGTAAGCCGCGCCGAGACCGGCGATCATGAGCCCCATGGTGCCCGGTTCCGGCGTGTAGCTCTCAGTCATTGTGTCGACCGCGAGTGACTCGCCGCACGGAGCGCTGCAGCCTCCAGCCAGACCGATGGCGAGCCACGTGCCTTCGACGTCGTCGGTCACAAGCGCCGGATCGGAGCTGAGGATAGCGTTCAGAGTGTGCGGATTGCTCTGGCCGTAGCCGGGAATGTAGAAACCCTGCGTGTTGTCGTAGAGCACAAGCGGGGTCGAGTTCGGGTCGAGCGTCATGGTCGTCTGGCCCGCTCCGCTGATGCCGAGAGAAGTGAACTCGATCGCAAGAAGCTGATCGGTCGAGACCACGCCGTTTCCGAGTGAGGCTGAGGGATCCTGAAACGCCAGCAGAAAGTACGGGCTGTCGCTCGATTGACCGGAAACGAAGTTGACCGACGCGCTCAGGCCCGTCAGTTCACCCAGATCGATGGTCGGGTAATTTGCCGTGTTCGACGCATTCCATTGCAGCTTGGCGTAATTGGTATCCACCGGGATCGCGATCGTCTCGCCGCTGTTCGTGCCGCACACGAAATCCTGCGTGCCGGAGAACGGTGTTTCCGTGCCGCCGAATCCGCCGAAGGTGGCCGAGTTCGGGCAGAGGTTCGCCACCTCGGCACGAGCCGGGCTGGCGCCAGCCAGGAAACCTGCCAGAAGCACAGCGGCCGCGGAAAGACCTGCTGAAGAGATTCGAAACTTCATCGATTGGCGTTTCACTTTTCCTCCCTCCGAATGTTCATTGGCAGGCGCACCTGGAGCATGCCAAAGTCCGAGAGTCAAGCGTCCCTATTACTCTTCGAGCAGTCGAGTAATATTACCCCAACCCTCCGAGATATACAAAATACACGTAAGGAATCAGACAGTCAATACGCAAAGGAAATTTTTAGCGTGCGGTTAACAAATAATTGATAAAACTCGGAACATCGCCTTATCAATATGTTTTTATGTTCTTTGTCTGCGATATTTGCGGATCAGATGATTCGTGGAGCTGTCATGACGCAATTCGGGTTCCAACTGGCTCTCGAGTTCCGGAATGATGCGCTGCGCAAGGACTTTGCCGAGCTCCACGCCCCACTGGTCGAAGCAGTTGATATCCCAGATCGCGCCCTGGGTGAAAACGGAATGTTCGTAGAGAGCGACGAGTTTTCCCAGAACCGAGGGCGTCAGTTTCTCCGCGAGGATCGTGTTCGATGGCCGATTGCCTTCGAAGACGCGGTGCGGTACGAGCCACTCCGGCGTTCCTTCGGCCTTCACCTGTTCCGCGGTTTTGCCGAAGGCCAGCGCTTCCGACTGCGCGAAGACGTTGGCGATCAGCATGTCATGATGCGGCCCCAGCGGATTGAGTGGCTGGGCAAACGCGATGAAGTCGCAGGGCACGAGCCGCGTGCCCTGATGGATGAGCTGGTAGAAGGAATGCTGGCCGTTCGTGCCCGGCTCGCCCCAGTAGACAGGGCCGGTAGCGTGCGTTACGCGTTCGCCGCGCAGCGTGATGTACTTGCCGTTGCTCTCCATGGTGAGCTGCTGCAGGTAAGCCGGGAAGCGCTTCAGATACTGCTCATAAGGCAGCACCGCCACCGTTTCCGCGCCGAAGAAATCCGCGTGCCAGATGCCGATGAGGCCCATCAGCACCGGCAGATTCCTTTCGAACGGCGCGGTGCGGAAATGTTCGTCCATTTCGTGGAATCCGGCCAGCAGTTCGCGAAACGCATCCGGCCCGACCGCGATCATCGTCGAAAGGCCGATCGCCGAATCCATCGAATAGCGTCCGCCGACCCAGTCCCAGAAGCCGAACATGTTCGCGGTATCGATCCCGAATTTCGCCACTTCCTTCGCATTGGTCGAGACCGCGACGAAATGTTTCGCAACCGACGTTTCATCGCCGCCGAGACCCGCGAGCAGCCACTGCCGCGCCGAATGCGCGTTGGTCATGGTTTCGAGCGTGGTGAAGGTTTTCGAGGAAACGATGAACAGCGTTTCGGCGGCATCGAGATCGCGCACCGCTTCGGCAAGGTCTGTTCCATCCACGTTCGAGACGAACCGGAACGTGAGCTCGCGCCGGCTGTAATGGCGCAGCGCTTCGTAAGCCATCACCGGCCCGAGATCCGACCCGCCGATCCCGATGTTCACCACATTGCGGATCGGTTTCCCCGTGTGGCCCTTCCACTCGCCCGAGCGGATGCGATCCGCGAAGGCCGACATGCTGTCGAGAACCGCGTGCACCTGCGGCACGACATTCCCGCCATCGACCAGAATCGACGCACCCCTCGGCGCGCGCAGTGCCACGTGCAGCACCGCGCGGTTTTCCGTGACGTTGATTTTGTCGCCGCGGAACATGGCGTCGATGCGCTCGCGCAGTCCCGATTCCGTGGCGAGCCGCATGAGCAGCGCGATGGTCTCATCGGTGATACGGTTCTTCGAATAATCGAGGAAGAGTCCCGCAGCTTCGACCGTGAGGCGTTCGCCGCGCCCGGGATCGCGCGCGAAAAGGTCGCGGAGGTGCATGCCCCGGATCGCCTCATAGTGCGATTCGAGGGCCTGCCAGGCCGTTGTCTCCGGCATCAGCGGCTCCCGGCAGTGGCCAGTTCGGCGCTTCGCGAGGCGATGATGCCCATGAGTTCGTTCCAGGAGTCGACGAACGCTTTCGCGCCTTCATCCTGCAGGCGGAGCGCAAGGGCGTCGATATCGATGCCCGCGGCCGTGAATTGCGCCAGCGTCTCTTCGCAGCCGCCGCAGTCGGATGGAAGCAGGCCGGCAATTTCGCCATGGTCGGCGAAGGCTTTGAGCGTGGCTTCGGGCATGGTGTTCACGGTGAGCGGAGAAGCGAAGGCGCTCACGTAGAGGATGTCGGATGCCGAGGGATCTTTGGTGCCGGTGCTGGCGAAAAGCAGGCGCTGCGGACGCGCTCCGGCGTTGAAGGCGCGCTGCCAGCGCGGGGAGGCGATCAGACCGCAATAGGCTTTATAAGCGCGCGCGCCGATGGCGATGCCGAGCCTGTTGCGCAGGGACGCCGGCGCCTTGTCCTTCACCGCGACATCCCAGCGGCTGATGAACAGCGACGCCACCGAAGCGACATTCGGATTCAGCCCGGCTTCGATGCGCCGCTCGACGCCGCGCAGGTACGCTTCGGCCGCTGCCACGTACTGCTCGCGCGAGAAAAGCAGCGTCACATTGACGGGAACGCCGGCGAAGATGGCTTCTTCCACCGCCGGCAATCCTTCGGGCGTTCCGGGAATTTTGATGTAGAGATTGGGCACGCCGCCGCGCGCGTGCAGATCTTTCGCGACCGGGATGGTCGTAGCCGGGTCATGCGCGAGCAGAGGAGAAACTTCGAGAGAAACCCAGCCATCGACGCCCGCCGTGCGCTCATGCACCGGACGGAACAGCCGGGAAGCGCGAGTGATGTCCTCGAGGGCCAGCTCGAAGAACAGCTCTTCGCTCGATTTCCCCTGCTGCGAGCGCTCGCGGATGGCGCTGTCGTACGCCGCGCTGCTTTTGACCGCGTTGTAGAAGATGGTGGGGTTCGATGTCAGTCCCGTGACCGAGAGGTCATCGATATAACGCTGCAGCGTGCCGTTATCGAGGATTTCACGGGTGATGTTGTCGAGCCAGAGGCTCTGGCCCAGTTCGTGGAGCTGGCGAGTCGCTTTCATGGTGAACACCTCAGGATAGCGCTCGGGGAGCGGGTTCGTCTCGCTCTTGCGGGATATGAGTTGTTCGAGAAAGAGGAGCTGGTGAGCGCGGTAGGAATCGAACCTACAACCTACTGATTAAGAGTCAGTTGCTCTGCCAATTGAGCTACGCGCCCTCAGTCCTGAATTGTAGCATCGCGCTGCCGGAACCCGCTAACATAGAAGAAGCGTGTTCGGCAGCGCTCAACGCAAGCTCAAGATTCTGTTCGGTTTGTCAGACGTCGTCCTCACTGTCGCGGCGTTTGTCCTCGCCTACACGTTCCGCCGCGAACTGCATCTCGACCGCGAATTCTACTTCACCACCGAACAGATCGTCATTCTGCTCGGCTTTTCCTCAATCACCTGCGTCGCCATCGGCTACTGGCAGAACATCTACGGCAAGGTCGATGCCGGCCGCCCGCGCACCATCCTCGCCGATTCCTTCCGCCAGTGCGCCTGGGAAGCCATCGCGCTCATCCTGCTCGAATTCTCGCTGCGCCTCGATATCAGCCGCGTCTTCCTGTTCAGCTTCGTCTTCCTGAGCTGGCTCCTGCTGCTCGTCTTCCGTCTGGTCGCGCGCAATCTGATCCCGGTGATGCGCCGCAGATTCGGCGTGCTGCGCTACGTGCTAATCGTGGGGCAGGGCGAACGCGCGCAGCGTCTCGCGGCCGCGCTCGAAAGCTATTACGAACAGGGCCTGCGCATCTTCGGTTTCCTCGCCTGTCCCGGCGAAACGCCCTTCACCACAACCTTCACCGCGAAGGAATATCCCGTCTTCCCGCTTGGCGAGCTGCAGGATCTGATCCGGCGCCACGTCATCGACGAAGTCCACTTCGCGGTCGATTCCGATCTGCTGCCGTCGCTTGAAGACGTTCTGCTCGCCTGCGACGACGAAGGCGTCTGCAGCCGCATCGCCGCCGATTTCTTCCCCCACGTCAACAGCCGCATCGCGCTCGAGCGCGTGGGTGAAACGCCGATGCTCACTTACTCGGCCACGCCGGATGACGAAGTCCTTCTCCTCGTCAAGCGTGTGATCGATGTCGTGCTGGCTTCCGTCGCGCTCATTCTGTTGAGCCCGGTCTTCCTCATCGTCGCGATTCTCATCAAGCTCACCTCACCCGGCCCGGTCATCTTCCGCCAGATCCGCTGCGGGCTCAACGGCCGCAGATTCACGTTCTACAAGTTCCGCTCCATGGTCGCCGACGCCGAACAGCGCATGCACGAAGTGGCGCACCTGAATCCGAAGGCGATCGTCACCAAGATCCCCAACGACCCGCGCCTCACGCCCGTCGGCCGTTTTCTGCGCCGCTTCTCGCTCGACGAACTCCCGCAGCTGGTGAACGTGCTGCGCGGCGATATGTCGCTCGTGGGCCCGCGTCCCGCCATTCCGAGCGAGGTCGCGCAATACCAGCGATGGCAGCGCCGCCGCCTGCGCATGCGTCCCGGCCTCACCTGCCTCTGGGCCGTCAACGGCCGCGACAAGCTCGACTTCGAAACCTGGATGCGGCTCGACATGAGCTACATCGATAACTGGTCGCTCGCGCTCGATGCGCGCATCATCCTGCGCACCATCCCGCAGGTCATGTCGGGAAAAGCGAACTAAAGGTCTATCCTGAAGGGCGAGACCACCAATGCACCTGCTCCCGACTCACGACGAGACAGTCCGCATCCTCCGCGAGACCGGTGCGCTGCGCACCGGTCACTTCATCTTTCCCAACGGACTGCACTCGGCCGAATATCTGCAGGTGCCCATCGCGATGCGCCATTACCAGCACGCCAAAATGCTGAGCGTCTCGCTCAGCCGTCTGCTGCGCGCCAATCCGGAAATCCGCGCCATTCTTCCGGAGCTTTCCATCGTCTCGCCCGCGCCCGGCGGCCTGCCGGTGGCTTACGGCGTCTGCGAAGCGCTGCAGGCGAAGCAGGTCTACTGGGCCGAAGATGCTCCCGATGGCTCCATGCGGCTTCGCCAGTACATCCAGCCGCGGAAGGGCGAGCTGGTGGTGCTGGTCGATGACATTCTGCGCGCCGGCACCCGCATGGCGCAGCTCAAAGCCCTGATGGAAGGATTTGGCGCCACAATCGTCGCCATTGCGGTCGTTATTTACAGCCCCACGCCGAAGGTCCGCGATCTGAGCGGCCAGCCTTTCTATTACCTCGCGCAGCTCGAAGCCAGCTATTATCCCGATGAAGCCTCGTGCGAACTGTGCAGAAAGTCACAACCTGCCGAAAGGGTCTGGAGTTAGCTGCAAAATTCGCGTGACACGAGCGATGATGGCGGCGCTAACAGGCCTCCGTACAACGATTTACAATGCAATGAGCGGAGCTGCTGTAAAAATGTGCACGATGTTACGGGAGCATGTCAAATCGGCGCGATGACAGAACTCAGCCGCACGTTTTCCACAGGCTTTTGCGCAGGGCCGGTTGAAAACCCGGAAGGCCTGCATTGAAACTCACCTCGGTTGATTGGTGCATCATCGCCGGATATTTTCTCTTCAATGTTCTGATCGGCTTCTATTACAAAAGTAAAGCCGGGTCGAACATCAGCGAATTCTTCCTTTCGGGCCGCAACGTGCCCTGGTGGCTGGCGGGCACGTCGATGGTCGCCACCACCTTCGCCGCCGATACGCCGCTCGTGGTCACCGGCCTTGTGGCGCGCAACGGCATCGCGGGCAACTGGCTCTGGTGGAACATGGTCGCGAGCGGCATGCTCACGGTCTTCCTGTTTTCCCGCCTCTGGCGCCGCTCCGGCATGACCACCGACATCGAACTCGCCGAACTGCGCTACTCGGGCAAGCCCGCTGCCTTCCTGCGCGGCTTCCGGTCCGTTTATCTCGGCGTGGTGATGAACTGCATCATCCTTGGCTGGGTGAACCTCGCGATGGTGAAAATCCTGATGCTGGTGCTGGGCGTCGATAAAGACACCGCGCTCTGGATCGTCATCGGCATCATCGCGCTCACCTCGTTTGTATCCACGCTCTCCGGTCTCTGGGGCGTGCTGGTCACCGATCTTTTCCAGTTCGCGATCAAGATGGGGATGGTGATCGTACTCGCCGTCGCGTCCGTGCGCGCCGTGGGCGGCATCGGCATCATGAAAGCGAAGCTCGGCGGCCCGTTCCTCAGCTTCGTCCCCGATCTCAACTCCGTCTGGATGCCGGCTATCACGTTCTTCGTCTACATCGCGGTCAACTGGTGGGCGACGTGGTATCCCGGCGCCGAACCCGGTGGCGGCGGCTATGTGGCGCAGCGCATGTTCTGCGCCAAAGACGAACGTAATTCGCTGCTGGCCACGCTCTGGTTCAACGTGGCGCACTATGCGCTGCGGCCGTGGCCCTGGGTGATCACCGCGATGGCTTCCGTGATCCTCTACCCGCATCTGGCGGATCCCGAAACCGGCTATATCAAGGTCATGATCGATTACCTGCCGGCCTCGCTGCGCGGCCTGATGGTCGCGGCCTTCGCGGCGGCGTTCATGTCGACCATCGGCACCCAGCTCAACTGGGGCGCGAGCTACCTCGTCAACGATCTCTATAAACGCTTCCTCCGCACCAGCGCGCCGGAACGGCATTACGTCGCGATTTCGCAGATCGCCACCGTGATCCTGACCATCATCTCCGCCGTCATCACCCACTACATGGATTCGATCGCCGGAGCCTGGAAGCTGCTGATCGTGACGGGCGCGGGAACTGGAGCGGTCCTGATCCTGCGCTGGTACTGGTGGCGCATCAACGCGTGGAGCGAAGTCTCCGCCATGGCCGCGGCGTTCGTTTGTTCGATCGCCCTCCAGACCGCCGGCGGCCTCGACAGCGACAAGCCCATCGATTTCGCCTGGATCATCCTGATCACCGTCGCCATCACCACCGCCGTCTGGCTCGCCGTGACCTTTCTGACCGCGCCCGAATCCGACGAGACGCTCGTCGGTTTCTATCGCCGCGTCCATCCCTCCCGGGCCGGCTGGGCGCGGGTCGCGCGGCTCGCGCCGGACGTCAAACCCTCCACCGACCTCGCCTGGAGCCTGCTCGACTGGCTGTGCGGCTGCGCTCTGATCTACGGCGCGCTGTTTGGCATCGGGAAGATCGTTCTGAAAGAGTTTGTAACGGGCGCCCTCTTCCTCGCCGTGGCTGCGGCGGCGGGCGTTATCATTATCTGGGACCTGACGCGCCGCGGCTGGGCGTCGGTCATGGAATAGAGAAACATGCTGAAAAAGACCCTCGTCATCGGACTGCTCGCGCTCGCTGCCTTCGGCCAGCAGCAGGCCGGCGAGAAACTGGCGCCCTACTATCCGACGCCCGAAACCATCGTCGAGCGCATGCTCGAGCTGGGCGAACTGAAGGCCGGGGAAAAGATGTTCGACCTCGGAAGCGGCGACGGCCGCATCGTCATCATGGCCGCGCGCAAGTACCACGCGGACGCGACCGGCGTGGAACTCGATAACGACCTCGTTGTCCAGAGCACCGCGAAAATCAAACAGCTCGGCCTGCAGCAAACCGCGCACATCATCAACGGCGACATCCTGAAGCAGAACTATTCGTCGGCGAACCTGCTCACGGTCTATCTTCTGCCCGAATCGAACATCAAGGTCCGGCCCATTCTCGAAGCACAGCTCAAAAAGGGTACGCGCATCGTCGCGCACGATTTCGAAATCGGCGGCTGGATGCCGGTAAAAACCGTCACGATTCCCGACGACGGCGAGGGCCGGAGCCACACGCTGTTTCTTTACATCCGCTGAGGTATTCGACCAGAGGCGCGATCCTCCGCGCCAGCCTTTCTTCCGACCGCGTCGCGCATTCCCAGATTTCGAACACCCGCCAGCCCTCGGCTTTGAGTGCCTTGCGGTTGCGCCTGTCGCGCTCCACGTTCGACCGCCGCTTCTCCGCCCAGAACGTTTTGTTCGTCGCCGGCACCGGCTTGCCGTATTTGCAGCGATGCATATGCCAGAAGCAGCCGTGCACGAAGACAACGGCCTTCGCGCCGGCGAAAACGATATCCGGTTTGCCCGGCAGCTTCTTCCCATAGAGCCGGTAGCGAAAACCCAGCGCGTGGAGCATCTTCCGCACGCGCAGTTCCGGCTTCGTATCCCGCCCGCGGATCTGCGACATGTTGTAGCTGCGCTGCGCGCGCGAGAGAACGTCCGTCATGGCCGCAATACTTTCAGGATCTCGCGCCCGATGGCCTCCACGACTTTCGGCGAAACCGCGTTGCCGAACTGCCGGTAGGCCTGCGTATCGGAAACCACGATCTTCTCCTCGCACCAGCGGTCGAAACCCATCAGCCGCGCGCATTCCCGGGGCGTGAGCCGCCGCGGCGGCCGCTCGTTCTGGCCGATCAGGATCTCCGACCCGTCCTTGTAATATCGCGCGCTCAGCGTGCGCGTGATGCCATCGGGATCGGCGATCCCGAATCCGAATCCGTGCCCCTTCTCCCGGTGCTTTTCGGCGTATTTCTGCAGGTAATTCCAGAGATGCGGGGTCAGCGTGTATTTCGGGTCGGGCGAGTTTTCCAGGATGTCCCGCAGTACTGGCGTCGCTTCTGCGGCCGGAAACCGGAACCACGGCACTTTTCGGAACCGGGTCTTGTCAAAGCAGACGATGTACACGCGCTCGCGATGCTGCGGCACCCATCCCGCCGCATCCACGATATCCGCAAACACCCAATACCCCAGCTCTTCGAGGGTTTCCTCGATCACCGCCCACGTCCGCCCCCGGTCGTGCGAGCGCAGGTTCTTGACGTTTTCGAGGAAGACTACCGGCGGCCGTTTCGCCTGAATGATGCGCGCCAGATCGAAGAACAAAGTCCCCTGCGTGCTGCACTCAAACCCGTGGCTGCGCCCGAGGCTGTTCTTCTTCGAAACCCCGGCAATCGAGAAAGGCTGGCAGGGAAAACCAGCGGCGAGAATATCGTGCGCGGGCACATCCTGCGGTTTCACGTTCCGGATATCGCCGGAGGGCGCTTCGCCGAACCAGGCTTCGTATGTCTTGCGCGAATGCCGGTCCCACTCCGACGAAAAGCGGCATGCTCCGCCGAGTTTTTCGAGAGCGATACGGAAGCCGCCGATGCCGGCAAACAGGTCGATGAAGGTAAAAGGCGTGGGCGTCAAACCCATCCTACCTGACAGCTTTTACTGCTTAAAGGTTTCCCGTCGGTCTGCCGATAGAAAGCTCAGCAAGTTCCAGTTTCACGAGAAAGGAGGTTGACCCATGTCCGTTGCTGGAATTATGGCGAGTAACGCCTATCAGCAGGACTTCGCGCCCATCACTGCGCCCGTCGCAGCCGGCGACAGCGGCATGGCCGCGCAGGTTCCGGGCGGCAGATCAGGGCCGTCCCCGGGCAGTCAGTTCATCGGTCTGCCTCTGCCCGCGCCGATCCGGACGGATCTCGACGACCTCTCCGCTGCTTTGCAGAAGGGAGACATGCAGGCTGCGCAGACCGCCTTTTCGAACCTGATGTCCGATCTTTCGGCGCAGTACCAGAGCCAGTCGGAGAGCAGCATCAGCCTGCTCGGTTAGCGCCGCCGGGGCCGCACCAGGATAGCCGGCAGCAGCCGCTCGGTCACATAGCGCGCCCCAGAGGCCGTGAGGTGCCCATAGTCATAGACGATCAAATCCTTCTCCGGGTCCGGCCCCACCATCGTCATACAACCATCGCTGTTACAGAGAAGGTTCCGGAGTGAAAAATAACTCGCTCTCGGCCCGAAATCCTCGCTCCCGAGGGTTGCATCGATATCCAGAGATTGATGCGAGACTCCGTTGAAACTCCGGGCTGGAATCGATCCGGAATTGCGAAGCGCGCTTCTTGCCAGAAGCGAAGGCAGCGCCCGTTGCCAGAGAGGCATCTGCCCGATCACAATCGCCCGCCCGATCCCCGAACCCTGGACCTGGCGGACGAACCCCGCAAGATCACGCCCATAGTGCGTCTTCAGCCCTTCGGATTCCGAGGTGTACCACACGTGGTTTCCAAAGACGACGAGAACGGACGGCGTGAGGGCTGAAACCCGTGTCCTGAGAAACCGGTTGATTCCGGCGCAGCGCTCGTCCACCGCTTCCTCGCGCAGGACCGGGCAAAAGCTCGATGTGAGCATGAGAACCTCAAATCCGCGCGCCTCGAGCGTGGGCTTGAGCGCCACGCTGAGATAGGCCATGTGAGAGTCGCCGATGAGCATGGCCAGCGGACGATCCGGATGCCGGACCGTGGCGCAGCCCCGTTTCTCGAACGCATCGGCAGGCGCGTCGAGAATAAAGCAGCTCTCCGGACCCCACTTCGCCCGTTCGGTTGTGCCACTGAAATAGTCGTAATTCGATAACGCAGCCACAATTCTCCGTTCCCTGCGGAACCGGAAGTCCAGCCCGTCCGCGCGGTAGATGGCAAAGCCAACCGCGCCGGTCACCAGTACCGAGGCGGCGAGAACGCTGACGAGGCGCGGAGCCGGGCGCGATTCGCGGATTGGCCGCTCCACATATCGCCACGTC
>Ga0187771_10000623_pt1 | contig 22133 bp, 30 predicted proteins | sample 0116_SJ02_MP15_1_FD_133139 | JGI IMG/M metagenome (GOLD analysis project Ga0187771, IMG submission 133139) | Tropical peat soil microbial communities from peatlands in Department of Meta, Colombia - 0116_SJ02_MP15_10_MG | ecosystem: Environmental > Terrestrial > Soil > Wetlands > Peat | place... | reverse complement strand
CGATGCCGCGCGAGGTGATCTGCTCGCCGAGCCACATCAGGAACATGGTGCCGCCGGTGAGCGTGATCGCGGTGGAGAGGCGGAAGAACATGCCCGGATCGCTGACCACGTTGCCGGCGCCCTCGAGGCCGACCGCGATGCCGTAGGACTGGAACGCCGCCAGCAGCACCGTGAGGTAGCGGGTGTACTGGTTGAGCATCTTGCGGCCCGCCTCGCCCTCCTTCTTCAGCGCCTCCAGCGTCGGCGACACCGTGGTCAGGAGCTGGATGATGATCGAGGCCGAGATGTAGGGCATGATGTTCAGCGCGAAGATCGCCATGCGGTGGATGCCGCCGCCGGCGAACATGTTGAACATGCCGAGGATGCCGCCCTGCTGGGTGCGGAAGACCTGTTCCCAGATCGAGGGGTCGATGCCGGGCAGCGGAATGTAGGTCCCGAGCCGATAAACGAGCAGCGCACCCAGGGTGAACCAGATGCGCTTCTTCAGCTCGTCGGCCTTGGCGAACGCCGAGAAGTTCAGGTTTGCTGCGAGTTGTTCCGCCGCGGAGACCATATGAGCCCGGTCCTTTCAGTTGTCGCGGCCGGGCTCGTCCCGGCCATCCACGTCCACTCTTCCCGGGAAGCGCACTGCGAAGAAGCGACTTCCGGCGAAGCGGCTTCCCAAGAGGTAAAGACGTGAAGGCCCGGCACAAGGCCGGGCCGGACGAATTCTTCTTAGCCCGCCTTCTGCTCGGCTTCCGCGGCTTGCGGCGCCAGGATCTTGACCGATCCGCCGGCCTTCTCGACCGCGGCGACCGCCGATTTCGACGCGCCGTGGACCTCGACCGTGATCTTGGCCTTGATCTCGCCGCGGCCGAGAAGCCGCACGCCGTCGCGGGCGCGGCGCAGCACGCCGGCCTTCACCAGCGTCTCGGCGTTCACCGGCGCGGCGGGATCGAGCTTCTTGGCGTCGATCGCGGCCTGGATGCGGTCGAGATTGACCTCGGTGAGGTCGAGCCGGAAGATGTTGTTGAACCCGCGCTTCGGCAGGCGGCGATGCAACGGCATCTGACCGCCCTCGAAGCCCTTGATGCGCACGCCGGTACGCGCGGTCTGGCCCTTGCCGCCGCGGCCGCCGGTCTTGCCCTTGCCTGAACCGATGCCGCGGCCGATCCGCATGCGCTTCTTGCGCGAGCCCGGGTTGTCGGCGAGATCGCTGAGCTTCATCGCCCTGTCTCCTTACTTCTCGTCGACGATGCGAACGAGGTGCTGCACCTTGGCGATCATGCCGCGAACCGAAGGGCTGTCCTCCAGCTCGTTGACGCGACCGATCTTGTTGAGACCGAGGCCGACCAGCGTCGCGCGCTGCGACTCGTGGCGGCGGATGGGGCTGCCCACCTGCTCGATCTTGATGGTTTTTGCGGCCTTGGCCATTGTCGTCACTCCAAACAGGCGGCGGATCAATCCGCAGCGGCTTCGGCGTCGCCGCCGACGCGGCGCGACTGCAGCACGGAAACCTTGAGGTTGCGGCGCGAGGCGACCGAGCGCGGCGAATCCTGGTGCTTCAGCGCGTTGAAGGTGGCGCGAACCATGTTGTAGGGGTTCGACGAGCCGATCGACTTCGCCACCACGTCCTGGATGCCGAGCGTCTCGAACACGGCGCGCATCGGGCCGCCGGCGATGATGCCGGTGCCGGGAGGCGCCGCGCGCAGGAACACCTTGCCGGCGCCGTGGCGGCCGGCGATGTCGTGGTGCAGCGTGCGCCCTTCGCGCAGCGGCACCCGGGTGAGGTTGCGCTTGGCCGAGTCGGTCGCCTTGCGGATCGCCTCGGGGACCTCGCGCGCCTTGCCGTGGCCGAAGCCGACCCGGCCCTTCTGGTCGCCGATCACGACCAGCGCCGCGAAGCCGAAGCGCTTGCCGCCCTTCACGACCTTGGCGACACGGTTGATGTGAACGAGCTTGTCGACAAACTCGCTGTCGCGCTCTTCACGATCCCTGCTCCGTTCGCGGCCACCGCGTTCGCGTTCTGCCATGGTGCTGTCCAATCCTTGAGGGGCTCAAGGGCCCCTGTCCTGTGTCTTTAATCAATCCAGTTCGTTGCGCTGCGCCGCGGGCCCTGCCCGCGCCGCGCGCGGTCTTCCCTCAGAAGCTCAATCCGCCTTCGCGCGCCGCATCCGCCAGCGCCTTGACGCGGCCGTGATAGAGATAGCGGCCGCGGTCGAACACCACTTCCTTGACGCCGTTCTTCACCGCGCGTTCGGCGACCAGCTTGCCGACCGCGCTCGCCGCCTCGATGTCGGCGCCGGTCTTGCCGCCGCCGCGGATGTCCTTCTCGAGCGACGAGGCGGAAGCCAGCGTCTCGCCTTTCTGGTCGTCGATGATCTGGGCGTAGATGTGCTTCGACGAGCGGAACACCGACAGGCGCGGGCGGCCGCCGGCGACGCGGCGCACCTGGGCCCTCACGCGGTTCTTGCGCCGGGCATTCGTGACCTTGAGTTTCGACATGACCCGCTCCGTTACTTCTTCTTGCCTTCCTTGCGGAAGATGAACTCGTTGGCGTACTTCACGCCCTTGCCCTTGTAGGGCTCCGGCGGACGGAAGTCGCGGATCTCGGCCGCGACCTGGCCGACGCGCTGAATGTCGTTGCCGGTGATGACGATCTCGGTCGGCTTCGGGGTCACGATCGCGATGCCCTCCGGGATCGGGTACAGCACGTCATGGCTGTAGCCGAGCGCGAGCTGCAGGTTCTTGCCCTGCACCGCGGCGCGGTAGCCGACGCCGGTGATTTCCAGCTTCTTCTCGAAGCCCTTGGTGACGCCCTCGACCAGGTTCGCGATCTGGGCGCGCGCGGTGCCGTAGAGCGAACGGGCGCGCTTGGTCTCGAAGCGCGGATCGACCTTGATCGCGCCTTTGTCGAGCACCACCGTGACGTCGTCATGGACGACGAACTGCAGCTGGCCCTTCGGCCCCTTCATCTTGACGGTCTGGCCCTCGACAGTCGCGGTCACACCCGACGGCACCGAAACCGGCCTTTTGCCAACGCGGGACATTGCTTGATCCCTTCCTCTTAGAACACCGTGAAGAGAACCTCGCCGCCCACATTCGCGTCGCGCGCGTCGTGGTCAGCCATGATTCCCTTCGGCGTGGAGAGCACAGAAATGCCGAGGCCGTTGTTGACCCGCGGCAGGTTCTTGACCGACGCATAGACGCGCCGTCCCGGCTTGGAGACCCGCTCGATCTCGCGGATCACCGGCTCGCCGTCGAAGTACTTCAGCTCGATCTCGAGCTCGCTGCGGCCCGAGGCATGCTCGATGCTGGCGAAGCCGCGGATGTAGCCCTCGCTCTTGAGCACCTCGAGGACGTTGGCGCGCATCTTCGAGCCCGGGGTCGAGACCTTGGACTTGTTGCGCATCTGCGCGTTGCGGATGCGGGTGATGAGATCGCTGATCGGATCGTGCGTGGACATCTACCGACCCCTCCTTACCAGCTCGACTTGACGAGGCCCGGAACCAGGCCCTTGGAGCCCAGCTCGCGCAGCGCGACGCGGCTCAGCTTGTTCTTGCGATAGACCGAGCGCGGCCGACCGGTGATCTCGCAGCGGTTGCGGATCCGCGTCGCCGACGAGTTGCGCGGCATTTCCGCGAGCTTCAGCGTGGCGGCGAACCGCTCCTCCAGCGGCTTCTTCTTGTCGGCGATGATCGCCTTCAGCCGCGCGCGCTTGGCGGCCGCGTTCTTGGTCATCCGCTGACGCCGGTTGTTCTTCTCGATCGAACTCTTCTTCGCCATCATCAGGCTCCTGAGTTTCCGCGTTTGAAATCCTGATCGGATCTCACTGCCGGAAAGGGAAATTGAAAGCGGTGAGCAGCGCGCGCGCCTCGTCGTCGGTCCGCGCCGTCGTGCACACCGTGATGTCCATGCCCCACATCTCGCCGGACTTTTCGTAGTCGATTTCCGGGAAGATCAGGTGCTCCTTGATGCCGAGCGAGTAGTTGCCGCGGCCGTCGAAGCTCTTGGGGTTGAGACCGCGGAAGTCGCGCACGCGCGGCAGCGCGATGTTGACCAGGCGGTCGATGAACTCGTACATCCGCGCCTTGCGCAGCGTGACCTTGGCGCCGATCGGCTGGTTCTCGCGCAGCTTGAAGGTCGCGATCGCCACGCGCGAGCGGGTGATCACCGGCTTCTGGCCGGCGATCAGCGCGAGATCGGCGGCGGCGAGCTCGACCTTCTTGCGGTCGTTCACGGCCTCGCCCACGCCCATGTTGATCACGACCTTGGTGAGCTGCGGCACCTGCATGACGTTGCTGTAGCCAAACTGCTCGGTCAGCTTGGCGCGGATTTCCCGGTCGAACTTCTCGCGGAGGCGAGGAACCTGCACGGTCTCAGCCATCGATCTCTGCTCCCGAACGCTTGGCGACACGCACCTTCGTTCCATCCTGCTGAATCTTGAACCCGACGCGGGTCGGCTTGCCGTCCTTGCCGACGATCGCGATGTTCGACAGGTGGATCGGCGCCTCCTTGGAGATGATGCCGCCCTCCTGGGTCTGGGTCTGCTTCTGGTGGCGCTTCACGACGTTGATGCCGCGCACCAGCGCCCGCCCCTCGTCCGGACGCACCTCGAACACCTCGCCGGTGCGCCCCTTGTCGCGGCCGGTGAGGACGATGACCTTGTCGCCCTTGCGGATCTTGGCCGCCATCACAGCACCTCCGGCGCGAGCGAGATGATCTTCATGTGGTTGCGGGCGCGCAGCTCGCGCGGCACCGGCCCGAAGATGCGGGTGCCGACCGGCTCCGCCTGGTTGTTGATCAGCACGGCGGCGTTGCGGTCGAAGCGGATCACGGAGCCGTCGGCGCGGCGGATGTCCTTGGCCACCCGCACCACGACCGCCTTCATGACGTCGCCCTTCTTCACCTTGCCGCGCGGAATCGCTTCCTTGACCGACACGACGATAATGTCGCCCACCGTCGCGTAGCGGCGCTTGGAACCTCCGAGCACCTTGATGCACATGACACGGCGCGCGCCGGAATTATCGGCCACGTCGAGGTTGGTCTGCATCTGGATCATTGATGCACCTCGTCCTCTTTCTGATGCGCTTTCGCGCTTTAAGCTGTTTTCTTCTCGCCCTGGACCACGGTCCAGCGCTTCAGTTTCGAGATCGGCTTGCTTTCCTCGATCCACACCTGGTCGCCGGTCGAGTACTCGTTGTTCTCGTCGTGGGCGTGGTAGTTCTTCGAGCGCCGGATCGTCTTCTTGTAGATCGGATGGGTGAAGCGGCGATCGACGCGCACCACGACCGTCTTGTCCTGCTTGTCGCTGACGACGACGCCCTGCAGAGTTCGTTTCGGCATCTTCGGCCCCTTACTTCGTCTTCGCGCGCTTCTGCGCGGCGATGGTCTTGATGCGTGCGATGTCGCGGCGGGCTTCGCGCAGCCGCGAGGTGTTCTCGAGCTGCCCGGTGGCGCGCTGGAAGCGCAGGTTGAAGCGCTCCTTCTTCAGCTTGACGATCTCGTCGTCCATCTGGTCGGCGCTCATCGCGCGGATGTCGGCGGGTTTCAGAGCCATGGCTTCAATCCTCACTCCGCGATGCGCGCCACGAAGCGCGTCTTGATCGGCAGCTTGGCGGCGGCGAGCAACAGCGCTTCCTTGGCGGTCTGGTTGGTCACGCCGTCGATCTCGAACAGGATGCGGCCCGGCTTGACCCGCGCCACCCACAGCTCCGGCGTGCCCTTGCCGGAGCCCATGCGCACCTCGGCGGGCTTCTTCGACACCGGCACGTCCGGGAACACGCGGATCCAGACGCGGCCGGCGCGCTTCATGTGGCGGGTGAGCGCCCGGCGGGCGGCCTCGATCTGGCGCGCGGTGACGCGCTCCGGCTCCATCGCCTTCAGGCCGTACTGGCCGAAGGACAGCGTCGCGCCCGACGACGCCACGCCGTGGATGCGGCCCTTGTGCGCCTTGCGAAACTTTGTGCGCTTTGGTTGCAACATGTTCTTGTTCCTGGCTTACGCCCTCAAACTTTCAAAACTTGGCTTCAGGCCGCGTCGCGGCGCGGCCGCGAGCCCTCGCCCTCCGCCAGGCGCTTGTCCTGGGCCATCGGGTCGTGCTCGAGAATCTCGCCCTTGAAGATCCAGACCTTGACGCCGCAGGTGCCGAAGGTGGTGAAGGCGGTGGCGACGCCGTAGTCGATGTCGGCGCGCAGCGTATGCAGCGGCACCCGGCCCTCGCGATACCACTCCATGCGGGCGATTTCGGCGCCGCCGAGACGACCCGAGCAGTTGATGCGGATGCCCTCGGCGCCGAGCCGCATCGCCGACTGCACCGCCCGCTTCATGGCGCGGCGGAACGCGACGCGGCGCTCGAGCTGCTGGGCGATCGATTCGGCGACCAGGGTGGCGTCGAGCTCCGGCTTGCGGATCTCGACGATGTTGAGCACTACGTCAGACGAGGTGATCTCGGCGATCCGCTTGCGCAGCTTGTCGATGTCGGCGCCCTTCTTGCCGATCACCACGCCCGGACGCGCCGAGTGGATGGTGACGCGGCACTTCTTGTGCGGGCGCTCGATGACGATGCGCGCGACCGCGGCCTGCTTCAGCGCCTTGTGCAGGAGCTCGCGGATCCTGACGTCCTCGTGCAGCAGCTTGCCGTACTCGCCCTTGTTGGCGAACCAGCGGGAATCCCAGGTCCGGTTGATGCCCAGACGCAGCCCGATCGGATTGATCTTCTGACCCATCGTTGTCTCCTGCGCCCTAAGCGCTCGCCTCGACCTGACGAACCACGATCGTCAGCTGCGAGAACGGTTTGAACACGCGTCCCGAACGGCCACGGCCGCGCGGCGCAAAACGCTTCATCACGATGCCCTTGCCGACATGGGCCTCGGCGACGATCAGGTCGTCGACCTCGAGGTCATGGTTGTTCTCGGCGTTGGCGATGGCCGACTCCAGGCACTTCTTGACGTCGCCCGAGATGCGCTTGCGCGAGAACTCGAGGTCGGCGAGCGCCGAGGACGCCTTCTTGCCGCGGATCATCGCCGCCACGAGGTTGAGCTTCTGGGGGCTCACGCGCAGCATCCGGGCGACTGCCTTGGCCTCGTTATCGGCGAGGCTCCGTTCGCGCTTGGGTTTGCTCATGACCTGATCCTCAAGCCCTCTTGGCTTTCTTGTCGCCGGAGTGGCCGTGGAAGGTGCGGGTCGGCGAGAACTCGCCGAACTTGTGCCCGACCATTTCCTCGTTGACCGAGACCGGAACGTGCTTCTGACCGTTGTAGACTCCGAAGGTCAGGCCGACGAACTGCGGCAAGATCGTCGAGCGGCGGCTCCAGATCTTGATGACGTCGTGACGGCCGGACGCGCGCGCTGCATCCGCCTTCTTGAGCAGCGAGCCCTCGACGAACGGGCCCTTCCACACCGAACGAACCATGGCGTGCGATCCTTACTTCTTCCGCTTGTGGCGGCTGGCGAGAATGAATCTCGTGGTTGACTTGTTCTTGCGGGTCTTCTTGCCCTTGGTCGGGAAGCCCCACGGCGTGACCGGATGACGGCCGCCCGAGGTGCGGCCTTCGCCGCCGCCGTGCGGGTGGTCGATCGGGTTCATGGCGACGCCGCGGTTGTGCGGCCGCCGGCCGAGCCAGCGCTTGCGGCCGGCCTTGCCGATCGAGATGTTCATGTGGTCCGGGTTCGACACCGCGCCGATGCTGCCGCGGCAACGGCCGTGCACCAGGCGCTGCTCGCCGGAGTTCAGGCGCAGGATGACGTAGTCCTGGTCGCGGCCGACGATCTGGGCGTAGGTGCCGGCGGAGCGCGCGATCTGCCCGCCCTTGCCGATCTTCAGCTCGATGTTGTGCACGATGGTGCCGATCGGCATGTTGCCGATGGGCATGACGTTGCCCGGCTTGACGTCGACGTAGTTGCCCGAGACCACGCTGTCGCCGACCGCGAGGCGCTGCGGCGCCAGGATATAGGCCTGCTCGCCGTCCTGATACTTCACCAGCGCGATGAACGCAGTGCGGTTCGGATCGTATTCCAGCCGCTCGACGGTGGCCGGCACGTCGACCTTGGTGCGCTTGAAGTCGACGATGCGGTAGGCCTTCTTGTGGCCGCCGCCGCGGAAGCGCACGGTGATGCGGCCGGTGGCGTTGCGGCCGCCGGTCGAGTTCTTGCCCTCGGTCAGCGTCTTGACCGGCTTGCCCTTGTACAGCGCGGAACGATCGACCATCACCAGCTGGCGCTGGCCCGGCGTCGTGGGGTTGAATGTCTTCAGTGCCATCGTCGTATCGCCTTACAGTCCGGTCGTCACGTCGATGCGGTGACCCTCCTCGAGGGTCACGATCGCGCGCTTGGTGTCCGACTGCGTGCCGAACGAGCCGCGGAAGACCTTGGTCTTGCCCTTGCGGACGATCGTGTTCACGCTCTTGACCTTGACGTCGAAAAGCTTCTCCACCGCTTCCTTGATCTGCGGCTTGGTCGCCTTCGGCGCCACCTTGAACACTACCTTGTTGTGTTCGGACGCCGTGGTCGCCTTCTCGGTGATCACCGGGGCGACGATCACGTCGTAATGCTTCGCCTCGATCGTCATTTGAAGCGCGCCTCCAACGCATCGACTGCGGCCTTGGTCAGCACCAGCTTCTGACGGCGCAGAATGTCGTAGACGTTGATGCCCTGGACCGGCAGCACGTCGATGTTCGGGATGTTCCGCGCCGCGGACGCGAAACCGGTGTTCAATTCGGCGCCGTCAATGATCAGCGCATTGGTCAGCCCGAGCCCGCTGAGGTGCCCGCTCAGGACCTTGGTCTTGGCGTCCTTGATCGCGGCGCTGTCGAGCACCACGAGACCGCCATCCTTGGCCTTGGCCGAGAGCGCGTGGCGCAGCGCCAGCGCGCGCACCTTCTTGGGCAGGTCGATGGCATGGCTGCGCACGACCGGACCGAAGGCGCGACCGCCGCCGCGGAACTGCGGCACGCGGGCCGAGCCGTGACGGGCGCCGCCGGTGCCCTTCTGCTTGTACATCTTCTTGCCGGTGCGCCAGATCTCGGCGCGGCCCTTGGCCTTGTGGGTGCCGGCCTGACGCTTGGCGAGCTGCCAGATCACGCAGCGCTGGATGATGTCCTGGCGCGGCTCGAGACCGAAGATCTCGTCCGACAGCTTGACCGACCCGGCGGCCTTGCCTTCGAGCGTGGTGACGTTCAATTCCATGTCACGCGCCCTCCTTCTCGGCGGCAGGCGCAGCCTCGCCGCCATTGACGACCTTGAACTTGCCGGGCTTCGGCGCGTCCTTCGGCAGCGGCTTCTTCACGGCGTCGCGCACCATGATCCAGCCGCCCTTCGAACCCGGAACGGCGCCTTCGACCAGCACCAGGCCGCGCTCGACGTCGGTCTGCACCACGCGCAGGTTGAGCGTGGTGATGCGGTCGACACCCATGTGGCCCGGCATCTTCTTGTTCTTGAAGGTCTTGCCCGGATCCTGACGGCCGCCGGTCGAACCGATCGAGCGGTGCGAGATCGACACGCCGTGAGTGGCGCGCAGACCGCCGAAGTTCCAGCGCTTCATGCCGCCGGCGAAGCCCTTGCCGACCGAGGTGCCGGTGACGTCGACGAACTGGCCGACCACGAAGTGATCCGCCTGAATCTCCGCGCCGACCGGCAGGAGCGAGTCCTCGGAGACGCGGAACTCGGCGACCTCACGCTTGGGCTCGACCTTGGCGACGGCGAACTGGCCGCGCTCGGCCTTCGGCATGTAGACCGATTTGCGGGTGCCCGAGCCGACCTGCAGCGCGACGTAGCCGTTCTTCTCCGTGGTGCGATGGCCGAGCACCTGGCAGTTGCTCAACTTCAGCACCGTCACGGGAATATGCTCGCCGGTCTCGGTAAAGACCCGCGTCATCCCGACTTTCTGAGCGATCACTCCGGAACGCATTGGCGTTCTTCCTATCTCTTCGTCCGCGTCGCGGACCTTGACCTTACAGCTTGATTTCGACGTCGACGCCGGCGGCGAGGTCGAGCTTCATCAGCGCATCGACCGTCTGCGGCGTCGGGTCCACGATGTCGAGCAGGCGCTTGTGGGTGCGCATCTCGAACTGCTCGCGGCTCTTCTTGTCGACATGCGGCGAACGGTTGACGGTAAACTTCTCGATGCGCGTCGGCAGCGGGATGGGCCCGCGCACCTGGGCGCCGGTCCGTTTCGCCGTATTCACGATCTCGCGGGTCGACGTATCGAGAATCCGATGGTCGAACGCCTTGAGACGAATGCGGATGTTCTGGCCGTTCATTGCCGTTGTCTTTCTTTGTCGGGACCGCCCGCAAAGCGAAGCGACCCTGTCAGTCTCGAAACTCAATTCTCGCCGTCGAGGTCATCCGCGGCGCGCCGCGGATGACCGGAGGAGCCCCGGTGCCGGGGCGCCCTCAATCGCTACTCGATGATCGCGGCGACGACGCCGGCGCCGACCGTGCGGCCGCCCTCGCGGATGGCGAAGCGCAGCTTCTCCTCCATCGCGATCGGCACGATCAGGTGCACTTCCATCGCGATGTTGTCGCCCGGCATCACCATCTCGGTGCCTTCCGGCAGGTGCACCACACCGGTCACGTCGGTGGTGCGGAAGTAGAACTGCGGACGGTAGTTGGTGAAGAACGGCGTGTGACGGCCACCCTCCTCCTTGGTCAGGATGTAGGCTTCCGCCTTGAACTTGGTGTGCGGCTTGACCGAGCCCGGCTTGCACAGCACCTGGCCGCGCTCCACTTCCTCGCGCTTGGTGCCGCGCAGCAGCGCGCCGATGTTGTCGCCGGCCTGGCCCTGGTCGAGCAGCTTGCGGAACATCTCCACGCCCGTCACCGTGGTCTTCTGGGTCGGACGCAGGCCGACGATCTCGATTTCCTCGCCGACCTTGATCACCCCGCGCTCGACGCGGCCCGTCACCACCGTGCCGCGGCCCGAGATCGAGAACACGTCTTCAACCGGCATCAGGAACGGCTGGTCGATCGGACGCTCCGGCTGCGGGATGTACTCGTCGACCCGGCTCATCAGCTCCAGGATCGCGTCGTGCCCGAGCTTGGGATCCTTGTTCTCCAGCGCCGCCAGCGCCGAGCCCTTCACGATCGGGATCTTGTCGCCCGGGAAATTGTACTTCGACAGCAGCTCGCGGACCTCGAGCTCGACCAGCTCCAGAAGCTCCGGATCGTCCACCATGTCGCACTTGTTCAGGAACACCACGATCGCCGGAACGCCGACCTGGCGCGCCAGCAGGATGTGCTCGCGGGTCTGCGGCATCGGGCCGTCCGCCGCCGACACCACCAGGATCGCGCCGTCCATCTGCGCCGCGCCGGTGATCATGTTCTTCACGTAGTCGGCGTGGCCGGGGCAGTCGACGTGCGCGTAGTGCCGCTTCGCCGTCTCGTACTCGACGTGCGCCGTCGAAATCGTGATGCCGCGCGCCTTCTCTTCCGGCGCCTTGTCGATCTGGTCGTACGCCGTGAACGTCGCCCCGCCCGTCTCCGCCAGAACCTTGGTGATCGCCGCCGTCAGCGACGTCTTGCCGTGGTCGACGTGACCAATCGTCCCAATGTTGCAATGCGGCTTCGTACGTTCAAACTTCTCTTTGGCCATTCTCGTCCACCCTCTAGTGTCCCGGCGCGGCTGCGCGGCATCGAACCGGCGGGTGGTTACTGCGGAAAACGCGGCTGTTCAAGGGTGATTTTATCGGCAAGACTGCCGCCCGGCACCCGGCCCAAGCCCCTCCGGGGGCTGCAAAAAACGAAAAATGACGGAGACTCCATGACCTCGCAAACCGCCCCTACCCAAGCGAGCCGCCCGCGCACGCCTGCGCTCCCCTTCGCCCGCCCGGAGACGCTGGGACTGTCGCAACCGCGCCTGCAGCGGATGCGCGCGGCGCTCCAGCGCGAGATCGACAAGGGAACCACGCCGGGCGTTGTGACCATGGTGGCCCGGCGCGGCCAGGTTGGCTGGTTCGAGGCGCAGGGCCGGCAAAGCCCGGCGGCCGACACCCCCATGGCCACCGACAGCCTGTTCCGCATCTTTTCGATGACCAAGCCGCTGGTGTCGGTCGCGATCGCGCAGCTGCTCGAGGCCGGCCAGCTGCTGCTGACCGACCCGCTGGAGAAATTCATCCCGGAATTCGCCGACCAGAAGGTCGGGGTCGAAAACAACGGCAAGCTCGAGCTGGTGCCGCGGGCGCGCTCGATCATGATCCACGACCTCTTGCGTCACACCTCCGGCATCGCCTACGAGATCACCGGTGACGGCCTGGTGCAGCGGATGTACCGCGAGGCGAAAGTCTATCGCCTCGACATCACCAACGCCGAGCACGCCAGGCTGATCGCGGGCCTGCCGCTGATCTGCCAGCCGGGCGCCGAGTGGAACTACAGCCGCTCGACCGATATCCTCGGCCGGGTCGTCGAGGTGATCTCGGGCAAGCCGCTCGGCGCCTACCTCGCCGACCACATCCTCAGCCCCCTGCGCATGACGGAGACCGGCTTCGGCGCCGCGCGCGAGAACGAGGGGCGCCTCGCGCAGCCGTTCCCGAAGGACCCGTGGACGGGCGAGCGGATCGTGCTGTTCGATCCGCTGGAAAAACCCGCGATGGAATCCGGCGGCGGCGGCCTCGTCTCCACGGCGATGGACTATGCGCGGTTCTGCCAGATGCTGCTCAACGGCGGCACCCTCGACGGGGAGACCATCATCGGCCGCAAGACGCTTCAGTTCATGGCCTCGGACCACCTTGCCCCCTCGGTGAAGGTGGACTCGCCGCTGATGTCGCCCGGCCACTCGTTCGGGCTCGGCTTTGCGGTGCGCACCCACCAGGGCATGGCGCCGTTCGCCGGATCGGTCGGCCAGTATTTCTGGAGCGGCATGGCGGGGACGTTCTTCTGGATCGACCCGACCGAGGATCTGTTCGCGATCTTCCTGTCGCAGGGCCCGGGCCAGCGCGAATACTTCCGCACGCTGATCCGCAGCCTGGTCTACGCGACGGTTGAATAGCAGATTGCGGCCTGAGTGTCGTTCCGGGGCGGCGCCCAGCGGGCGCCGAGCCCGGAGTTGCGCCGCCCCGGAATGACAGCGCAATGAACGGCGCGCCGCTGCGCGCCTCGAAACGAAAGCGATCGCGTCTCGGTTGAGGGCCAAAGCCTCAGCTGATCGTCGCGCCGCCGTCGATCACCATGGTCTGGCCGGTCATGAAGTTGCCGGCCGCCGAGCCGAGGAACACCGCGGCGCCGGCGATCTCGTCGGGCATGCCGATGCGCAGAAGCGGCGAGCGCGAGGTCGAAGCCTTCAGGTTCTCCGGATTGTCCCACAGCGCCTTGGCGAAATCGGTCTTGATCAGGCCGGGCGCGATGCAGTTCACCCGCACATTGTGCGGGCCGTATTCGCAGGCGAGGTTGCGCGCCAGCTGCATGTCGGCGGCCTTGGAGATGGCGTAGGCGCCGAGGATGGTCGAGCCCTTGAGCCCGCCGATCGAGGACACGATGATGATCGAGCCGTCCTTGCGGGCGATCATCTGCGGCACCACCATGCTGATCAGCCAGTTGTTGGCGACGATGTTGTTGTCGAGGATCTTGCGGAACTGGTCGTCGGAGATGCCGGCCAGCGGCCCGTAGTAGGGGTTCGACGCCGCGTTGCAGACCAGCACGTCGATCTTGCCGTAGGCGCGGTTGGTCTCGTCGACCAGATGCTGCAGGTTCTCCTTGCTCGAGATGTTGGCGGCGATCGAGATCGCGCTGCCCTTGCCGAAGCGGGCGTTGATCTCGGCGCTGACGGTGTCGCAGACGTCCTGCTTGCGCGACGAGATCACGACCTTGGCGCCGTGTTCGACCATGCGCTCGGCGATGGCGCGGCCGATGCCGCGGGTCGATCCGGTGATCACCGCGGTCTTTCCGGTCATGTCGAACAGCGTCATGGGTAGTTCCTCCCTGTTGTCAGTGCGACCGGACGGCGGATCCGCCGTCCGTCAGAAATGGTCATCCAAGTTTTCCCGGCCCCGCCACTTCCGGCCCGGCAGGCTGATGCATGGCGAGATGCGAAGGGTCGGCGATCCACGGCTGCTGGTTGATCATCAGCACCCGCCAGCCGGTATGATTGGCGCCCTGCAGATGGTCGAGCCGCGTCACCGAGCAATTGTCGATGGTGAAGGCAAAGCCGCTCTTCGCCTCGAGCCCGAGCGCGTGGGCGATCGCGGCCTTGATCGGACCGCCGTGGGAGGCGACGACGATGTCCTCGCCGCGATGGACGGCGGTCAAGCGCTCGACGGCCTCGCGCACCCGATCGAACACGTCGTTGAAGCTCTCGCCGCCGGGCGCGCGCTCATCCGCCGGCGCGAACCAGAAGCTCGCGATCTCCGGCGGCCGGCTGGCGAAGAACTCGGCACGGTTGCGGCCCTGCCATTCGCCGAGGTGCTGCTCGGAGAAGGCCGCGTCGATCTTGAGCTCCGCCGGCCGCTCGAGCCCGGCCGCCCAGATCGCCGCCGCGGTCTGGTGGGTGCGCTTGAGCGAGCTCGCGTACCAGGTGGCCTTTCTCGGCAGCACCCGTGCCACCGCATTGAACACCACCGTGTCGCTGCAATCGCAATTGAGGTCCTTCTGGCCGTAGATGTGGCCCCCGTCCTCGCGCACCGGCGCATGCCGCACCCACCACCAGCGCGTGATCGTCACGCCAGCGGGATTTGCCGGGATGCCGCCGGTCGAGCGCGGTTGAGCCATGCGAGAGCCGTCAGATCGGCTTGCCGGTATACGGCATCGAGGCGGTCAGGCCGCCGTCGACCGGGAACGCCTGGCCGTTGACGTAGGACGCCTCGTCGCTGAGCAGAAACAGGCCCATGGCGGCGAGCTCATGTGGCTGCCCAGCCCGCTTCAGCGGATTGAGCTGCCCGATCTTGCCTTCGGTGCCGCGCTCCTTGGCGTTGTCGAAGAGCGGCTTGGTCATGCCGGTCTCGATCAGCCCCGGGCAGATCGCATTGATGCGGACGCCTGTGCCGGACAGCGAGTAGGCGGTGGTCTGCACCAGACTGATGACGCCGGCCTTGCTCGCGGCATAAGGGTGACCGCTGGCGCCCGACTTCAGCCCGGCGACCGAGGCGGTGCAGACGATGGCGCCGTAGCCCTGCTTCACCAGGTGCGGGATCGAATGCTTGATCAGGAGGAACGGCCCGATCAGGTTGACCCGCAGGATCTCGGTCCAGTGCTCCGGCGTCTGCTCGGCGATCGGCATCAGGCCGCCGCCGATGCCGGCATTGGCCCACACCCCGTCGAGCTTGCCGTAGGTCGAGATCGCTTTCGCGACGAAGGCTTTCACGTCGTGCTCCGATCCCGCGTCGGCCTGCACGGCCTCCGCAGTGCCGCCGGCGTCGCGCACCTGCCTGACGGTATCGTGGACGTGTTCGCTGCGATCGACCGCGATCAGCCGCGCGCCTTCCCTGCAGAACAGAAGCGACGCCGCGCGGCCGATGCCGCTGCCGGCGCCGGTGATGATGACTGACCTGCCCAAGAGGCGACCCATGATCCGATGTCCCGTGTTGATGCCGATGGAAACGCCGACGCGACCGCCGCGTGGGCGCGCCGAATTACGCCGCGCCTCAGGCGCCGGCCTTTTGCGCGTAGCTCCAGGCGGCCTGGGCCAACGGAATCCGCCGCGCCGCCGATTCCGCGGCGCGGGCGTTGGCCGCAGTGCCGTCGCGGATGCGCGCGGCAATGCCCTGGGTGATGCCGGCGAGGCGGAACAGGTTGTAGGCGTAGTACCAGTTGAGATTGGCAAGGCCCGCCCGCCCGGTCGCCGCGCAATAGATGGCGCTGGCTTCCTCCATGGTGGGAATGTTCAGCGCCTTGAAGTCGACCTCCGCCAGCCCCGGCATCACCCACTGCATCAGCAGGTAGGTGAAATCCGCAAGCGGATCGCCCAGCGTCGACAATTCCCAGTCGAGCACCGCGATCACCCGCGGTTCGGTGGCGTGGAAGATCATGTTGTCGAGCCGGTAGTCGCCATGCACCACCGACACCCGCTCCTGCTGCGGAACGGTCTTCGGCAGCCATTCGATCAGGCGGTCCATCTCCGGGATCACGTCAGTCTCGGAGGCCCGATACTGCTTGGTCCAGCGTTCGACCTGGCGGGCAAAGTAGTTGCCCGGCTTGCCGAAATCGCCGAGCCCGATGGCCTCGGGATCATACTGGTGCAGCCGCGCCAGGGTTTCGATCTTGGCCTTGAAGACCGCCCAGCGCTCCTCGCGCGACAGCTTGGGCAGGGTGGGATTCCAGAACACCCGGCCCTCTTCCATCGACATGATGTAGAAGGCCGCGCCGATCACCGCGTCGTCCATGCACAAGGCATAGGGTTTCGCGACCGGAAACCCCTGCTTGTACAGCGCCGAGATCACCCGGAACTCGCGGTCCACCGCATGGGCCGACGGCAGCAGCTTGCCGAACGGCTTGCGGCGCATGACGTAGGCGCGGCCGGGGGTGTCGAGCCGATAGGTCGGGTTCGACTGGCCGCCCTTGAACTGCGACACGGTGAGCGGCCCGGCATAGCCCTCGACATGCGAAGACATCCAGTTCGCGAGGTTCGCCTCGTCGATGCGGTGGCGCTCCTCCACCGGCTTGGTGCCGGAGAAATCCGCATCTTCCCTCACGCCAAGACCCATGCCGGCCTCCGCTATTCTCTTTTTTCGGCTTCTTAGTGCTTCGCCGGCGCGTTGGCGTATTTGCGCATCTCGAGCCGGGCGATGGCACGGTTGTGCACCTCGTCGGGGCCGTCCGCAAGACGCAAGGTGCGGATGCCGGCATAGTCCTTGGCCAGCCCCGCCTCGTCGGACACGCCGGCGCCGCCGAAGGCCTGGATCGCCTGGTCGATGATGCGCAGCGCCATGTTGGGCGCCGCCACCTTGATCATGGCGATCTCGAGCTGCGCGGTCTTGTTGCCGACCTTGTCCATCATGTCGGCGGCCTTCAGGCACAACAGGCGCGTCATCTCGATGTCGGTGCGCGCCTCGCCGATGCGCTGCTCCCACACCGAGTGCTCGATGATCTTCTTGCCGAAGGCGCTACGCGACATCAGCCGGCGCACCATCTTCTCCAGTGCCTCCTCGGCCTTGCCGATGGTGCGCATGCAGTGATGGATGCGGCCCGGACCGAGACGGCCCTGGGCGATCTCGAAGCCGCGCCCCTCGCCGAGCAGCAGGTTGCCGACCGGAACGCGGACGTTCTCCAGGAGCACCTGGGCGTGGCCGTGCGGCGCGTCGTCGAAGCCGAATACCGGCAGCATCTTCTCGACCTTGATGCCGGGGGTGTCGAGCGGCACCAGGATCTGCGACTGCTGCTGGTGCTTGGCCGCGTTGACGTCGGTCTTGCCCATCAGGATCGCGATCTTGCAGCGCGGATCGCCGACGCCCGACGACCACCACTTGCGGCCGTTGATGACATAGTGATCGCCGTCGCGCTCGATCCGGGTCTCGATGTTGGTGGCGTCCGAGGAGGCCACCGCCGGCTCGGTCATCAGGAACGCCGAGCGGATCTCGCCGTCCATCAGCGGGCGCAGCCATTTGCGCTTCTGCTCGGTATTTCCGTAGCGCATCAGCACTTCCATGTTGCCGGTATCCGGCGCCGAGCAGTTGAACACCTCGGACGCCCAGTAGATGTGGCCCATCTGCTCGGACAGCAGCGCGTATTCGAGATTGGTCAATCCCGCGCCGTGGAATTCGTCGTCGTCATGGGAGGACGGCGGCAGGAACATGTTCCAGAGGCCTTCCGCCTTGGCCTTCTTCTTCAGCTCCTCGAGGATCGGGATCACCTTCCAGCGCTCGCCGGCCTGGTCCTGCTCCTTGTAGATCTTCTCGGCCGGGCGGACGTGCTTGTCCATGAACGTCGTCACGCGATCGAGCCATTCACGCTGGCGATCCGACATCGAAAAGTCCATCAGACGATCCTCCCATTCATGCTCGTTTTGAGCGTCAGTGTCTGCCTGAGGCGCTGTGCCTGCAAGAGCCTGCGTGCATTCCGCGGAGCGGAACCAGCCGTTCGCACTGGCTGCACGCAAGCCCGCGCATTGACAGCGCCGCCTCTCAAACGATAGTTTCATACAATAGTTTGAAAAGCAATCGCCGACCTGCGGGGCGCACAGCGCCGATGCAAATCTGCAAGACCAATTCTGCAAGACGACGCTGCCGCGCCGGAGAGACCGCCGATGTCGACCGACCTGACCAGGTCAGCGATTCTGACCGCCGCCGAACAGCTCTACGCGGAGCGCAGCTTCGGCGAAGTCAGCCTGCGCGACATCGTCGCCGCAGCCGGCGTCAATCTCGCGGCGGTGAATTATCACTTCGGCTCCAAGGACGACCTGCTCGCCGAGCTGTTTCTGAGCCGCGCCACCGCGCTCAACCGCGAACGCTTCGCAGAGCTGAAGACCGCCGAGGCCGCAGGCGGCGGCCGCGCGGAACCGCAGGCCATCCTGCGAGCGCTCGCCGGCCCGCCGATCCGCTGGTGTCTCGGCGCCGACCGCCAGCGCTCGGCGGCGGCGCGCTTCATGACCCGCGCTTCGGTCGAGACCGTGCCGCCGATCCGCAAGATCGTGGAGCGCGACATCAGCCATTTGCGGCGTTTCGCCGACGCGCTGCGCCGCGCGCTCCCCGAGCGCGACGAGGTCGACATCTATTGGGGCCTGCATTTCGCGCTGGCGATGATCCGCCAGACCATCACCGACAGCAACCGCCTGCGCAAGCTCTCGGGTGACCTCTGCGATCTCGACGACGTCGAGGCCATCATCGAGCGCATCGTGAACGTGGCGACCTTCGCGCTGACCGCGCAGGCCGCGCCGCAGACCGGGCGCCCCGCCCTCTCGGCCTCGCGGCGCTGAAGCGACAATACCGGCGCGATCGGCCCGAGCCGCCCACCTCGCCGCGCTCCGCGATGCCGTGGCCAAGCCGCGGCAGGAGGTGTATCAGGGGACCTCCTCGAAGCCTTTAGTCTCACCGCGGATCGCTCGCTTGGCCAATTCTCATCCCGTCAAACCGTTTCTCGAAGTGCTCTCGGGCCGCCGCCAGGCGATCCCACCGCTGTGGATGATGCGGCAAGCCGGGCGCTATCTGCCCGAATACCGCGAGGTCCGCGCCCGCGCCGGCTCGTTCCTCGACCTCTGCTACACGCCGGAGCTCGCCGCCGAGGTGACGCTGCAGCCGATCCGGCGCTTCAAGTTCGACGCCGCCATCATCTTCTCCGACATCCTGGTGTTGCCGCACGCGCTCGGCCGCAGCGTGCGCTTCGAGGTCGGCGAAGGCCCGCGGCTCGATCCGCTCGACACGCCGGACAAGGTCGCGACGCTTGCGGCGAAGGCTGATTTCGGCAAGCTCGAGCCGGTCTTCGAAGCGCTGCGCATCGTGCGCCGCGAGCTGCCGCCCACGGTGGCGCTGATCGGCTTCTGCGGCGCGCCGTGGACGGTCGCCACCTACATGGTCGCCGGGCACGGCACGCCCGATCAGGCGCCGGCGCGGCTGATGGCCTATCGCCATTCCGACGCGTTCGCGCGGATCATCGACGTGCTGGTCGAGAACTCGATCACGTATCTGCTCGGGCAGCTCGCCGCCGGCGCCGACGCGCTGCAGATCTTCGATACCTGGGCGGGCGTGCTGCCGCCGCGCGAGTTCGCGCGCTGGTCGACCGAGCCGACGCGGCGGATCGTCGCCGGCGTGCGCGCCAAGGTGCCGGGCGCGAAAATCATCGGCTTTCCGCGCGGCGCCGGGGCGCTGCTGCCCGACTACGTTACGCAAACGAACGTCGATGCGGTGAGCATCGACTGGACGGCGGCCCCAAGCCTGATCCGCGACCAGGTGCAGAGCCGCGTCGCGGTGCAGGGCAATCTCGATCCGCTGGCGCTGATCGCCGGCGGCGCAACGCTCGATCAGGCGATCGACGACGTGCTCGAGAATTTCGCCGCCGGCCGCCTGATATTCAATCTCGGCCACGGCATCCAGCCGGAAACCCCGATCGCCCATGTCGAGCAAATGGTCGCGCGGGTGAGAGCCTATCGCGGCTGAGCCGGTGCGCAGTCTCCACCGGTTGCGTGACGCGAGCTACCCCCTCAGCTCTTGACCAGCGGGCACTTGCCGTCGGCTAGTGGCCGATAGGCCTCCTCGCCCGGCGTGGTGCGGACGAACTTGTAGTAGTCCCACGGGCGTGTCGACTGCGCCGGCGCCTTGACCTCGAACAGGTGCATGTCGTGGATCTTGCGGCCGTCGGGGCGCAGCCGGCCCTTGCCGAACACCACGTCGTCGGTCGGGATCTCCACCATCTTGGCGACCACCGCCTTGCCGTCGGCCTTCGCTGCATCGGTGCCGAGCGCGGCGACCGCCTTGAGGTAGTGCAGCACGCCGGAATAGCAGCCGGCCTGGATCGTGCAGGGCATGGCGCCGCCGACCTGCGGCGCATAGCGAGCGGCGAACGCCCGGGTCTGATCGTTGAGGTCCCAGTAGAACGCCTCGCAGGTCAGAAGCCCCTTGGCGTCCTTCAGGCCCATGGCATGGATCTGCGGAATGAAGCACAACAGCGCCGCGATCCGCGTGCCGCCGCTGGCCAGCCCGAACTCGGATGCCTGCTTGACGAGGTTGGCGGTGTCGGCGCCGGCGCTCGCCAGCCCCACCACCTTGGCGCCGCTCGCCTGCGCCTGCAGCAGGAACGAGGCGAAGTCCGAGGTTTCCGGGAACGGGTACTTCACCGTCCCGATCACCTTGCCGCCCGAGGAGGCGATGACGCCGCTGGCATCCGCCACCAGCGACGCGCCGAAGGCGTAGTTGGCCTGGATGAAGAACCACGAGGTGCCGCCCTCGGCGATCACCGCGCGGCTGGTCGAATTGGCGAGCGAATAGGTGTCGAACGCCCAGTGGGCGTGATTGGGGCTGCACGACGCGCCGGTCAGCGCCGAGGTGCCGCAGTTGAAGATCGCCACCTTGTTGCGCTGCCTGGTCACCTCGCCGACCGCGAGCGCCGCCGACGACACCGGAACGTCGATGATCAGGTCGACGCCCTCGCGGTCGTACCACGACCCGGCGAGACTGGCGGCGACATCGGGCTTGGTCTGGAAATCGGCGGAGATCAGCTCGACGTCGATGTCGCCGTGCTGTTTGCGAAAATCCTCGATGGCGAGCTTCGCCGCCACCACCGAACCCTTGCCGCTGTCGTCGGCGTAGGGCCCGGCCATGTCGGTCAGGACGCCGATCTTGATCGGCGCCTTCGCCCGCGCCGATCGCGCGCCCAGCACCGCGGCGGCACCGCCGACCACGAAGGCCCGTCGGTTCAATGACAGCATGACATTCCTCTCAAGAATCCGCGCAGGCCGCGTCACCGCGATGCGCCCCGATTCACGCGCGGCGAGACTTTTCACTCCAAACCATGCAAGTCAATCAACGATCGAGAATGGCACTCATTACCTCGGCGCCCTCCTCGCTCCGCAGCGGGTCCCGCGGCAGCAATCGATGCACCAGCACCAGCTTGGCGAGCTCGAGCCGGTGCGGAAGGCCGGCCCGGGCCGCCTCGTGGGCGAGCCCGATCGCCGACGTGATGTGATAGAGCGCCGACGCCGATTGCCGCGCCATCGCCTCGTTGCGGCTGGCGGCGACGCTCTCGGCCAGCGCGCAGGCGCGATCGAGCACAGCAGAAAATTGCGCCGCGGTCGGCGCGTCGAGCGCCGCCTCGCGCAGCCGCGCCGCGTTGGCGGCCTTCAGCGCCGGAAGCGCGTCGTCCCTGGTGATGGCGCGCGAGACGTCGAGCGCGACGATGTTCGAGGTGCCTTCCCAGATCGAGCCGAGATGGGCGTCGCGCAACAGCCGCGCGTCGGGCCATTCCTCGATGTAGCCGCAACCGCCCCGCACCTCCATGGCGTCGCCCGTCACCTTGCGGGCGTCGCGGCAGGCGCGGAACTTGATCAGCGGGGTCATGATGCGCGTCAGTTTCGCGGCTTCCGCGTCGCCGCGGTTGGCCCGATCGAGCGCATCGGCGGTGAGAAACATCATGGTCCGCGCCTGTTCGGCCCAAACCAGCATCTTTGCCAGCTGCCGCCGCATCAACGGCATCTCGATCAGCCGCTTGCCGAAGGCCTGGCGGCGGCGGGAGATGAAAAGCGCCTCGGTGACGGCGCGGCGCATCAGGGCCGACGCGCGCACGCCGTTGGAGAGCCGCGAGTT
>Ga0187771_10000622_pt1 | contig 22134 bp, 22 predicted proteins | sample 0116_SJ02_MP15_1_FD_133139 | JGI IMG/M metagenome (GOLD analysis project Ga0187771, IMG submission 133139) | Tropical peat soil microbial communities from peatlands in Department of Meta, Colombia - 0116_SJ02_MP15_10_MG | ecosystem: Environmental > Terrestrial > Soil > Wetlands > Peat | place... | reverse complement strand
ATCCGCATTCAGGTCCTGAGCCAGAGCGAGATAGTGTGCGTCATAAGTGGATTTCAGATTGCACTTTCGGGCGATCGACAGGGCGCTGCGATGGAGGAAAGGTTCTGAAACGATATCAATATCCAGTTCGAGGGCGAGCCCCAGAAATTGTTCCGCTTCCTCGACACTGATTGTCGAGGCGACTGAAAGCCGATGCAGCGCATTGGTAATTTGAAAGTAAATGAGTCCCGGAGCCATGCTCCTGAACTCGTCATGCTCCCATTGCTCCCAGAGGTTTTCAGCCCTGTCGCTTCCAGGTCCTCCCAGGACTAACCGCAAAACAAAGCTTGCGTCAACGCAAACTATCGATGATCTGGCCATCTCTTTCCTCCCTGGCATGGTCGATCATTCCTTCGATATCCGGAAGTTCTTTTCCCTCTCTATTCAATCTGTCGTGAAGGATTTTCTTGAGAGTGCGAATTCTACGCAGGATAACTCCGTGACTCTCCCACTTGCGCCCGAGTTTCATGCGTCTAAATTCGTCAAAGGGCACGATAGCGACACGGGGTATGCCCGACCTCGTCACAATGACCGTCTCCCCCTGCTCGGTCGCTTTCCTTATCAACATTCCGAGATGAATTTTTGCTTCGGTGGCGCTGACCGTCTTTTCCATCCTATCTCCTTTCATCTTCCGGTGTATAGGCAATTAATTAATCAAATAATCAATTTTCCATCAGCTGTCAATAGGGGATGTTTTTCTCCGTCTTCCGACATCCGACCTCCGACTGGATACACTTCGGGGGCCGGCTTTCTGTGCCCGTTCGGGAACGCCCGATCAGATTTGTTGAAAATTCCTCGGATATGATGTAGTTTTAGAAGGAACTCAGTAAAGGGAGCATATAAAAATGACTTCGCTTTTGAAGAAAGCCTTCGATGTGGCATCCTCGCTTCCCGCTGACCGCCAGGACGCTATCGCAAAGCTCGTTCTTGCTGAAATCGAGGATGAAAAGCGCTGGGATGAAGCATTTGCCGGTTCACAGGATAAACTGGCTGATATGGCCGCTGAGGCGATTGCCGAGCATAAGGCGGGGAAAACCAGGCCAATGGAAGAAATATTGTGATTAACAAGGCTTCCAGTAGTTTTTGGAAAGCCTTCGAACGTCTTCCATCCGATGTGAAGGACAAGGCAAAGGAAGCACACAGGCTATGGACGCAAGACCCCCAACATCCTTCCCTCCAGTTCAAGAAAGTCCATGGACGTCTCAACATTTACTCCGTGCGCTTAGGTCTCGGTTGGCGCGCCGTGTGCGTCAAAGAAGATGATGTCTTCATCTGGTTCTGGATCGGCTCCCATTCCGAGTATGAGAAAGTCCTCTCCCGGATGTAATGGAAACTATAGCAAGCGTCAAAAGTAAGTTGACGCGATCTTAGGGCCCAAGGGATGTTTTTCTCTGTTTTCCGACATCCGACCTCTGTCGTCCGTTATAGTATAGAGCGGATGCGGTATTGCGCGCAACCGGGCCTGCGCTCTGACTGCAACGTTTTGCTATCTTCGTGCTCCTCGTGCCCTTCGTGGTTGAGCAAAAAGCTCGTGCGGAAGGAACCAACACGAATCCCGCGAAGCCGGGGGGGAGGGACCGCCAACGGCATTGGGTCGGGCATCTCTGTTAGCCGCATCGTCGGCATCTCACCCGCTTGTCGTATCCCCGGTTGGGCCTTTCTTGGGGCGTGTCGACCTCTGCGCAAGCTCTATGAGCGAAAGTAGAGCATCATTTACGGCTTCCCCGTTTGGGAAAACTTCGGCCACCTCCGGTCTAAGTACGACAATATTCGATGATTCGCGAATACGATTTGCGTACTTCCCGCGCACGAAACCTCCTGGGAAGTCCGACCGTTTATACTCGGCACGCAATTCATCCTTGCCGGTTTGACTAGCCTTCTTCATATATTCTTCTCTCTCCTTTACTGGCTTCGCGTGCGCTGATGATACGAATAGTATCATCATACCCGCACTCATCGAGGATCTCGTCGAGAGTCCCCGTGTCGGAGGCCGTTTGGACAAAAAGATAAACCGCCTCCTCCAGCGCCTTCTTCGCCTCGTCCGGGGTGTTTCCCGAACTCATCACATCTAAAGGCATGGCATGAGCAATGAACTGGTTGCCTTCCCGCCAAACGTGAATGGTAAATTCAATGTTCAAACTGCCCGTCATGTCGCAACCTCGTCAAGAATCCTCTCCACGCATGCATGTTAACCACGAGAAAGTATGCTCTTTGAATGATACGCCAGCAGGATCGAAATCCAAAACACAATCTCTTCATAATTTGCTTGGTGATCTCAGACAACTGTCCTAGGACCTCTCATTGGCTTCAAGTGGCGCCTTCGCTTTGAAGACCCCGGAAGACTCTTGAAGGTCCGTCATTTGGGTCCTTCTCGCAATGACGGTGGTTTCCCCCCTGATCCCTCCTTGTGTCTCAGGCATAGAATACCCTGTGGCGAAATCGAACAGTAAAATCGTCAAGCCGCTGAGTCTCGAAGAAGATTCTCGATTCTCGAATCCAGATCCCGAGCGACGGCAAGAGCACCCTGGTTTCCATAGGGGGCCGGAAGACTGGCCATCCTGTCATACGTCAAATGCACGTCGTCTGACCGTTCATCCACCAGAATCGAGACCGGAGCCTAAAGGCCGGCATCCGGAACAAGCTTTGCCATTTCCTTCATAATGAGCGGATTGCCGATCACAATGCGAACGATTTTCGGCGTGTCGAGCCCGGTCTCATTAGGCAAAATCGCGCCGAGATCGAATTCCACAAACATCACCAGCCCCATCTTTCCAATGCGTCTATGAACTGCGCTTTCCAGTTTGGCGAAGGTTTGTGCTTCCCTGGTCGCCTTCAGGAACTGGACAATATCCGGATGCCCAACGGCTGCCTTGAGCGTCACCACGTCTCGCGGCATTGGGCCGGACCCAATGCCGCTAACTTAAGGAAAAAAGCTATTCTTTCGCGTACTTATGCACTGAACGTGTGGGATGGGTGAGCGGAGCGAAACCCATCGCTTTGCATAAGCCTTTTGGTTTGAGTGCTCTGGGGTCACGTTATCAAGGCCGTGTATTGTCAGCCGCATGGTTGCACCGACGGAACAAACCAAAAAGCGCTCTGAATTCCATAAGTTGCTTAAGTTAACGGCATTGGGCCGGACCCAATGCCGCTCAGCTAACAGAAACTCTAATCCTTTCGCGCTATTAGAAGTCTCGGCAGCACTCAGCCGGCTGAGTGCCGGACCAAAATCGATCACCCGTTAAGAAAAACTTCATTTGTTTCTTGACAATACTTCTTTTTACGAAGTATAATATTTGCCGAGTTCGAGCGGATTTCCAATTCCCGCGCTCCGCGCTGGATCGCCGCTCACTCGCGAAGCGACCATGCACGTCGCGTCTCTTTGAAAACTAAACATGAATGGCGGTTCGGCTCCCGGCTGCTTACTGCGCGCCTGTATTACGCCTGAATTTTCAGGTGACGCGCCCGGCAAAACCTGTAAAGGGGAGCGGCAGGAGGTCGGCTCAAGGAAAAGCGAATTTCGAACCGCAGAATGTAGAACGTCCACCCGGAGTAACGACTGGTTTACTTCGAAATTCTACATTCTACATTCTACATTCGTTTCACCCGATCGCTGTTCCCCGCTGTTATTTCACAAAATAAAGGCCGAAAAAGCTAACAAAATCAATTTGTTGGGCGATCGGGAGGCTAAATTTCCCTGTATTAACAACGAATACAGCGTAGTTGCGGCCCGCCGAATCGGCGAACCGGTTAATGGGAGGTATGGTAACAAGCCGGAATTCCTGACTTTTTTCGATTCGCTAGCCGGCCCGCTCACTTGCTCGTCCCCTCTCGTCACTGCTCACCGCTCGCTGTTCCGTGCTTTTTAGTTTTCCCGTTCGTTTGCCGATTAATAGCAGAGAAAGCGGGGATGGAACCTGGCGCGGCGCTTCCTCATAATCCACTGGGGCAGGGGGAGAAAATGTGGTGTCGATAGAGGCAAAAGCAAGGCATGGAGCTCATGGGTCCGTTGAAATGAGCGTTGGCAATATTCTGCGCAATCTGATCCTGGACGGAGTCCTCACCCAGCAGGAGGCAAAAAAACTCATCGAGGCGCCCAGGCCCAAAGACGCCCCTTCAAGCGAACATCCTCTCGCAGCCATAGCTGCGGCAGGACTCAGCAGGGCCACCCCTCCTCATGAACCGGTTTCAATCGAATTCCTCGTATCGTGGCTGGCCAGAAAAAGCGGCCTTGACTATTTCAGAATCGATCCGCTCAAAGTCGATGTCGGGGCGGTCACAAGTGTTGTCTCATATGCCTATGCATCCCGGCACAAAATCCTGCCCGTTGAAGTGAACGTCGATAAGGTCGTCGTTGCCACTTCAGATCCTTTCGATATTGAGTGGGAGAAGGAACTGGAGCATATTCTTCGCAAGAAGATCACAAGAGTCATCGCCAACCCGAATGACATAGCCCGGTACCTCATTGAATTTTACGCCCTCACCGACTCTGTCAGGAGGGCTTTCGGGAAGGCGGACGGGGCTCGCCTGGGCGCGGGCATGAATCTCGAACAGATGTTGGAGCTTGGACGGGCCGGCAAACTTGACGCAAATGACCGGTACGTGGTCAACATAGTTGACTGGCTTCTTCAGTATGCGTTCGACCAGAGGGCCAGCGATATTCACCTCGAGCCCCGCCGGGACAACAGTGATGTGCGTTTCAGAATCGATGGGGTCCTCCACCCGGTCTACCAGCTGCCGACTGTAGTCATGAGCGCGGTAATCAGCCGCATCAAGGTGCTCGGTAGAATGGACCTCGCAGAGAAACGGCGCCCCCAGGACGGCCGGATCAAGACAAAGGGGTCCTCGGGAGGAGAAATCGAACTTCGCCTTTCCACGATGCCCTCCGTTTTTGGTGAAAAGCTCGTTATGCGGATTTTCGACCCGGAAGTAACTGTGAGAAGCTTCGAGGAGCTGGGCTTTTCGGATCGCGAGTTGGCGCAATGGAAGAAAATGGTAAGCTCTCCGCATGGCATGGTCCTCGTGACCGGGCCCACCGGGTCCGGAAAGACCACCACCCTGTACTCGACTTTGAAATACCTTGCCAAACCTGAAGTGAACGTATGCACGGTGGAAGACCCAATCGAGATGGTCGAGCCAAAGTTCAACCAGATGCAGGTTCATAGCGCGATCGGCCTCGATTTTGCCAGCGGCCTGCGGACATTTCTTCGTCAGGACCCCGACATTATAATGGTGGGCGAGATACGCGACCTGGAAACGGCGGAAATGGCCATCCAGGCGGCCCTGACCGGTCATCTGGTCTTTTCGACGCTGCATACCAACGACGCTCCTTCAGCCATCATCAGGCTAATGGATATCGGAGTGCCGCACTATCTGATAAGGGCCACCCTTTTGGGAGTAGTGGCGCAAAGGCTTGCCAGGACCCTTTGCCCCCGCTGCCGAAAGGCCGGCAAAATCGATGAGGAGCTTTGGCAGTCATTGATCAGACCGTGGAAAATTGAACAAGCCGGCGCTGTCTTTCGACAGGTGGGCTGCCTGGAGTGCAGGGAAACCGGCTACCTCGGGCGAATCGGCATCTACGAAATGCTCCCGATTACCCCCGCCATTCGGGACCTGATAAGGCCCGATTCAGACCTGGCGCATATCAGGGAACAGGCTGTAAAAGAAGGAATGGCCCCGCTTCACATTGCGGGAGCGCTCAAAGTCTGCTCGGGGCTGACCTCGATCGAAGAGATATTTCGAGTTGCAGGACCGGTCGATTCCGCATAACCTCTGAGTCGCCGCCATTTTATTTCCGTGGAAAGCGGGCAGCGAGGGAGCCGCAAAAAGATCGGGACACCGGGACCTTTTGTTTCTAAGCTAGGCTTGGGAAAAGGGCCTGTCCTATTATGCTTATTGCTATGATCGGATCACTGAGATAGAATTCCTGGCTGGAGAGTGATCTCGTATGAAGGAGGGTGAACGTCTGAAAGAAGGAACGGTGATGGAAGTAAGCCCATCAGAAGTAAAAAGCAAGCTCAATTCCATTCTCGCCCGCGTTGAAAAGGGCGAGGAAGTAGTCATTTTACTCCACGGCAGGGAGGTTGCGCGCATCGTGCCGCCAAAGATGGGACTCAAGGCGCTTCCCAGCCTGAAGCAATTTCGTGCTTCGATCCGGGTTTCAGGCGAACCTCTGAGCTCCACTGTTGAGCATATGAGAAATCAGGAACGATATTGATGTATTACGTGGATACCAGCGCCCTGGTGGCATACTACTGCCCGGAAGCCCTGAGCGAAAAAGTCGAAGCTTTTCTCACCACCCACTTGCGAACGTCAATCAGCATGTTGACCGAGGTGGAACTCTTTTCTGCAATATCTCGGAAAATCCGCGACGGGAACCTCAGTGCTGATGACGGCGCGCTCATTACCGGTTTGTTTCTTTCTCATCTGGAAGCGTCTTTTTATAGAAGCATAGAGGTTCAGACTCGTCATTATATAATGGCGAGGGACTGGATCGGCCAGTTCGATGCACCCCTAAGAACCCTTGATGCAATTCATCTGGCTATCGCCTCATCGGAATCATTGACTTTGGTCACCGCGGATTACAGGCTTGTTGAATCGGCGAAAACAGTCCGAATCAAAGCAATCCACATGTCAGTCGACTGATCAACGACCGAAACAAGGCTAAACTAAGGCAGCTTATTGTGGGAGAACACGACGAATACGGAAAGAGAGTAATGAATAGAGCTACCAGGGCATCCTATGATAGCTGGGGCACGTCCGTTCAAGTAGACTACGGATCCGGGCAGCCTGCGCGAATTGATGGCACGGTAGGAGGTAATATTGCGGTGGAGGTTGAGTCCAGGGTGTCCAAACAAATCCGCGGCGCTGTCTTGGACCTAATTTGCCATCCGTATCCGAAAAAGCTTCTCGTCCTTCTTCCGGTTCATATGTCTGATCCGGAGATTGCTGCCTCGCAGTGCAGACACATCATGTCCCGCTTCCTGGAGCAATCGGACTTTCGCGTCGTTGTCCTGGTAGGACACGGCTATCGGGACGCGATAAAGACCGATGCTAGCCGTGTCACGGAAGCGCTGAGCCAACTCGGTTTCACAGGCGCAGTGCAAGAAACCTAACCCCTGGAGCGGTCCATACAAAGACGCCCAAGCTACGTTCCTGGGTCCTTATTTAAGGAGTGCTGTCTGAACATGAATTTGCAAATTCCCGCCCCTGGAGGTTCAAACATCGCGATCAAATATGTTCTTCTTACCGCCCGGCATTAGATATGACCCGATTCCTCATAGCTTTTTTCTCGGTCTATTCGCTTTTGCACGCTTTTGTATATTGGCGTGTAAGGGTCCTTCTGCCCGAAAAGTGGCCCTCCCATGTTCTGCTGATTTTGTTCATGGCCTTAATGGTTTTTGCGCCGGTTGGGACTCGATTGCTCGAAAGAGCCGACCACTACACACTGGCGCGGGCAGGCGCACTTGTGGGATATAGCTGGCTCGGTTTGCTCTTTTATGCTTTCTGGGGCTTTTTGCTCATTGGCGCTGCCGGAATCCTCTGCAAGCTGGGCAACCTGCTCGCCGGGTCTTCCCTGCCTGCCTTCACCGGCCCGAGAGCCGCCCTGTGCGTTCTCCTGGCGGTATTGGTCATAAACGTCTACGGCTATTTTGAGGCCCGTTCCGTACGAGTGGAGAGATTCATCATCAGGACCGCCAAACTGCCCGCTGGAACCGAGCGGTTGAGAATCGCACAGATCTCCGACGTGCATCTCGGGCTGATGGTTGGAGAACAGCGTATGGCCGATATCCTGCGCAAGGTCGAGGCCGAGAATCCGGATATCTTCGTCAGCACGGGTGATCTTGTCGATGGAGACATGACAAGACTCGGCGCTCTTCCGGCTCTTTTCGAGAAATTGCAGCCCCGGCTTGGCAAGTATGCCATATCGGGCAATCACGAGGTCTATGCCGGCTTGGCTGACTCGCTTCAGGCCGAAAGAGCGTTCGGTTTCACCGTGCTGACCGGCGAAGTGAAAACAGTGGGCAATATTTTGAACATCGCCGGGGTGGACGATCCGGCGGCAGGTCTTGAGGAGAATGAAACAGAGGTCCTTGGAAAGGCCCAAAATGGACTTTTCGTTCTTTTTCTAAAGCATCGGCCGGATCCGGCCCCTGAAAGCCTTGGCCTTTTCGACCTCCAACTCTCAGGGCACACGCACTACGGCCAGCTGTTTCCCTTCCGATACATCTCCGGGATGTTCTACCCGCTCCAGAACGGCCCTTATTATCTTTCCAAAGGGTCGATTCTTTACACAAGCAGAGGTTCCGGCACTTGGGGACCCCCTATACGAGTCCTGGCGCCCCCTGAGGTTACAATTTTCGATTTGGTGCGTCAGGATCGAGAGATCGGGGTTGAGGAATTGCATTAACTCCCAAATTCCTAAATCCCTAAGTCGCTGAATTTGTTCAGGATATTTTGTGATGTTTTCGCAGGCGATCCAACTCGCGCGCCTCTTCCTTTCTCTTAAGGCTTTCCCGCTTGTCATACTCCTTCTTGCCTCTGGCAAGGGCAATTTCCACTTTTGCCTTTCCCTCTCTGAAGTAGAGCTTTAGCGGAACCAGTGAGAACCCCCGCTCCTGGGTCTTCCCAAGCAGCCTTTTTATTTCCGATTTGTGCAGCAGAAGCTTTCTTGTCCGTTCGGGATCATGGTTTTCAAAAGAAGCGTGGGAATATGGACTTATGTGCAGACCGAAGAGAAACACTTCGTTGCGCTTCACCCTGGCATAACTGTCTTTGAGGTTGGCGCGCCCTTCCCGCAGCGACTTTACTTCCGTGCCGAGCAGAACGATTCCGGCCTCGAACCTTTCACCTATTTCGAAGTCGTGAAAAGCCTTCCTGTTCTGGCTGACAATCTTGATTCCTTCTACGTGGCTGCCGGCTTGTGGCATATTCCGACCCAACGCTGTCAACTTTAGGCCCAAGTTCGTCACGCAGGGACGCGGGCAAAGGTAGGCATTAATTCCTATACGCCTCCTGGCTGACTTGCATTCACTGGCGCCCTGCGGGAACGGAGTGGTTCAAGAAGCCGAAATTCTTCCGGGTAGTTCTTCATAACCATCTTTGTCAACGATTGGTCCACCTCCTGGGCCATTCTCATGCGGAGAACTTTGCTGACAAACCGGCAACATTCTTTCATGGAAGAACGCCGGATAAGGTTCTTAACTCGCGGCAGGGACACCGGGTTCATGCTGAAAGAATCGATACTGAGGCCGAGCAGGACTGGAACGTACATTGGCTCTCCGGCCATCTCCCCGCAGAGCGCTACCGGGATTCCGGCTCCATGGCCGGCATCCACGGCCTGTTTTATGAACCTGAGAACGCCTGGGTGGAGCGGTTCATATAGATAGTGTACATGCTCGTTTGAACGGTCTATTCCAATGGTATACTGGATGAGGTCATTGGTCCCGATGCTGAAAAAATCCACCTCCTGCGCCAGCAGGTCCGCCAGAGCGACCGCTGATGGGACTTCTATCATAACTCCGAAGGCCATATCCTGATCGAAGGGGATTCTTTTCCTGCTCAACTCCGCCTGGACTTCCTTTAAAATGCGCTTGCTTTGGAAAACTTCAGCGATTCCCGATACCATGGGCAACATCAGCTTGATGTTGCGGGCGATTGCGCTGGCTCGCAGAATAGCCCTGAGCTGAGTCTTGAACAATTGCCTGTAGTGCAGGCAAAGGCGTATGGAGCGTAGACCCAGAGCCGGGTTTGTTTCCTCGAGTCTGGGGTACCAGGAGGTAAGTTTCTCGGCCCCAAGGTCAAGGGTTCGGATCGTAACCAGGGAAGGCGCCATCAGTTCCGCCATCTCGCGGTAATCTCTGTAAAGAGCTTCCTCATCCGGGAGCTCCACCCGGTTCATGAAAAAGAATTCAGTCCTGTAAAGGCCGATGCCTTCAGCGCCATTGTCTTTAGCGGCCACTACTTCTTCGAGCACTTCGACATTTGCCTCGGCGCTGACCCTGTGGGCGTCGAGAGTCTCGGCGGGCAGGTGAGCGTGCCTGCGGATTTGTTTGACATAAGCCTCCAGTTCCCCCTGACGTTCGGAATAGAAGCTCAAATCGCTTTCGCTCGGATCGACGATTATCGTCCCCGTTGCGCCGTCGACTACCAGAATATCTCCTGTCGAAATCAGCCGGGTGGCGTTTGCTGCCCCTACGGCCGCCGGGATGTTAAGCGCGCGGGCAACGATCGAAGTATGAGAAGTGGTTCCCCCAATTTCGGTAACCACCCCCAGCACGCGCTCCACCTGCAACTGGATGGCGTCAGCGGGTGTAAGGTCGTGCGCGATGATTATGGCCCGTTGGTTCATGTCTTCCAGGCTGGTGCGCTCCTGCCCCGCAAGAATCCGGATCACGCGCTCACCGGCCGCATTTACGTCGGCTATTCTGCTTCTTGCGTATTCATCGGTAAGACCGTTGAAAAGTTCTTTCGCCTTCCTAAGCGACTTTAAAACCGCAAGCTGGGCGTTCGCACGTTCTTTTTCGATATACCGCAGGGATTCGTCATATATGGAAGGGTCCCGCAGGATCAGCTGCTGCACTTCGAGCAGCCGGGCGTGCTCTCTGAACTCAGACCGGATGCTCTTTTTGATCGCTTCTAGGTCCGATTCGGCTTTGGCAACCGCTTCTTTGAACCGTTTGCATTCATCGGCGACAGCCTCATCGCCGAAAATCCTGTAGCGGGGGATCGGAACTCGGCCCCGCTCCACCAGGTATGCCTTCCCTATCGCAATACCCGGCGCTGCGCCAATCCCCTTTATCGTCAATGAAGAACGCTCGTTCATCACTTTATCGGGTCTTTCCAAAAAGGATAAACTCCAAATTCCCTTGTTTCCATGGACAGGATAGTCTTCACGGTTCGCCGAATTTGGTTTGAAAAAGAGCAGCCAGCGCGTCCAGAGCCTCGGCCGCATCCGGTCCTTTTGCGCAGATGTTGATCTTGCTTCCAAAAGGACAGATAAGTGTCATCACATCCAGAATGCTTTTGCCGTTAACAGCGCCCCCGCACTTGGTGATGACTATTTCCGAATTGAAACGGCTGGCGACTCGCACTATTTGGGCGGCAACCCGCGCGTGCATCCCCAGTCTGTTGGAGACAGTGAATTCCATCTCCAAGACAGGGGATTCTTCGGCTCTTTCTTCCAAGGCCATTCCCTTCCGACGCATGTAATTTCGCGGGTCTATTACCATATGGGCCCCTGACACGTCAACTCGCTGAATCCATGGCCGTTTAATCGGATAAAGCGGGCAAACCCTTGACCCAAATTTAACAACCCTTGATCACCTCGATAACTCTCCTCGCCACAGACCTCGAATAGACCATCGAAGTATGGCTCATCGGGACCGTTTCATGATAGGCCCATCCCTCGTAGGGAACTTTCAGGGCTTCAAACGGGAGCACCATGTTATCAACGGGTGAAAAGAAGGCTATCCCCGCACACCGCAGCCGGGCAGGCCCCGATTCGAGTCCGGTAAAAAGAGGCCCACGGTAGAGCAGACTGGAAGCGAGCTTCCCCCCGTAAAAAGCCGCAACTTTGGAACCCTGGTGCGGGCTTCCCAAGGTTATAACGGCGGCGGGGACCGCTCCGTCCCCGGCCCTTTCCGCATACACCCTGCACAAAAGCCCTCCCAGACTGTGGCCTACCAGGTATAGCGGGCGCTCCGCGACCTTTTGTCTCACCTCCCCGACAAACTTATCAAATTCTTCCATAATCTTCTCGAACGAGGTAAAAAAACTTCGATAACCCATGAAAAAAATGTTTCCCAAGCCGGCCCTGCGCAATCGGCTCCGAAAGATCAGCCAGGCGCTGGGATTGTGATAAAGCCCATGAACGAGGATAATTACCGGGCCGGTGGCGTCGATCTCTTTGGGCTCCCAAAGACGTCGGATCAGACCCAAAGGACTGCTTGCCGTTATAAAAACCAGACTCGAAATGGAGGACAACACTCCCCAAAAGACCATCGATTTCAACTTGCGGCCTCGATAGGGATCGAGTCCGGCACGCCATGCATTTTCGTACCAGAATAAAGAATAGGTGAGCAGAGCCGCCCAGGTCGAACCCAGAAACAAGAGGCCCACTATGAGAACAAGAGCAGTCATGGTCATCCCCTCTATTTTCGCCTTCCGATGAAATATAGCGAGTTTGAACCTTTTGCACAAGGTTCCTGCAAAGTCCCCTCAAAAGTGATATAAGAGGGTCTTTCACAACCTTCAATCCGCACACAAAGTGAAAAGAATTGTACCTGACTTCCTTCATTCACCGAAATGAGTTGCTGCACATAGTCGAGCGCTGGTTTTGTGGAAGAGCCGAACCGTTCGACGCCACACTGCTTACGCGGATATTCATCTGTGACGGGTATGCCTTGGGTGAGACTCTTGAAACGGCAATCGGGCAAGTCATCGCCAAGATTTATGACGGGAGCTTTCGCAAGGTCCGCATCCGGTGCAAGGGAGAACTCAGGGACGCGTTGTGCCGCTTTATCGGCAGGACCGACTTCAGGATGGACTATCTCATCGAATGCTATAAGCAAAATCCTGAGTACTTCTATTATCGAACCCCGATCAACGGCTCGCTTTGCATCGACGCAGGCGGGCGGCTTATCGCCGCATACAGAATTAAACGGCCTAACAGAATAGCCGAAAAAGCCAATAGGCGGATCGCAAACTGGATTTTCAGGATCGTTCAGACTCAAGCCCGCGCAATGGCCCGCGCCCGCGCCAAGAAGTTGGACGTTCCCTTCGAGTGGTTGATTACCCCCAAGGATGAGATGGACCGGGAATTTATCGAGGCTGAACAAAGCATTGCCGACAGTTTTCGTCAGGGCTCCATCAGGTTCGATCTATCCTCGATCACCATAAACGACGTGGGCGGTATGAAAATCCTGGGATCCAATGAACAATTGTTAAAGCTCGAAAAAGCCCTCAGAAGCGACCCCTCGATCGGCGTGGGGGAGCGCGAGACCTTTCGCGGCAACTTTGAAGCCTTAAGCCTGATTCTCGATATCCCGTGCGACCGCGAAGAGGTTTGCAGAAAATTCCACGATTCCAAAAGCTGGGAAAAGTATGCGGATAGAGGCATTTCCACATCCGAACTGAAGAAAGGCATCGAACCTTTTATGGAAAACGCGGAGGAACGAATCAAAATCGAACTCATACTGGCCACTCCGGAGGCGATGGTGGAATCTGAACTGGGAAGGAGCATTCATGAAGAGAGGGTAATATCGCAGAGAGACTTTAAGCCATATAAAGGCTATATCCCCATGAACGTCGAGTTTCTTCTCGAATACCTCTTCGCGGTGGGTTTCAGCCCTGTGGTTGAGTTGCAGGACGTTCCGATAAAGCTTTGGGGGAGATATCTGCGTGATACGCTGGCAATGTTGGTGCGTGAACTCTTTCAGCTTCCCGAATACGATCTGTTTTGCTGACCGCCTACTGCCTCCACTCTTCCAACACCGGATTGCTTAGCACCCCAATCCGTTCTATCTCGACTTCCACTATGTCTCCATGATGGATCGGTCCCACTCCGCTCGGGGTGCCGGTTGCAATTATATCGCCCGGCATGAGAGTAAAATTCTTCGATATGAACGCTATTACCTCGCTCACCGGAAAGATCATCTGAACCGTGTCGGCGTCTTGAACGACCCTGCCGTTCAACCTGCATTGGATGTGCAGGTGCTGAGGATCCCCGATCTCTTCATGGAGCACGATCCTCGGCCCGATAGGACCGAAAGTGTCCAGAGATTTTCCACGAAACCATCCCGAACGGTCCCCGGTCTGTATATTGCGCTGGCTTACATCGTTGATGCACGTATAGCCCAAAACATGCTCGAATGCTTCCTCGGGTGTAATGTTCCTGCACTTCTTCCCCATAATAACCGCCAACTCGGCTTCGTAGTCGGTGCGAAGGTCCTCGAATCCGTACTCCAGCAGAAAAGCCGGTATCACGATAGGTTCGCCTGGACCTATAAGAACATTTGGGGTCTTGGGAAACAGGACGGGTTCTTTGGGGATTTCCTCCGTAAACCCGTGCACCTTGACCGTGTGGCTTTCTGCTATGTGACTGCGGTAGTTCAGGCCAAGGGCTATTATTTTTGACGGGTTTACCAGCAAAGGCTGCGGTTTGCCAAAAATGGGCAACGAAACCATCTCTTTTTGCTCTTAGTCCTTTGGCGGCACCATCGGCGCCGTCATCCTTTCATATCCGGACGGAAGCTCGAAGAGCGAATCGTCAAGCGAACCCAGCTTGATATTCTTGTATTCCATCGTCACTTCTGAATCTTCCACCTTGATCGGAAATGCAAACTGCGTTGAAAGCCAAAAGACGGTCTTCTCCCCCTCCTCCACTACTTCGAATTTCTTGCACCGCATGCCTGAAACGGTCTCTTCCCCCAAAAATTTTGCGTTCTTTTCCTTTTCCGCCGTCCATTCTTCAAACGTCTTGTCCGAAGACTGATAAGGCATCTCCATGTACGTCTTTTCTTCAGGCGTGATCATCCAGGTCACTTTCTTATCGGGCCTGATGATCATGATTTGAGTCTCGTCCTCTTCGGTCGTTTCCTGCCTGACTTTGTCGCCCTTTACAAAAATCTTGCCCTTCATAGGCTCATCGCCTTTGGGAACTATGACCATGTCGGCCGAAAACTCCACTGCGGCGTCAGCAGTCCCAAAAAACGTCGGCACAGCCAGTGACATTGAAATGGTAACCAAAAAAATCAACATTCTTCTCATCGTAATCCTCGTAGGACAGATTGATGCATCCATTGGTGAAAATAGGACTTTTGCACGAGACTCCCGTGTTTTATTTTTCCTTCGGTTCATCGCGACTGAGATATATATTTTACTCACCGGCGTGTCAATAACTCTGATCTTCCCTTAACCCCGCAACTACGGTTAAGGCAAACCGGGATCATGGATCGGAATGCAGCGCGGCAATGGAAGATTTAGCCTATTTATCGGAAAAAGCGGGGGAAACGCTCCTTTGCGTATACGTTCAGCCAAGAGCATCGAGGAATGAATTTTCCGGCACTTTTCGCCAGAGGCTGAAAATGCGCATCATCTCACCCCCGATTCAAGGAGAAGCAAACCGGGAGTGCATTGACTTTCTCGCCAAAACTCTTGGCGTCTCCAAATCCGAAATCAGGCTGCTCAAAGGTGGACGTTCACGTGAGAAGACATTCGTCATTTCAAAACCGATCGCATTCGTCCGTAAAACATTGAAGGAAGCCGGGCTGTAGGGTTTTTAACTTTTTGGTTTTTAGTTTTGAGTCGGAAAATAAAAAAATAATGGGATTATCTATGCGGAAATTTGTCTTTATCCTGACCACCCTGGCGCTCGTTGTCGCCGCGGGAAATCGACAGGGGGCGACGCTTGAGATTGCAGGGCGCGCTGAAATTCTCACCGGCAAAGTAACCGTTGAGAGGGCTGAAGGGCAGCAGACGCTAATGGCCGGAGGTCCCGTGTTCGTTAAGGACAGGATACTAACGGGCCCGCAGAGTTCGGCCCAGATCGTATTTGGCGATGAAAGCAGGATAAAACTTGCCGCAGACACCAGCTTTGAGATTACCGGGTATCAGTACTATCCAGCACAGAAAATCAGGCATGCACTCATTTCACTGGCCTCAGGCAAAGCCAGGTTTTTTGTGCAGGACCTTCAGGAATTCAATGAACAAGGCTTCCGCATTCGAACCCAAACAGCCATCGTAGCAAGCCGCGATACCGACTTCATCGTTTCTTACGATCCGCAACTGCCCAAGGACGAAGTTTGCCGGAAAGGGTTGACAAATGCATTTTGCCTTAAGAATTCCATTATCGTCTACAGCCTTGCATTCCAGGACAAGCCGGTGATTCTTACCGCCAATATGATAAGCCAGGTTTGCGGTCCGAATCCACCCTCCCCGCCACGGTTCATCACCCCCGCAGAATTGGCCCGTATCCAAGCCGGCCTCGATCGGACCGGCAACAGCGGCAGCAACCCCTATGGTTTCACGGTCTGTTGTTTTCCGGTTAAACCCAAACTAGGGAGCCCAGGCTGTACTCTGCCCGTCGCCATTATTGACTTGCAGGATGGCTGCCCCCTGGACGAAAGGTATTCCTGCCCCTTTCGGTCCAAACTGTAGTCTGGTGTCCAGTATGAGCCGTTGACATACTCCTCGCTTTCCAGTTGGGCAAGGTGATAGCGCACCCGTGGAACCGACAAACCGAGAACGGCCGAAAGCTGAGCAGCTTCCACCGGACTGCCGGCTTGAGCTTCGATCTGAGCCAGCGTCTGAAGTATTCTAATTTTTTCTCTTTCAAGTCGCCGCTCTTCAGGTGGACCTTCGAAAACTATCTTTGGAATTTCCTCGACGACCCGGGTGATTTGGGGCAGCAGTTTGGCTCTGAGTTCCTGGATCGAACCGTAATCCTCCGCTAAGCCAAGCCGCGAGCCGGTTCCTTTGAATTCCAAAAAGCTCTCGTATTGCTCCGGGTCTACACTGCCCGGTACTACAGGCGCTGACAAAAAATACAGCATAACAGGTTTACCGGAGTTCGCGAATCCCTCTATTTCTCTTACAACCTCAGAGCCGGTCAAACCTAAACTTTCGCCGACACGTGTCCAAAATGCACCGATAAGGATGTCGCACGATTCGACAACCTGCCTGGTGACGATGGCTTCTAATCTATCTCCTGTTGCCGTCGTTGAGCGCGTTTCCCAATTCAGGGGGAGCAAAACGGCGCCGGCATCCTCAGAATAGGCGGCGTTCCAATCTCCCAAAGCTTCTGGAATCGCTTGACGTTCTTGCGTCACATCCCCTGGCAGGACAATGAGAATGCGATAGACCATTGCTTGATAGGGCATATATGCTCTCCAGCCCCCGCAGAATAATTTGTTATAATTTAAGCACTGACTGCCGGAAAGCAAGCTTATGTGAAAATCGGCACTTGCTTTCGCAGGCGGATAGGGGAGGTTACCTCGCTCGGCGGGCTACATTTTTACCCATTCACCCGCTTTTTTGAGAATCCGCACTATCAACCCGGAGCGCTCGGGAAAGGGTGGCTGGCGGTCGATGCCGGGCATCCATTGCCTGCACTGATCTATGATCGCCTGGCACTGCCTGTAGTCGGTCTGCACTTGGGCCGATTCGGGCGCATCGAAATTATCGCCCAGCCACCTTAGAAAAAGGTCCAATGCCTCCTGCCACCTGTTCATGTGAAAAGAACAATAGGCAAGGCAAATGATGCTTTGGTCCGCTATTTTCTTATCCTCGCAGAAGCTGAGCGCTTTGAAAATATTGTAAGCCTCGATATATCTGTCGGACGCAAAAAACAGATGAGCGGTCTCGAGGAGCACGCCGGCTCCGATCATTTCCGCTAGGCGCAATCCTGCTCGCTTTGTGGCGTTGTTTGCGGGCCAGGAATAGAGCGCCCGTTTATAATAAATCTCCGCATCGGTCCAGCTGCCCATTTTTTGCGACGCTTCCCCCAACCTCGTCAGGCAGTCCGTGTAAATGCGATTATCCGGATTGTCTTTCAAAAAATCCTTCAACATTGGACGCAATTCATCCCACCTTTCCCACGAAGACAGCAAAGATGCCTTGCACATTAGCGAAAAGTCCACCACCGATGAGTGGCCGAATTTCTCGATGACTTCGTTCAATAGATTATATATCGCGAGTGTCTGAGGGGTTATCGGAAGCGGAGGCAAATCCAGAGATGCCGGAGCGCCGGGGCTGGATTCTGCTTCGCTGATTCTTTTGAACCTGTCGGCTGCAAGGTTGTAGAGAATGACCGGATCACGATGATTCCTGGTCTATATCGAGCCCAGGATGATCGCGGTCATGAGCGCAAATGCAACGAAGAACCCGGCGTTCATTCTGATTCTTTTTGGCGATTGCCGGGCGCGATGAGCCCCGCTGGCGCGGGCCCACCCTGAACGATCCAGAAACAGGGTTTTTGCGATGAATACCAGGATCGTCAGAAAAAACACGACTTTCCCCCATAGATAGATGCCGGCGCCTGCGTCGAACGTAAGGACCACCCTGGACGTCCTGGGTACGAGGAGCATAAAAGCGGGAGAGGCCAGGTAGAGTTCGCCCGCTCCCTCAGTAATCCTCCAGTCCGGATGATAGGAGACTTTTATCCAAAGCGGATGGCCTGGCTGTGAAGTGTCGATGGCGATCTTCCCGTAACCTAGGAAGGCATGTGCTTGAATTTGCTCCTTGTCTTCAATCGGGACTTCGGGAATGTGTTCAGGGTCGCCGTCATAGGGTTGCAGGTCTTTCCAAAAGTCGCCGTGGGTGTCTTTGAAGGCCACCACAAGAGGTACTCTCAGTGAGGATTTACGGAACCAGTCGAACTGACGCTCCTTCCAGTTGCGGGACGCCATTCGTAACGGTCTGAATTTGAGAGGCTCCACATAGGAATCGCCACAGTTTCTGAGGCGATAAATCCCATAAGGCGGGACAACCATGCCAAGCTCGTAGTCGGGCGAGGAGTCCAGCGCATTGGCAATATCGTCAGAGACCGCTATGACCTGGCTGACGTTGAAAAGGCGCATATGTGCGGCAGCACGGCCGGGATCGGGCCGTGAATAGTTATACAGCGGAAAGGGTGTGGACGGGGTTTGAGTAAGCTCAGACTGAATGTAGAAGACGAACGGGGCGTTCAGGCCCGATTCCATGTAGAGCCCTTCCAGGGTTGAGCGCCCTGAGTAGTACGGGAGCAGCTGGAAAGCCAGGGGGCTACCGGTTTGGTTTGTAATGTTGTTGCGTTCGAAAACCACTCTGGGGCTGTTTTCATCCCCACTCAGGTAATCATTGACCAGCCGGTAAGAATTCCAAAGGGGCTTGGATTGCATGCCGGAATAGTTCCACTGAATCCACGAATCGACAACCGCTGCTTTACTCAGCGCCAGGGCGACAACTCCGGCGCAGAATCCGGCCAGCCACAGGTTGGGGTGTGGAAGACGCGATAAGAGTCTGCCCCATCCGACCGCGCCCAGCAGTACGAGCATTATCTGGGCAAAAGGCAAAAAGCGTATATCGATGAGTCCCAGCAAAGGGGCCAGGCTGAAACCCAGCAGGGCGACTCCAAGTTGCCACAAAAGATAAAGTTCCGGACATTCGATCGACTCTTTGAAAACGAATGATAATTTTCTGCCCTGCCCGAAGAGGTCGCGCAGGCACAAGCAGCCAAGCAAGAGTGACCCTGCAAAAGATGGCCACAGAACTGGCGGCGCTATTTCAGCCCAATTCTTGAAATGCCAGGAATAGGATGCCGGCGTATTCCAGGAGATGCGCCACAGCAGAGGCAGGAGCCAGAATGCCGCAAACCCGGCGGCGGCACTGTGAAGCTGCAATATGGATCGCAGGTTCCTGCCCCAAAGGATGAAATAGGAAGATCCCATTATGGACTGGAGAAGGGGATATCCATGGCTCAATGCAATCAAAGCTTCAATGACGGAACTGCCCGGCGAACATTTGCCTTTCCCGGAAATATCCGCATAAAGTTTTCCCGTGAAGATAATGTAGACAATGAACGAAATCCCGAATGCGAACTCACCTGCAAGAGTGCTGAAAATGTTTCCTCCCCACATCGAATCTTCCGTCATCAGCAGAAAAGGCAGTGAGAGCAAGGCTCCAATTGCAGGGATATTTTGCCTGTAGCCGAGGCGCCGAAGGCACAGGAAAACGGCGGCCGGCAGCGGGATTATCGCCAGCAGCGTCACGAGCTTGAAGGCAACCAGCAAAGAAACGGCCTTGGAGATAAGCGCCATGAGCGCAAAGGGCAGAGGAAAGTAATGAAGGAAAAGCGGATAGCCTGCAAAGGCGCCATGAATCCACGTGACGGGGGAAAACAAGGCGAGCGGACTTCTACTCATCGCAACGGCGGCGATGAAATGAGACGGTGTGTCTCCTCCGGCCGCCAAGGTCGGTTCAAAGATAAGCGACCACGGGAATAGAAGAATAAGCAGGACTTCGGACATCAATAAAATCAGGATTGAAGGCGTGATTTTTCCCATTACGGACTGACTCATGGTCGCCTTACGAACCCCGGATCAAACACCCTTCCGGGGTAGCTTCCAATCCCTTGTTCCCGCTCGAAGGGCTCCCAGGCAGACGAAAGGAGTGGGAATGGAACTGATGCGAAATTATCTTACAGCAGCCCGAAAAAGAGCCATGTTAGAGCTTTTTTCAAATATTACAATTCAAATCGATTTCGGCTATAGTAATATACGCAGGTGAGAGATGATCTGCTCTTTGGGCAAAGCGCCTAGAAGGCGGTTGAGGAGCCGGCCGTTTTTGAATTCGAGCATAGTGGGGACGCTCTGAACTTCATATCGCGAAGCCAAGCCCGGGCTCCTATCCAGGTCTGCTTTTACGAATTTTATGAGCCCCGCATACTCCGAGGCCAGTTCGTCCACGATCGGAAGCAGGATGCGGCAATGGCCGCACCAGCGCGCCCAAAAAAGCACCAGCGCAGGACCGGGAAACCTGATGACTTCATGGTCGAATGTATGATCGTCTGCATCTACGACGTGTTGCGGATACGCTGCAGTGAAATCAAGAGGCGTTCGACACTTGCCGCAGACTGCTCTTTCTCCTGCCCGTGAGCGCGGGATGCGATTTTTTGCCCCGCACCGGCTGCATCGCACTATAAAGGAGTCATGAACCATTGATCTCGGCACCCCACTTCATTTAAAATAGCTACTCCAAATCCGGTGCAGATGATGCACCGGATAATCACGATATTTTTCGATGCAAGTGACGCCAAAAACTTCCAGGAGTGTTGAGTGGCCCGGATAGATGACTACAAGGAATCATTCCGCCTGGCTTCGGTGGAACTTAAGAAAAGAGATGCCGCCACGCTGGCCGAAGCTGCCGAGGCTGAATTTTCCCCGGAGGAAGGGTTAGTCGTTCCCTTCCTCGGGGCCAAGTACAGAGTTGAAATCCATCCTGAAACCGACATCTGCATGGCCGACTCGGACAGAGAAGTCCCGCTTCCAGATAAAATTCTGATAGCGCACTATCTGCTGGGCGCTGCCGGGGCAAAATCAACGGGAAAGCTTATCACCTTCCGCGAGGTCCAGGATGGACATTTTTATTTTGATGCGTTCCAAAGACGCGCCAGGGACCCGTTTGTGAATTTTTTCGGAAATAACGGGCCACTTTTTGTAAAATGTGCTGACGTGCTCAGAGCAGCACCGATCGATAGCGGCGATTACGCCATGGAGTTTTCCGTCTTTCCCCATATTCGCGTCCAGCTGGTCCTGTGGGTGGGCGATGATGAGTTTCCTGCTGACGCCACGATTCTTTTTGACAAAAGTATCCAGGAGATCCTTTCAGCTGAAGACATCGCGGTTATGAGCGGGGGCCTTGTCTATAGACTTATTGGCCTGGGAAGAAAAATCCAGTCGGAGGCTTGAAGAAGAACAGGATGCAGGGACACATGTATAAATGCCGGCACGGCGAAAAGAGTTGACGCGGAGGGGCTAGAAGCGGCGACACGGCAAAACTGAATTTGTCCCCGTGTGCCCGCGTCGAGTCTTCTCGCCTCAACTGCGTGTCGGTTTATAATGGAGGGACCATTTTGAAAATTGCAGTAAGCGGAAAGGGTGGAGTCGGAAAAACCACCTTGAGTGCTTTCCTTGTAAGATGGTTTGCAGATCAGGGTAAGAGTGTTCTTGCCATCGACGCCGACCCGGATGCCAACCTGGCGCATGCCCTCGGAATACAAAACGCCTCCCAGATCATGCCCGTCTCCCAGATGAGGGAATTGGTCGCCGAGCGGACCGAGTCGGTTCCCGGAGCCTATGGCGGCTTTTTCAAGCTCAATCCGAAGGTTGACGATCTGCCCGAAAAACTTTCGGTGCGTCAGGGAGAAAACATTCGGCTCATGGTCATGGGTGGGATCAAAAAAGGCGGAACGGGCTGTGTGTGTCCGGAGAGCGTTCTACTCAAGAACCTGGTCCAGCACCTGATATTGAGACGGGATGAAGTGGTGATAATGGATATGGAGGCAGGTATCGAGCACCTGGGACGAGGGACTTCGAAGTCCGTGGACTGGCTGATCACGGT
>Ga0187771_10000621_pt1 | contig 22135 bp, 14 predicted proteins | sample 0116_SJ02_MP15_1_FD_133139 | JGI IMG/M metagenome (GOLD analysis project Ga0187771, IMG submission 133139) | Tropical peat soil microbial communities from peatlands in Department of Meta, Colombia - 0116_SJ02_MP15_10_MG | ecosystem: Environmental > Terrestrial > Soil > Wetlands > Peat | place... | reverse complement strand
TGCGGCCGTCCACGTGGTAGGAAAAAAGCTGCTGCAGGAACTCGCGCACATCGCTGCGGCGGGCCGTCAGCAGTGCGCGTTTGCGCTTTTCGAGAAACCCGGCAAACTGGCCGATGTCGGTCGTGTAGGCGCTGATCGAAAGCGCTGCCAGCCCCTTCTCGATACGGAGGTAGTCGAGAAATCCCGCAAGCAAGCGCACGTTCGCTTCGGAGGCCATAAGCAGAGAAGTTGATTATGCGCGTTATCGGACGTTGGGAGAAGTAATGAAGAAGGTGCAATAAGAGTGAACCGAGGTCAATGAGCGCTATCGGCTGATTACAGCAGCTAGGACGAAATGGGAGGCTCTGGTGTCTATAATTGTGAGGTGTCACGCCCATGAGACGCACGCTCAGCGTCGTTATTTCCATTTTGTTGCTGGCCACCGTCGCGAAAGCCCAAAGCAGCAGCGACCAGATTCAACTGCGAGCAACAGTTCAGTCCGTCGTTCCGCTCGCCGATTTTTCTGGGCAGGTCATACCTGTTGATGTTGACCCACGGTTCGCTTTGACCCTTCGTATTGAGTCAGTGGTTCCCACCGTTCGCAATTTTCCCGTGGGCGGAGTGGTCACGTTGGCCGTACGCAGTCCCGCACTCCTTTTTGCGGGGGAACCAACGAGAGGCGAAACCTACAACTTCTTAGTGCATCGCACCGTTCAAAATGGGGACGTAAGATTTCTTGGCTTGATCGTCGATTCCGGTCCGTCCCAACTTGAAGGCAAGTGGCAAGCCAGAATCAGCCCGGCATCTGGGAAGCACTCAGTCACCGTGAACATCGTCGTAAAGGAAGGGAAGATCGGTGGAACGGTCGTTCTCGTCGATGGCTTTAACGGGAGTGAGACTGAGTGGGCGATAGTCAACCCCGAGCTAACCGGCCGGACCCTGAAGTTCGAGACGAGCCCCGAGAAAGACGAATTCACTTGGAAACTGACCCTTAAGGAAGGGGGCCGAGAGGGGTTGTTGCATGGAAGCTTTGGACATATGATCATCGAAGAACGCGTCTACAAGCAGTGATTTCTTCTTCGTTGGGACAGTTGGCGTAACATCCCGATTACCTCATTTCCCCACTTCCTTTGGCCGCTTTATTCTCCGATAACCCGCCTTGGCTACTTCCTTGCCACTTCCTTCAGCAGTTCCACCGCCGACAGCGCTCCTTCTGGCGTTTCCTCATGTTTGAAATAGGCAAACACGTCGCGGCCCGCAGCAAGATGCTGCCGGATGCGTTCAACCATCGAGCGCCGTTCTTCCTCCGTATAACTCGGTTTGCGGAAACGGTAGTAAACGAACGTAGCCGTCGGCACGTCAGGCGTGGCCGTGGTTTCGGTCTCGGCTACGCACAGCGCGGCGTTGCTGGATCTGAGCGCTTCCCACGTAAACTCTCCGAACCAAGACGCGTGGCGGAATTCAAACGCCACCGGCACGGTTCGTGGCAAGATTGCCAGAAAATCTTTCAGCAACGCCGCATCCGCTTTCAGATTAGGCGGAAGCTGGAACAACACCGGCCCCAGTTTGCCTGCCGCGGCCAGCGGTTCGATGGTCGCCAGAAATCGCGGCACGAAATCCTCCGTGCCCTTCAGCCGCTTGATGTGGGTGATGACCAGGTGCGCCTTTACGCCAAAGCGAAAATGCGCGGGCGTCTCGCTAAGCCAGCTCTGGATGGTCGTTTCCTTGACGAGTTGCCGAAAAGTAAAATTCACCTCGACCGTGTTGAGGCGCGTGGCGTAGTGGCTGAGAAATTTCTTCTGCGCCAGCTTGGCCGGATAGAAATCCGGCTTCCAGCTTGGGTAGGCCCACCCCGAGGTTCCCGCAAAAAGTTGACTCATGGCTCCCTCTGCCAGCCGGGTGACGCAAGTATGGGATTTCAAGGCAGCGCTTAAAGGCGCATTGGCCTTCCGCCCTTCACGGCACGCATAAATGCGTGTTCTGGTACGAATCGTACTCGCGCTACGGACTGTTAAGCTTCCGGTCTCTAGGGTACTCACCGCCGCCTGGATCGGGCACGCTCTCTGCCCTTGCGGGTCTCTCTATCTCCCTCTCGCTTCGCGACCCCCATTTGCGCCGGTGCACCCCCAGCCATGTTCATCTTCAGATTCGGCAGCCGCTGTTTCAATTCCAGCACCGGCTCGAACAGGTCGCCCATTTTCTCAAATCTCGCCACGACTTGCGCCGCCTCGAACACAAGCAGGCGTGCGTCTTTTTTCTTCAGCGCCCGCTCGACCTCCTCCCAGCTTACCGGAGTCGAAACCGTTGGCCGCTCCCGCGCACGCAGCGAATATACCGCTATCGTGGTTTTGTGCTCGTCGTTCTGACTCCAATCCACGAACACCTTGCCCGTGCGCGCCTGCTTGCTCATTTCCGAAAGCACCAGTTCTGGATGATCGTGCTCCAGCAGTTGGGCGAGCGCGTGGGCAAAGAGTTTCGTTGCATCATAAGTGGTTGATGTATTGAGCGGGACATAAATCTGCAGGCCCTTTGAGCCGGAAGTCTTGGGAAAGCTCCGCAGCCCGAAATGCTCGAAGATTTCGCGCAGCCACAGCCCAACCTGGCAGCATTGCACGATGTCGGCCGGAGGGCCGGGATCGAGGTCGAATACCATCTCTGTTGGGCAGGTAACGTCCTTCGCCAGCGCCAAAGAAGGATGCAGTTCCAGCGCGGCCAGATTCGCCAGCCAGACCAGCGTCGCCAGATCATCGGCTAGAACGTAGTGAATCGTTCGCCGGTTGCGCCCGCTCCAGATCGGCACCGTCTTCACCCAATCGGGCCGGTGCGCGGGAGCGTTTTTCTCGAAGAACGGCTCGCCGTCCACGCCGTCGGGATAGCGCTTGCGCGTCAGCGCCCGCCCGGCGAGATGCGGAATGATCGCCGGCGCAACGCGCACGTAGTAATCGATGACGTCTTTCTTGGTGAAACCCGCAGCCGGATACAGTACTTTCTCGAGATTAGAAAGCTTGAGGTGCCGGCCCTGAATGTCAACGGCTGAATCGGTCACGTGCGCTCCGTTCTGCCATTGTGCAACAAGAAAGCTCTGCTGTCGCGCTCTCACCGGCAGGCGGTTGCTGCCTTATAATCAACCGCATCCAATGACATTCAATTCCAGCATGAAGTTCGGTCCGTATGACATCCAATCCTTGCTGGGCGCCGGCGGTATGGGTGAGGTGTACCGTGCACGGGATACCCGGCTTGGACGGGAAGTCGCGGTGAAGGTTCTTCCCAAAACTTTTTCTCACGATGCGGACCGCCTGCGCCGCTTCGAGCAGGAAGCCCGCGCCGTAGCTGCGCTGAATCACCCCAATATTCTTGCCATTCACGATATCGGCGAGCAGGATGGCACACGATTCATCGTCTCGGAACTCCTGGAAGGCGCCAGCCTGCGCACCGAACTGAGCCACGGAGCAATTTCTCCGCGAAAAGCCGCTGATTACGCAGCCCAGATTGCACAGGGATTGGCGGCAGCTCACGAAAAGAACATCACTCACCGCGACCTGAAGCCGGAGAACGTTTTTATCACTCGCGAAGGCCGAGTCAAGATTCTCGATTTCGGTCTCGCCAAGCTGACGGCGGCGTCGGATGAGAACTATTCGTCTGGCGGGGTCACCGTCACCAGCTCGCCCACCGAAGCCGGGGTGGTAATGGGCACAGCGGGCTACATGGCACCCGAGCAGGTGCGGGGCGGCGCAGTGGATTCTCGCACCGACATTTTCGCCTTCGGCTGCTTGCTCTACGAGATGCTTTCCGGACAGCGAGCTTTTCGGCGCGATACGACCGCAGAAACTATGACGGCGATTCTGAAGGACGATCCGCCGGAACTCAGCGAGACGGCGCATTTCGTCTCGCCGGGTCTGGAGCGTATCGTCCGGCGTTGCCTGGAGAAGCAGCCGGAACAGCGTTTCCAGTCAGCCAAAGATCTTGCCTTTGCGCTTGAGGCGGTTAGCGGGACGACCTCAAGGACCGGCGCCCATGCCGCCATCGTGGACCAACCCAAGAAACGCCCACGGGTGCTGCTGGCCGCGGCCTCTGCCCTCGGTCTGGTGCTGGGAGGTGCCTTGGTTTGGTTGTTACGTCCCGCGCCGGCCGCTCCGCCGACGTTCAGCCGCGTGTCGTATCACCGCGGCGAGGTTGTACAAGCCCGCTTCGCCCCGGACGGCAAAACCGTGGTCTATAGCGCCAAGCTCAACGGCGGACCGCTCGATACGTACATCATTCGCGAGGATTATCCCGAGCCAGTTGCGGTTGGACTACACGGAGCGGCTCTCCTCGCAGTGTCCCGTCAGGGCCAAATGGCCGCGATCACCCATCCCAAATACTTCGCCCACCGGCAGTGGTATGGCACTCTGGCGACCGCACTCATGGGCGGGGGCGCGCCCCGCGAATTGCTCGATAATGTCGGCGATGCCGACTTTTCACCCGATGGAAACGAACTCGCCGTCCTTCACTTTGACCAGGGCAAGTTGCGGGTCGAGTATCCCATTGGGAAGGTGCTGCTGGAGGGCAAGAACTGGCTTAGCGATCTGCGAGTGTCCCCGGACGGAGAACACCTGGCTCTGTTCCGCCATCCCCCCAACGTTGACGACCGCGGCGACGTGATTCTGCTCGACCGCTCCGGGAACCTGCGCGAACTCTCGAAAGGATGGGAGTCGCTGGAGGGACTGGCATGGGCTCCATCCGGAAAAGAGATCTACTTCTCCGCGGCGGAAACCGGCGAACAATACTGCATTCGGGCGGTCAACCTGTCGGGCAAGCAACGGACCGTCTACTGCGGCATGGCACCGACGTTGATTCACGATATCGCAGCGTCCGGCAGCGTCCTGGTTTCTTCACAGGAGCACCGCGTTTCCATGGCGCTGGTCGAGCACGGCTCGAATGAAGAGCACAGCCTGAACTGGTTGGACTACCCCTACCAGCCCAGGCTGTCCTGGGATGGAGGAGCGCTATTGTTTACCGACCAGTCCGAGCACGCCGGAGGGTCTTACTCCGTGTATGTGCGGAAGACAGACGGTTCCCCTGCAGTTCGCATCGCGGGCGGTGGATTCGGCGCCGATCTCTCGCCGGACGGAAAATGGGCACTGGTGGTGCTTCCCGACGACCCGGCGGCACGCCTGCAAATCGTGCCTACCGGCGCGGGCCAGGCCCGCGTGTTCCACTGGGACGGCATCCGGCCGCTGTGGGCCTTTTGGTTTCCGGACGGACAACACATTCTGCTGCAGACCAGCCCTGCTGAGCAGGGCGTCGGGATCTATCTGACCGACACGAACGGCGCGACGCCAAAGCAGCTGACCACGGCGGCGGATGATCTGAGCCCCGTCTCCCCGGATGGGCGCTCGTTTATTGCTCAAAGGGACGGCAAGTGGGTAGTTCATTTCATCCAGGAGAACAGCGACAAGCCGATTACGGCTCTTCGAGCCGACGAATTCCCAATCGCATGGGCTGCGGATTCAAAACACATCTTCACGCAGGCAGCCAGCGACGGCGGCATCAGTCTCTCCCGAATTGATCTGGACTCCGGCCGGAGAGAGCCGTGGCAGGTATTAAGACCGAAAGAGCAGATTGGACTGAGGCCCGTCTCCAGTCCGACCGCAATTACTCCCGACGGGCGGTGGATCGCTTTCACCTATGGCACGCAGCTTGGCCAGCTTTACCGCAGCGACAATCTGGAATAGCCGCAGATTCCGCCGATTTAGCTCCGACTCCTACCCAGCGTTTGACAATCCTGCAGCCTCCCACGTACTTTCAAACTTCCACTTTTTGAAGCATTTTCGTTTCTTACGTTGTCCAAAGTTCTGTCATCCTGAGCGGCGGCTCTTGCCGCGAAGGACCTATGCAACTGGCCGGCAGGTACATATGCAGTTCCCAGCCAAATGCACGGATCCTTCGCTTCGCTCAGGATGACAAATGCAAGAATGCTCTAAATCTGTCGAGATCATATCTGCGCCATCTCCGCGCAACTCGGAGGTCCGATGAGACATCGCGTCATCAAGCTCAGCGCAATCCTACTCCTGCTTGCAGCCCTGGCCGCCGCCCAGGACGTCGCTTCCTTCGAGAAGCGCATCACGGTCAAAACACTCTCCAACGGCCTGACGATCGTGATTTGCGAGCGCCACGAAGCTCCGGTCTTTGCCTTCTCCACGGTGGTGGATGCCGGTTCGGTTCAGGATCCCATGCGCGCCACCGGCCTCGCCCACATGTTCGAGCACATGGCTTTCAAGGGCACCGACACGATCGGCACGACGAATTACGCCGCGGAAAAGGTTGCGCTGGCCAAGATTGAGACCGCTTATGCCGCCTATATCGCCGAGCGCGACAAACCTGTCGGCCGCGATGAAGCCAAACTGGGGCAACTGGAAAAAGCCTGGAAAGACGCCATCGCCGAAGCCGAAAAGTTCGTTGTCAGCAACGAATTCGGCAAAATCGTCGAGCAAAACGGCGGCGAGGATATGAACGCCGGCACAAGCTACGACGATACCGAATACCACTATTCGCTGCCGGCGAACCGTCTGGAACTATGGGCCTACCTGGAGTCCGAGCGCTTCCTGCACCCGGTTCTGCGCGAGTTCTACAAAGAACGCAACGTGGTCATCGAAGAGCGTCGCCTGCGCACCGACAGCAATCCTTCCGGCCGATTGGAGGAGCAGTTTACCGAAGAAGCGTTTGCCGCCCATCCGTATCATCGCCCTACCATCGGCTGGATCTCTGACCTCAACTCTTTTTCCGCGACGGACGCGCAGAAATTCTTCGACACATATTACGTCCCGGCCAACATGGCGGTTGCCATCGTCGGCGATGTGAACGCTGTTGAGGCCATGCCTCTGATCGAGAGATATTTCGGCCGTCTGCCCTTCCACCCGAAACCCGACGAGACCACCACGACCGAGCCGCCCCAGAACTCCGAGCGGAGAGTTGTGCTCAAAGAAACTTCCCAGCCGATTTACCTCGAGGGCTACCACCGTCCCGACTACCGCAGCAAAGACGATGCCGTTTTCGACGCCATCAGCGATCTCATGTCGGAAGGCCGCACCTCGCGCCTGTACCGCGCACTCGTGCGCGACAAGAAAATCGCGTCGTTCTCGGAGGGATTCACCGGATATCCCGGCGTGAAGTATCCACACCTGTTTGCGTTTCTTGCCGCGCCGCTTCCCGGCCACACTCCGCAGGAGGTGGGCGTCGCCATTCACGCCGAAATCGATCGCCTGAAGAAAGAAGACATCACTGACGACGAACTGAAGATGATCAAGACCCGTACCAAGGCCAACCTGATTCGCGGCCTCGCCGACAACGGAGGCCTGGCCAGGCAACTTGCCGACTATCAGACGCTCTATGGAGACTGGCGCGAGCTGTTCCGCTCGGTGGATCGAATCGACAAGGTCACTAAAGCCGATATTCGCCGCGTCGCCAACGAAGTCTTTGCCGATACCAACCGTACTGTCGGCATCATCGAGTACACCGGCCCTCCGCCCGGCGGAGGCGGCCAAGGAACAAGCGATTCCCGTGATCCGGGAGGTGCGCAATGAAAGCGACCAACTTCAACTCGCCGCTGAGTGTGCTCGTGGGTGCCCCATTTCTCGCGCGCTCTTTGCGCGAGAAGTGGGGATTTTTCCTCACAACTCTCTCTCCAATTCTGCTGCTCGCCACGGTCCTCACTTCCCCGCCCCAAGCCTTGGCCCAGGCCACGAGTTGGAAGCAGATTCCCATTCCTCCTTTGCCGGCGTTCCATCCGCAGCAGCCCAAGCGCGTCGAACTGGCGAATGGAATGGTGATTTTTCTTCAGGAAGATCATGAATTGCCGTTGATTGACGGCACGGCGCGCATCCGCGGCGGCTCGGTCAACGAACCCGCGGACAAGACGGGACTGGTTGATATCTACGGCGAGGTCTGGCGCACGGGCGGCACGAAATCGCAGACCGGCGACGAACTCGACGACTTCCTCGAAGTGCGCGCCGCGAAAGTTGAGACCGGAACCGCAGGTCCCGACTCCACCAGCATCAGCTTTTCCTGCCTCAAGGGCGACCTCGACGACGTTTTCAGAGTTTTCGCCGATCTGCTCGAGAATCCCGAGTTTCGCGCCGATAAACTCGATATCGCACAGAAGGGAGCGTACGACTCAATCTCCCGCCGCAACGACGATCCCGGCGAAATTGCTTATCGCGAGTCCGTCAAGCTGGCCTATGGCGCTGACAACCCCTATGCGCGTGTCCCCGAATATGCCACGGTGGCGGCGATTACGCGCCAGGATTTGCTCGGTTGGCACGCCAAATATGTTCACCCCAACAACATCATTCTGGGTATCAGCGGCGACTTTGACTCCGCTGCGATGGAAGCCCGTCTGCGCGCCGCCTTCGAATCCTGGCCCAAAGGCACGGCATTTCCGCCGTTTCCGAAGAACGAACTTCACTATGCGCCGGCCAAGCCCGGCTATTATCTCGTCTCCAAGGAGGACGTGAACCAGAGCAACATCGCCACGGTTGCGCTCGGCATTACGCGCGACAATCCCGACTACTACGCCGCCAGCGTGTTTAACCAGGCTTTCGGCGGCGGCTTTTCCTCGCGCCTGTTCAACGATATCCGCACGAAGCGCACCCTGGCTTACGGCGTGGGCGGTGGCATCGGGGCCAACTTCGGACATCCCGGCATGCTGCAAATCGAGGTCGGCACGAAGAGCCAGAGCACGATTGAGGCGATTCAAGCCGTCCGCGAAGATATCGACAACCTCGCCCGCCAGCCGATTACCGACGATGAAGTCGAGCGCGCCAAAGACGCCATCCTTAACGCTTTTATCTTTCGCCTCGACTCGCCCGACAAGATTCTGGGCGAGCGCATGGTGTACCAGTATTACGGCTATCCATCCGACTGGCTCGACAAGTATGAGGCGGAAATCAAGAAGGTGACGGCCGCCGACGTGAACCGCATCGCCGCCAAATACCTGCACAAGGATCAACTCGCGGTGCTGGTCGTGGGCAACACGAAGGATTTCGACAAGCCGTTGTCATCGCTGGGAGCGGTGAAGGAAATCGACATCACCATTCCGCCCCTGCCGGGTGCGAAATGAGGAAGCCGACTCGGCGCGTCCAAAATGGGAGTCAGGCCGCGGCCTGCGCCGCCTCCAGCGTGTCATAGAACCGGAAAAACTGCTCCACGTGCGTGACCTGCATCGTATTGCGCACGCGCTGCGGAGTGCCAGCAAGAATCAGGCCCCGCTTGTTCTTCTCCCGGCTGACGTAGGCACCCACCAGCGCGCCAATTCCGGCGGAATCCACGTAGGGAACGTGGGTTAGATCGAGGATCAGGACGCGGGACGTATCCGCCCGCAGCGTGCTTTGAAACTCAAAAAAATTCGAGATGATGATCGGCCCGTCCAGGCGCAGCACGCGCTGCCCCGCCGGCGATTCCCCCAGGTCTTCGATTTGCAGTGGCTCTTGCGGCATCCGCCGATAGTATTACGGAAATGTGAATAGCAGGTTAAAGCGGTAGTGGGGTAGTGTCTGAAATAGCGCGTTGCCGCTCCGACTGACGCAGTCAGAATTGCCAACCAGGTAAAACCTCCATCCTGGCTCCGATCTTCGCTCTGGCGGAACCGGAACATGGTTCCTCGATACATTTAATCCGCGTTCATGCTTCCCTCAGAATCACGCCCGCTAGGAAAGCCGGGCTAACCGACCACATTTGGAGCATCAATGATCTACTTTTCCGGCAACACGCTATTTAAGACACCACCCTCACCCTCTGTTCACACTCCCGTAACAATCCTCCGGTATAGTTCCGCCCTTATCGGAGGCCGTGGGTTCCTCCGATTCGACAACAACTTCATACCACACTCCCCAGGAGGGATTCTTATGGCTACAGCCGCACCAGCAATCCAGGAGAAGCTAAACCGGAGTCCGGGCAGGATCGGGGTGATCGGATTTGGCGTCGTGTTCTTGATCGGCGTGGCTTACGCCGCTTTTCATCTTCTCTCCGACCTCTCGACGGTCCGTTCCGGCTCGATCACGCCCTTCGTCCTGCTGGGCGTCGCGCTGCTGGTGGCCCTGGGTTTTGAGTTCGTCAATGGCTTTCACGACACGGCCAACGCGGTAGCGACGGTCATTTACACGCATTCGCTCGAGCCGCACGTGGCGGTGGTGTGGTCCGGTTTCTGGAACTTCCTGGGCGTCATGACGTCCAGCGGGTTGGTTGCGTTCGGCATTATTTCGTTGCTGCCCGTCGAACTGATTCTGCAGGTGGGCAGCAAAGCCGGCTTCGCCATGGTATTCGCGCTGCTCGTGGCGGCGATCCTGTGGAACCTCGGCACCTGGTATTTCGGCCTGCCGGCTTCCAGTTCTCACACCATGATCGGCTCGATTATTGGCGTCGGCATTGCGAATCAGCTCATGGCGGCAAGGACGGGTACCAGCGGCGTGGATTGGGGTCAGGCCGCTAACGTCGGAAAATCCTTGTTCTTGTCTCCCGTGATCGGTTTCATCTGCGCCCTGTTGCTGCTCTGGCTAATGAAGGCTGTCATCCAGAATCGCAAGCTGTACGAGGCACCGGAAGGCACCGAGCCGCCGCCGTGGTGGATTCGCGCCCTGCTGGTGCTGACCTGCACCGGCGTGAGCTTCGCCCATGGATCGAACGACGGGCAGAAGGGCATGGGGCTGATCATGCTCATTCTCGTGGGTACCGTTCCTACCGCTTATGCCCTTAACCATGCCGTGACCCTCAGACAATCCGAGGACTTTATCGCCGTTTCGCAGCAGGCGGCCAACACTCTCACCAACTACGTCAGCCCCAATGCGATCGTGGGAGATGATCGCGACGAAGTCACCACCTACATTCGCACCAAGGATTTCACGCCGAATACCATGCTGGCCCTGCGCCAGCTGGTCAACGACATCGGGAACGAGACCGCGGTGTTTGGGGAAATGGCACGAATTCCCAACGATCGGGTGCGCAATTTCCGCAATGACATGTACCTGGTCAGCGAGGCTTTGCGCCTCATGAAGAAGACGCATCAGCCTGCGATGAACGCCCCGGACTGGAACGTTCTCGACAACTACAAGAAGCACCTGGATCACGCCACGCGCTTCATCCCCGCCTGGGTCAAAGTGGCGGTTGCGATGGCGCTGGGGCTGGGCACGATGGTCGGATGGAAGCGGATCGTGGTCACCGTTGGAGAAAAAATCGGCAAGCAGCACCTCACCTACGGCCAGGGCGCCGCGGCGGAAATCATAGCCATGCTGACCATTGGCGCGGCCGACTGGTACGGATTGCCGGTGAGCACGACCCACGTGCTCTCCTCGGGAGTCGCAGGCACCATGGCCGCGAACAACTCCGGATTGCAGTGGTCCACGGTGCGTAACCTAGCGATGGCTTGGGTGCTGACGCTGCCCGCCTCGATGATGCTTGCGGGGTTTCTGTTCTGGGCGTTCCGGAACGCTTTTTGAGGTGCCGTGTATGGTCGGAGCGGGTTAAGAGCTGTGACCCGCGCACTGCATCACGCCCAGAAACTTGGTCCAGGGCCCGACGGCCTCGCGATATTGATGCGCCATGACTCTGGAGATCTGGTGCAGGTGCGTCAGGTCGTGAGCGGCCCAGGTCGCGAGTAGCTCTGACAACGTGACCACGCCTAGGGCAAGATGCCGCCCGCGCCGGGCGAAGTCCTCTGGCCGCAAGTTCAGTGAACGGAGCGCACGCAGATTCTCTGACCGCAGCCGGGCAAACTCGTCCAGCAACTGGCCCAGCGTTTTGCCCTCGCTCTCGCGCTTTTGCGCCCAGCGGTCAAACGGCTCGAATGCCCGGCTCTCGCCAAACTCGAGGATTCTGCGCGCCCGCGGCATCCAGTCCGTCCGTTCACCGTGAATCAGATGCCCAACGACGTCGAACGCGCTCCATGTGTTCTCCCCTTCATTGCGTGCAGTCCAGGTTTCGGGCAGATCGCGCAGGAGCGCGTTGAGAACGGTAGGAGTGCGGGCGAGAAGCGCAATAGTGTCGTCCAGGTTGTGATCCATTCGAGGTCTCCAGGCGCGCGGACGCGACGCTGCTATTGATGTCTCCGATTGTAACGAGGGCTCAAACGTGAAAAGGGACTCCTTCCAGAGATTGTCGGGCTCCGTTCTGTCCCCGTGTCCAGGTAGGGATGCTTCGACTGCGGATGAGCTTCGCCTGCGCGAAGCCCAATCCTCGCTCAGCATGACATTCGCGCGAAGATTCCGAACACAGACGCAGAAAACGGCGCGTGCTCTTCCCCAAGTCAAATTTTCTTGGTACAGGCCTTACAGCCCCCGGCTTCGAGCACTACTTCTTCGCCTGCTCCTTCTCTTTCAGCAGTTCTACCGAGCGCTTTTCGTCAATCAGATGCCGCCGTCCGTCTTCGCTCGTCGTCGCGCCTCGCTGGATCAGATCGATGGCTTGCGCGGGGGTAAGCGACGGGTCGAGCGCAAACAACTTGGCCGCGAGATTCACGACATTGGGCGTTGCCATAGAGGTACCTGACAATTTGACCCTTGCCCCGCCGGGAACATAGCTCTCAACGTTGTATCCATCGGCGTCCACAACAACGGTGTCGCCGTAACTGGTGAAGCTGGTTTCGTCGCCAGCCTGATTGACGGCGCCCACGGCAATGAGGTTCGGCAGATGCAGCGACGCGGGGACGTCGCCGCCAAAGCCGGCATTGCTGTCACTGTTGCCCGCGGCGGCGATGAAGAGGGTGTTGGGAGCATTCTTGATGGCGGTTTCAATCGCTTCCCGCCAGATAGCGAAAATCTCAGCCGCGCGCTTCTTGCGCTCGGCCGGATCAGCCCCGCCGCCTTGCTTTGACAACCAAGTTTCAATCTCTGGGACGTTGTCGCCCCAGCTCATGTTGACGACCCGCACGTTTCGCGTCTTGAAGTAGTCGGACATCTGCTGGAAATCCGCGGCCATCCTCCGGGCCCATTCCTCCGTCGGCGGAAAAGGAAGGTCGGGCAGTTGATCGTTAAAGCGCGCCACCACCAATCGGGCTGCGGAATTTCCGCGCACGGCAATGCCCGCGCAATGCGTTCCATGGACGTAAAACCCCAGGACCTTCTCCCGCTCGAACAACTCGTGTAACTGATCCGCCGAAAGCGTCTTGAACTTCTTTTGCAGCGTGTCCGCCTCGGGGGAGTCAATCCCGTTCTCCAGGTCAAGAAATCCCTTGATCTCGTCGCGGAATCCGGGATACGCCTTCTCCTGGTCGGAAGTCAGAGGATAGAGCCAGGTCGTCGCCGGGCCCCCGGCATCGTCAAAAGCGAGTCCATGCGTGCCGCTCGCGGTTGGATGCGAATCGGTATAGAGCTGATCGGGAAACAAAGACACGTCAATGCCCGAGTCCCAAATCGCCACCAGAACCGGAGTGGTTTTGTCGGAAGCGCCGAGCGAGACTTCACGCGCCGCCCAGATATCGGGCTTTACGATCGTGTGGGCGCCAATATATTTCTTCAGAATATCCCCCAGCGGTGTTTCGACGGGGATGAAGAAACGCACATTTGCCCTCTCGCTCACCAGCTGCCAGGCCTGGTGATTATCCAGCGCTCCTGACTTTTGCACGGCGGGATCGAGTTCTGTCTTTACCGAGGCCAGAGCAATCGAAGTGCTATAAATCTTCGAGCCGGCATAGAGCTCCTTGACGTCGTCCTGCACCACGTTCCAGGGGAGCGAAGTGATCCCCTCCTCGGCATGTTGCCGGAACGAGTCATCAAACGCGGCTCCGCCGGCGCCCTTCGTCTCGATCGCCGCTTTCAAATAGGCGCGCTCGACAACGCCGGTGGTCAGCTTGGCTGAGGGCTTCTCCTCTTCGGCGCGAAGCCGGTCAATCGTCTCGAGCGCCGCCGAGTACTCTCCCGCGAGGGACTGTAAATCGAGTTCGGCATGCAGCAGAGCTCGCAGCGTCGCCTTGTCAGTGATGTCGTAGTCGCGCAGGACGCTGTCCAGGTCGGCCCGCACTTTCCCGGCGAATGCGTTGAAGGTAGCTTCGTCCGCCTGCATCAGGTCTGAAGCGGACCCCTTCACCGGATAAGTGAATCGGGGAAGATCGTTGTCGCTGCTGACGACCTTCTTTCCGTTGGCCTGCGCCGAAACCAGAACGGCCAGCAGCACAACGACTGCGAATACACTCCAAGCGCGACGCAATTTCCCTACCATGAGTCACCTCGAAATCTAGATTTGTGCGAAGGAAGAAGAACCTCTGAAAACGCCCAGATTTTACACGATGCGCCGGTCCGAAGATAAGGAGAATCGTAGGCGAAAGCGACCTCTTATGATACAAAACATCAGGAAACAGACTGATTGGGCGATGTTGGACCCGCCCGCAGCCATCCTGCCCTTTGGAGGAGGACAGAAGGAGACGGGGCTGCCCTTGACAGCGTGCGCGGCAGGGTTTATTGTAGGCGAACAAACGGCGAATCTACTTTGGCTTCACTTCCCTTGCTTCCGCTGGCCGATAAGCCTCGCCTTGTCGGCATCGCACGACGGGCATCCGAAGGCGATTCGCTGCGCGAGGGGCACAACGTCGAGTACTTCACTCTGGAAAACAAGTCGCTGCTGAACCGCTGCGTCAGCCGCCGCGCGCTGCCCTTTACCTGGACGATCAACCCCTACCGCGGCTGCGAATTTGCCTGCCGCTATTGCTATGCCCGCTACACGCACGAATTCATGGAAATGCGCGACGGAGTCGATTTCGAACGCAAAATCTACGTCAAGCAGCACGCCGCCAGCTTGCTGCGCCATGAACTTCGCCGCGTGAAGCCTGACGAATCCATCGCGCTCGGCACGGCCACCGATCCCTACCAGCCTGCCGAGCGCCGGTACGAAGTTACGCGCGGCATTCTCGAAGAATTCACCCGCCAGGAGGGTTTTGAACTCGGCATCGTGACCAAGTCAAATCTTGTCATCCGCGATCTTGACCTGCTCAAGCAAATCGCCCGCTCTAACAAACTCTCCATCCACATCACGGTGACGACTCTCGACGCTGATCTCGCTCGCATTCTCGAGCCACGCGCTCCGCGTCCTGATCTTCGCCTCGAAGCCGTTCGCGCCCTGCGCCAGGCCGGTTTGCGCGTGGGCATAAGTTGCTCGCCAGTCCTGCCAGGAATCACCGATTCGCACGGCAATCTGGAATCTGTCGTCCGGGCTGCAGCTCAAGCGGGCGCCGAATATGTTTTCGCTAACCCACTGTTCTTGAAGCCATGCTCGGCCGCCGTTTTCCTTCCTTTTCTTGAGCAGAACTTCCCGCACCTGGTAGAGAGCTATCGCCAGCGCTATCGCGGCCGCGCCTTCCTTCCGCCAGCCTATGCAAAACGGCTTTCCCAACTGGTGAAGAGTCTGCGCGTGAAATACAGAGTCATTCGCGCCCATCGCCACGACCGCCCAGCTTTTGCGACTAAATGGCCAATGCCACTGTTTGATCAGCAGATGGACTTGTTCTGAGGGCATGCGGTTTTCGATTTGCGATGTCCGATGTGCGATTGAATGGCGCGGGTTGCCCGGGCAGCGCATCTGCATTTCGGCAGCGGCAAAGCCGATCTGGTCTCTCAGTTCGCCTTATACCCGAAGAAAAGTTGCGTTTCTGCAGCGCTTTTTCTGGCCTGCTCGAGGTTGGGAGATATCTTCTTCGCGAGCTCTTCGGCCGCCTGCGCCTGCTGAAAACGTCCGGCATGACGCAACGCGTCGGCCAGCAGAAGAAAGCCGACGTCGGTGGGTTCGACCTTCATGGCTTGATTGAGCTTTGTGACTGACTCAGAAAAATTGCCTTCGCGCTCGGCCAGCATCGCGCTGGCCACAAGCGAGGACGGGTCGTTGGGATTCTGTCGCAGCCCATTCTCGTAGCTTTTCCTGGCCTTCTCGAAGTCTCCCATCTGCACGTACGCCGAACCAGTCTGGCTCCAGGCAGCCGCGCGCAGCTTCGGGTCGGCGGCGCTCCCGGTCACCTTCTGATACTGCTCGATCGCGCCCTGCAGATGTCCGGTTCTCTGCTCATATAGACCGATCTTCAAGAGCTGATCCGGGGGATACTGGTGGTACTGCTCCGAAGTGAGGAATTCCGCGATGGCTTCGTCCGGCTTTCCCTCGCCATTCAGCACCATCGCCAGATTGTCGTGCGCCAGATAATTGCGCTCGGTCACACTGATCGTGTACCTCCACAACGTTTCGCCATCGTGCCAATAAGCGAGCTGACGATAGGTGAGCACTCCCAGCGTCACCAACACAAAGGTGGTTGGAACCGCCACCAAGGCCTTGGCGATGTGCTTGGTCTCGGCCGCGTCAGCGATTGACCACACCAGCATTACAAAGAGTCCAATTATTGGAAGGTAGGCGTAGCGGTCTGCCATGGACTGTTCGCCGACCTGCACGATCCCGATCACGGGCACCAGCGTTCCCAGAAACCAGAACCAGCCCCCCAGCAGATAGCGCAGGTCGCGGCGCCAGATCACAACCGCAGTGATGAGCACGAGCAATATAGCCGACGCGGCAATCTGCCCCATCGGTGGAGTGCCGGTATGCGGATAGATCGGAGCCAGCCGCACCGGCCAGAATGTGTGGCCGAGGTAGCGAACATAACTGACGATCGCATTCCCGATGCGTGCCGAAAGCGAATACTCTTCCAGAGTTCGAATGGCGCTCACTTGGCGCTGAGCAGTTACCGTAACGACTGAACTGGCGGCAGAAAGAAGGAACAACAGCAGCTTTTCCTTCACCAAATAGGCGAACGATCGCGGAGTGACGTTCCCCGCCGCACTTGAAGGCGACGCGAACATTCTGCCGAGCGGCCAGTAATCCCACAGCAACAACACGCACGGTAGGATGACGATCTGCGTTTTGGCCATGAGCCCCGCCGCGAAGAGCAATACCACGGCCGTGTAGCGGCCGCTGCCTCCGCGCTTGACAAAGCGGCCGTAGGCCCACAGGGCGAGCATAAAGAAGAACATGCTGAGCACGTTCTTCCTCTCGGCCGCCCAGGCAACGGACTCCACATTCTCGGGATGCAGCGCAAACAGCGCTGCCACGATCAGGCTGGGCCAACCCGCGCCCGTGGCCTCAAGCAAAATGAGAAACAGCAGCACCGCGCTGGCCGTATGCAACAGCAGGCTCACATAGTGATGCCCTGTCGCATTCAGCCCGAATAGCTGGCAATCCAGGGCGTGCGAGAGATATGTCAGCGGATGATAGAAGCCGGTGTGAACCTCGCTGAAAGCCCACACGATCGTATTCCAAGTCAGGCCGGCGCGAACCTGTTCGTTCCCTGTGATGTAGGAAACGTCATCGGAATAGACAAAGCCGCAGTGCGCCACCGGATTGTAAAAAGCCAGCGTGGCAACTACCAGCAGAAGGCAGGTAATGAATAGGTTGCTCTGAGGAGTGAAAGCGGCACCTTTCGTCTGTGGAGCGGATCTGGTCTTCTCTCGTTTACTCAGTTTGGCCGACGACGACAAAACGTCACCCCATTTTTGAAACTGAATTATAGCTTCGCGAGCTTGCTCTCCAGAGGTTGCTCAGCAGTCTTGCCATACTTTGGTAATCGCGTGTGTCTTTGCGCGTTGGACATGGTCGGCATCGCTCGAAAACGAAGGCGCCTTAGGTCTGGATCAAAACAATTTTCGCGGGCACTTCACCAAGCGAGCGCGGTCGTCCATGGATGGGAACGGCTGGAGGTTGCCCAATCACTGGCAGTGGTCGCCTTGTTTTCCGCTTTGCGAAGGATGCCAGCTGTAGAAGTCGGCGATTTGTTCCACGTCGTGGCGGATCAAGAGCTCGTTCTCATTCTGTAATTGAACGGTCACATGATTGTGGGCTCCCGCCGGATCCTCGACCAAGTTGTAGTAGTAGTTCTTGGAATTCACGGCATCAACAATGAACAGGGATTGTCCATTCCCGTTGAGAATCGCATACACCGGCGCATAGCTAGAGACCAACAGGTAGTGGGAACGCTTGCAGGCTAATTGCTCCAGCTGGGTTTGGGTAAAAAGAGGACGGCCGAACAGTTCGTTGTTGATGACGGGCCGGTGTCCCAACAGATAGTACAGGCTCGGAGTGATGTCGGTTGTAAACGCAACGTCATTTGGACTCCAGACAGAGTGCTCACGCAACCGAAGTGGCAGATGAACGATGAGCGGAATGCGGATGACCTCGGGGAACAGAAAATCGGAATGTCCCCAGCGACCGAACTCACCGTAAGAATCTCCGTGATCGGCGGTCAGAATAATGATGCTGTTTTCATAGAGGCCGCGTTGCCGCAGGAATTCAAGAAACTCGCCGAAGGCTCGATCCATCCTGCGCAGTTCATAAATACTGACTGCCTTCCGGCCACCTTTAATCTTGGAACGCTCCAAGGTGAGTGTGTGCACGTTTTGTGGCTGGGTATAGGCAAAGATGGGCTTCTCCCGGTCTGGCCGCGAGTCGAGTTTCGCCTCGAGCTCCTTGAGCGTCGGGATCAGATCCAGATCGGACCAGGAGCTGCCTTGATCCAATTCTGTGATCGAGGAAGAAGGCTGCAGCAAGACTCGAAGAATGGGATCAACGCTGATGTAGCTTTGATATCCGTCCAGCTCCAGCAGTTTCTGGAGATTGTTCATGGGGTAGAAGGGCTCAATGTATTGCTTGTGCAGTTGCATGGCCCCCACCCAAATGGCAGGTTCGGAAAGCGCGGTACCGGCGTAGCGCGTATATGCGTTTTTCAGCACAACACTGTCCCGCGCGAAGCGATCGATCTCGGGTGTGTAGTCGACTGCGGAGTTGTAGGGTGAAACGTAGTCTTGGCGCAAGCTGTCAATCACAAGAACGAAGATATTCGGCTTGATGCCCGGAGCAGGTCGCAGATCTTGAACCAAGCGGACGTCGGCTGGTCCCACAACAGCATCGCGGCTCAAATTCGTATTCTGCTTCAGGAACTCATAGAACTGCCGATATCGGCTGTTATCGAACGGACGAGATAGCAGGGAATAGGCCGTCTTAAAGGAAATGTCGGCGCCGGCGTACTCGTCCAGGACTTCCTGCAACTTGAGCGAAGGATCGCCATTATAAAGTGTTAACGATGCGCAGCCGACAAATCCCGCAGTCGCAAAAGTGAGGAGCAGCAACAACGCAAGGGATGTAGCTTTCCCGCGTATCCGAACGCCAGACCGGCCAACCAGCCACAGAATCAGCAACCATACTCCGAGAACTGCGCTCCTCTGCAGCACAAAATCCCAGTCAGTTCGCCCAAGCAGAAGGGGAATGCTGTACGCGGCAACAACAAGACCGATGGCCGCAAAACCCCAGAGCCACGCAGGCGCCCTGACCGGAAGCTTCCCGCTCGAACTTACATCTCGTAATCTTGCAACAAACCCCGTGGCAAAGAGCACAACCACAAACGAGACCACGGCCGCAAAGATATTGGCCTGCACGCCCTCGAAAGAGATGGTTGGGAAAACCATCGTGCGCAACACATGAAAACCAACCAAGCAGGCAAAGACTCGCGTGAGCACGAATTTCAGCATCCCTGGCCATCGCGTTCGGCTGCTTGCCCACTGAATAAAGCCCAGAATCAATCCGACGGCCGTGAAGATCACCAGATGAAAACATAGGCTGGCGCCCAAACCCTTGAGAGCCACGCCATACGAGACACTACTCCCTTGTATCGCGCCACGCAGCGTGGAGGCTACAGCGAAGGCGACCCAGATCATCACTGCGGCAAGGGTAGTTTTCACCAAGGTGAAACTGTCAGCCTTGTCGCGCGATGCCCACCGTTCTTTTTCCCCGGACAAATCGAGGGCCGCCAACCACACCAACGGAAACAAAGTGAGCATGCTCCAGAGATAACTTCCAAGATCGGGCTGGAGGCCTGCCAAAGCGTGCTTGCTCCACAAGTAGACAAAGGCGCTTCCATTGAAAAGAAGAAAAGACACTGCCGTTCTTCGTGTCTGCTCCCGGCGCAAATCAGGAATGAGTGTGAGCGCGACTGCGCCCAGCAGAATTGTAGAGACGAGGCCATGCAGACGTACAAACAGGGGAATCCAACTCACCAGTGGGTTGTGGATAAAGCCAAAATAAGAGAAAGGCACCCACACCAGAAGGCAGTAAGCGGACGTCAGCAACAGGAAACCGCCAAATGCAAGGCGGGCGCTGCAGAAAAAGAACCGATGCGCGATGCCGAACCATGAAATCTTTCCCTGCGGAGCAGATGACAGTCGTTCCCGGCTCAAGCATTCGCTGCTGGCCCCGATTTGCGGCAAAGAAATACTCACAATTCACGTCCCCCAGCAAACACCAGCGCAGTTTCAACCCTACCGAGGACGTTTTCCAGTCACAAGTGACAGAGGTACCGTTGCCCACCCAGGTTCAGTACAGGGCTGCCCGTCAGCACGCAACCTATCCGGCGCTCGCCGCAGCTCTGACTTTGAGTGGCGAGGCAGCGGGACGCTGCATTTCTGGAATCAGAGCCGGTAATCTGGACGCCCAGACCAGCGAAACCACTGAGGAAGCCGTCGCCAGACTCCAAGGCAGAAATCTGTTCTCCAACAGCAACGGTAGCCCGAAGCGACCGATAGCCAACCACGCCAGGAACACAGCAGCCCCACATAGGGCAGGCAACCACCGTTCGCGGTTCCGAAAACTGACGGTCCGGATCATGCTGGCCTGCATCCACAGAGAAAAAGGAAGCGCCACGACCAGATCAAACAAGTAATGTTCGCCCGTAGCCAAGGTATCGAAAGCTGTAGCCAGGACAAATGCAAAAGCTGTCGCACGAGCCCATCGGGGAAGGGATCGAGTGTTCCACCAGATCAGCAGGGCCCAGGTAAGGTGCAGCGACGGCACTCCGTTCCGCGGGATGAGCCAATTCACGGGAATCCTCTCCAGTCGCACGCCCGCCAGGATGGAATAGGGCAGGTCCGCGCCGGGGAAGTACGCGGGGAAGGCATAGCGCGGACCGGTAACTGGAAACACACTGAAGAACAGGTATCCCACTATCGCCGCGGCGAACAGGAGTTCGATCAGCTCCCACATGGGTTTCTTGCGGCGCGGCATGAAAGCCGCATAGAAAGCGGCCATCGCCAGCACAATCCCCTCATAGGTCACCTTTACCAGCGGGAACAGCCACACTTTGGAAGCCAAGGTCCTGCCGCAGGCGAAACTCGGTTGAAAGCCGAGACTGCCGTCGAATACGAACGCGTATAGGTCGAAGGTCTTGGCGCGCAAATACGAAGCCATATTCAGCGAGTACATCGATGCGAAGACCATGAAAGTTAGCACGGATGCTGGGAAGAGCACGCGAAAGGTGCTGCTTCTGTCTCCGCGCGGCTCCCAGAGGGCCTTCGAACAAAGAAAGAGCAGACTCGCGAGTCCCAAGGATCCGACCCCCTGAACGAGCACGGTTGTGGCGTCTGCGATACGAGTTCGGAACACGAAGAAGCCAACCATGGCAGCCGTGCAAAGAACGATAAGTAGCTGGCGCCAGCTCGGGCGGGCAGCTACCAGCAGCAGGAAGGCGCCGCCCATGCCGTATCCGACAAAGGGCTGACGGAAATCCAGGTGCAGCGCTGCCAGGTCGGCAAGCGCGACCAGGAGCGCAATTGCTGGGGCGCGGAGCAGGAATGGCAAGGCGGAATCAGAGTTTTGCGCGGCGAGCATGGCTCAGAATTTCAAAGTAGCACGAGCGTCCCGGAGCCCAAGGCTTTCATCCTCCGGGCCAGTTACCGATGTCACCGTGGTTGATTTCGAAGTTGCGTTCTCGCGGTTTCTGAAAGGGAACCAAGAGCAGTTCCAGACCGACACAAATTGTCAGCTTGGCCGCCGAATTGTGCCAGTTCGCCTTGGCCGCGCTGGGTACAAGAGAGCGCAAGTGCATTTTTCTGTTGAAAACAAAGCTGTTCCCCGGTGAGCTGCAGGAACCAAAGTAACCGCGTTCTTGGTCAGGTAAATGCAAGGATGAGTCACGACTGCGTCATTCGTGACCAGACAAATTCCACAGAACTGCACACGAGGGGAAAAGAGATGCGGAAACAGAGAGGTTTTTCACTGATTGAGCTGCTGATCGTGGTCGCCATCATCCTGATCATCGCAGCTATCGCCATTCCAAACTTGCTGCGCGCCCGCATGGCGGCTAATGAGTCGTCCGCGGTCGCCTCCATCCGTACCATCA
>Ga0187771_10000620_pt1 | contig 22155 bp, 5 predicted proteins | sample 0116_SJ02_MP15_1_FD_133139 | JGI IMG/M metagenome (GOLD analysis project Ga0187771, IMG submission 133139) | Tropical peat soil microbial communities from peatlands in Department of Meta, Colombia - 0116_SJ02_MP15_10_MG | ecosystem: Environmental > Terrestrial > Soil > Wetlands > Peat | place... | reverse complement strand
GGTGGGGTCAAAATTCGTGCCGTCCTGAATTTGGACACCGGGTTCGAGTTGCGCGAGATCCAGGAAGTTGCGGCCGTTCACCGGCAAGTTCTCGATCTGCGTAGTACTGAGAACCCCTTGCACGGTGGCCTGCACGGTGTTGACCTGAACTGCGCTGCCCTCGACCTCAATCACGGTGCTCTCCGAGCCGATTTCGAGTTTCGCGCTGCCGTTGGCAACGTTGTCCACGAGGACGTTCAAGGATAATTTCTCGGTCTTGAAACCGGTGGCCTCAATGCGCACCCCATAGACGCCTGGGATGACTGCACCGGACGAATATGACCCCGATTCGCCGGTGGTGGTATGAATCGTCTGGCCCGTGGGCCCTGTAATTGTGACTTTGGCGTTTATAATGACCGCGCCGCTTGCGTCGGTCACGGTCCCTCCGATACTCCCGGTGGACGTAGAAACCTGAGCGCCGGCGGGTATCACGACCACGAAATTCATTACCAATCCAACACCCAAAAACACCAAAAAAGAGAGAAACAAACCGCGCATGCTTCGCATCCGTGCCTCCTAATTACTAGCGTGACACACGAACTTCCGGTGATCTCCATTGGGCGAGACCACGTCGCTACATCAGGCTGGCCGTTGCTTAACCACTCGTTAGCAACCTTGAACCCTGATACTGCGGGAAGGTATCACAGGAGGGTGCCCCGACGCACTCTTTTTCCCTTAATTACCCTGTCAGCAACGCAGTCCCATATCATCAACTTGGACCACTAGCGCACCTGACTCCAATTGCATCTATCAGAATTTACTGCCAATTTGTCTGCAGTGACACACAACACTCTCCCGCGTGACGCACCTCACTGCATCGAATAGCTGGTTGACGGAGTGAGGATTCACTTGACCGCTAACCGAGACTGATTGGCAGCTCCTACGGACCGCGGTTCTTCAGCGCTTTGGAGTATCCGGCGTTGTGATACTGGAGATCATGAAACTGCGTTCATCGCATATGGACGGTTGTTTGTGGGCCCCATCGCGCCCGCGTCGACCAGCGCCGTCCGCGTACTGAAAGGGCTCGCGGTTCTTTGCGCGCTGCTCCTCGTCGATTTTGCTCCGGTTTGGTAGAAGTTGACCCACATCCGCTAAATAACCTCGCATTCGACCCTTGATTGGAAACACCTCCGACCTCTGGTAAACTTCTGGAGTCGCTACTCGTGGGCGAGTAGCTCAGCTGGGAGAGCGCCTCGTTCGCAACGAGGAGGCCGGGGGTTCGAATCCCCTCTCGTCCACCAAAATCACCAATGTTTATGCGGGTTTCCGAAGGCGGGCAGCATGGCGTATGCTCGGTCTGCGTCCCGGGTTTAACTCGGGGTTAACCGCCGGCGAATCGCCGTTCCTGGCCCGCCCTGCTGCGAAAGCCCGGTATCCTGCCGGCGTCTTGGGAAGGAATTGCCAGGACCTTGCGACTAAACCCCATCTTCGACACGAACATCTTCGGCCACGTCCAGAGTGGATCAATTCCCCAACGGGACTGGCGCTTTCTACTGGGACGTCGGCCAGGTCATGGCTGGCCTATCAGCGTGGTCACTGCGCTAGAGCTTCTCGCTGGGATTGGGGACGTACCGTCAAAGAAGTTTCACCAGCTTCGGGAGCAGTTTGACCTCGACTTGCGACTATCAAAAGGCCGCATCCTAGAGGAACCTCGCTTCTTGCTGTGCAAAGAAGTGCTTCACGTCCCATTTCCCCCCGGACTCGTTCGACCCCCGGTCAAAAAGCTCTCCCTTTACATGGAGGTAGTGTGTCGTGCCAGATCGAAGGAAGAGATTCTCGAAGGTCACGTCAGATTCCCACTTAGAAAGCAACGTGCCGGGTTCGATGCATCTGTCGTCAAGGATGTACTTACCGGTCCGAAGAAAGAATGGGTCGAAAGGTCGGAGAGATTTGCTACCGAGATCTACCCCGATTGGCGCCGGCACTTTGAGAAAACGGGCAGCCGGCTGCCCACTGAGATGCGCATGGGGATTGAGTCTCGCCTGAGTTGGGAGACCGAACGAACGAAATTCATCGAAACCTTCCTTGAGTGGTTACGTGCGGACACGGGGCCTCAATCAGTTGCAGAGATTACACGGAGACTCGATGCCGTTCTTCGATTCACAGACTTCGTGGCTCGCGAATTCCTGACGCGCAACTACAATCTCGAGAAACACGAGTCGGACGTATATGACCAGTTTCAGCTTCACTACCTTGCGATGGACGGATTTGTCATCGTGAGCGAAGACAGAGATTTTCGAATGAGAACTGCCCGCTCCACTCAAGCCGGACGAATCATGTCCTTCGAACAATTTCTTGGTACCCTTCGTTGACCAAAGGCGGAGGCAACATGAACACTCAGACTCCCGACATCGACTCGATCAACGCGCGATTGGAGAAGCGGGGCAATTCAGGGCCGAGTGCTCATAATCAGGCCCAACTTCAGAGTAGCCAATGCAGGCAGAATATAGGTTATGCCGTATGCTTCTTTGCGTGTTCAACAGAGGTCAGCAGGCCATGGGGAGTGCGAATGGCTTAGGCTAGGACACTGGTCGTAGGAACGCAGCCTTCCGTGTTTTCAGGACCTCAACGACGGCGTCCGACAAAGTGTGGTCTTTAGTTTCGGCGGCGCGATCTACCAGCGCGTCCTTGAGTTCGGCCGCTTGCGGAATCGGCAGTTGGGACGCCAGCATAAGGTACACGCCTCGAAAGCGTGCGTCATCAATGTGCTTCAGGATGCGCTCGTCTTGCTTAGCGTAGAAGGCTTGCATCAAAAAGTAATCCCGAATTCTGTCATGGCGAAATACCCACTTTTGAGTTGGCTTGCCGTCTGCGTCAATGTCGTGACGTCCCAGAACCATTTTGTGCTCCACCATCACTTGAATCTCTTCAAAAAAGACCTCACTATCCAGCGCCGGATCGTCCTCTAACAGCCTTGCGTAAACGCTCTCTGAGAATTGCGCAAGCGGGAAGTCTTGTCCGGCATGGGTATCCCGGAAATCGTCTTCCATGCGGCTGAACTGCTGCTCCTGAAGACTCTTGAGCGTTGGGCTGTTCCTCGCCAAAATCTCGTCCGTCCCAGAAAAAGTTAGATTTCGTTAATTCCCCTCGCGAGCATTTGTGTGCCACACGCGGATCTGACCGGCAATCGTCTGCAGGGCGCCCCGACCCTCGCTCGGCAGCAGCCCATATATAAGGATGGAGTGATGCAACCTGGATTTCGCAACGCGATGTTGAAATCAGGTCAGGCGGCCCGATCGTAACGATGGTGCAGCCCGCCCAGTCGCGGCTGTGACCATATGTGACCGGAAGGCAGGGAGCGAGTTCTGCCGCCGGGTGTTTCCTTCCCGAGTCCCCAATGTGTGCGATCTTCGTGGTGGTAGGAAACGTATTCGGACAGCAACCGTTTCAGGTGACGTTCATTGAGGGCAATGACGTGGTCCAGGAGGTCGCGGCGGCAACTGCCTACCCAGCGCTCCGCAATACCGTTCTGCCAAGGACTTTCGAAGGAAGTCCGGACCGGGCTCATCTTCAAGGAATGAACGGCTGCGGGGACTTCCCACCCGTACTTGGCATCCCGATCGAAAATGAGGAAGCGAGGGGCCGAAGCAAACGGGAACGCCTCGCGCAACTGCTGAATAATCCAAAGGCTCGTGGGATGCCGCGTGACGTTGCAGTGCAAAATGCGTCGGCGATCATGGCTGATGACGAAGAAGCAGTAGAGCACGGAGAAGGTGACCGTCGGCACAGTGAAGAAATCCATCGCAGCGATCGCTTCCCGATGGTTGCGCAGAAACGCCAGCCATCGTTTACCTGGCTCGGGGTCCCTTGGCGCTCGTTTCATCCAGCGGGAGATCGTCCGTTCCGAGATGTCGAACCCGAGCATCAGCAGTTCTCCGTGGATGCGGGGCGCTCCCCAGCTAGGGTTCTCGGCCATCATCTGGAAGATGAGATCCCGAACCTCTTTCGGTGTCTGTGTTCTACCGATGGGCTTCCTGGTCTTCGAAATCATCCTCCAGTACCAACGGAACCCGGCGCGGTGCCAACGGATAACGGTTTCGGGCGTGACGACGAGTGCTTGTTTCCAGCTTGACCAGCATCGACGAACGAACAGCCAGAAGAGTTTGTCGGACAAATCAAGCTTTGGGCGCGGTTGACGCCTCTTGAGCACGACGAGCTGTTGACGAAGTGCCAGATTTTCGAGAAGGAGACTGTGACGCGACCGGAGGAGACAAACCAGCGTTTCGAAACAGAGGCTCAGGAAACAGAACATGGCGGAGATTTATAACAGAACATTCGCGGAGACGAAAGCAGCTATGTTATTGATTCCACACTCGGCCAGAGTTTTGGCGATGTCAGTCAGCCAATCTGATTCTCCGAGAAGTAGGCATCGGTGGCCTTGGCTCGAAGGACAAGTTTTGCTTGACAACGGACCACGCTGCGCAGAATATCGCAAGCCGTTGCCCGAGTCTCACGCGACATCGCCGGTTTCCGACTGTCCGAGGTGGAAGATGAACCCATCAGTTGCGACTGCGTGGATGTCCAGCTTGTTGATTTTATTCCGGCGATAACCGGACGATCCCCCGCTTAGGGCTCCCAGCCCGCTCGTGTCGTGGGATAGATCCAACAGCACCGCCCACGCTGTTGGTGCGCAATATGTTCGTTCTGTAGGTGAATCTGCGGTTTTCAAACTGAGATCGATAGCTGTAGACGCTCACATCCGCGCTGAAACGCCCGCTATGTGAACGACACTATTTCCATTGGAGTATCAGATGTCCACAAACGATGCGAAGTCCCCAAATATTGCCCAAACAGCAGTTCCTTCTGGCGCAACCGTACCAACAGCGCGCAGCTCCAGTGCAGAGAAGGCGCCAAGCGCCGCCGGGATTGCAAAAATCACTGCGCCTCCTGAAACCATCAGCACTGCTGCGAACGTCAGCCAGATTGTCCGCCCCGCCCCGACACCGGTTGTGCAACTTCCGCCTCCGCAGTTCATTGGCATCGGCAGGCCGTTTCCTGGCCCAATTCCGCAAGCGTGGGCACCCGCATGGTTCTACAGCGCGCTGAATTGGTTGGGCAAAACCTATTTTGATGCCAGCAATGTGGAACAAAGCTTCAGCCAGTACATGGCGGGTTCCGATGTCGATCCCTACACAAGCAACGGGTCGACCCGGCTGTTCTTGATTTTCAAAATCGAGGACACGTTTCGGTTAACCACGGCCGTAGATGCACAGTCGCTGGCGCCTGTGCTCGGTGGCAAATCGTATCCCAACACGGATGAAGGAATACGACAGATGTATGTCGATTTGTCGGCAAGCCCCATCTTTTCCTCCGTGAAGTTCTGCTACATTCCCGGCCGTGTCGGCGCGGATCTTAACCCCAATGCGTTCGAAGCAGCGGCGACGGTAGGTACTTTCGAGAGCGTTTTGACCGGCGGGTACGACCCCGCCTCGGGCCTTAGGACTGTTGTTCTCGGATCAGCCGTGTCGCAGGTTGTTCCTCTGAACGACTTCCTGATGACTCACAACGAGCAAATCTACGATGATCAACCGGACATCGTTCCCCTCGTTACCGCTTTGGTCTACGACGTAACGCAATACAACGCGCTCGGCGCCGCGACTTTCGTTCTGCCCATGTACTACACGCGCGATCAGGTTTCCTCCGGGAACTACTACGTGAGCAAATTCGGATCGACAACAACGATCGCGGGCCAAACGGTCAATTATGGTCAGACGGCGGTTTTCCCTGGAGGACCGGGCTACAACGACGCGACCGCGACTGCGCTCACTCTGCAGTCGAGCACTTCCGTATCTGGCAGTGGTCAAACGTTCACAACCTATAATTTCGGGTCCGCAACGGTAGTGACCATCTCGACGTTGAGTCCAAAGGTTGACCTCGGCGTGATGTCCTTGACGTTTTCGCCAGCTTTGCCATCAACCATTTTCTCGAAACAGCAGATCATCGGTTTCTATCGTGACTCGACTTGGGCTACCTGCCTGGGGCTTCCCATCTACGATTTCGGAACGGCCAACGCGAACTTCACTGCTAGCGCCGCGCCGCTCAATGCTCCAGCGCTCATCTACGATCCCACCAATCCATTTTTGAATGGCGGCTCGTTGCAGAATGTGATCAGCAAACTCGCGCAAGCCACATATCTTTATTCTCCCGATCGGTTGCTCGCCACGCTGAATTCAGCGATTTCTGCAAAAAACACGGACGATGGTGCTGGGCTGAGCGTCACCACGGCAGCGCTTGATTTCACCATGAGTTCGACGCCCTCAGGGCCGGTGGTCAATCAACTGACTGTGCCGGTAGTGGCTACGGTGACCACCACGGCGCCCACTTTTCAGATCGACAAAGCGTCGGGGAAGGTCGCGGGTCCCGGTGCGGCGGTTCCAGCACCTGTCGCAGGTGGGGCGGCGCCGAAAACAGTCACAACAGCCGCGGCATCTGGGGCGAGCGCTGCCGCGGCGGGGCGAACGATCAGCCAGAGCGTAGCCGGAATAAACATCCAGCGTGTCATCGGCGCTCAGGGAAATGTCCCGACTCCGGTGCAACAGGCGCCGGTCACGATTCAAGTCGGATTAAGCGCATCGATTCCGCTGGAAGCCCTCACCGGCACCAGCATTAACGGCATCGAAATCGGCACCGCATTTCCGCAGCAGCCACTGGGAGACGGGGCAGCCCTTCAGGCGTTGACCGCAGGCGCCGCGATCAACCTGATGGATCGCCACAGTCCCAACCCGGCGCTCGCGCCCATCACCTTGGCCACTGCAACGGCAGGGGTCAGTTTCACGGCTGGCGTGTATTACGTGCTCTCGCTGACGGGAACAAACCTAACAGTCCGCGGATCCGACGGCTCGTCAGCGTCCAGCGTGCCAACGTTGCCCGGCAATCCCGATCCGAAGCACACCTATGTGGGAGCCATGGTGTACGCGGCCACCACAACATCCGTCATTTTGTATCCGAAGTTGCAACTCACCCTCGCCGCGCCTGCGGTCGGCACTTACGGAGTCCTTCAAAGCGAAACCTATAGCGTTCGCCTGACTTTTGGCGACACCAACAGCCTCTACGACATCATCGACCCTTCACAGACGGTCGTTAATTCAAATATTAGCGTCCCCAATCCGAAACCTACCGACGGATCGAATCCGCAGCAGGGTGACATGTACTTTGGCAGCTTCATCGGCGGAGCGAGCCAGATGACGGTGTGGAATGTGCCGGTGTTTCTCACGGTCGTACCGTCGCAACTGACTGGCGCCAGCTTCACCGGCAGCATGACGTTGAGCGCGCAAACGAGCGGCGTTCCCGCATATCAGCTTCAGATCACGGACAGCTCTTTGTTTGTCTACACGAATATCAACGTAGACACCGGCGCGATTGGCTCGGTCAGCCCGAAGAATGTTTTCCTGGCGAGCGCGGTGATCAACTCTTCGCCCGACGATCTAACGTCAAAGGCGTTTGCGCCGTGCAAGCTCTTGATGGGTTTGGTCCGGCAGGCACAGATGGGCACGGCGCTGAATTACGTGTTCGTGCCCGAAGACGACAGCGTGGTCATCGGGAACACGCGTTATATGCTCAGCGTGATTAATCTGGGTGACCTTGACGTCGATCCGAACTCCCGTCCGTATCCACCGGTCTTCTGGCCGGAATCGCGGTACTGGCAATTCGCCAATCGGCACAATCCCTACATTGATGTGGAGTACACCGGGGAGACGCAGCAAAACCGAATCAATCAGGCACAGACCGACGCGGCGCGAATTGGTTTGCAGACGGCGCAGGCGCACGAACCGATGCACATGTACCTGGATACGAACGGCGACGTGATGACCGTGTGGCCGATCTATGCGTTCCCATTCGCAACAGCGACGCAGGCTGTGGACCTGGGGCAGTTGAAGACGATCACCGACACTATTCTTTCGATCCTCGGCACGACCTTCCCGGCGCAAACCCCGTTTTCGCCGGGACCCTTGGACTCCGAGCAGGTAACCGTACCGGGCGCGCTGCTGCAAAACAATCCCTACACCACCGGAGCGGCCACCAGCGCGAACACCAATCCAACGGTCAACACGTCAATCAGTGCGGAGACCATCGAACCCAGTCTTACGGGACTGGCGATTACCAACCTCAGCCCCAACTTCGTCTCCAACACGTCAATTATCGGTATTCAAGCGCAACAAAGCCTGCAAGCGCTGGAAACTCAGAAGGACACCGCTAACTTCGCGCTTTCGAAGAGCCTCTCTCCTCAAATCGCCGTGACCCAGGCGCGGTTTTCGGGAACTGCCGCGCCAGCTGAGGAAATTGCGCAGCGCCGCTATCAACCAATCTATGGCTTCTCTGTCTACAACCCGGGAACGGGTGAAGCGTACATCATCGAAGTGGTGGACGCGGATTTAAACATTCCCGACCAACTTCCCGACCCCACGCAAAACGTTACCTACGATCCCTATTACGTTCGCGTGGTGTTCCTGAACACTCTGACCTGCTACAACATGTCCATCATCGTCCCGTCGATGGTGCACGACCAGTACGGTCATTTGGCCACGCAAGGAACCACCTACCAGAATCTGCTCAGCAAAACCAACGAGCTGAAACTCGGCTACCTGTACTCGCTCTATGATGCGGCTAATAATTTCGATCAGCTCACCTTCAGTCCTTATCCGCCCAGCTTGGAATTCGAATTGGCCGAGTCACAGTCCTATTTGTTCACCAACATCCCATACTCGACACAGCAGGCGGTCAGTTTCAGCCCAATCAGCTTGTTCGGAAACATCTTCCAGCAGGCTTCGTCGTTCCTGCAGGTCGCTGCGGCTGACAGCGCAAAGGCTGCCGCACCGCTTGCGGCAAAGCCGATGGCGCGACCGAGTTTCGAAGACGTTTTCACGTTCAACCCGTCTTCTATCGCCTATATCCCTCCTGTCATCCCACCCGCGTATTTCGTGTGCCGGCGCCTGAACTGGAACGCGGATTGTCATCTGATGCAAGCGACGAATCCCACAGGCAAATCTGTTTATTTGGCCTTCGGCGGCGGAGATCTGGTGCCGTTCCGGCTGGACGCCGACTTCACCGTAGACAAACGCCAGCCGGCGCACATGTATAAACTCACCTACACCTTCGCTGACCGCCAGTACGATGCCGCCAAGACCATCTCTGTCGCCAACCAGCCCTACGTGATTGCCGTAACCACGCAAGGCGGCGTGACCCAGTATATGAATTTCTCGATCAACGCCACCGCCGGGACCGCTGACCTGCAAATTGGCTCGAATCAGCCGCTGCAATTCCCGACCGATTGCTACGTGGTTGGTCAAGCCAGCACGACGCTGACCTCCATCGACACAATTAACACCGCGCTCGGCACCAGCCTGACCGACACCGGCACATTCATGAATCAGGACGCCCAGGGAGGCATCAGCGCGATCCAGGAATTCCAGGTGATCCCTTATAACAATCTCGTCTACTTGATTCGCGCTGTGTCCAACGTTCCGGCGCTAGGCGTGGTCGGCGGACTTGGGATCACTTCCGGGCTGCTCATTGATACCTTCGTTCCGGCAACAACGGGAAACCTGGCCTTGGCGCAAGGTGCGCGCTACAAGCGAAGCGGCATGCAGTTCTTCGGCACAACGTACACGCCCACAACGATGGTCGATACATTGGACACGCTCGATTTCACCAGCATCACCGGCGATACGTTTTATGCTCCAACTATTTTCATTCCCATCCCCGAGCTTGACGCCACCAAGGGATTTGTCGCGAATTTGTCCAATTTCCTCGGGCAGCAAATCTGGACGCTCATTTATCCCGAGATCGTCGCGCAACCTGGCATAGCCGTCAACGGCGTCTCTTATCCAAACGGCTTCAATCTGGATGCCGATGGCAAGCCCATTTTGAGCCTTCAGAAGCTGCACTTTGTCTACGATCCGCTGGTGGTGATGTTCACGCCCAACGATTTGACGCACAAGTATCCACTGCAACCCAAACAGCAGATCTTGGCCTTGACGAATGGACAGATTGCGGAAGGAATTTGCTGGCGTTCCGCAAACATGCAACCTCAACGCCTGCCTCCCACAAATATTTGCGCACAGCAGATCCTGCCGGCCGGCGACGGCATGGACCGTCCCAACATCATCTATTCTTCGCACAACCGGCCTGTAATGACTTCAGTCGCGCAAGGCTATTTGGGCATGTCTGTCAACAGCTTCCTGTCTGTCTCGGGAGTTGTGTACAACATTGAAGAGTCGGCCTTGGCCAACGACCAAACCGGCTCAAGCTTCATATCGGCAGTTTCGTCAAACTCCAACATGCTGGTCGGCGTGTTGTTTGACTACGACAACAACGACCTCGGCACGCTGTCTCCGTACGATCCCGATCTGTCAACCAAAGGTCTGGTGTTTCTCAACGGCTATCTCGGAGCCTCCGGGTTCCAGTTCTCCAGTCCCGATCACTTTGACGTTAATGATGTATTGCCGTCCCAGGTGCCGCTGCTGGAACAGGTGGCGGCGATTTTCGGCCAGGATGTCGCGTTCTACAACGTCGACGTCAGTTTGCCGCGACAGTTCTGGAGTCTGGTGTACGACACTTTCACCGCGCCGGGTCTGCCGAACTTCATTCCCAACGTTCCGCCCTCGGTTGTCGATCCCACTTTCATCAACCGGACCCGCTCGCTCCTTCTCAGCCTTCAGAATCCCGTCCGCCCAACCGATCTCGGCCTGATGGATACGTTCAGCTCCATCGTTTCCGCCAACCTGCACCTTCAGAACGGCGTGACCGGCTCGGTCTTTCTCAGCAAGAAGGCCGATCGCGATGTCGCCTCCATTGGCACCAATCCCGCTGGACCGAACACGTTCCCATTGTTCGGACTGCCCACCAAGTACGACTTTTTTATTTTTTCCCGGGACCACTACTGGACCTTGAAGGGCGCCACTTTTGAACTCATCGACCAAGGCTATGCCATGTGTTTGGTGGATGACGGCTCGGGGACCGGAACAAAGGTCGCGAAATACTTCACCGACTCCGACGGCAACTACTATGAACTGTACAACTACGCCCTTTATTCCCCGAATGGCGGGATCATCGAGACGTCCGCCTTCACGCTGAAAGTGACACTGGGCGCGCCCGCCAACCTCAGTGCCACTCCGATCATTCCTGAAACGCCGAACAACGTAAACCCGCAGGATCTGGTTACGCAAATCAACAAGGTCTCGAATCTGGTGTACGCCGCGTTTGGGCCTTCCAGTTCCGGACAGCCGCCTGCCTACATCCCCATCCAAGCGGTTGGCGGAGAGGTTCAGGCGTTGCCGATTCTTGGTCCGCCAGGATTCAACGGCTACAACCTCAACGTTGCCGGCGCGAATCGGCAGCCAGTGCAGATCGCGCAGATCTATTCGGGCACGGTGACCTATCCGATCGCCGGTTCCACCACCATAGTGCCCATCAATCCGAAGACCGGGAAATCTGTGGCCTTCTACGGTTCGTTGTCCCACGGACTCGATAAGCAAGTTTCCGCCGTGCTGCGCTCGCCAGACGGCTCTTCGCAAATTCCACGGCCCACGGTCCCGCCGGGTCCAGCAGCCGGGCTTTTCGGTGGCGATGGAGTTGGCGCGCTCATCGGAACGCCATTTAGCTGCGCTTTTCAAGGGTCCGGCGCGATACCGCCGGCAATTGCAGGCAATCCGAATCCCGGATCAGTGATGAAGGCGGACGACAGCGTCTTCTACACATTTAACGCGGTGTCCAACACAGTAATGGATTCCACCGGCAAATCCGCATCGGTGAGCGGCGGGCAATATTTCGTGGATACCACCGACCCGGCTAATCCAATTTTTGCAGTGGTTACCTTGCCGAAGTTTACGCTGAACGGAAACACGTATACGGTGAACCTCAGTACCACTCTGGCGGACGGCGTCACCTCGCGCTACAGCCTGGTTGTCGGCGGAAAAAGCTATCAATTCGGCCCTGACAATGCACATGTGACCGCTGACAGAACGATCTTCACATTCAATCCGCTGCAAGGTGGAATTTACACCGTCAGCTACGCGGACGTTGATGCCCCCACGGGAGCCGAGGCGCCGTTGCCCATCACACTCACTCCTTTTTCCATGGCCGCCGGCGGATTAGTTGCGACCATCGACGTTTTCAACAATCCGGGCGGATTGAGCAATATCGTTCTTGGGGTGGCCGGACGGCAGTACACCTACGACCCGATCCACGCGACGGTCACGGTAACTCAGGGCGCGACGACCACAAACGTTTCGCTCGCAACCGGTATGACGTTCGCGTCCAACAGTTCTTACGGCTACGTGATTGCCTTCAGCAATGGCGCGTACACCGTCAACGGCAGCCCGACGTTCCTGTACTCGGCTTCCACCACCGGCGCGCCAGCAAGCTACACCTTGATGACGTCGCCGCAGATGTTTACCATCGGCGGAAACTTCTACGCCTTCAATCAAGACGCCAATGGCAATTACCTCAGCGTTACTGGAGCGGGCCAGACGTATCTGGTCAACCCGTATCAGTTTTCGATCAACGGAACGGTTTACATCGTTAATACCAACGTGCAGCCTAACACCGTCGTGGGTGGCGGCAACGTTTACACCATGACCGCCGGGAACACCCAGTTCATTCTGAATGGGGTGCAATACACCATTACTCTCAAGCAGAACTCGCTGAACGGCGCGACCATCTCCGGACAATTCGACATCACGCAGGGCAATGTCATCGTCATCGAAAATTTCGTATACCAGCTCGACACGCTCAATGGGCAGATCGTCGGCAACGGGACCATCTACCCTCTTACCACCGCGGGTCTGACATACACCATCACAACCACGGACCGCAGCTTTACCGTCACCACGGAGCCCAACGCCGCGACTGTGACCATCGGCAACATCGTCTACATGATCAACAACACCACCGTGGTCGGCGATGGCGTCACTTATCCAATCCTGCCGTATCGCACCTTTGTTGACGGCGCCACAAAATTCAATATCGGCCTCGATGGAACCGTGTCGGTTCCTCCGCCTCTGACGCTGACGGGCACGGCACCCTTTGTGGGAGCCACATTTACGGACGGCGGCGCCACCTATACCGTCAATGAACTCGCCGCTTTTGACGGCACCAACTACCATCTGATCACCGGAACACCGCCGCAATTCAGCGCGGCCGGTCTCATCTACACGCTGCGGACAGATGGTGTCTCGATTCCAGCGGGTGGTGCGAAGACGTATATCGTCAACGCAGCGGGGCCGTTGAGTCCAAACCAATTTACCTTCGGGACCCAGACTTTGTTTTTCGGGCGGCCTAGTGATATCGCCGCTTTCGACGGCACGCACTACTACGCCATCAGCAATGGCCAGTTCACCGACAGCACCAGAGGTGTTACCTACACGCTAAGCGGCAACACTGCGGTGAGTCAGGGCAATAGCTACGAGATCTTCAGCAATCTTGGACAGGGCGCCTACTTTGAAGTTCCGGGCGGACCGACCTACTACGTCAACGTGGCGGTCGCCGACACCGGCACGGCGTCGGGCGATATTCACAGTGTGTTCCCCATCTCCGGAGGGCAATTCACGATTCCGCTGGTCTACACGCTTACGGTCGCCGGAGCCAGCGTGAGTGTGGCCGCGACGACTTTCACGGGTGGGCCAACCGTGGTTCCCACGCTGACCGCAGCGGGTGGTGTGTTGACCGGCGGCTTCTTCCAGGATCCGGTGACGAAAATTACCTACACGTGCGTAGTGGATGCGGGTGTGGTGACCTTCGTCGATTCGAACAATGTTGTCTACCCGTATCCGGCCCCGGGCTCGACCAATACTTTTGTGGCGATGGTTGTGGTCGCGACTGGAGTCAGTCTGGCGGTCGACAACGAGGCCACGCCGGCGGTTTACCCGATCCTCAACAACCAATTCATCGTGGGCGCGATCACTTACGCCGTCAACGTGCCGGTCGCATACCAAAATGCCGCCGGGCCATTCTGGCAGATGGTCAACGGCCGTTTCATCGTTCCGCAAGCCGCGCCAAAATCCAACCTGGCATATACGGTGCGGGGAAGCAGCGTCACCAAGGGATATGTACTTTCCGAAGATGACCAGTTTTCCGCCGACGGCAATGTGGTCTACACCGTAAACGCCGTGAACGTGGTGAAAGCCACGAACCAGGCCACGCTGAGCGGAGCCGAACCCAATCAAACGCTTACATCCGGTCCGTACACTTATGCGCTCAATACCACAACCTCACTAGCTTCCATTCAGCCGGCCGGTCTCACCTACAATACCGGCACCAAGCAATTCGCCGTGTCCTACAACGGCATTGCCGTCACGTACACCGTCGGCGCAACCTCGGTCACCGACAGCCGCAATCCCACCAACACCTTTCCGGCGACCCTTACCGGAACACAACTGACCTTCACGGACACCGTCAGCGGCGTTACGTTCACATTTGACGAAAGCGGAAACAATCCCATAACCGCCGAGTTCGCTTACACGAACCACTTCTTTACAGACGTCATTAGCGGCATCACCTACTATGTGGACGTTCCTGACAATCGGGTGGAGGCCATCTCTTATCTCCCCGAGACCACTCAGTATGCTTTCGTTCCCGCCGACGGCAAGACCTACCTGATCCATTACAACAACGTCAGCGTGGTCTTCCCGGTGATATCCGGGGCCAACGTCAACGTGGGCGTGGCGACGGTTGGCTCGGACATCTTTACGGTCAACGTCGATGAAGTCGAGCCCAGCAGCGGCGGAGCCGGCATACCCATCAACAAGAACTCGTTCGAAATTAACGGCAACCTCTACACCATTACTGGGACTCCGGTCGGAGCGAACTATTCAACGTGCCAAGTTGTCGGCGACGCCATGGCGCCCCGGAACTTTACTTCTGCGAATACCTTCCAGCTCAGCGACCCGGCGGTGACTTACACGCTGCAGCTCGACGCCAACAACCTGCCCAGTTCGGTTGTGGCGACCTTCGCGGTCAGGCCCAGTTGCGATCTGATCATCGTCAACGACGACGTGTACATCCTGACCTACAACACCGTCAGCACCGGCTCGCTCCTCGGCCAGGGGCAGGCCGCGATCGCCATTACCAACTCGAGCTTCACGCTGACCAACCGATTCGACAGCACCAAGGCCAAATTTATTTTCGATGACCTGAATATCTATGACGCTGGGTCGGTCATCGGGCAATTCACCGCCTACCTGGCTCCCACGTTCTTCATCGGCAGCGCGACTTATACCTTGGATCCCGTGAACCTGGTGGTCACGGACAACAACAAGCGGCCGTTCCCGCTGTTGCCAAATCCCGCCATGTTCAGCATTAACGGGTTCAATTACGTGATCGACACCAACCGCATCCCGCACGCGATTGTCGGAAATAACAACGTTTCCCCGCTATCGACCGATGTCACCGTTCAAAGTGGCCAACCCGTCCCCAACTCGACGTTCACGTTGAATGGGCTGATCTACATGTATGTCGAAGATACGCTGCACAATCTGCTGACCATCACCGGTGTCAAGAGCTACATGATCACCCAGCCGACTCTCGCCTTTAAACTCGATTCCAGCCTCATCTTTACGATCAACCTGACGCCACCCGCGGCGGGCAATTACGCCGGCACAACGGTTCCTATTGGAACCATCACCGCTGGGTCGTTGACTCTCAATCTTTATGCGGGTGCAGCCGAGTCGGGAAATGCCGACTTCTTTATGTACAAGAACGTTTTGTACACCATGGTGAAGTCCGCGGGAGTTTATGTTTCGGTGCAAAAATCGTACACCGTTTACGCCACCGCGCCGGCGACAAATCAGCAACAACTCGCGGTGTTCAATCTCAACGGCACGACTTATATGGTCACGGATGGAACCACGACGGGCGTCGGCACACCCGCGGGCATCAATCCCGGCACCATGTGGGCCGAGACATCGATTTCAAACGTCGAAACACAATTCGGTTTGGTCTACGGCTTCACAGCTCAGCCGACCAGCGTCTCGCAATCCGGCACCGGCGTCTTCCAGTTCCAGGAGACTGACGCCAGCGGCAACAACACCCTGTACGACATCGTTTACGCGGCAGGGAGCAATTCCAACGTGGTGAAGGTTGACGTGCCCGATCTGCTTCCTACCTTCATGCAATCGGGGCCTTTCGCCTTCACGCCTTCCTATCCGCTTACGTTTGAGACCGGTGGCTATAACGCGTTTACTACGTTCGTGTCCGAAACCTCCACGCCGAGCGAGAGTTTCTCGGGAGCATACAAAACTCCAGTGGTGTCCACAGACGCGCTGGTCGACCAGTTGATGTCCGCCCAGGGCGATTTCAGCTTGGAATTCTGGCACTCCATACCGGTGACGGAAGTCGATGCCATCCATCCATTCACCTACTCCGCCAGCACCTCCAACCCACTTGTCTACTTCGTGGACATCGATTTTGAAGATACCTCGGACATTTACGTCGAGATAAACAATACCATCATGCACGCTGTCGTGACGCCCCCAGTCTTCTCGTCCGGATGGCGGCATGTTGCACTCACCTATGCACAGCCGTACGTAATGCTCTGCCAGGGCGGCGGGTTCGAGGTCAAACAGGCGACCAACTTCAATTTTGGCCGCGAATTCAGCATCGCCATGACCTTCGCCGTCTCCGACGTGAACACCGAGCAGGGACTCATCTACAAGGGGACCGGCTCCGACAATACTTCGCCACAGCTGACCATGTCATACCGGGTGGCGGTAAACAATGGCGCAGTGACTCTGACGATTACCGACGGCGACTCAAACATCAGCGGCCCGTTCGCCGGACCGGCGGTGCTGCAACCCAATCAGTTTTACCAGCTGATCGTGGTGAAGCAGACCGTCACTCCTTCAACCAACACAGATCCTGGCAATCCCGACCCCTATGCTCCGCCGTTCGATAACAGTGACTTCGGGAAACTCTCGCAGGCGGGGGGCAACGCAAACCTCACGGGTCTTACATCCTCGGGCGGATCGATCAACATCGGCAGCGTATCCCAAGCCAACTCCGGGGCCTCGACGAAGTTGACGAACTTCCTCAATAACGTCAATTCGCCGGCTCCGCAGAGCTATTCGGTCACCATTTCGGTTCGAACCGTCAACGACGATGGCACCTTTGGGGCATGGCAATGGGCGACCACCCCGCCGCAGAATGTGGCGGATGACGACGGGCTGCTGATCAATCCCACAGGTTCCGCTCATTTGTTGATCGGTTCAGCCTACGATGACGTCGCAGGCCAGGCCATGCCGCTAGGCAGTTCCACGAACCCGGGAAATATCCGCGACCTGTACCTGTTCAATAGCGCCATCAACCGGCAAGGAGTCTCCACCACCACCGGAATCGTTGACATCGCCAATGCCACTGCGGAGGAACTCGTGCAGGCCGGCATAGTTGGCTTTTGGGCCGCTCAATATGATCCGAACGGAGTGATCAATAATCCGTACGACCAGTCCGCGGTGGCAGTTTCAACCAACCTGGCTCTTGCCAGCCTCGCGCCCCTTACCGGCCACGAATTCGACGGCACCAGTCTTTATGTCAACGGATATGCCATGCCGCTTATCCTCGTCACCGGCACGCCTCCACCGTCGATGACCGGCTACAGCGCGGGATCCTCGCTTCTGAGTTTCAACGCCGGCCTCTACAGGCTCGAAGAAATCAGCATCTGGAGCATGGTTCGCCAACCCTATCAGGTTATCGACGACATGTTTGGGCGGCTGGTTCCTACGAATGAACCATTCCTGGTCGTCTACTTGAGTGGATCTTTCCTGGTGCAAGCCATCAACGCTCCGATTCTTCCGATGAACAAGTACATCGACAACATCAGCATCCAGAACCCGGTGACCAGCATGAATCTCGCCTTCTCGCCGGCCTCGCTCGATCTGCAAGGCTGTCCCGCGGTAGGGCGATGCGGGCCGTTAGTGACGCCAAACTTGTACACCCCGCCGGGAATCGCCCTGACGGTATGCGACACCCCGCCTTTCCTGACGACCTATTCGGTCACCCTCAACAGCGTCACCGGCACGCTCGCCGGAGAGATCAACGAGGCTTATGTTTTCATCAAGGACAACGTGCTGACGCTGTATGCGGGGAAGAAAGTTGGGGATCTCACACTAACCTGGGTATCTCAGGAGCAGGGCGACGTTCAACTCATCGGATATATCGAGGGCGCGCCGCCATGCCCAATGGCCAACCTGACCAACAAATCCTCCTATGCCGGTGCCACTTCCATCAGCTTCACCGCGCCAACCTCGCTCACTCTGAAGTATCAGAAGAGCGATGACCCCTCCGACGAGACGAAATGGAGCATTGGCGGCAATCTTGGTGTCGACTTCGGGTTCGGAACCAGCTTCGCGCCCTTCGGATTTGGTATCGACTCTAACAAGAAAACAGTTGCCCTAGAGCTGACCGTCGGCACCACAATTTCCACTGCCAGCGCCAACACCACCAACAACAAGTCCACTAATGGTTCTGGCACACAAACGACCTCCACCAACAAGCTCGACGAGTCCAACAAATATACCGTCAAGATGGAAGGAACACTCTCGCCTTACACCAATGACCTCTTCATGGCCAGCTTGAACACTCTGACCACGCCGAGCACTACGGTCGGAAACCCGAGTTCGAAAACCGCCATTCTCGCCAATCCCAACCTGGGAGGCTTCACTACCTCCAATCCTCCGGGGCCGCTGCCCAAGACTGCCCCCACGGAAGAGAAATTTGGGCAGAGGATGTACGTTCCTTCGCCGTACGGTCTGGCGTTTGTGATTTCGCAGACGCTCGATGTGTATCAACAAACGCTGGTGCAAACCAACACGGTTTACGGATTCGTGCGCATCCCCAATGCGCAGATTCCGCGCGATCTCAACATCGTGTCCTTCCGCATGAGCAGCAAGTATCTTCGCCCAGGGTGTCTCGACGGCGTTGTCGGATATGTATACAACCCCGCGACCCTGCCAAATGGCTCGCAAACCTACAGTACTTCGACCGGTCAGATGCAGGTGCTCTATGACGGGAACTTCTCCCAGGGAGAAGTGGGACATGACGCCAGCTACATGCGCGTCGTGGAGGCTTATCAGATCAAGAAACAGATTGACCAGGAGGCGTTCAACGCTCTTGCCCTTTACCAGACCGCCTACCAGAACAAAAAGGACCCCAATGACCCAAGTCTGACGCCGGGACTCGATTTCTATAATGAGTATGTCTGGTCGTCCCGGGGAGGCACCCAGGAGGTCAAGCACACCTTCTCCACGACTTACGACGAGGTTTACACCACGACTAAAATCGACACCAATGTCCAGGAATTGAACTTCAACGTAAAGCTCAGCGGTTGGTACTTCATCATCGGGAACGTCACCGGCTCGTGGCAGCACACCTACAAAGACACCCTCAAGTACAGCTACAACACTACCGCTACCCAATCCTTTGACATCGCCGCGTCCTTCGACGGAATTGAGACCGACACGCAGATGCGCTATTCCAGCAACAACGACGCGCACTTCGTCATGAACTTCAATTCTATGTTCAATCCCAATAACCAGAGCGGTCTCAACCTGGTGATTGGCTCGGACGGCTTGGTCTACAACGTCGTTCCTTCCGTATCTTCCGGCGCGGGCTTGCCGACCTCCGACAACATTGACAACAGCCAGACATATACCCAGCCGCAGCCGTCCTACACCACAGGAAACGCCGAAGGACTAACGGGCAATCTCGAACCCTACGATCGCCCTGGGAAAACGAGTTTGTTCCGAAGCTATGCGTTTTTCCTGCAACCAAGCCAGCAGAATGCGGACGATTTTTGGCACACGGTCATCGACAATGTTTGGCTGAACAACAGTCCGGACCCCGATGCCGCCGCGATGCGCGATGCGGCAGGGAACATTTCGATTCCCTGGCGACTGCTGTACCGCGTGACTTACTCGCAGCGCTTCCTGCCGCCGGTATCCACCGAGGCAATCGTCGTTCCGCAGATCACTCCGGTGATGGCGGTTCCAGTGCTGAACCCTGCATCCGACTTCCTGTTCCAAAACATCGGCATCCTTCCCCGTCCCGCTCACAATCCGGCAAACGATATTGAGGCGAACATCGTTCTCGCCGAGCCGACAGCCTCAGGGATGAGCGCCGGAACAATTCCCAAGACCGGGCCAAGCGCGGGAACGGCCATCCTTCCGAACAACGTTATCCCCTTTGACCTGGTCAAAAGCAGCACGCCTATTGTCAATTGGGGCGACACCGCCAACGTCAAATTGCTTACTCAGCTTGTCACATCGGTACTGGGGCTCAATACCGTTCCGATGTCCCCGGCCGTTTTACCCGGATCGACGAAAGTTGCGGATGTTGCGGACCCGGTAAGCGGCGGCACCTTGTATAGCATTTATAACGACCCCAACGGCCTCACCGTGAACGTGCCTACAAACTTCGGAATTGTTGTTTACCAGGACGTAAACGGAAATCCCATCCAGTACTACGATGGAAAATCCTTCCACTCGCTTCAGGCCGACTTCGTGGCCAGCACCGACGGAACGGTGATGTACTACATTCAACCGCCTTCCACCTACGATCAGAGCACATTCAGTCTGTTGGGTGACTACGATCTGTTCGGCCATCCGGGCGATGAGTGGCGCTACTACCTGGTCTCCGGGTTTAGTGCCAACATGACCTCCGAGCCGACCGTCACGGGCGTTGGGCCGTTCTTCTCGTCGACCGGAGCCACTCCCTACACCGGTTTCACCATCCCTTCTTCGCAACACAGTAATGCTGCGAATCAGGTGCAGGGATATGTCCTGGTCCAGGGCATTTTGCAGTGGCCCAATCTCAACACCAATGCCGAAACTTTCGGGGACGTGCTGGCATACAAAGCGATGAGTCTCCTCGATACGTTCCCGATTGGCGATCCAGAGGTCTTGCTCGCGTTTCTGAAAGCTCAATATCCCGGCGCGCCGTTTGTCAGCAACGATGAGATCTGCCTGGTGTTCGCCAAGAACATCGTGTCGTATCTCAACACTTTGCAGCAGGCCCTGCTGCCGCAATAACTGCCCTCTAGTGTGTCGCGATAAGCGCGGCTGGGCGCGATTAATGTACAAGCATCTGGCTCATCGTCTACGCCAGTTTGGGGTGCCTGTGCTCCGCAATAACTCCATGCCGCTGCCTCTCCAGCGCGATGTAACATTGTCACATTCTGAATTGTCTCAAGCCGCAGCTTCATTCCCCGGTTGGAAACGTTGCTGATCGCAGAGGTGTACAGTCCAGATGGAATTTTTGCGGACCACAGGTTTCCAGAGTGCGGATGGCTACCTGATTGGCTCCCCCTGCTTGACCCCATACGGATTTTTCGGGAGGAACAGTTTTCCAAGTTTGCCAATTAAAACGGTGGTTGAGACTCCAAACCGAAGGTTGCTAAGGTTGCTATTTGAGGGGTATGGCAAAAAGCTAAGTGATTGAGACACCGCATCTTAGCTTAGATTTTTCCTCGTTCGCAACGAGGAGGCCGGGGGTTCGAATCCCCTCTCGTCCACCAAACTAATCAACAACTTACACCGCTTTTCTAAACTGCAGGAGTTGCCCACGTTGCCCACGTTGCCCATTTTGGAAGGCACCTGAAAAGGCAAGTGGTTGCAGCGCCGCGCCCTGTTAGATTTGTGGCCTCGATAGGCTTTCAAGGGGAAGCCTATCGCGTGCATTGGTAGTAATTTCATTCGCGCTTGACCAGTAATTCCTTCTGGGTTATATTCCATCTATGGAATGGGAGGTCGAGTATGCCGACGAATTTGGCCATTGGTGGGACAGCCTCTCTGTTCCGGAACAAGAGAGCGTGGCAGCGAAAGTAAAGCTTTTGGAGGAATTCGGACCTTCTTTGCCTCGCCCTCATGTTGATGTTGTCAAAAGTTCACGGCACCAGAACATGAAGGAATTACGAATCCAGCATGCGGGCCGCCCATATCGCGTTTTGTTCGCATTTGACCCGAGGCGTGCGGCGATTCTCCTGCTGGGGGGCGATAAAACAGGGAATGCTCGCTGGTATGAGGAGAACGTGCCGAGGGCCGACGACATCTACGACGCACATCTGAGGAGTTTAGGGGAGGGACGATAACTATGGCAAAGAAGTTCAAAAACCTCGTCGCGAAAATGCCGCCT
>Ga0187771_10000619_pt1 | contig 22172 bp, 16 predicted proteins | sample 0116_SJ02_MP15_1_FD_133139 | JGI IMG/M metagenome (GOLD analysis project Ga0187771, IMG submission 133139) | Tropical peat soil microbial communities from peatlands in Department of Meta, Colombia - 0116_SJ02_MP15_10_MG | ecosystem: Environmental > Terrestrial > Soil > Wetlands > Peat | place... | reverse complement strand
CACCTGCTGGAGAGGGTCGGCCTGGATATCGATCATTACCGCGATTATGTCCGTGCGCCTTAGCAGGTCCGTAAGACCGGGGTCGATGAATTCGGTTGGAACGGGCGGGGTATCGATGAGTTGGAACTGAATATTTTCAAAGTCGGCCATGCCCGGCGTCGGCTTCCAGGTGGAATGTGGAAAGTCCGCCACATCGGGTTTTGCGTTTGTCAATGCGGCCACAATCGAGGACTTGCCGACATTGGGAACACCGACGATGATAACCTGGGCTGCCCCCTCCCTTTCGATGCTGTAGGCTGTGATCCCTTTGCCCGAACATTTCTTCTGCTGAGCTTCGGATTTATGCTTTGCTATGCGTCTGCGAAGATCGGCCCTAAGCTTATCGGTGCCCTTGTGCTTGGGCATGATCGTAAGCATCTCTTCCAGGGCCTCTATTTTTTCCTCCGGAGTTCGTCCTTCCCTGTAGCGCTGTTCGGCTTCAAAGTAAGGGGGAGGCAAATTGGCGGGCATGTGCCTTTTCCCTTAAAGGTTGTGCAAGTCTTCGTCTCCGATGATCTCGAACAACCCTGCAATAATTCGGTCCAACTCGCCGGCTGATATTGTGCCGATTCTTTTGCCGATTCGCTCTGTTGAAAGTGTACGGGTTTGTCCGATTTTCACCCATGAGCCTTTACGAGGCGCCCTCGGGTCGAGTTCCACGGTCAGAGGAAATCCGGCGACCTCAAACTGGCCGGTGACGGCCATGGCGATAACTGTTCCCGACCATCCATTGAAAGCCTCCCGGCTCAGTACGACCACTGACGACTCACCAGTGAATGCTTCCTGTGCCTCGATTCGCCTTCGGCGCTAACCCTGATCGCCCTCAGCCCGCTCACCGGGCATTCATGCTCGCAGATGCCGCAGCCGGTACACAGGTCGGGGTCCACCTGAGGGATCTGAAGACGAACCTGCAACAAGATTTTGCCCGAACCGGCCGATGACGGCAGGGGCAAAAACTGCGGCTCCAGGGTGATCGAATTCTGCGCATTTGAAACTATTCGCGCTCTTGTCGCGATACCCCCGCTTTGCACGGCGACGAAAAAGTCGCCCGTATCGAACCGGTTCGGCTTGAGAGCGGGTCTGGAAAGCACAATGGTGTTTCCTGAGACCTCTGCGACCTCCAGGTTGCCATCCCTCACCGTGGCGAAGTCTTCTCTTACCAATATCGCCTTGGGGCTTACGGGACAGTTTTCCTGGCAAACTATGCACGGCCTGTCCATCGCCCAGGGCAGGCAGCGGCCTCGGTCAATGAAAGCAGTGCCGATGCGCACAGGGCCGGATTGTTCAAAAGCCCCTCGCCCCAGCTTTTCTTCCAGTGAAATCGGGCGGATAGCCGCAGTAGGGCAGATATGGCCGCATGCCGTGCAGTTCATCTGGCATCCGCTCGATCCAGTGCGCATATTCAGACAAGGGGTCCAGAGACCATCGATCCCTGCCCTTGTGATATCGGGTTGAATGACGTTTGTGGGGCAAACACGCGCGCATTGTCCGCACCTGATGCAGCGGTCCAGAAATTCAGGTTCGGGCAAAGACCCGGGAGGTCGAATCAGTGCCGGGTCGAAGTTTCGGCCTAGCTTTCCATCGATTTTAAGCATAGGTATGGCTGCGATTCCGCAAACCGAGGCAGCGATGAATCCGCGGCGGGACATGTCGGGCGAAACTATTTCTCCCGATGCGGACCGGAACGTGTTATAGCCCATCATGTCTTCACCGCACGTATAGAGGCAGTTAAAGCATAGAACGCATTCGGGAATACGGATGCGTCCCGCCGGGTCGCAGGCGCCTTCGCACCTCGAATCGCAGAGTCCGCATTGGCTGCATTCGGCAGTTTTCTTTCCAATCCGCCAAAGAGCGAATCTTGCCATGATCCCGTAAAGGGCGCCCAACGGGCAAACGAACCGGCAATAGAAACGAGGCATCGCCAGGTTCAGCAAAAGGGCGGCGATAAATACGAAAGTGGTAAGCCATGCAGCTTCGTAATGCCTCATGGCTGCCGATGTCAGGTGAAAGAAAGAATCAGCAAAAGGCAGGAGCAACAGATTCACCGAACGATACGCCAGAGGGATTGGGTCGAGAAGTCCGGTGATTAGCGAAAACTGGGAAAAGACCTCGGCAGGCGAGACCCGGAGGCTTGGGACCCATAAGCCTAGGCCCGAGACTATGTTTAACGCCAGCGCCCCCACTGCCGGCCCCAGCAGGACCAGAAGGACGTAATATTTTATCCGCTGGCCGCCCATATATCGATTCAGGGAGCTTTTCTGCCTGATGGTGCGCGCGCGGGAGCCGAGATAGGCTAAGAAATGGTGCATCGAGCCAAACGGGCACAGCCATCCGCAGAAAAACCTTCCCAAAAGGACAGTGAGCACGACCGTAGCCATGGCCCATACCAGCCCGGAGTACAGGGCGCCGGTTGTCAGAACGGTTCCCAGGGCGGCAAGGGGATCGAGCTGTAAAAACCAGTTTACCGGCCAGCCCCTCAGTTCCCAAAAGGATTGACCGAACGTGCTGGCTATGCAGAACCATATAAACAGGGCAAAAAAGAATATCTGGGATATGCGCCGTACAATCGTAATTCTCATTTAGTTCCTAGTCTGTGGATACACGCAAAGGTCTCAGGCTTTCAAAATCGGAAGTCCCAGCCCCTGCCTGTTCGGCTTTGGCTATGAAAGGCAGATCGGACGGCGTTTTGCCCAACAACGCCGCTCCGGCGGCGTCCGCAGCGACCTGGTCGGTGCCGACGATAATTGTCCTGGTCTGCTTGAGATCGGAAATCGAACCTCCGGTCGGTCCGTTGGAAATCATGCTGAACATACCGTCCAGGATGACCAGAGTAGGTGTCACCATAAGTGCAAGATCTTTTATGAACGTATGTATATCCTGATGGAATAAGTTTCGCCTGCCCCCCATGAACCCGTACCAGTTTTTCATGGACATCGAAGCGCCGGCCCTGTGGTGATCTTTCACCGGAGCAATGCCGATAAGCTTTGTCGCCCTTTTGAAAGCTCCGGAAAAAACAGGCCAGTTGCGGATAAGATTTGAGCCCGGCACCGTAATGTCGCCAAAAAGAGATTCCACCGGCATGATCAGATGCGCTCCGGAACTTTGCGCCGCATCTCTTATGCCGCTTAGGGCAAAACAGCTTTCCGGGTTGTTGATCGGATTGTCGGTGACGACGACTGCCTCAGCGCCGGCCCCCAGGCACAGGCGCGTGACCTGGGCGAGCAGCTCCGGGTTGGTTGTGGCGCAAAGGGAAGGGGGAGTCGCAAAAGAGGCGTTTACCTTTATCAGGACTCTGTCGCCCTTTTTGACGAATGATTCGATTCCGCCGAGCGCCTTGAGGGCGGCGTTGACTGTTTTGATTCTGTCGTCTCCGGTTGCAATCGCTATTTTTTTGCCTGCTTCAGGCACGGAAAAGTCGGGCAGAACGACCGAGGAATTCTCAACCGGCGCGCTGGGACCGGCGGGGTCGTACAGCAAATAGCCAAAAGCGCCGGCAGCCCCGAGAGTTATCCCGGCTTTGGCGCATCGCTTTAGAAAATCGCGCCTGTCCATCTCCGAATGAGGCCCCCGGGATCTTTCAGTTTCCTGTCTTTTCTTCTTCATGGTCGAGGGTTGCGCCAAGTTTGCGGTAAATCCGCAATGCGACATCCTTTGCTCTTTCGACATTATCGGCTTCATGAACGCCGGCCAAAAATTTCCCCCTGTGAAGGACGACTTCATAGGTATCGAATACGTTATATATACGGGAATCGGGCACATCGGCGATTTCACCCGCTCCCACCCCCCCGTTGTCAAGCACGAACCGGCCGTAGGCCGCAGCAAGATCGGCGGCCTCCTCCGGGTTCCCGCGTTTTGAGATAAATGCGGTAACCTGGTCGTTGTCAGCCCCGTACCTTGCCGTATAGACGCGGTCGAGCCCGCTGAAGCCGAAAACATCGCTCAAGATAAGCGATATGCTGGACTCATCAAGCGATTGGTGTGGAAATAGGGAAGGTTCTTCTTGCCGTCCGGCGTAGCGGGGTTCGGCTCCAATGAATTTTTTGGCCAGTGCGGCCATCTCCTGTGCAAGGTCTTTGGATGCTGATATTATCTCGACATATTCAGGTCCGTTTGTAAAAAAAAGGGCATCCCCCGTGGCGTAGGCGGTAACGCCAAGCTCAACAGGCATCGCGTCCTTTCTTTTTTGCCTGCTGTAGACGGAAAACGCGCTGGCCGGGTCGTTCATTTGGAATATGAAGAGTTCGAGCCATTTGTTCGGGTCCGTTTTCCTGCCAAAACGCCTCGCGGAAAGTTTTACAAAGCCGCTCGATAGGTATAGTTCGGCCTTGCCGTCGATTTTGTCGGATAAGGTTTCCGGGTCGAACGTCTCTTGGGGACCCATCGGAACGAGGGTTTCGGGAAGATATGCAGGCACAGGCGAAAAACCGGCAGGCGGCAAAGATGCCCTGCGACCCTGTGCAGCCTCATCCTTCATAAGTGCCGCGCTATAGAAGGCGGGATCGAAACGCGACTGGGTAAAACAGACCCAACCCGCTATCCCGGCCAGAAGCACCAATATTGAAATCCCGATGCCGGTTTCGGCAACACTAGGGCGCTTCATCCACCCTCTCCTGTATTCGCCTCGATTTGAAAATTGGGGGAAATCATATCAACGGGGGTAAATGAAGGCAAGGGGCAGCACAATGAACAGTAAACGGTGAACCCCCAAAGCGCGGGAGTTAACGGTGGAGGGGAAATCCAAAGCCGTAGCCTAGTTCGAACCTGATACGACCCGGTCTTCAAGAAGTGATTTTTGCACGCCGCTGTCTACGCTGATATGCCCGTTGATTTTTTCCAGATCCGGGTTTTTTGAAAGGAAACCCAGTACGTCCTTTATGCGAAAGTCGGGATTCTGCGGGTAGAGATCATCGAAGATGATGCGGAGCAGTTCATAATCTGCGGGATAGTCCATGGTCAACCTCTTGCCCGACAGGTCTTCCGTGCATTTGAGGTGGCTGATTTTAAACAAATCCGGATGCTTTGGAATATGGATCGTGATGTGTTCCCGCTCCGAGAAAAGAACAGCGCTCTGCCAAACCGTTTTCAGCGCCTGCCTGGTGAGTATTTCGACATCCTGGCCCACGGGATAGGTGCGCTCTATGGTATTGGTGGTATAATCGGCGCCCGAGGACAAATGGAGGCTGATGGCTTCATCTACTATCTCGGGATCGATCAGGGGGCAGTCCGCCTTGATCCGGACGGTGTGAGCCCCCCCGAAAAGCCTGGTCGCCTGATAATACCTTTCCAGAGGGTCTTCCTCGCAACCGCAGTAGACACTTACGCCCATACCCGCGCACATCTCGACTATAGGCAGGTCTGCCCTGTTGATCGTTGTCGCCACAACGACCTGGCTGGTCAATTTGCTCTGGGTGACCCTGTAAATCACATGTTCAAGGGCGGTTTTCCCCCCCAGGTCCCGAAGCACCTTGGAAGCCAACCGGCTTGACCCTTTGCGCGCCTGGATGATCGTTAATACTTTCTCCTCCATAGTTCTTTTCACCAACGTCCAGCGCCTACCCGGCAAGGTTCTAAAGCTCAATTGATCTATCGGGCGATAGAAAATTAAACTTTAGCGCAATGTGTAATGTCACACCCGTGCTTGCCTTGTTAACATTCTTCAGTTGTTGTGCGGGGGATCTCAGGACTTATTGCAATTTCAAGTAAGGGGAAAAAGTTTCGGAGAGACGCTGACAGAAAACAGATGTCATCCTGTGGGAACGCCGAAGTGAGTGCTAGGCGATGAGGACCGAGGAAGGGACACCCCGGCGTATCCACTCAGTCCTGAGTAAGTCCACTCACCCTCTCGATCCGAGACGCAGCCCGCCGTGTATGTAATAAACGTCGCCGGCCACAGACTCGTTGCGATAGAGTTCGCCGATCAAAGAAACAACTTCCTCGGGTTCGATCAGACGGCCAATGGGCACCTGTTCTATTATCTGATTCAGCACGGCCTGCGGCATTTGCCGGACCATCGGAGTTCCCACATACCCGGGAGCCACCGCCACGCATCGGATCTTATCCGCAAGACCGCGGCGAAAAAACTCTGCGGTCAGCACCTTGGGGAATACCGACATGGCAGCCTTCGAGGACGAGTAATTAATCTGCCCCGCCGTTCCATGCGACCCGGTAGAAGAGATCAGGCAGATCAGTCCTTTGCAGTTGTTATTTATCATGCGCTCAGCGCATTCGCGCACCGTAAGGAAGACTCCGGTCAGGTTTATATCAATCACCGACTGGAACTGTCTAAGAGTCATTTTCCTGGTGACTTTGCCCGTGGGTTTGTCAGCGGATACCATCAGCGCATCTGCGATTATTCCGGCAAAAGGGGCCACAAGATTGATCCGGCCGAACTGTTCGATGGCGAAATCGGCCACCCTTGAGCAATCATCCTCGCTGGTTACGTCGCAGAGGATTGTCCGAAAGTCTCCATTCATCTCCTTTAACTGGGTTTCAGCGGAGCTCAGAAGGGGTTCGGACACATCAGCCACCAGCACCATGCCGCCATTGCCGACCCAGTACTTGGCCAACGCCAGTCCGATGCCCCCGCCGCCTCCGGTCACTACCGCCACTGAGTCCTTGATTTCCAGCATCTTTGTTCGTCCCCTTATCCGGAATTCTCAATTGAAAATTATTTGCCCTACGCATTTAATACCAGGTTGCGTTCATATCGTTGCCTTCGGGAGGGCGTACATCGCGCGACGCATTCGCTGCGCTCCCCCTCCCCTGCGTAGCGGCGGGGTTTATCCCCGCCCAATATTGAACGCAACTTGGTATAAGGTATCCCGGCCGAACATGCAAGTGAGGTATCGAGGAGATCGGTTTTTGCGACTTCGCGGCACACCTTCATATCGGGAGTTTCCAGCCCGCTTCCCGCCACAGAGTATTCCGTAGAAAATGCCCTTTTTCATGCTTCGCGGGTGAGGCGAAGCATCATCACAAATTCGCCGCAAATTGAGGTATGACAGGAAATGCACGCCCGCCTGATTTGCGAACCGCGCCTCTGCAACCTGTATGTCCTATTCTGGACCTTCCGAAAGCAAAAATTCCCTGAGCTCTTCCATCACGCGGCCAAGTGTGCTTTGCGGCAACCTTACGCCGGTTGCGGCTATGAGGGAATGGCGCCGATAAGGATCTATTTCGAAGTGCCAGGGTCGAAGCGGCAGGGCGACAGCCCTCTTTCTCAGGTGAGCCTGAAACCGGTCAACCTTGAGATTCAGCTTGTCATACTCATCCTTTCCGTAATACTGCCCTTCGAACTCCCCGAAAGAACAGTCCCCAAATGAGATGAAAAGCTCCTCCACCGGCTCTTCCCGGTGTATTTGCCTTGTCGCCTTGAATTCGGGGTATGGGGCAAAGAAAGGATCGATGAGGTAGAGCTCGATGAAACCTGTTTCGGGCACCAGGCTCAGCGGGTCTGCCGGGCGGCCCTGCCTGGAGTTGAGAAAGCTCCGTAAATACCGGCATACGAGTGCAAAGTCGGCTTCAGGCATCGCCAGGCCGATGCTTACGATTCTGGCATGCCCCTGACCCAGCGGAGGCTCTCCGCGGATGATCCGCACAAGGTTTCCAAGCGGCTCGTTTACATTTTGGAGATATTGCACAAACCGTTGCGCCAGAAGGTCCTTTTCCATGTAATTAAGTGCCCCCGGGCCTACCCGGACGCTGTCAAGGTCCTGCTCGTACTCGAAATTGCTGGCAAGCACCAGAAAGCTGAACCCCGGCGTTTTCATCAAGTGAAAGCCTTCCTTTTCGAATTCAGACAGTAGGCTCATCGAGCGGTTCTTAAGGCTTATGTCCCGGATCACGTCGTTTTCGGTGTCACCTCTTGTGCTGGCTTTCTCCACCAGCATCTCGTGAACCCAGTGAGTCCACCAGGTCGTGGAGAGCATCAGCGTGCTGATAATCTTTCGGACTTCGCCTCGTAGATCGTTTCCATGATATGCCAGCGGCGGCCCCGGTTCGAAATCCTCGGCATTGACTTCCTTGAGCCGCATCGCCTTCATCCTGTCGGTGGGTCTGAAGCAGTTCAACCATGTGTCAAATGCGTTCATCAGCTCGTACCTGGGGACCTCACGGTCGTTTGCAAGCTTTGACTCCATTGCATAATAGTTTTCCAGCTCCATCTCCAGTTCATAATGAACGTCGATCAGTTCCTGATAGCCGCAGTTGTCGTAACCTCCCGCATCGAATTGTTCCTTGAGATATTCCCAGTCGACATAGAGCTTCTTTCTTATGCGCCGGTCTTCGAGGAAATCGCATGAGCAGGTATGCCCCAGAACTCCCCTTTCTCCGTCGAGGAACACCTTTTTGCCAATGAAGGAAGATACTATGCTTTCGGGGTTGAGGATCCTTTGCTCTGCCTTTGTAAGAAACAGGGGCTTTCCATCGGCGCCTTTGGTGTTTATCAGGTAGGGCTTTCCGTATGCCACGGCGGACACGGCCTCGTGGTTGGTGGTATGTCCGTCCACGCGCACGATGCCGCGGACGAGCGGATGGTTTACGGCGAGATCTCCCTCGCCGAAAGTGCTCCGGCGAAGCAAAATGACTTCTTCTCCGCGTGAGGCGAGTTCAAGAGCGTCCCTGCTTTCACAGACCAGTACTCCGGCATCGGCGCTGTCCGTGATCGGCTCGCCTGAGGCAAGCACCTGGAAATCCGTGAAATCTTCCCGCAGGACCTTTTCGGGTTGGGCCAGGGCTTGGTTTATCACCATCGAGGCAAGCTGAATAGTGGTTTTCCCCTCATCGAGCATGTCCCACATCGCTCGCACGGTCGCGCTGCTGGTCGCTCGCATCGCACGGCGCTGGAGAAGGAAAAGCTTGCCGCTTTCGACCGTGAACTCTATGTCCAGTGGGCGCTTTGCGCGGGTCTCCAAAGCATCGCGGACCTGCAGCAGCAGTTCGTATAGCGCGGGATCGGCCGCCTTGAGGTCGGCTGCCTGCAGGATATCTTTCCTCAATCTTCCCGAGACTATCTTGTCGCCCTGGACCTTGGGCGCCCACTCTATGATGGGTCGATTGGCGCCGGATCGCTGCTCGCGGGTGAACAGGACCCCGCTCAGGGAGTCCGCGTCCCTTTGCCCGAAAACCATTTTTTGTATAATGACGGCAGTGCCCATGGAATCGGGCAGAGTTTCGCCCGGCCGCCTCCGGCTCTTGCGGGCCTCGACGGCGATGGGGGACATCCAGGAACCGAACACCGCCTCGACTGCGTTTTTGAGCTGCCTGTTCAGGTTGGTTTCAAACCCGGCGGGCAATTGCGGGTGGACGGCCTCATCCAGGATGGCCTTGAAATCCGCAATAAGTGTCCGCAACCGCTGCACCGGGATTTCACCCTCGACTCCGAAATCCTTTATGACGTGGTAGAACTTCTCGTAGGGGATATTGAGGACCACTTCACCGTACATGCGGATAGCGGTCAGGTAGGTCGTGAGAACGAAGGATTCATCCTCACCGCTGTCTATCATGGCCGAAGCGATATCGTCGTTGAATCCGACATTGAGTATTGTGCCGAGCGCTCCCGGCAGGGACACCGGAGCACCGCCGCGCACGGCCACAAAAAGGGGCATTTTGCCGCTAGTGTCGCCAAACTTGCTCCCGGTTCGCTGTTCAAGTGAAGCCAGCTGTGAAAGAACTGAGGGGAAAAACCGGTCCGGGAGTCGGTCTTCGGACCGGTTGAAAACTCGCCACGTCTTCGTGGTGAGGATGAATCCGTCCGGGACGGCGATCTTCTCCCCCATTCCAGGAAGGATCACGCGAAGGTCCCTGTAATCCTCGGCAAGTCTGGCGCCTTTTGCGCCGAGCAGCTCGATGTTTCCATGCTCGGCCTGGCTAAATGGGACGATCAGGGGTCTTTTCATCCACAGGCATCTCCCCTGCCCAGACCTCTTATCTTTTCTTTTTCCGTTTACCGTTCATTGCTCACCGGTCAAAAGCGGTATCGCTCCGCCACAATGCGCTCCACTTCGTCCTCAGTGGGCAGTGTATCGCGATAACCGGCTAGGTACTGGTTCCTCAACCACCGGAAAAGGCTCACCGTCTCGTTCACCTGTACCATCTCGGGGATGAGGTCGCCCTCCTGGGTCTTGATGTGCTGGTTGTATTGCCCGAGCATGCTCGCCACATCATAGAATGTCGCGGCATCGCGCTTGATCCCCTTTTTGAACGACTTGCCTTCAGTGGGATAGATCTTGTCAGGCGCGGGATTGGCGGATATGTCGAGGCGCTGGAATGGCCTCCTCACTGTAATTTGCCATTTCCTGGCCTCCACCATCATCCTGGAGATTTGCGGCCCGGCCCAGTCCGGGGCTTGCTGGCCCTGGGGGCACGCCGAGAAAAACTCCACCACCGAAGGACCGTTATAGGCTATGGCCTCCTTCAGTATCTTGATGGCATATTGCGGATTATCGATGCTCAGCTTGGCCGCGTAAACATGCGAAATCGACATGGCCTGGGCCGTTATGCGCCGGTGAAGCGTTGTCTTTCCCACATGCCTCACTCCGATGGGCGAGGTGGACCGCTCGGCGCCGAACCTTGTCGCCCCGGATTTCTGTGCGCCTGTGTTCATGTATCCTTCGTTATTCAAAATCACCCAGGTGACGTCGAAGTCCTCGCCCAGCGCATAGTTGAACGGGCCGTTTCCGATGTCGTAGATGGCCCCGTCGCCCGCGAAGACGATGATCTTGGCGAACACGTCCTTGAACCCGTTGATATATGCCTGATCCAGGCTGAACTTGGCTCCAAGCGCCGCAGCCGAAGCCGTGCCGAACCCGTAATGCCCAGATTGGTAGATGCGTGAATTGAAGGGACTGGTCAGCTCGGATACCTGATCGCAGCCCGTCGAATTGATGCAGTAGATGTTGAAGCCGTGATCGAGCATGTGCTCGATTGCGTGCCGGTGTTTTTCCGAAAGGACCTTTATACCCTGGTAGAACGTGGCTATCCCCTGCGGATGGTTGCGTAGAGATTCCGCCGCAAAGAAGGTCAGCAGGCTGATGGTGCCCTCGCTGCAGCCTGGACAAAGGGTATGCCTGCCCGGATAGATCTTCGAGAAAACAAACAGCACCTGCTGCATAATGGGTAACCGGTCAACGAAACGGGCCGCCTCGTAAGTCTTATCGTAATCTTTGTATTGTTCCGGCAGAAAATCGGCATCCCTGACGGCCGTTTTTGCCACCATCTTCAGCGCGTCCGTCGGACAGACCTGCTCGCATATGCCGCATCCCTTGCATGATTGGGCAATCACGTTGATGTTGAGCGAGAACCTGTCCCAGGGCACCCCCTTGGGGGCTTTGGCGAGCGACTTGAAGTATCGCGCGCCTTCCTGCGGTATGGGCCTGTCGGTAATTGTGGAATAAAGCGCCGAATCGGGACAGGTGGCTGTGCAAAGTCCGCACATGGTGCATTTGGATGCCTCGTACACCGGAAGCTGCGTCCCAACGTAGCTCATGTCCCGATACTTGCTGGTGCCGCCGGGCACCACCGGTAGGAAACGGTCCCAGGGCACCTTCCTGCCTTCCGAAATCGGTTGCACCATCTCGCGATGGAAAAGCTCCTCATAATCACCCCAGAGATTGGGCGGCTTGATAGTTCCCAGTTCATCCTTTTCGGTCAATTCAGTATGGAGGCCCGCAGAACCGGGACCCTGGCCAAAATCTTCCGGAAGCGGCGTAAGGAAAGGCTCGGGGGCGCACACAACCATATCCGGGGCCGCATCCGGTCCAGTGCCGCCGGGGGCGGCCGATGGCGGCGGTGAATCAAGCGAGGCCCCGTATCGCAGCAGCGCGAGGTTGGACTCAACGATCTCATCGCCTTTCTTATTGCCAAGCTTTCCTCGGAAAATGTTGCCGACGCGCTCCTCAAACTCCTCTTCTCTGAGGATTCCCATCTGCGTGTTGATAAGACCCAGGATCGCCGCGCCCGGCAGGTTGCGCTTCAAATGCTTCAAGGACGCAGCAGTTGCATCTATGGCCACGATCCGGATTGCTTTTTCTCCGATCATTGCCCGGATCACTTCGGGAAATGAGGCCAGCAGTTCATCGGCCGACCTGGGGCTGTTGATGATAAAGAGGCCCTCTCTTTTCAGGCCGCCTACATATTCCCGCAGTATCTGTTCGAGAAGAAATTTCTCGTTGAAAAACACCAGCACGTTGCGTTCGGTGAGTTCAGAGCTGTTCCTGATGGGGTAATCGCTGATCCGCAAATTCATAAATACGGCGCCACCCTTCCTGGCCGCCCCATAACGCGCCCCCGACTGGACGTATTTGCAGCCCTTGCCGCCCTCCGAATAGATGTACGCGGCTGTTTCCAGCGCCGTTTTGACGCCTTCTGCGCCGATCCCGATGAAGGTCATTCCCAGCTCGCGTTCCTTGTAACCGGGCAGGGGTTGAGGCTTGAGTGTGTATGGTCCTTCGACGCCGAGAAAAAAGTCCCGCTGGAGCTGGCCGCTCTTCTTGAGGCTCGTGAGCATGTTGTCAATCGCGGCGCCCGCGTCGTATTTGTTGAAATCCTTGCTGCCCAGACCGTAGACGCCGTGAAGAATCGTCGGCATGTACTCCCGGCTGTAAATCCTATGCTCGGGCCTGCCCTCCCGGCCGGCGCGCATCGAAATTTGCAGCGCGGCCTGAACGTCGGACAAAAGAAGCTGATTGTGAGCCATACCGCTGCGCTCGAGCACTGTGACGGCCTTTGCCTTACGCATGCCATAGGCCATTTCCTCATAGCTCGGAGGAGCAAAAAGCACCGGGCGCACCACGCCCACTTTTATACCCCTGACCTCCCGGTAGTAATCCACCACATCCTTCACCACGCCAGCCCCGGACCCAATAATCACCACCACCATCTCGGCATCTTCCGTTCGGTAGTTTTCAACGATCTTGAGATTGGTCCCAAGTATCTTGTTCATGGCATTCATCGCAGCGATGTAAGCCCGCTTGAGGAACCTGTAAGCGAAATCCTGGGCTATCTGACCCTCCATGGTGAGCTCCGCCTCGGTGAAGGACCCCATCAAGGTGCTCTGGCCGAACCTCGGCTGGTAGAGCCGGTTCGGGAATCCCACAAAGTAGCGCAGAAACTCGTCGGAGAGTTCTTTGACGTTTTCGAGCGCATGGCTCTTTACAAAACCGTCGCCTATAACCATGCAGGGAAGCATGACCTGCCGCAGTTCAGCAACCTTGAAAGCAACGGGCAGAAGATCGTGAAGCTCCTGGTTGTCGCATGAGACAAGCTGGGCCCAGCCCGTATTCCTCACGCCGTAGAAATCGGTGTGTCCGCAGTGAATGCTCAGGGACCCTTTGTTGACCTCCCTGGCCGCAACGCTCATCACCACAGGGAGCCGCTTTCCGGCCACGGAGAAAAGATTTTTCGTCTTGAGCACCAAACCCTGCGAGGAAGTATTATCGACATACCGGCCGCCCTGGCTCGCCATGGCTTCCACAGCCGCAATGGCGGAAAGCTCGTCGCTTGGCTGGAAGTACATCAGTTCATGGCCGAACAGATTTCGAACGCCGTTGGCGGCCGCCTTGGAGAAATCCTCAGCCACAGGCGTTGAGGGAGTAATCGGATAGCCGCAAAAACCATCTACCAGGCGCGTCAGGACGGAAAGCACCGCGTGGTTTCCATCCGTGACTGTATCATTTCGCTTCCTCATGGTCTCGAGCCGCTCGGCCGGAATCGAGGCAAGGTCGAATTCGAAAAGACTCTTGGCGTCAAATCTTTTCCATTCTTGCTGCCAGTCCAATCGAATGACGCTCTCCCTGTTCCGCTGCAGCCTGTAATAAGGGAGCTCGCCCCGCAATAGATCCATGTCAATTCTTTCCTTCATGGTGAAAAACTCCTCGCCGAAATTAGGAATAAACTTTCTTGGATTTCAATAACGTAGAGGGGGTGGAAACCGGATGATATTGTGGGTTCAGAACCTGTGCCGGAAACCCCGATTTCGATTTGGAGTAGTTTAACCATAATTACCCCGCGCGGAAAGGGGGGGTTATGTGTTTGTGAATAATTTTATACATCCCGATTGACGTGGACGTTGCCCAGTGGTAAAAAGAGCGTTAAACTGTTTAACCCAGAAAGGGGCAAAACCGGGATGGACAAAACTAAGTCGCGTATAGTCGGCGTGAGGGTGAACAAGGAGCAGGAAACTATGTTATCAGAGCTCCAGCAAAAATCCAAACTCACCAAATCAGAACTGCTCCTTAAGGGGCTTGAGACGCTTGCAGAGTATTATTCGGACTCCGGCGCCGAACAGGAGCCCATGCAGACCGCGTTGCAGCGCCTGGAAAGTGAAGCCGTGCGTCACATGGTCAGCCTCAGGAAGATCCGGCGCAAAGAGGAGGCGATAAAGGAATTTGTCCGTGAGATCAGAAAAATCGACGAGATTATCGACCGGCACGGCTGCAACCCGAGCATGCTGATTCAGATTCTGCTCGACGTCCAGAAGCAGAACAACTGGTTGTCCAAGCCCGCCCTGGTGTGGATATCGGAGCGTCTCAAGGTCCCCATGACCAGGATTATGCAGATCGCTACCTTTTACACCATGTTCAGCCTGGAGCCCCAGGGCAGGCAAACCGTGCAGGTATGCCTGGGCACCGCATGCCATGTGCGGGGTGCAAACGAGCTTCTGACCAGGACGCAATCCGTTCTCAACCTCAAGCCCGGCGAAACCGACCCGGAGATGAAACACACTTTGAAAACGGTTAATTGTCTGGGTTGCTGTGCGCTCGGGCCGGTAATGACGGTGGCGGGGGCCTATCACAGCAATCCCTCCGTGGCTGAATTGAAAGAACTTTTTAAAGAGTCATGAACGAAATCAGGGAAAACATAACCATGAAGAAACTCAAATCGGTTAAGGACATCAAACGACTCCAGAAAACCCTGCTGGCAGAACGAAAAGGGATAAGGAAATCTATCGCGGTTTGCGAAGGCACCGGCTGCCACGCATACAAATCGTCGGAGGTTGCCGATGCGTTTGTCGAAGAAATTAACAAGCGCGGCTTGGACAAGGAAATAGGCGTTCGCCGCACGGGTTGCCATGGTTTCTGTGAGCGTGGACCCATGGCTAAGATATTCCCGGAAAAAATCTTCTATTTTAAGGTAAAACCTGAAGATGTCCCCGAGATTGTGGAATCGACGCTGCCGGGAAAAGATCTGGTCGAAAAACTGCTCTTCCTGGACGACAAAACAGGCAAGAGGTGCGCTTATCAGCACGAAATTCCTTTCTACAAGCTTCAGAATCCGGTCGTTTTCGGAAACAATTTCCTCATTAACCCCAAGGACATTGAAGACTACATTGCGCTCGGCGGCTACTCGGCGCTGGCCAAAGCCCTTTCCGGCATGACCCCGGCAGACGTTGTCGAAGAGATAAAGAAAGCCGATCTTCGAGGCCGGGGGGGCGGAGGTTTTCCCGCCGGCCTCAAGTGGGAGACTGCCCGCGATGCCCCCGGCCAGCCCAAATACGTGATCGTCAACGCTGATGAAGGCGATCCCGGCGCATACATGGACAGGTCAGTGCTGGAAGGCAATCCGCACAGTGTTCTGGAGGGCCTGATGCTGGGCGCATATGCAATCGGTTCCGCTCAGGGCTTCGTCTATGTGCGCCAGGAATACGGCATCGCCATCGAGAACCTGCCGATCGCTGTCGCGCAGGCAAAGCAGCTTGGGCTGCTGGGCGACAATATACTGGGGTCGGGCTTCAGTTTTGATGTCATGATCCACCAAGGCGCCGGGGCATTCGTTTCCGGCGAATCGAGCGCTCTTATGAGCGCAATCGAAGGGCGCGTGGGCGAGCCCCGTCCCAAGTATATCCGCACGGCGGTTAAAGGTGTGTGGGAAAAACCGAGCGTCCTGAACAACGTTGAGACCTGGGCGAACGTCCCTTTGATCATAAACAACGGTTCCGACTGGTTCCGCTCGCTTGGGACACAGACAAGCAAGGGCACCAAGATATTCTCCCTTGTCGGCAAGGTCAAGTACACCGGCCTGGTTGAAGTCCCCATGGGGCTGACGCTGCGCCAGATAGTCTACGATATCGGCGGCGGCATCCGGGGCGACAGAAAGTTCAAGGCGGTACAGACGGGCGGACCTTCGGGCGGCTGCATTCCCGAGCAGTTCCTGGATCTGCCCGTGGATTTTGACGAACTGAGCAAGGTAGGCTCCATGATGGGATCGGGCGGCATGATCGTCATGGACGAAGACACCTGTATGGTGGATGTCGCCAGGTATTTCACCAGGTTTCTCGCCGATGAATCGTGTGGAAAGTGCATACCCTGTCGGGAAGGTCTGCGGCAGATGAGACGCATTCTCAAAAATATCACCGAAGGGAAAGGTAAGCCGGCCGATCTGAACCTCCTCGAGGAACTGGGCGACTTTTTGAAAGAGGCCTCCCTTTGCGCTCTGGGGCAGACGGCAGCCAACCCGGTGCTTAGCACCCTTGAGTACTTCCGCGGTGAATACGAAGCGCATGTTTTGCACAAACAATGTCCCGCCAGGGTCTGCCAGAGCCTGATCGTATTCTATATCGATCCGCTCAAGTGTTCGGCCTGCGCGACCTGCCGCAAACAGTGCCCCACCGACGCAATTTCCGGGGACAAAAAACTGGTTCACATCATAGATCAGGGAAAATGCATCAAGTGCGGGACTTGTTTCCAGGTGTGCCCAACGCGTTTTAGCGCGGTGACCAAGCTGCCCGGGGGGCCTGCGCCCGAGCCGGTCGCCTACGGAACCAAAGTGGCGCAAAAAAGCAAAGGGGAAAAGTAGATGAAAAAGATCACCCTGAAAATCAACGGCCAAGATGTGACCGCCGAGGAGGGCGCTACGCTTCTTGAGGCGGCCAAGGCTGCCGGAATCGACATCCCTACTTTGTGCGCCCACGAGGAACTTGAACCCGCCGGGGTATGCCGGTTTTGCGTGGTCGAAATCAGCAAGGGGACACGGAGTCGGCTGGTGACCTCGTGCGTCTATCCCGTGGAAAGCGGCCTCGAGGTTCAAACCGAGTCTCAGAGAGTGAACAAAGTCAGGAGAATGCTCGTCGAACTGCTCATGCCCGTGGCCCCCTCCGGTCCGATCAGCGCTTTAGCCAGGCAGTATGGCATAGAGAGGTCCCGCTTTGAACTCGACGAAGGCGAAGAGCCTTCAAACTGCAGCCTGTGCGGATTGTGTGTCCGATACTGCGAGCAGATCGGAGGAGAAAATGCGGTGGGCTTCGCCGGAAGAGGTGTAAACAGGAAGGTCGTCCTCATGCCGGATAAAGGCGAACAGTGTATTTTCTGCCGCCAATGCTATAAAATCTGTAATTCGGGTCGATTTGTCGAGATATCGGAAGCATTTCCCGAACAGATTTAATGCGCAGCGGTGCGGGGATGCCCTGTGAATCTATCGAAACCCGTAACGCCTGTATGGAGAAGTATAATCCAATTCGTGGTGCTGTCAGGGTCTTATGTGTACCGGGGTCCCGGTGGAGGCGATCTTGAAAAGCTCCTCCATGTCGCTGTTGTATAGTGCGATGGCGCCCTGTGTCCAGTCCTTGTGCGCCCCCCCGGCATGAATATATAATTGACCTCCGAGTTTCGTGGACGAGGGAAGGGCGGCTTTATGCTCGGTAGCCGCCGCTATTTCCTTGAACTCGGAAGACGAAATGATGCCGGCAAAAAGCGCCCGTTCGGCGTGCTTCTTGTCCGGGTAGTTGAGAACGAGCCCCTTGTTGAACCGGCTTGCGGGGTCTTTGCGCAAGACAAGGAAGTCACCTTCCGGCGTGCGGCCGTCCCCATCGCGTTCCTTGTCTCCGACAGGTTGAGATCCAAGTCCTATTGGATAGTCACGGACCATCACTCCGGACTGAACCACGTAGAGCCGCCTTTTCTGCTTATAGATGTAAATTTCGGGATTAACAATGTCAGCTAAGCAACTGAGATAGTCGACCCTTACCGGCTCTTTTTCCCTGGGCGGTTGCTGCGGCGTGCTGCTTAGGGCTTGTTTACTTTCGCTGGATTTAGACGAACCGAACCGGCTGTCGGGTTGTTGCATGGAACATGCCGAAATCACAAACAAAACCACCCAAAGGAAGGTCCTCCCGACCCCCCTGCACACGGTAAGCCCCTGCATAGCTTCGCTCCATCGGTGGTGCTTCTCTCTCATGTCCCCTAAGAAGATATTACACACCACGGCCTGCAGGAGCAAGCCAAAAATCAACCTCCCTCAGCTTTTGTCGTAAGGCCTTGAAACTTCGACTATTTTGGGGCTTATGAATATCAGCAGCTCGTTTCGTTGGTCATCACTGGAGTCGATTTTAAACAGCCGCCCCAGAATGGGAATATCGGCCAGCCCCGGGGTAGATGACTTGGTTACCGTAGACTGATTGTTGATAACTCCCCCAATGGCGACAACATTGCCGTCGTCGACAAGAAGCTCGGTTTGGATCTTTCTCGTGTCGATGCCGGGTTCACTGCTGTTGCCGATGTTGTAAATAGTCGATGAAACCGAATCCTGCTTGGCGTTTATGAGCATCCTCACTTTGCGGTCCGGGGTGATATGTGGAGTGACTGCCAGTTCGAGCACGGCATCCTTGAATGAGACGGCGGTAATATTGGCCGCCGTGTCGCCAACCGTTAGATATGGGACCTCGGTGCCCTGACTCACCACGGCTTTTACATTATCCAGGGTCATGACACGGGGAGCGGCCACAATCCTTAGCTGGTTAATCTGCTGAAGCGCCTGTATCTGAAGGTCCACGTTGATAAGGGTCTTGCCCACCAGAGAGTTGATCGTGAGACCTAATTGGTTGAGTGCTGAAAGCGGCGGATTGATTTGAAACTGCTGGGAGTTCACCGAACCTGCAGGTATAGGCTGCTGCGTCTGAAAGGAAAGATTGAATCCAAGGTTTCTTTTGACTTCGCTGTTGAGCGTTACAATGCGCGCTTCAATCAACACCTGCGGGGTCGGGCGGTCGAGTCTTGTGAGCAGTTGTCGGGCAGCAGCCACCCTTGCCGGGTAATCGCTATAAATGATAACGCTGGTGCGCTCGTCAACCGAGATTTTCCCTCGCTCGCTCTTGCTGTCAGAGATTTTGGCGGCTAACTCTGCCGGTTTGCCAAAATTTACCGGAAAATACACCGTTAGAATGTCCCCCAGGTCACGGGTCGTCTCTGCAAGGCTTTGCTTCGCCTTGATGGCCTCAACCTGCTGTAAATATTCCTGGCGCAGCTTGGCCTGTCTGGCAATGCGGATTACGTTGCCCACCTGTTCCTTGCCCAGGTCATTCATAGAGAGCACCATGTCGAGCACCTGGTCCCATGGGACCTGCTCGACTTTAAGAGTTACCTTGCCGGAGACATCCGGTTCTATGACGATATTAGTGCCCGTGAGGTCCGCAAGGAGCCGAAGAACATTTTTCAAGTCGGCGTCCATCAGGTCAAGGCTGACAAGTTTTCCCCCATACTGCTTTCTGGCCGCAGCCGGGGTTCCGATTCCCTCGACGGGTTTTTCCGGATCTGCAGATTGCGCTGCGGCCGGCTTTATGGCCTTGGTCTTGGAACGAACTGCTTTTGCCGCCACATTGCCCGTCGCATCGCTGGTATAGCCGGGCATCTCGGCCCCAACGCCGGGCAGCGTTACCACAGAAGAGCCTTCCGCTCCCTCTAGAGTCTCTGTTTGAGGCGTCTGGGCGCGTACTTCCGTTGGCGACCAAAAGAGGCCGAGGAAGAGGGCGGGCGCCAGGATAAAAGGAAGAGTGCCTGTCCAAATATTTGCCTGCCTTTGCATGCGTCCCTCCTGGTCAATCCCGCTAAAGGCGGGACTGCAAACTCAAAACTGGTCACTTCTTCTCGCCGGGTTTCTTCGGCATGGGTTTTTCCAAGAACCGGTAAGTAACGATATTGCACCCCACCTGAAGCAACGGAGTCTGATTATCCTTTTGCCGAGTCAACGTAAGGGATTCGACCTTCAGGATTCTGTCAAGCTTGGAGATACTATCCAGGAAAACCCCCAGGTCGTTAAAGGACCCAAGAAGGTCCAGCCGGATAGGAATTATGGCGTAAAACTGCTGAAGGACTTCCGGTTGGGGTTGGAAAAGAATATTTTCCAAGCCCACCTTGGAGCCGATCCTTGAAACGTTCTCCAGAAGGCCCGGGATTTCTTTTTGATCGGGCAGCAGCATAAGAAGTCTCGCAAGTTCCTCTTCAGACTGGGCCAGCTCTTTTTCTACCACCTTGATCTTTGCCTCCGCCGCCTTTAGTGAGGCAAGTTTTGTTTTTTGCTCGCCGATCTGGCGCCTTAGCCTGTCCAGAGTCTCCATCTGGTTCTGGAACTCCAAAAAGTAAAAGGCCCCACCCATGATCAGCAGCGTGCCGGCAAAAACCAACACCTTCTGCACCGGGCTCAGGGTCGCGAGTTTGTCCTGGAACGAAATGAACAGGTCCTTAATCTTTTTCATGGCGGCTACATCTTCAGTTTCTTTTGTACTTCGGAATAAGTGTAAAAACGGTATGTCAACTGGAATTCCCTCAGTTTCATTTCCCTTACGGCAAATTGCCTGGAAAGCACCAGATTGATGCTTCCTTTTTCGATATATGGGGAAGCCTCGAGGTTGCGCATGAACTCAACGATGGCCTCATTGCTCTGTGCCACTCCGTCGAGCGTGACCGAGGACCCCGTTTGAGTCAGCTTGTCGAACCACATTTTCTCGGGTGGCACCTGGATCGACAAAAGCGCCAGCATCCGTACCACCGCATCGCGGTCGCCTTGCAGGTCCTTTATGACCTCCCGCTTTTTGTCGACGATCTCCTTGGTTTTCTGGATCTGCTGGAGGGCCGCCTCGAATCTGGCGTACTTGCCAACCTCCTGCTGGAGCGAAGAAAGCTCTTTTTTCCGCGCCCCTATCTCCCCATCGTAGCGAATCCACAAAAACCCTATAATCGCCCCGGCAAGAACAATGCTGAGAAGGTAGATGGAGGCTATTTGCCGGGCGCCTTCCTTTTGCTTTTGCAGCCTTACGGGAAGCAGATTTATCTGGATCATTTTTCTTTGCTCTTTCTTAAAGCGAGCCCAAGCGAAATGGCCATTTGCGGGCCGGCATAATCGACGTAGGCCGGGTCGAACTGTTTGGCATCATACTGCATGCGGGAAATGGGGTTAAAAATCTCCACTGCAATCTCAAGGTGTTCCCGCAGCACCCTGTCGAGGCCGGGGATGCGGCTTGAACCTCCACTGAGGTAAAGCGTGCCGAATTTTTCTTCCGGATAATTATGGTAATAAAAATCTATTGCGCGCCGGCACTCTGTTACCCAGCCTGTTACAGTTGAGACGAAAATCTCTTCGAGGTCCCGCACGGGATATTTTTCCACAGATTCACCCAGCTTAACCGATTCAGCCTCTTCAAAGGAAGTGCTGAAAAAATCCTTGATGGCCTCAGTCAACTGGTTTCCACCTATGGAAATGCTCCTGGTAAAGATGGGCATGCCTTTGTGGGCAATGTTGATAACGGACTTGTTGGCGCCTATATCCAGCAGAGCAACCCTTTCATCACCAAACCCGTAAGTCGCTTCGAAAGAATTGCTAAGAGCGAAAAAGTCCACGTCCACAACAAACGGATCGAACCCGGAAAGCCTCAATAGATTGCTCAAATCGGCTACCGATTCTTTTTTTGCGGCCACAAGCAGAACGTCCATGAAATTGGGACGGTCCCTGGAAACGTCAATTACCTGATAATCAACGTCCACCTCATCGATATTGTACGGAATATACTGGCCGAGTTCGGAATGCATCCGCGCCGCAAGTTCACTCTCGGTCATAGTGGGCAGCTCTATCTTCTTGATCATCACATCGTAGCCTGATATGCAGACGGCAGCTCCCTTGCCTTTGATTTTCAATTGGCTTGCGAGCACGCGTATAGCGTCCGCGACAAGCTCGGGGGCGACCAGTCTTCCATCTGTAAAGGCTTGCCGGGGTAAAGGAGCGATACCCGTGCTCATGAGCCGTGGGGTGTTGGCGGTGTGGGCCTGGATGAGTTTCACGCTGTGGGATCCCACGTCGAGGCCGATGAGGTTTTCCGTTCTTGAGAATAGAGAAATCACAGGGACTTCACTCCTCTGAAATTGAAATCTTTT
>Ga0187771_10000617_pt1 | contig 22212 bp, 20 predicted proteins | sample 0116_SJ02_MP15_1_FD_133139 | JGI IMG/M metagenome (GOLD analysis project Ga0187771, IMG submission 133139) | Tropical peat soil microbial communities from peatlands in Department of Meta, Colombia - 0116_SJ02_MP15_10_MG | ecosystem: Environmental > Terrestrial > Soil > Wetlands > Peat | place... | reverse complement strand
CGTGCCCGATTTTTGCATCAGTATCTCAAGAAGTTCGATGATGTCTGCCTGCTTTGCTCTCCTCCTCCTCCTCGTGGCGGGTTAGCATCAGACCTGGGGTAAGCGGATGGCCGAGCTCGCGCTCGGCTAGGAAGTATGAAATAACAGTCTGGAGCAGGCTATTATGGTTCATGTTGTCACAGAAGACGCTTAGGTTCAGGCTTCGTCGCGGCAACTTTGAAGTTGAACTCGAAGGGGAATACGAGTACGTAAAGGGGAAATTCGAGGAACTGATGCAATCTCAACCCACGGTCTCCCTCGGAGCGCAGACTGTAGTTGATCAGACCGGGCAGACGTTTATGCCGGGGGATGAGCTCACAGGAATCCTGGAGACTACCCCTGAAGGGAAACTGCATTTCACGATACCCTTCGATAATATATCCGCGAAAGAAGCCATTGGCCTGATACTTTACGGGAGCAATCCTGCGCCTATCGAGGACGCCAAGTTGGTCGAGCTCCTCCAGACTAGCTGGAGGGCCGTAAAGGATAACGTGGTCAGGGCGAGGGTCAGTGAGTTGCGGAAGGAAGGCAAACTCATTGCTCAGCAAGGTCGGTATTCGCTCTCGGGCGCCGGGATACAGTGGATCAGTCAAGAAGTGCTGCCTAAGATTCGACCGACTGCGTTGTAGGTCAGACCTAAAATTACTACTGGCCTTCAGAGTATCCAAAACGCTTTAAGGATATTTAGTACTAAAAGCCTAAAGTGCATGATCCTAGACCGACCGCCTCGGGATCTCTCGCAGACTATTGCAATCAGTGAACGGTTGTTAGGGTTGCAGTGTTCCGGTTGGTGCGTTTGTAGGCGTTATTGAGGTGACGGTGATGGTGTTTGGCGAACAGGATGCAGAGTTGGCGCTGATGTTGGTGTTGACGATGTTGAGTTGGCCGGTCACGTTTACCCAGCTTCCTATTTGTGGGTAAGATGACGGTAGGCTCTGCAATGTGTAGTGCACCCAGAAAACTCCCGACCTCCAATAGTCAGGGTCTGTTGTGACTACTGAAATTTGGAGGCAGCTGGCGTCTCGATTTTGCACCAGATAGCCGTAACATGTGACGGTATTGCTCGTGGACGACCCTGTGGGCGTGCATGGGGTGTAACTGTAACCCTGGGCGGGGGAGCATCCGTAGTAGCCGCATGTTTGATAGTATCCTGCACCGTTACCACTTAGATTGATCGCGGTGTTCGTAGCGACCGCGGTGGTCAGTGTACTCGTGCTGGTTACGGTCTGGGTTTGAGTCGTGTAGAAGTTCTGTGTGTTGGGCAGATACTGTTGCTGAGTCACTGTCTCTGAGTGCGGCGTCAAGGTCTCATATCCGGCTAAGCCTAAGCTCAAAATAGCGGCGAGGGCGATCCCAACAATCCCGAGGGTACTTTTGTTCATGTTCAGCACTTCGCCACTGGACTCGTGGAGTATTGGTTAAGCGTATTTCCACCGAGTGGAACATGACGTTAATTGCTGAATTACTTGGTTGCCTTGCGCACAGATCCATGTCGAAATTGGGTTCTGAGGTCTAACCCGGTCCAGAATCTTTCAGCGGCCCTTCCAGCCATCGGAGGCGCGCTCTTCCTCGGCTGGAGAGAGTGTACTTGAACTGGCCACCCGCTCGCTCGCGTTTCAGTAAACCCTGTCGATAATACCTAACCAACGCCATTCGCACCGCGTGAATTTCGAAATGTTCGCTTCCAACCGAAGTCAGTTTTTGAAAGAGTGCGATGCTATCCATTGGGCCAGTATCGGCAAGAGTGCGGAGAAGCAGACGCTTCAATTGGTTATAGTCCAAAGTGCAAAGTATCTTCGCCTAAGAGGCTTTAAAACCTTGCATTTCCGAGCTACTGCACTTGAGACTCCTTTCGAGCCGAATGTAAGTAACATCTAGCAGAACCATCGATTCTGACGTAAATCTGCTCGCACTTGCACTTTCACCAAGTTTAGAACAGAGTAACATCTAGCAGGTCCGCTTATCACTTCAAACCTTTTATATTGTATGCACTTGGAAGTGAAATGAAACTAAATTGCCGGAAGGCCAACAGGAGCTCACAAGCCTACCTCAGCCTCTGGAAGTCACGCTAAGGTACGGCAGCATGGAGAAGCGAATTACCGGATCTCCAGAACAAGTCGCTCAAGAAGTACTTGTTTTCCTCAACACCGTCATTCCACGGTTTGAGCTCGCATCTAGGTTGGCATTATCCGCCGACATCAACACCCTAGCCAAGGCATGCGAAGGTATCCTCGCCGTAACCCCCGAAGGGGTTGTCGTAACTGTTCCCGTTGAGGTGCTAGCTGACCGCGAGCTTCTCTTGCTGCATTTGGCGAAAGCTCGCATCGCGCACCTGCTGGGTAAGTCCGAGAAAGATCTCGTACAATCCGCGGACCTGACAGCGGCTACGAAGAAGAGTGCCGGCACAGTCGCGGGCCGGCTTAGCGAGCTTTGTGGAGAAAGCCTTGCGGAAAGGAAAGGGAAGGGCGAGTATCGAGCAACGACCCTAGGGTTGCATGTATTCCAAGAGCAAGTGCTTCCGAAACTGAAGCCTCGAACATAGAGATGAAGGAAATGACAGAAGCCCAAACTTTGCAACTGAAAATTCACGTAGACGTAGGTGAAATGCATTACGACGGAGCTGGCCCTGTCGAAGAAATCATTCCGCAAGTAATGCAGTTCCTAATCCAAGCTGTCCCCGCCTACGATATTGCCAGAAAACTCGTCTATCTTCCAGACTTTGCAGGATTAGCAGACAAGGTTAGTGAATTTGCAAGGATGACGCCCACAGGTCAGCTTCTTCTAACCCGCTTGAACCTGCCTGCGGAAAGGGCGGTCGCTGTTTTACTGTTCATGGCCCAGCTAGCGAACAAAATGGGCAAGCGCACGTCGGATTCGCTGAGCATCGAGGAGATCTCAAGAGGAGTGGACAGAGCCCCGAAGACAATCAGAAATGTCCTTGTTCAAATTCAGAGATTGGGCCTCATCGATCGAGCAGACCGCGGGAGATATCGGATCACAGCAAGAGGACTCATGGAGCTCGAACGGTCTGTGACCGATATCCAGGACGGAGGTACGTCCTAGCCGGCGGAGCTTCGAGGGAGATGACCGCACAATTAGAGAGGGTGCGGCGGCGGCAGCGGGCGATTGGGGGATCAGCCCGCTAGGGGAGTGAAATTAACATGAGCCGCCACACCCAGCAGACTACAACTACGCAACAGAAGATAAGTAACTTTCTCCTTCCAGAGGGTACCACCCCCGCAATACCGCAGGGGTTCGTAGAGTTCTGTCGTGACTCGATGCGAGGTCTGCAAGGGAGTCAACTGTTTGTCCTGCCCACATTTGACCCAGACTTCGAAACCACACAATTTGATGGTGCCGACGGGCCAATCTTGAATATCGACGGACCTAATGACGACCATGTTGTAATGCTCGAAGCAGTTGCTACGGAAAGGCCAGTAGTAGCAATCGACACTTCCACAGTAAAACTTGGCGAACTGGACGACGGTATCCTTTGTGCACTTCGCGGCGCCGTCGTCACACTCGCATTCAAGAATTACCGTTACCTTCGATACGGCCCTTTCGTATTTTCACTCGGCTACAATGCTCCGATCGCTTCAAAGTGCCTTGCAAACCTAGGCTTCCCACCGTTCTCGGGAGAACCGAACATCGACAGCCTTCTTAAACGCGTTCGTAACGTACTGGAACGCTGGCTACAATTCAGTGTTAGTTCTTTGTTGACAGACGCATTCGTCCTGATTGATGGCTCATTGACCGCTGGTACCCCGGATAACCCGTCCCGAGAACTGGAGCAGATCTTGGAGGTTGCGCGTCGATCTGGAAGCGTAATGATCGCGATATCGAAGAAAACTAAACTGCGAATCAGGAACAAGGCTTTGACCAACCTTCTTGAAAATGAACCCAACCCCTGCCTAATTGATGTTGACACAGAGATTACGGAGCAGTTTCCTCCCTATCCGGTTAGGTTCTTAGGGAGAGTCTTCGTTGCCAAGCTCGCGAAAGCCGGATTCCCCTTTAGGATTGACATTGACAGACATATTCCAAACACAACCGCTGTTAACGAATTTGCACAACTTGCGGGTACAGACATCGTTGACCAAGGGTACCCCGAAACCCTGAGAATGGCTCACATCCTCTCAACTTTCACAGCTACGGACGTTCTTGCGATGCAGGCCTTCGCGGAAGCCCAGTTTGGTCTTGAAATGGCACCGAAACTGTCGCTCCGTCATTCATTATTCGGACCCTTCGGCTCACGTTGGGAGGCGTTTCATTGAAGATTCTGAAAAAGGAAGCCGATGATTTGCAGCTGCTCTGTTTTCCGGAGGAGGAGGCCGAAAAAGGCGATTACCTCCTCGTGACCGACAGGGTCAAAGCACGTTCGCTCATCGTACAGATAATTGATATTCAGTACGCAAACATCCCTGGAATGCTTGAGGATCTGCTTCGTGACGGCATCTCAGAAGCCTCCCTTTCTGGCGATGAAGTTGACCCACTAAATGTTTCATCACAAATACGGATCCTAAAGGACACGAGACTTCTCGTGGGCAAGATAAGGGGGGCAATCGAAAACGGGCGCGTAAGTAAAGACGTCGCTTGGTTGCCGTCGAGAAACACTTCCACCGTCGAACCTATGCCGCCTAGATTGTTCTTTGAAACGTTCTCTTCGCGGCATTCGTTCGAAATTGGTTCAACAAACCGTTTTCCACACGTCACCCCCGACCTTGCCGCACTCGATGGTCGGTTAAACATAGTTACGGGGCGAAAAGGCACCGGGAAGTCGCATCTCACCAAGCTCCTCGTAAGCAGCCTCGTCCGCGAAGGTGCACCGGTCGTCGTCTTCGACGTCAACGGAGAATACGTGAACCTAGGCCGCTCAATCGACGGGCGTGAATTGCACCATTCACCAAGAATTATCTCACTAATCCCTGGATTAAACCTCAGATTTAGTCTCGCAGAGGTAGGCTTAGGCACGCTACTGGGCACGTTAACTTACGCGCTCCAACTTCCCGAAAATTCCGCCCGCGTATTCAGTCGTATCTGGCGCGAACTCGAGGAGCAAAATCAGCTCAACATGAGTGCCCTCGCAGCCGCGATTGTCAACGCAGACTGTCACGAGAGTATCAAGGACGCCCTTCACGCTAGGTTCAACACACTCGAGGATTCCGGTATATTCACCGACGACTCACATACCGCCCTTAGCCTAGAAGATCTGCTTCGAAACCACTCAAACGGTTGCGCTCTAATCGTCAACATGAAGAACCAGCACGCCGCCATGCGACGAATCGTCGTCGAGTTGCTCATCAGCAAACTAACCGATCTACTGGCAACACAAAAACTAAGAGCCCTCTTCCTCTTCGCTGAAGAAGCCCACCTCTACCTTCGAGAAACATACTGGGACGACGTAGTAACACGAATGCGACATCTCGGCCTATTCACTACTTTTGTGACTAATCAACCTGACACGATTCAAGCCAGCATTTACCGGCAGGCTGACAACGTGTTTCTATTCAACTTCAGCAATGAACACGACCTTGAAGTCGTATCCAAAGTCGCTAAGGTCGACGCTGACACGATTCGCATGGTCGTTCGTGATCTGCCACCACGCCGCTGCCTCGTGATCGGCGACATCGTCGCAAACTTTCCACTCGTCGTCAACGTACGCTCACTGGAAATCCAGACACTCGGAGCTACGCGCTATTTCTTCAAAGACCAACTCGCCGTAGCATAACACTTCGTTGAAAGTCGGGGTGTATCTAGGTCCAAAGGTTAGGAGCGACGGCGACGACCTGTTCAGCAGCCTTCTGAAGCGCATGCCCGTGAGTCATCGTGTGAAAGAAACGAAAGCCGCGCCCACACTCAACATTTCGGGGCAGGAGACAGCGAAGGATAGAGTGAAAAGACTAAATAGATTAAGGACGGAAGCCCAGTCATTAAGAGAAGAGTGTGAAAGTTGCCAACACACGGTTCGTTAACCAAGGCAGGTAAAGTCCGCTCTCAAACTCCGAAAGTCCAAGGGCGAGAACGGCATTCTCCCATCCCGAGGATAAGGGTGCGAAGGAACTCCGAGAAACGCTTTGACTTAGGACGAAAACCAGGACAAAACTATCTGCGGACGTAGAAGCGCTTCAGCCTTAGGCTTAGTGCCTAGTGCCCAGTATTCCGTTCGGCGCACCCCATGTAGCGCCCTGCCTCCTATAGCCGGGTAGGCTCAGGATCGTCTATAGTAGGAGGCTTAGGAGTTTCTGCAGTTTCGATGTTTCCTTTCGATATTCTCCAAGGGATATGATTTCGTCGAGTTCATCGAAACCGTTCATGTGTGCTCACTGAGTGTATAAGCAGGAAAGGTTGTGCTTAAGGAATCGTATGATTTCCGATGTGTCAAGAGTAATACGACGTTACCAACTCGGAGAAGTATGTCGGAATTTCGAGCATGGAAGCAAATGGCGACGGCGTCATAGGTAGTGTCCGGGGTCCGAGTTGATTGTAGTTTGAGACATTACCGAAGTCATGTTGGGTGCGGGGTGTTCCAGGATTGGTAGCGGAGTTACGGTTGTCATAATTTGCTGGGTTGAAGCGTTCGTGTCTGCTTACTTCTTGGGCGGTCCAGCAGGTTGGTCTTGGGAAGCGTCGCGGTACATGGCATCGGCGCGGCGAGCAACTGCGATGACTGCTATGATAGCAAGAATGCCGATTATCAGCCCTGCCTCTGCGATTAACGTAGTCATCCCCGTAACTTGGCTCATCGAATTCATCCTTGAACTCATCGCGGCTAACTCATCATTCATGCTCGTCATCTGGTATTGCAAATAACTGATCGCAGCGGTTTCGTTCTCCGTAGCAGACGAAGATTGTGTAGAAGAGGATTGCGGCTGAACGGAAGTGCTGTTTGCCAATATAGCGCTGGTGGAGGACATTGTCTGATTCGAAGCGGTCGAGTTAGCATTTTGAAGCGGCATCGGGGCGTTTCTTGGCATGGAGGCGGTCGCTTTGCTTTCCTCAAATGAGGCGACGGTAGCCTGAAACGCTTGAAGGAGTATAAGGGAAGAAAGGCCGATAAGAAGAACCGCAAACGCAAGAGTACGAAGTCGTGAGTTCATCTGAATCGAATCAGCGCACCAGCTTACCCCCATTAAAAAACCATAGGCTCATGCCTCGGCAAAGTAATGGGTTTGATGATTCCTTAGGTTAGCGGGCCCGGTGGGATTTGAACCCACGATTTGCGGCTCCGCAGGCATACGGGAGAGCAAATCTCACACCGTCCTGATCCTGACTAGACTACGGGCCCATGCGCACATGGTTTGTTCGGGTTAAAGAATTCTTAGGGGCAAAGACGGCTAGTAGGTTAGTGTTGCGTTCCAGTCGTCTTGTTTCCTATGGCTCGTTCCAATGCGCGGGCGACGTTGTCGCTTCCCATGGCTTTTATGTAAGGCCCGAGGCGGGGGCCGCGGGGGGATCCTAGAAGGATTGTGTAGAGTAGTTTGAAGAAGTCGGACGGCTCAATGGCGAATTTCTTGGCGAGGTTAAAGACAGCGTTCTGGAGTATTCGTTCGTCGGTCTCTTTTCTGACGATTGTGATCAAGTCCTCGATTGCCAACTTCTGGGGGGCTGTAATTTCAATCTTGGTTTCTGGGATCTCCTGGAAATCGTTCGCCCAATTTGTTGCGAAATCTATTTCTTGCCGCACGCTCGGTGTGACGCCGTCTTTGAGGTAGCCGTATTCACGGAGCTTGCTTTCTATGTACTCGGACCGTTTATCGGGCGGCGAAACTGTCACCAGGTAGACTAGGAGGTTGTAGGGGACATGTGTGCTCGGCTTAGGTGGTGGTTTCAAGAGGTAAGAGTATTCATAGAGTCCTTTTAGTTTCGCTGCTTCCTTCTGATCGTTGATCTTTCTCACTGCAAAGTATATTTCCTCGAGCCAGTTTAGTTCGTTCACGAATGTCGGTATATCCTCAACTCCGATGTTCCGCGCCCCTGTTATTCGCTTGAACATGAGAAGTATGAGGGAGCTTGCAGGAGCGTACTTGAACCATGTTTGTGGTGTTATGACGTCCAGAGCGGATTTTGATTTTGAAATCTTCTTACCAACTTTGTCCAAGAACAGTTCATAGCGTACGTGGTACGGAGGTGGATAACTCAGTATCTCCTCGCAAATGCGGTCGTTCACGCGCACGGAATCCGTTAACTCTTTTCCGTATGCTTCAAAGTTGATGCCAAGTGCGGCCCAGCGCGCGGCGAATTCTCCTTTCCAAGGTAGTTTTCCTCTCCCTTCGCGGACGTCTACCTCTCCCTTGTAGCCGCAACCGGAAACCTGTTCTCCTTTGATGTCGGATACACCTTCGCAGGCGTACGTGAGTTTGTCTGTCTTCGGATCGAAGGTGTTCGCTTTCGTCGTGTATATCCTTCCGCAGGAGCCGCATATTGGGAAATATGGGAGAGTAGTAGTGAACTTTTCCTGTCCGACTTCTTCTTTCACTATCTGTCCAACTCTTTCCGAGGAGAGGAGCAGCTTTCGGATTTGTTCGGTTAGAACCCCTTTCCGATAGTCTTCCGTGGCCGAGTGGAAGACGTACTGTACCCCACATTTGTCCATCGCGTCTCTGAGCAACGAGTTGACGTGGAGGGCGTAGCTTTCGTGACAGTTGTACGGGTCCGGTACGGAGGAGACTGGTTGTCCTATGAAGTTTCTAAGCGATTCAGGCATTCCTTCAGGGACTTTCCTTAACCCGTCAAGATCATCCGAATATGCGATGAACTCGGCCTTCCTACCCTGAGTTTCCAGGGCTAGCTTTACGCCGTATGCCCTGATCACATCGCCGAGGCTACCTATGTGTGGAATACCAGACGCGCCTAGACCGCTTTCGGTTCGAAGCACGTCCGCACGACGTCCTAGTTTCTCCTCGCGCTCAATTACGCGGCGGGCAACCATATCTAACCAAGTGCCGCGACCGATGATTTCGACTTTCAACTTAGCCAAATCGTATTCACGCCTATTGTGCGTCGGGTTCAGATATTCTTTATAGCCCTGTAGCGTAGCCTAGCGAGCCCGCAAAATAACCATAAAAATTGGGACGCTTGCATTTGGCTTCGAATCGCGCTAACAAAGTATCCTCCGTCGTAGGCTGCACGGTCGTCGTCATATTACTGGACCTGCTCCTCGTGTTCTACGTGACGTCTCATGGCTTTGAACCTATGGCCAACGGAATCATGATTGCTGGATTTAGTTTGCAATTACAGTGGCTGCCCGTCCTGGGAGTTCTGATCTTATCATTGGCGGTTTGGAGCGATGTGTTCACTAGAATCTTCCCGAGGTGGCTTGGTCCCGCGGCCGATCCGATGGCCCGTTTACGGTTGATGAGGGTCGTTATCGTCTCGTTGAGCGTGTTTGCCTGTTTTCTATACCTCCCTTACCTATTGGGTTCTAACTGGTTCTGGCTTGGTTTAAGCCAAGCGAGCCATGTGATCGGTCAGCTCAAAGGATTCGGAAATTGGCTGGAGAACTCTGAGATGCCAATCCTTGCTATGAATCCCATTTGGCAATATTCCATAACGCAACTTCTTGCCTGCGCTGCACTTGTTTTCTTCGCTTGGGCTTTGGCGCGCCCCGCGAAACGGCCTCGAAGAGTACGATAAGAAGTATACTAGAATGTGGCTGTAATTGCTAAAAGCGTGGTTGAACGCTTTGGCACTGCGTTCGAGCTTTGACGGTTAGTCAATTGGTCGATGAATGCCACATCTGTCGAAGGGCTGCCGTCTCGAAATCAGAGCTTTGTACCCTCCATTTGCAGGCGATGAAGAACATTGAGGATCAATATCAGCGGTGGCGCACGGCTTTTGGTGAGGAGATGGGTAGGCTCGAATACTTCGACCAGCTGCTCTGTCTAGAGGAGACTGGAGTTGCAGTCAAGAAAGTCATTGAATACCTCAGGCGAAAACAGCCTGAGGCGATTTAGTTGTCGATGACACTTATCGTCACTGAGAAGCCCGACGCGGCTTTACATGTCGCAGAGGCGCTAAGCGAGAACGAATCACCGAAGAGGATCATAGTCGATGGTGTTCCGTTTTTCGAGGTACACACGAATGGACGGCGCATACTCGTGTGTTCTGCATTAGGGCATTTGTACGCTGTCGCAGCAAAAGAAACCCATGGTCAATCAGAATACCCCGTATGGGATTTCATGTGGAAGCCTAAGCATCTCGTACAACGAGGACAAGAACGGCAGAAGAAATGGATTCAGGCTATCGCTAAAGTTTCAGGTCAAGCCGACCAATTCATCGACGCGTGTGATTTTGATCTTGAAGGGTCATTGATCGGATACATGGTTCTGAAATACGCCTGCCAAGGTGCAGATAAGAAAGCCCAGAGAATGAAATTCTCCACCCTCACAGAAACCGAACTTAGAGACGCATACGCGAACGCTCTTCCAACGTTGAACTTTCCCTTAGTGTTTGCGGGAATGTGCCGACACGAGGTAGATTGGTTATTTGGGGTAAACTTGTCACGAGCCCTGACACAATCCGCCTTGAAAGTTAGCGGGCGATACACAACATTAAGCACAGGGCGTGTGCAAGGCCCCACGCTGCGATTTCTTGTTGAGAGGCAACGGGAGATCGAAACTTTCGTTCCTACTCCGTATTGGGTCCTTAGGGTCAAGCTGGAGGTGGATGGACGAATTTTTGCCGCTGACTATGAGTATGAGAAACTGCAGACAAAAGTGGATGCCCAGGAAGTGGTTCAGGCATGCGCGGGAAAGTCGGGGTTAATCGAAAGGTTGGACTCTACCACTCATAATTTAGCCCCCCCGATCCCCTTTGATCTTTCCTCACTCCAAAGCGAAGCGTTCAGACACTTCGGACTGTCACCACGAATTTCCCTCGGAATTGCAGAACAGCTCTACTTGGACCAGCTTATTTCGTATCCCAGAACTTCAAGCCAGAAACTTCCGCTTTCGATCGGCTACGAGAGGATAGTGAGGAGCCTCGGGAAGCTGGACGACTACAAGGCGGTCACCGTCGACTTGCTGGGCCTAGGCAGGTTAGTGCCAAACGAGGGAAAGAAAGATGACCCGGCGCACCCCGCCATATATCCCACCGGAACACTCCCAAGGCGGCAACTAAACAAACGAGAACAGAAGCTCTTCGACCTAGTGGTCCGGCGATTCCTATCGTCGTTCGGCCGAACTGCCGTAAAGCGAAACGATAAGGTAACCATCTATGTCGCGAACCATTGCTTTCTTATGCGTGGTTCAAGGCTCGTCGAGAAGGGATGGACCACAACATACAAGCCATATGCAAAATTCGAAGACACCGTCCTGCCACGCCTAAAGGTGAAGCAGCCAGTCCTAGTTCATGAGATCATATCAGAGCAGAAATTCACTCAACCACCGCCCCATTACAACTCAAGCAGTCTTCTGCGGAAGATGGAGGATTCGGCCATTGGGACGAAGGCAACGCGGTCGGAGATCATCGACACACTCTACAAACGCAGATACGTGACCGGCCAGCAGATAAGTTCAACTCCACTCGCTTCTCGCATAATCGAGATCCTCACCAAGCACTGTCCCAAAGTAGTCGACATTAGATTCACCCGCGAACTCGAAGCTAAGATTGAGGAAATAGAACGAGGTTGTGAGACGCGCGAACACGTCGTGTTACAGACCGTGGACTATCTAAAGCCGGTAATCGAAGCCCTTAAGGTTCAGGAAAGAGAGATTGGACAAGAACTAGCTGAGATACTCTCAGAGATGAGAGAAGAATCAACAAACCTCACCACTACATGTCCTCAATGCGGTTCAACGCTCAAGATCGCGAAGAACCCGCGCACTAGGAAACGCTTCATCGGATGCTCCGGAAGATGGAGGAACAACTGCAACTACTCCCTTCCCTTACCACAACTCGGGGCGCTAAGGCTGCTGAAAAAATTTTGCCCTGACTGCGGATTTCAGCTGATTCAGGTTAAGTCGAGGGGGCGTCGTCCGCTTATATCTTGCTGCAGGTGTTATGCGCAAAAGGTAATCGCGCAGTCATCTAGCGCAAGGGTGACAGCTACCAAGCCGAAATGATCTGGGTGTTCACTGAACGAAAGAGCTCACGCCGATGTCAAACGCTCATTTGCTAACAGGCCTTTGCCCCGAATCGATGCTTCCCAGAAAATGCCAAGCGTACAAACACAGCGCGAAGATTAGAAAGGCTATTTTTGTTGCAAAGTTGAAGTTCACGGGAAGGAATGTGTGGTTGTGGAATGTGTTTGCGATAAGGTCTAGCGTTCCTCCGTCCTTTAGCCAACTCGTAAACCACGCGAACATGTTCCAGAGAAATTCGTAACCCGCCGCGAACGACGCGGTTATCAGGATCGCCCTTAAAACGCGGGTACCAAAAATAAGCCGCCCCTTGTTCGCTTCAAGTATCAGAACCGTCCCGGAGAAGAGAAAATAAGTAATCAACGTCACCGGTTTGAATGTTGTCACTTCATTGAAAGGGTAGGGAGGCGAGACTATCGGCGTAACGTATCGTTCCCCAAACGATCCCTCGACAGGAATAGTTATCGCATAATACCCGATTATCGCTAACGCGGCTACTAACAGCAAAACACCCGTGATTCCTACGAGCCTATCTAATGATTTACGGTGCAGCTCTAATCACCGCTCTCAGCCCCTCCCGCTCTAAGGAGTGTTGACAGAAAAGGCTTATACACAAACCGAGGTTAGGGTGAAATGTGTGCGGCCAGCTGGAAGGAATTGCAAGTGAACGCGCTATTAGGGAACCTCACGAACGTTCAACAACTGGTGCTATTTCTGGTAGCGTTAGTTACCGGGCTCATCTCTATTTACGCGTTCAACGTCTGGGTCATGAGCCTACTCTCGATCCGCGGCAGAAACAAGATTGCTCACTCGCCGGCCATAGAGTCGTGGCCGAGCGTATCAATCCACCTACCTCTCTTCAATGAAGAAAGAGTGGCGCGCCGCTTGCTCACCGCCTGCGTTGGTTTAGACTATCCAAAAGAGAAATTAGGAATAGTCGTTGTCGACGATTCCACTGATCGTACCACCGCAGTCGCTCGGGAATTTCAGGAGAATTATCCCGGCTTGGTGAACGTCTTTCATAGACAGGATCGGACTGGCTTCAAGGCCGGTGCCCTTCAAGTTGCCATGCAAAAGTCAAAAAGCGAAATGATCGCTCTCTTCGACGCTGATTATGTGCCGCCGCCCGATTTCTTGAGAAAGATGGTTCCTTATCTTTACGTGAGCGATAAAGTGGCTTTCGTACAGTCTCGATGGAGCTATCTAGACGGCCAGTTCTCTTGGATCGCCAAGGCGCTGTCGCTCGCTATTGATGTATACGCCTTCGTTGACCAAAGAGCTAGATACGTGGGTAACCTCTTGGCACATTTCAGCGGAACATGCGGTATTTTCAAGAGGGAAGCAATTGAAGGGGCTGGAGGATGGAGTCCGGAGACATCGGCCGAAGACCTAGACCTGTCAATTCGTCTTCATCTCAAAGGCTGGCGCTACGTATACGTGCCGACGGTCGTCTGTCCCGGCGAAATTCCCGCAAGCTTCAACAACTTGAGACATCAGCAGTTTCGATGGGCCAAAGGTTTCTCTGAATGTTTGAGGAAACACGGCGGCGCAATTGTGCGAAGTAGGGAATTGAACTTCTTTCAGAAGGTTGAAGCTCTTCTTCACCTTGGTACTTACTTCATCTGTCCCTTGACTATAATCGCCATCGTTGTCGGGCTGCTTTACTATTCGATCTTTCCTCCGTCTTTCTGGCTGCTTGGGTTTTGGAGGCACCAGGTCGCGCTTCTCACATTTGTTCTATCTGCAGTCATCTACAGCGCGCCGCTAGTCGCATCAGGGATAACGATTTCCGAACTCTCGCAGGTTGGTCTGTCCAAGTTGAGGCGTCTGGCCCACTTGGGCTACCTCGGTGCGATAGTTTACGGGTTACTGCTTAGTAATACCAAAGCCGTAATTGAAGGGCTCTTTTCAAAGACATCTTACTTCTATCGCACGCCGAAACTGGGTTTGGTGAGGAACGTAAAGGACGTTTAACTCGTCTTCGGCCGCTCCGTCGCATCTTCTTTCTGCCGTGGTAAGATGGAGCTGCTGAGCTTGTCCATGAATTTGTCGCCCTTCAACGTGTTCCGCCTATCAAGGAGCAGGAGAAAGGAGAAGCAGAGTAGCACGAGGTAAACAACCATTGAGGCATTGAAGACTGCGGCTAGTGGGTTCGGATCCCATCCGGCGATGTTCACTGAGAACATCAATGCGCAAAGGAATTCTGTAATTAGCAACGGAAATGTGAAAAGCCCGATCCAGTATGCCCATTTGGACAGGCTGAATAGAAAGGCTGCTACTAAAATGGAGGCGATGCCCAGGGCCAGCAGATGGTAAGCTGAAAGGCTGATCACCGCCCAGAATGCTAGAATATAAATTCCGCCGACGGCATAGAACACTGTTGGGATCCAAATTCCCGCGGTACGTTCTGTGAATGATTCAGTCAGTGTTTTTCCCTCTTCTTTGGGAGACCTTATTATGCCTGAGGAAAGACGTGCCATAAAGCTTTACCATCTGAACACGGAGGCGGTTAGTATTGCAGAATCTTAGTTTTCACGTCTCTCAGACCAGCCATTTTTCCGGATTCTCGAAACCTCTAACGGAGTCGCGATATGTTGTGGTTGGGGTCCCATACGATCACACAAGCAGCTACCGTGCCGGTTCTCGGTTTGCACCGCGTGCCATTCGCGAAGCTTCGCTCAACATCGAGACGTTCAGCCTTCGGTCAGGCGTTGATATTGAACATGTTCCCATTCATGACGCCGGCGATGTTCACATAGTCGATGATGTGTCCCAAACGTTATCCCGAGTAGAGGCTGTTACGAAAGAGATCCTTGACGCAAAAAAGGTTCCCGTACTCGTTGGGGGAGAACACACCATAACGTTGGGTGCGGTTCGAAGTTTACCCGGTTCGGTCGGAGTGGTCAGTTTCGATGCTCATGGCGACCTCCGGAATGAGTATGGTGGCGGAGAAATATCTCATGCAACAGTCCTCCGCAGAATAACAGACACGGTCGGAACGGACAGTGTGCTAGTTCTTGGGGTGCGTGCGCTTTGCAAGGAAGAGGTCGATTTCATCGAGGAGCATCATATCCAGAAGCTCACTCCGTGGGAACTTCGAGAACAGGACCTTGTTGAAGCGACCGAACGCGTTGCCGCCTTTACGAGGAAATTTCGGCACACGTACCTAACCATCGACGCCGACGCGCTTGATCCAGGTTTTGCTCCCGGTGTAGCCAATCCGGAGTTCAACGGCCTCACGCCCGACGAACTGATCACTTTAGCTATGGCCGTTGCGAACGAGAAAATGATAGGCTTTGATTTGGTTGAGGTCTGCCCTAACTATGACAACGGGATAACGTCCGTCGCGGCTGCACGGATCATCTTCGAGGTCATTGCTCAGGCGGAGAAGTCGAGGCGTCGCTAGCCCTTACGCATCTTGGCTATAAAATAACCATTGCAGTCGTGCAGATGCGGGTAGAACCTTTGGCAGTCGGTTAGCCCACGTAGCCCTGGCTGGCCTAGAAATGGGTGTTGCGGGATAAGCGTGAATTCAGTGTTTTTCCTCAGGAAGGCCTCAACTATGAATTCATCTTCCTCTGGAAGAATGCTGCATGTACAGTAGACCAAAGTACCTCCTTCCGCTAACCGTTCAGAAGCGGCCTGTAGGATCCTGGCTTGTAACCGAACGAGTTCCTTCACACGAGCGGATGTAACCCTCCATTTGCTTGCTGGATTCCTTGCGAAGACACCTGAGTTTGAACAAGGCGGATCCACAAGCACAATATCCATTTGACCCCGGACGGGTAGGCTCGCGGCATCTGCGCGGGTTAGGGTAGCAATCGAGCAACCGGTGCGATCCATCTCCTTCCTCCATTGCCACGACCGTGTCTCTGAAACTTCGATGGAGTAAATCTCCCCCTCATTATGCATTTGAGCCGCCAAGTGGTTGGTCTTATTGCCTGGGGACGCACAAACGTCGAGGACAACTTGGCCCGGCTTGGGCGATGCGACGAGGCCCGCGACTATGCTCGCTAAATCCTGAATGACAATCTTACCGGCGGCTGCAAACTCTCCCCGGTTGTCGCCTTTGCTCACCTTATCAAAAACGAAGACGCCGTCGAGGTTGTTCACTTTTGAGACGTGAAGTTCTTCCAAAAACTGGGTATTACTTTCCACTTTCAGGCCGTTTATGCGAGCGAAAGTCAATACGGGAAATAGGTCTCGTTCCAGAATTCTAAGAGCAGCGGGCCTTCCGAAAGCAAGAGTTACACGCTCTACGTACCAGGCAGGGTGACATGTTTCAAGAGCCACCCTATCGAGCTCGGACAAAGGAATGATGGGCAGATTTCGTTTGCTGGACACTAATCTCGCGAGTTTTTCCTCATAGGGGCGCAGTTCCAGCCAACCGATTATATGCCGAGCCCACCCAATGACTCGTTCCAAGTCTGCGAGTGATCCCGATTCGATGAGTTTCATGTATGCTACTATTCTGAATAGGTTTCTAATTCCGTGAGACGTTTCTTCTAGGGTTTCGGCCGCTACGTTCTGTGATATGAACCAGTCGAGTCGATTTTGGAATCTGCTTGTTTCTATAATCCACTTGTGAGCTTGTCGGAGGGCACTATTTTCTCTGATGCTCAATTGCTGAGATGTCTTGAGAAGGGCTGTTCGCTCGCCGATTCCGGTATACGCCATCCAGCTTAGCGCCTCGATTGCAACCGCGAGCGAGTCTTTAGTCAAGGGGAACTCAATACCTGACCTTGCATTTCTACTGCGCATTTATTTAGTAGGAAGCCGGCGTCCTATCGGTCTTGTTCGGAGGCTTGGCAAACGGCTAGGACGCTTGAAAGCTTCTTCAGGGAGCAGGCGACGGGAGTCCAGCAACCCGTTGCGTCCTCCTCGAAACCGGAACGTCATGTCTTCCAGCCTTCGACAGCTTCAACCATTCCACCCTCGTACCTTGTATCAATAGGCTACGATGGTGACGCTAGGAAATGCTTTCTACGGTTGTACGAGCCGAAAACCCATAAGATACACTTTTGGTATGATGATTCCGGGCACAAACCGTACTGCTTCAGCAAGCAAGCTATCCCAGACCTTCAGAAGAATCCGAATATCACGCAGAATTTTGGCTTTGATCACTTCGAGGAATGCGAAAAGTTCGATGCGTTACGTGGCGAAAGAATAAGGGTTACAAAAATCGTTGCGAAGGATCCTCTTACCATCGGTGGTAAGCCGACGGGCTCGATACGAGACGCGACCACTGTGTGGGAGGGGGACATCAAGTATGTTGAGAACTATATCTACGACCGCGGTATCGAACCGGGCATGATGTATGAAGTGAAAGACAAACGACTATCCTCAGTCGAATATCGATTATCCGCAGAAGCGTCGAGAGATGTCGATGATTTGTTTCGTAACGACTCACAAGAGTACAGCAACCTAGCACGAGAATGGTTGAGACTGCTTGAGTGCCCAGTTCCGCAATATCGCAGGGCGGCTATCGACATTGAAGTCATGCAGGACGTCGAGACTAGAGTTCCCGACCCAGAGCTAGCCGAGCAACGCGTCATATGTGCAAGCATCGCCGCTTCGGACGGCGTCAATCGAGCCCTCCTACTCAGAAGGCAAGGAGTGGCTGACGGAAACGCGACGACGCCCCATAACCTAGGCTTGGAGTTCTACGATAATGAAGAGGAGTTGCTGGCGGCCTTGTTTGAATCTCTGCTTGACTATCCCATCGTTGTAACTTTCAATGGTGATGACTTCGACCTTAAGTACCTGTACCACCGAGCTCAGAGGTTGGGGTTTAGGAACGAAGAGATTCCAATTGAGCTTGGCCGCGATGTCGCGTTCCTAAAGTATGGAGTTCACATTGACCTGTACAAGTTCTTCTTCAACCGATCGATTCAGATCTACGCTTTCGGGCAAAAGTATCGGGAGAACACGCTCGACGCCGTTGGTGAGGCGCTTATCAACACGAGCAAAGTGGAGATTGAATCAGTTTCCCAAGCCCCCTACACGGACCTAGCCGCATACTGTTACCGTGACTCCGAGATCGTGCTCAGGCTGACTTCGTTCGACGACGACCTGGTAATGAAGCTAATGACCGCATTGTCCCGGATAAGCTACATGACGATAGATGACGTGTCGAGACAGGGTGTGTCGGGGTGGATCCGAAGCATCATGTTCTGCCACCACCGGAAACTAGGCTATCTGATACCGCGGAAGGATGAAATTCTTGAGGCTAAGGGCCGGACGGCGACTGAGGCTGTCATCAAAGGCAAGAAGTACAAAGGAGCCATAGTCGTCGAGCCCAAGCCCGGCGTCCATTTCAACGTGGCAGTCCTAGACTTCGCATCACTATATCCATCAATCATCAAAGTATGGAACCTAGGCTACGAAACAGTTCGTTGCGTACACGACGACGAGATTTGCAGAAGTAACCTCGTTCCAGGAACACCACACTGGGTATGTAAGCGAAAACGTGGCTTGGAAAGTCTCCTGATCGGATCGCTAAGAGACCTCAGAGTCAATCGTTATAAGGTGATAGCCAAAGACCAAACCCTTCCTGAAGCAACCCGGCATTGGTACAAGGCAGTGTCGGACGCAACCAAGGTTCTACTAAACGCATCCTATGGCGTGTTCGGGGCTGAGAACTTCGCGTTGTATTGTCCACCCGTAGCTGAGGCTACGGCGGCTATTGGGCGGCACGTTATCACTCAGGCGCTTCAGAAGGCGGAGGACCTTAACCTTGAGGTATTTTATGGTGATACGGATTCGATTTTTTTGGGGGCACGTGATACCGCGGCGCTTAACAAGCTTATCGAGTGGTCGAGTAGGGAACTGAGGATGGAGTTAGAGGTTGACAAGCACTACCGTTACTTGGCCTTAAGCTCAAGGAAGAAGAACTACTTCGGCGTAATGCCGGACGGCAAAGTGGACATAAAGGGTTTAACCGGCAAAAAGAGGCACATACCAGAGTTCCTGCACGACGCGTTCCTCCAAATGGTTTCGATATTAAGCCAGGTAAAATCGCCAGAGGAGATCGATGCCGCGAAGGCTAAGCTGACGGATGTCGTCAAGGAATGCTACCTAAAGCTTCGAAACAAACAATACACGGTGGACGAGTTGGCGTTCTCGATGATGATGAGCCGAACCCCTGAGAACTACACTAAGACGACGCCGCAACATGTGAAAGCGGCGAGGCAGTTGCAGCAAGCCGGCACCGAGATGAGGCCGGGCGACATAGTTTCCTTTGTCAAGGTGCGGGGCGAACCGGGCGTGAAACCGGTTCAGCTGGCGAAACTGGATGAAGTTGACAGTGAGAAATATATCGAATACATCCGCGGTACGTTCGAACAAGTTCTGGACGCGTTGGGTGTTGAATGGGAGGACTTAGCTGGAGTGAAGAAGCTTGAATCATTCTTTTCGGGGTAACCCACATTGATCCAGATATTTGGTCTAAGCAAACTTCCACTGATTAAAGAGGGAGATAACGTCGCCGACAGCATTGTCAAGGCCGCGAAAGAAGACTCCGTCACAATCGAAAATCGTGACGTAATTGTGGTCGCCCAGAAGGTCATATCTAAAGCCGAAGGAGGAATAGTTCACCTCAATTCCATCACACCCTCACCGACCGCGGAGGAGATCGCGAAGACGTCAGGGAAGGATCCGAGACACGTCGAGGTCATTTTGCGGCAGAGCGCGAAGATCATAAGGAGGAAGGAGGCGCACCTAATCGTTGAGACGAAGCATGGCTTCGTGTGCGCGAACGCGGGGGTTGACAGGTCCAACGTGGAAGATCCGGACACGATAACCGTCCTGCCCGTTGACGCAGACCAGTCCGCCCGAGCGATAAGAACGAGAATTCATAAACTTACAGGAGCAGATGTTGGCGTCATAATATCCGACACATTCGGTCGCGCGTGGCGAATTGGGCAAGCAAACGTGGCCATTGGTGTCGCCGGGATGTCGCCGATAATCGACTACCGCGGGCAGAAGGACATGTTCGGATACGTGCTGAACGTGACGCAGATGGCGGTCGCTGACGAGCTAGCCTCGGCAGCTGAACTGGTAATGCGGAAGAGTGACTGTGTCCCCGTTGCCATTGTTAGAGGGTTCGACTACGTCCCTCGGCAGGGTTCTGCAAGAGAACTGATCAGACCGGCGGAAGAAGACCTTTTCCGGTAGCGAAGAAGTTCTGAACTGGGATAAGGTCAGTGGACCTATATGTGTTAGTGAGCGCGCCAGCACACACTCACCGCGCCTAGCGGCTACTAGTCGGAACCTTAATTATCATTAGTCTTTGAGTCTACGCAAACCGGTGTCCCCATTGGAGTCGGTAAAACCCCCAGTACCAGTGCACGTGAACGACATGCTTTCGTTTTCGAGGCTTGCGTTAGGGTTGACGGAAGGGTCCCAGATTCTGTGGCACTTCAAACATGAGGGGAAGCATGTTGTGGGCCTATTCACGGCTTACATGTATTGGGATGGCGACCTTCCAATCTTAGCGTACACGGTCTCCGACGCCCCCCCAAAGCCCTTCCTGGCCTACCGAAGCGATTCCGTCAAGGGTGAGGAGTGGATGTTCACAGACGACGCGGGAGACACGCGGTACCGGTACGCTTCCTTTGTCGAACTCAAGAATATACCCAGCGCGTTTACCCAGGCGTTGAACGGAAAATTCCCGCCATTGCCCGAACCTATGCTTGCAGAGGTTGAAGACATGAAATCAATTGCTCGAATATTGCTGCCCCTATCCCTCAGGGAGGGCACACTGTTCCCACTCTGGCATTTCAAACGTGGCGAGAACCACATCATCGGAACCTGCATCCCATTCGAACATTACTACGAAGCAGACGCCCTGCCGGTGTTCTTCTACGTGTCACTGAAGGAACCACCCCAAGAAGGATTCGTAAAATACATAGCCATAAAACCAATGGGCGAGAAAGTTGAGTACGTAAACAACACAAGCGATGCGAAGTACTTCTACGCGAAGATCATCGGCGTGGCAGACATGCCCATCTTCCCCACGTAGCCGCCGACTAATTCCCTACCACCTAATATGGGCACGGAAGGGCATATTACACCTTTCACAACCTGTAGCGCCTGGGAGAATTGTGCCGCCTCTGAGGTAATTTATTACCCGCCGCAGGATAGTTCAACGAGGCATCCGGGTGTCCTTTGAAGAGAAGATACTGAGTGTCGCTTCCAGAAATCAGAGTCGGACAGTCCTAGCCCTTGACTTAGAGGACCCTGACCCATCACAGTTGCTCAGCAAGAGCATGGATGTAGTACGAAGCGTAGGGGATCTCATCTGCGCGATCAAGGTCAACCGTCAACTCATCTTAGGTCTCGGGCTGGGCGTTGTTGCGGACTCGATCATCAAACTGGCAAATGACTTCTCCATACCGACTATTATGGACGCTAAGTTGAACGATGTCGGTCACACCAATGAATTCATGGCGCGCACGTACTTCGACGCTGGTTTCGACGCGATCATTGCAAGCCCTGTTGCTGGGTGGAAGGATGGGTTGGACATGGTCTTCGAAGCAGCCGCATCTCGTAAGAAAGGCGTACTTTTGCTGACGTACATGAGCAACCCGGGCGCCGAAGCATTCTACTCGTTGATAGCTGACCAAGGCAAGGGAGGCAAAAAACCTGTATTTGAGGTTCTAACGGAACGAGCGTTGGAATGGAATGCCCACGGCCTCATAGTCGGTGCGACGAAACCGCAAATCATCTCCAGAGTAAGGCGGCTCGTGGGTCCAAAGCTGCCCATCTACAGCCCCGGTGTGGGCGTCCAGGGAGGAGAAGCAAAGACAGCCGTCGAGGCCGGGGCGACCTATCTGATCGTAGGCAGGGCAATCTACGCCTCCCACGATCCCAAGAGCGCAGCCATGGGATTCCGCATCAAACCGAACGTATGAATGCCCAGTCCATCCATACCATGTGTGGATTCGCCCTATCAATGGGTGCCTAGCTTGGGCGCGTTAGCGAGACGCTGCGAGATCACTCAGCCGTCATGGATTGGTTTTTCCTGAAATATGTCAACTTCAAGACCAAGGCTTTTATTCGGCTGAAATATAACCCGTGGGAGTGATTTTCT
>Ga0187771_10000616_pt1 | contig 22236 bp, 22 predicted proteins | sample 0116_SJ02_MP15_1_FD_133139 | JGI IMG/M metagenome (GOLD analysis project Ga0187771, IMG submission 133139) | Tropical peat soil microbial communities from peatlands in Department of Meta, Colombia - 0116_SJ02_MP15_10_MG | ecosystem: Environmental > Terrestrial > Soil > Wetlands > Peat | place... | reverse complement strand
GGTTGAACGGCCATGCGTGTCGATGCGGATGCCGCCCTCGATCAGGCAGCGGATGCCCGGCCCCTGATGCCGGTGCAGATAGGCGCAGCCGCCGGGCGGGAAGGCGACGCTGTCGCCGCGCATTAACAGTTCGCCCTTAGGCAGCGTCTCCAGAAAAGCGGTCAGCTTCTCGTGCGAGATCATGCCGGGCGCGCTGGCGGTGGTCGAGCCGTGGTCGCCGCGCGACAGTTCCCAGCGCCAGCAGGTGACCCCGCCGGCGCCAGGCTTGACCAGCGCGGCGCCTTCGCCTTGCCAGGTTTCGCCGGCGTTCACCGTCTCGCCGGCGATCATGGCCGAGCCGTGCACCACGAAGATGAAGCGCGGCAAGGGCGGCAAATTGAATTCGACCGTCTCCGTGCTCGACAGCACGTCCTCGTAAAGCCGCAACACCGGATGCATGCCAGGTTTTCCCTTCTCGTCATGCCCGGGCTTGACCCGGGCATCCACGTCTTTTCCGCATCAAAGCAAGACGCGGATGACCGGGACAAGGCCGGCCATGACGTTTCTCGAATCAGGTTTCCCGCGCGATCGCGCGCCAGCCGATGTCGCGCCGGCAGAATCCGTCCGGCCAGTTTATTTTGTCGACGGCGGAATAAGCGCGCCGCTGCGCTTCCGCCACGGTCTTGCCGCGCGCGCAGACATTGAGCACGCGGCCGCCGTTGGCGAGAATGCGGCCGCCCTCCGCCTTGGTGCCGGCGTGGAAGATTTCGACGCCTTCGACTTGCGCGGCGGCGTCGAGGCCTTCGATGACCGAGCCTTTGCCGTAGTTGCCGGGATAGCCTTTGGTCGCCATCACCACGGTGAGCGCGGCGTCGTCATACCAGCGCAGATCGAAATGCTTAAGCTGTCCGTCGCGCGCGGCGATCAGCGCCGGCAGGAGGTCCGACTTCATCCGCAGCATCAGCACCTGGCACTCCGGATCGCCAAAGCGGACGTTGAATTCGATGAGCTGCGGCCCGCTCGCGGTGATCATCAGCCCGGCGAACAGCACGCCCTTGTAGGGCGCGCCCATCGAGGCGAGCGCGCGCACGGTGGGCTGGATGATCTCCTCCATCACGCGCGCGTTCATCTCCGCCGTCATCACCGGCGCCGGCGAATAGGCGCCCATGCCGCCGGTGTTAGGGCCCTTGTCGCCGTCGTAAACGCGCTTGTGGTCCTGCGCCGAGGCGAGCGCGAACGCCGTCTCGCCGTCGCACAGGGCGAAGAACGAGGCTTCCTCGCCGACGAGGCAATCCTCGATCACGATCTCCCAGGCCGGCTGGCCCACCCCGCCGCCGAATATCATGTCGATGGCGGCTTCCGCCTCGGCCACGCTGTCCGCCACCACCACGCCCTTGCCGGCGGCGAGCCCGTCCGCCTTCACTACGATCGGCGCGCCTTTCGCGCGCACATAGTCCTTCGCCTCGCGCGCGTGCTTGAAGCGCTGATAGGCCGCGGTCGGAATGCCATGCGCCTTACAGAGGTCCTTGGTGAAACCCTTGGAGCCTTCCAGCCGCGCCGCCCATTTGGACGGGCCGAAGGTCTTGATCCCGGCGGCCTCCAGGTCGTCGGCGATGCCCCCGACCAGCGGCACCTCCGGCCCGACCACGACCAAGTCGATCTTCGTGTCCTTGCAGAAGGCGATCACGGCTGGGTGGTCGGCGAGGTCGAGCGGAACGCACTCGGCCTCTTGCGCGATGCCGGCATTGCCGGGCGCGCAATAGAGCTTATCGGCGAGCGGACTCGCCGCGATTTTCCAGGCCAGCGCATGCTCGCGCCCGCCAGAGCCGAGGATGAGGATGTTCATCGCATCTCCGTCCGCTACCAATGTCGGTTAGCGGGCGGGGATGGCGAGGACAAGGGGCGGCAGGCGCTTATCGACAGCCGCTCAGCGGCGCAGCGAGAAATGCGGATGGCAGGTGTGTTCTTCCACATGGTGGATGTAGGCCTCCACGCTGTCGTGGCCGTGGATGTGGCCGATGCCGTGAAAATGCATCTCCTCGTGGCAGGTCGGGCAGCGCACGCGGTCGCCGTGGATCACGCGGTTCAGCCGCTCGTGAAATGTGGTGCGGCACTCGCCGCAGCGGATACGCACCCGCATGTTCTCGACTTCGCGCTCGTGGGGATTGCTCATGCTCGCCTCCGCCACAAACATGCGCCAAAAGTGTTGACGGCACGTTGCCGCTGCGGCGGGGTGGCTCCCGCCCAGGCCGGTAGTTATGTACGGTGGCATGATGGCTCGCAGCAGAATCACCGAGGAAGCCGTGGTCGGCGTGGAAGCCGCGCCGGGCGGCAATCTGCCGGAATGGACCGTCTCCGAACTGTCGGCGGCGCTGAAGAAGACGGTCGAGGACGCCTATGGCTATGTGCGGGTGCGCGGCGAGGTGTCGGGCTTCAAGGGGCCGTCGCCCTCCGGCCACGTCTATTTCCGCCTCAAGGACGACAAGGCGGTGCTCGAAGCAGTGATCTGGAAGGGCACCTACGGCCGCATGCGGGTGAGGCCGGAGGAGGGCCTCGACGTGATCGTCTCGGGCCGGCTCACCACCTTTGCCGGCGCGTCGAAATATCAGATCGTCATCGACACGCTGGAGCCTGCCGGCATCGGCGCGCTGATGAAGCTGTTGGAGGAGCGCAAGCAGAAGCTTGCCGCCGAGGGCCTGTTCGACGCCGCGCGCAAGCAGCTTTTGCCATTCCTGCCCGAGGTGATTGGCGTGGTGACCTCGCCGACCGGTGCGGTGATCCGCGACATTCTACATCGGCTGGCGGACCGCTTCCCACGCCGCGTGCTGGTGTGGCCGGTGCGGGTGCAGGGCGAAACCTCGGCCGCCGAGGTGGCGAACGCCATCCGCGGCTTCAACGAATTGCCCGAGCGCGGACCGCTACCACGCCCGGACCTGATTATCGTCGCGCGCGGCGGCGGCTCATTGGAAGACCTCTGGTCGTTCAACGAGGAGATCGTAGTGCGCGCCGCGGCCGAGAGCATGATCCCGCTGATTTCCGCGGTCGGCCACGAGACCGACGTGACGCTGATCGATTTTGCTGCCGACAAGCGCGCGCCGACGCCGACTGCCGCCGCCGAGATGGCGGTGCCGGTACGTGCCGAACTGATTGCCGAACTGATGAGCAAGGCGCGCCGTGCGCTCGCCTGCTGGCAGCGCGGACAGGAGCACCGCCGCACCGAGCTACGCGCGGCGGCGCGCGCGCTGCCGGCGCTCGACGAGCTGCTGGCCGTGCCGCGTCAGCGGCTCGATGCTTGCGCTGAGCGTTTGCCGCGCGCGCTCATCGCCAATGCGCGCATCCATCATACCCAATTGACCCGCGTCGCCGCGCGGCTGACGCCGCGGCTGCTCAAGCTGCGGCTTGCGCGTTCGAGCGAGATCGTCACGGCACTCGCCGAGCGCGGCCAACGCGCGCGAGAGAATTACCTGCAGCGGCGGGCCGACCGGTTGCGCAGCGCCGGCCAGTTGCTGGCCGCCTTCTCCTATCGCGGCGTGCTCGCCCGCGGCTTCGCGCTGGTGCGCGACGGCGAGGGCCATCCGCTGCACTCGGCCGCCGCCGTGACCGGTGGCATGCGGCTCAGCATCGAGTTTTCCGACGGCCGCGTCGGCGCCACCGCCGATGGCGCGCCGCCCGCCGCCAAGCCGAAGCTGCGCCCGCGCGACGCCAGCGGCGGGCAGGGGACATTGTTCTGACAAAACGCGAAGGCCCGCCTTTCGCCGGCGGCGCCGAACCATTATCTTTGGGCTATCCACCCAGGCCGGACTTGATCGGAGGCAGCCCTTGCTCAATCGCTTTGACCGTTCCTCGCCGATGAGCGGCGAGGCCGAGGTGCGATACCTCGATGGCGATTTCCGCGTGGTCAGACCCGGCGCTTTCGTGCGTTGCGCGGTGACCGGCGTGCCGGTTCCGCTCGAAGAACTCAAATATTGGAGCGTCGACCTGCAAGAGGCCTATGCCTCGCCGCAGGCCGTACTGCAGCGCTACCGCGAGCGGCATAAGGCCTAACTAGCGCCGCAGCCTCGCCAACACCAGCGTCCGCAACGCCTCCACCTCCTTCACTACCATCGTCACCGGCAGCACGTGCGTCTTAGCGGCGAGCGTCCCCAGCAGCGGCTCGCCCGCCATGCGGGCACGATCCTTCTCGGTGGTGAGCAGCGCCAGCCCCTCGTGCTCGGCCTGCATAATCAACTCGGCGGCTTCCTCGGCGCTGAAACGATGATGGTCGGGAAATGCCTTGCGCGCGGCGACCGCGATCCCGGCCGCTGCGGCGGTTGAAAAGAACTTTTCCGGATCGCCGATGCCGGCAAAGGCCAGCACCTCACGCCCATGCAAGGACGCCACCGCGGCTGCATCCGGTTGCAAGCGGCCATGGAACACCGGCAAGTGCGGAGCGGGGGCGATCACGGCTTGCGCGCCAGCACCATCGCCGACGGCCAACAGCGCGTCCGTGCGCTCAAGCTGCGCGGCCAGCGGCGCCCGCAAGGGGCCGGCGGGAAACACGCGCCCGTTGCCGATGCCGCGCCGCGCATCGATGACGGCCAGCGTGAAATCCTTTGCGAGCGATGAATTCTGTAGGCCGTCGTCCATGACGATCACGCTGGCGCCGGCTTCGCGCGCCGCTTGCGCGCCCGCCACGCGGTCGCGCGCCACAAAACTCGGCGCAGCGCGCGCCAACAGCAGCGCCTCGTCGCCGACCTGCGCGGCCGTATCGCTGTGCTCGTCAACTCGCTTCGGCCTGGACAGACTGCCGCCATAGCCGCGGCTCAAGCAGAACGCTCGCTCGCCGGCCTGCTGCAGCATCGTCGCCAGCGTCATCGCGGCCGGCGTCTTGCCGGCGCCGCCGAGTGTGAAATTGCCCACGCACAGCACCGGCACGCCGGCGCGCGCGCCCTCCCGCGCCATCCGCCGCGCGGCGATCCATCCATAACAGACGGCGGCGGGCGCCAGCAGACCGGCGGCGAGCGCGGGCTTGCGCCACCAGAAGGCCGGCTCACGCATCGTCGGCTCGCTGCAGGCGAAGCTGCATCAGATAGGGGTCGAGCGACTGCAAGGTTCGCTCGAGCGCGCCGCCGAGCGCTGCGATGGTCGTCCGCGCCGCCTCGGCGACGCGGGCGCGCGCCTCCGGCTGCGCCATCATGGCGCCGAGCGTGGCGGTGAGCTTGCTGGGGTCGACGATCAGCTTGGCGCCGTGCGCCTGGTCGAGCGCCGCATAGATCTCGGCGAAATTCCATACGTGCGGGCCATGCAGGATGGCGGCGCCGAGCTTGGCCGGCTCGATCGGATTTTGCCCGCCGTGCTTGATCAGCGAGCCGCCGACGAAGACGACGGGCGCCAATCGGTAGATCAGGCCGAGCTCGCCCACCGTGTCGACGACATAGATATCGGTCGCCGCCTCCGGCAATTCGCCGCGTGAGCGCAGGCGCGCGTTAAGCCCGGCGGCGCGGGCGGCGTCGGCGATGCCGGGTCCGCGTTCAGGATGACGCGGCGCGATCAGCGTCAGCAGATGCGGGAAGTTTGCGCACAGCCGCTGGTGCGCCTCAAGCATGGCGGGCTCTTCGCCGGCATGGGTGGAGGCCGCCGCGATCACCGGGCGATTGCCGATCGCGCGCTGCAGGGCCGCGAGCTTGTTGCGGGCGGCCGGCGGCGCCGGCCCATCAAGCTTGAGGTCGCCGGTGGTGACCACGTGCGGCGCGCCGAGCTCGCTCAGCCGCTCAGCGTCGGCCGGCGTGCGGGCGAGGCACAGATCGAGCCGGTGCAGCAGTGCGCCGATGGTCGCGGGTAAATAGCGCCAACGCCGGAACGAGTTTTCCGACAGCCTGCCGTTGATCAGGATCATCGGTATCGCGCGGCGCGAGGTCTCGATCATGATATTCGGCCACAATTCCGATTCCACGAACAGCGTGAGATCCGGCTGCCAATGGTCGAGAAAGCGGCGCACGAAGAACGGCACGTCGATCGGCACGAATTGGTGGATGACGCCGCGCGGCAGCCGCTGCTCGGCGAGCCCGCTCGAGGTGACGGTGCCGGAGGTTACTAACAGGTTGACGCCGCGCGCATGGATGCGTTCGATCAGCGGCAACACGCTGATCAACTCGCCGACGCTTGCGCCATGCAGCCACACCAGCGGGCCGTGCGGGCGCTCAATGGCGCCGACGCCGCGCCGCTCGGACACGCGCAGCCCGTGCTCCTTGCCATGGCGCAGCCGGCGCGCGAGGAATAGCGGCGTCAGCGGTGTCATTGCTGCCGAGACCAGCCGGTAGGTGCGCAGCGCAATAGGCAGCCGGTCGCTCACGACGGCGCGCTCCGCTTGCCGTCGACGATCTCATAGGCGCGCGCGGTCACCCGGTTGAGCTCGTTCTCGACATGCTGGCGCGCCGCGTCGAGCGCCGCCGCGTCGGCGTCCCGCGCCACATAGAAAGGCTCGCTCGCCACCACCGCGATGCGGCTGAAGGGCAGATTGACGATACTGCGGTCCCAATTGTCGAACTCGATGCGGCGGCTGCTGGCGACGGCGACTGCATAGATCGGCCGTCCGGAATGCTGCGCCAGCTTGATGACGCCGAGCCCGGCGACGCGCGCCACCTTAGGCACGTCGGCGGTGAGCGCCACGTAGTAGCCTTTCGAAAGTGCCGCGAGCATTTCGTTGAAGGCAGTGGTGCCGCCCTTGCGGTAGAAGTCGCCGTTATGCGCGCCGGAACCGCGGATCGTCTCGATGCCGAGCTGCTTGGCCGCGCGCGCATTGATCTCGCCGTCACGATGGCGCGAGATGAGCGCCTTGACGCGATGGCCGAGATCGTTCCTTTTCACAAACGGCATCAGGAAATGCTGGCCGTGCCACATCGCGATGATCGCCGGCGTTTGCAGAGTGTCATAGATATTCGCCGGGTCAAAGATCCTGCGGCTCGCGTACCAAGCCAAGCGCAGATACCACGCGCCCGCCGTTGCAACGGCGCCCTGGAAAGCGGGCGAAGCCGCGACCCGTTTGAACGACGGCATTACATTTGCTCGGCGCGCCGCCGGCAAGCGCGCGGGCGGCGCGGGTGGACGAAGAAAGAACGCATTTGGTGCTGTGGCTTAAGCTAGCGGCCGGATTTATGCAAACGCGCCGCGGTGGTTGCGCACCAGATCAATCAGCGCCCCGTGGCGGGCGTTGCCGGCGGCGATCAGCGCGCCATGCGGCACGTGGCGGGCGTTGTAGCGCAACACTACGCCGGCGAGATCAGTGAACAGGCCGCCGGCTTCGTGTACCAGGAGATCGGCGGCGGCGAGGTCCCAGTCGTGGCTGCCGGGCGACGCGAAGGCAACGTCGAGTTCGCCTTGCGCGACACGCGCGATGCGCAGCGCCAGCGACGGCACGCGCGGCTGCGCCTGGATGCTGGGATAGAGCGCGGCGAGCTTTTCCAGGTAACGCTTGGGACCGGCTAGCCTGGCGCCTGCCAGCGTGTCGCCGCCGCTGGCGAGGATCGTGACGCCGTTGCGCAGCGCGCCTTTACCTCGTACGCCCAGGAACATCTCCTCGTTCGCCGGCGCAAACAGCGCGGCCAGCACCGGCCGCCCCTGCTCGACCAGCGCCACCGAGATCGCCCAGTCTGCGAGGCCGGCAATATAAGCGCGGGTGCCGTCGATCGGGTCGACCACCCAGGCGAGCGGCAGGGCGCGGTCGGGCACATCTTCGCTTTCCTCCGACAGCCAGCCGGCCTCAGGCACGAGTTGTGCGAGACGCGCGCGCAACAGCTCGTTGACGGCGATGTCGCCCTCCGTCACCGGCGAATCGTCGTCGCCCTTGGTCCAGTGCTTGAACGGGCGGCGCGAGGTCTCGCGCGCCAATTCGCCCGCTTCGCGCATCACAGCTTCGAGCGGCGCGCGCAGCGAAACGAAATCATTGCCCGGCAACGGTCAGACCCTCCAGCCGCACCGTCGGGGCATTGGTGCCGTAACGAAACTCGAGATCGTTGGCGGGATTGAGCGTGCGGAACATGTCGAGCAAATGGCCGGCGATGGTGACCTCGCTTACCGCATAGCTGCGCTTGCCGTTCTCAATCCAGAAGCCGGAGGCGCCGCGGCTGTAGTCGCCGGTGACCATGTTGACGCCCATGCCGATCAAGTCTGTGACGTAGAAGCCGTCCTTGACGTCGGCGATCAACTCGTCGGGACTCAAGCGGCCGGGCTCCAGATGCAGATTGCTGGCGCCCGGCGACGGCGCCGAGGATGCGCCGCGATTGGCGTGTCCGGTGGTGACAAGGCCGAGCTCGCGCGCGGTCGCGCAGTCGAGGATCCAGGAACGCAGCACCCCATCATCGATCAGCGCCAGCCTCTTGCCGGCGACGCCTTCGCCGTCGAAGGGATGCGAACGCAAGCCGCGCTTGCGCAGCGGATCGTCGATGATACGGATGCCGTTGGCGAACAGCTTGGCGCCCATCTTGTCGCGCAGGAAGCTGGTCTTGCGCGCGACGGAGGCGCCGTTGACGGCGCTGGCGAGATGGGAAACCAGCGAGCCGGCGACGCGCGGGTCGTACACTACCGGCACCTTGCAGGTCGTCACCTTGCGCGGATTGAGCCGTTCGATCGCGCGCTCGCCGGCGGTACGGCCGATCTTCTCCGGGCTGTCGAGATCGGCGGCATGGCGCACGCTCGAGTAATCATAGTCGCGCTCCATGGCGGTGCCTTCGCCGGCGATGGCGGTCATCGACAGGCCATGGCTGGAGCCGAGATAGGCGCCGCGGAAGCCATGGCTGGTGACCAGCACCATGCCGCCGATGCCGGCCGAGGCGGAGGCGCCGCCCGACTTGGTGATGCCTTTGACGGCGAGCCCGGCCGCTTCCGCCTCGCGTGCGATGCGCTCGAGTTGCGCCACCGTGGGCAAATCCGGGTCGATCAAGTCGAGATCGGGAAAGTCATGTGCTAATAGGCTTGCGTCGGCGAGCCCGGCATATTTATCCTCCGGCGCCGCGCGCGCCATCGCTACCGCGCGCTCGGCGAGGGCCGTGCTGCCGTCGTTTGCCGTGTCGTTGGTGGAGACCACCGCCTGCCGCTTGCCGACCAGGACGCGCAGACCGAGATCGTCGCCTTCGGCGCGCTCGCTTTCCTCGACCGCGCCGTCGCGCACCTCGATCGACAGCGACATCGCGTGCACCGCCACCGCGTCGGCGGCGTCGGCGCCGGCCGCAAGCGCGGCCTTGACCAGCCGCTCGGCGCGGTCGGTGAGGGCAGTCTGGTCGAACAAGGACGAGGCGGGAGCGTGCATGATGGATTGAGCTTCAAATGGGCCTGAGGGAGACGCGGTTCAACCGTCGATCCGCAGATTTTGCCTGGATCCGTCAACACCTCGTCAATCATGGTTCGCAACGCCTCGTCAATCATGCAACGCGAAGCCGGCCGAGTGACCTCCGGTTAACCGCGAACATTAAGCGGATTCCGACGCCTTACTGCCATGATCGTCTCGCGACCGGGCACATAAGCCCGGCGCGGGAGAGTTTGAGGCGTCAAATGCGAAATGGCGGGATGCCCGCCGGGTCGAGCCGCAGTGCGCGGCTCGACCCGTTCAGCCTGCCGGCGCGCTTCGCGGCGAACGATGCAGCGGCCGACGAGCGGGTGCGGCAGGTGGTGCTCACGCGTGAGCGCGTGGTGGTGCGGCGCTCGCTCGCCGGCATGCGCATGGCGGTCAACCTGCCGCTCTCCGCCTTTGCCGGCGTCGCCATCCGTGTGCAGGTGGGCGAGGGCGGGGCCCGCGCCACGGTCGCACTCGAGCACAAAGACCCTTCACTCGTTCTGCCGCTGTTTGAATCGAGCGAGGCCGACGAAGCCTTCGCCGAATGGCGTGTCTGGGGCAAGGTGCTCGGCCTGCCGCTTCTGGTCGGCGAGGAAGACGGCGTGCTGCGCGAGCCGTTCGCCCGCATGGGCGGGGTGCGTATGGACACCGTGCGCCCGCGCCGGCGCCGCCGCGGCGCGCTCAAGCGCCGCCGCGCCTCACTGCCGCTGCGCCGCGCGACCGGCAAGCTCACCGAGGCGACACCGGTGCATCGCGGGGAGCGCGAGATTATTGCAAGGAATTAGCCGTCGTATGGCGTACTGTCATGGCCGGGCTTGTCCCGGCCATACCGATTCATGAAGGAATGCGGAGCGTCCCTAAACGAGAAGCCCGGCACGAGGCCGGGCATGACAAGCACATAGGTTCTGCCGCTGAACGCTATTGACAGCGCTGCAGCTTGAGCGTGCCGGTTTGGCCGTTCATGACGATGTGATCGTCATCGACCAGATTGAGCGTATAGCTCACTTGCGCGTTGTTGACCTGGCCGTTCGAAAACACGTCGATGATGCGATAGCGCGAGGGACCGGCCGACCTCACCGATTTGTTGCGGTAGGCGGGGACGCCGCCGCCGGTGTCGGTGCGCTGGTTGCCGTTGAAGGCGATCACGCGCTTGTTGGTGCAATCGATGGCGCCTTTGTCGGAGCTCGAACTCTGGCCCCAGCGGCCGCTCACCGGATAGGTATCGGCAAGCGCCGGCAGCGCCAGCGCGCCGATGAACATCGCGGATAGAATCATCTTGCGCATAGCTAAAGGTGGCACTGTGGCGCGCGAATTCAAGCGCGAATATTGCGCATGCTTAACAAAGGCGATGGTTATTTACGTCAATTCGCGCTTCGCGACGTGACGGCGTGACTCCAGCTATGGCCGCGTTTCCCGCGGTAAAAGCCGTCGGAGAACGGCGCATCGAGATCGAATGCCGCAAGCCGCGCGGTGGCCTCGGTGGCGTCGATGCGCCGGTCGAGCGCGTCGCGGAAGATCGTTGCCACCGCCACCATGTCGCAGCTGTGCGGCGACAGGCGGTAGCGGGCAACGCCCATGTCCTGCAAGTCGGCAAGCTCACCGGCAAGATTGAGATAGTCTTGCGACATGGTCTGGATGCCGTTCACTGTGAGGAACGGCTTGCCCTCCAGCGTGCGCAGCGTCATGCCATCGGGATCGACATTGCAGATGAACTGGCAGGTATCCTTGGTCCGCCCATGCGCGCGCGCGTGATAGCAGCGCGCTGACAGTGCCAACCCGATGCGGCCGAACACCTGCACTTCCAGCGTGACGCCAAGCTTTGCTGCTTCAGGCGCCAAAGTGCGGATCGCGCTCGCCGGCATTTCCGGCGGCAGACACGCATTGCGCACGCCGTTCGCCGCGAGCACCGCTAACGTGCGCTCATTGTAGACATTGATGAAGGGCCCTGCGTGATGCGGCCGCCCGCGCAGGCGCAGCAAGGCGGAGCCGTCGTTCGCCTCGACCATGTCGGGTCCGGCGCAGACCTCGTCGATCATCTGCCGTTCCTGCTTGGACATCACTTCGGCGAGCGTCGAGCGCACTATTGTCTTGCCGACGGACTTAAGGCGTGCCGCCACTTCCTCGCGATAGTCGTCGAACAGCGGCGCGCGTTTGAAGCAGACCACTTCGCCCAGGTACACGGTCTCGACCGGTGCCTCATCGGCAATGCGGAAATAGAAATCGCGCCAGCGCTCCGGCTGCCAGTTGAACAGCACCGGCCCCAGCGTGAGCTCGCTTTTGCTCGCCCGCACCGTCATCTCCATCGCTTGCTGGGGAAGGCGCCTTCGGTCTCGCGGCGGCCCTCGGTGAGGGCGAGCAGGCTGGCGAAGGCGGCCTCACGGCCGGCCATGATGTCATCGACCGCCTTGCGGAACGCGCCGACCACCGACTTGACGTAAGCGCGGCTGCGCTGGCGGCCCTCGATCTTGAGCGCGGTGACGCCGGCGCGCATCAAATCGGGCAACAGTGCCGACAGGTTCAGGCTGACCGGCTCCTCGAAGGCGTAATAGGGGTCGTTGCGCGCGCCGCACAGATAGCGACCCTTGCAGATGGTCGGATAGCCGGCGCTCTCGCCGCCGGCGAAGCGGTCGATCACGTAGTCGCCGAGCCGCGTGGTCAGATTGCGCGCGGCGTCCTCTTCGTAATGCACGTCGGCCGCTGGCGAGCAGACGCCGTCCATGTTGGTGGACTGGCCGGTGACGTAATTGCTCAGATAACAGCGGCCCTCCGCCATCATGCCGATATTGCCGAAGATGAAGGCCTCGATCTCGCAGGGGATTTGGCTATGCAGCTCGGAAATTTCCGCGACGGTGAGCATGCGCGGCAGCACCACGCGCTTGATGCCGAACTGCCCGCAATAGAAGCGGATCGCTTCCGGCGAGGAGGCGCCGGCTTGCACCGACAGATGCAGCCGCAGATCCGGATACGTGCGCGCGGCATAATCGGCGACGCCCATGTCGGCGACGATCACCGCGTCGACCTTCATGCGGGCCGCCGCGTCGACGGCGTCGCGCCACATCTGGAACTTGCCGGCTGGCGGAAAGGTGTTGACCGCGAGTAGCACCTTGGCGTTGCGCGCATGCGCATAGGCGAGCGACTGCTCGACCTCGGCGGCGGTGAAATTCAGGCCGGGAAAATTTCGCGCATTGGTCTCGTTTTGCAGGCCGCAATAGACCGCGTCGGCGCCGGCATCGACCGCGGTGCGCAAGCTTGCCGGCGTGCCGGCCGGGCAGACCAGTTCCGGGCGCGTGAGTTGCAGCGCATCGCTCATCGCTATCTCCCCCGGATCGTTCGCACCGCTGACAACGCCACCCCGGCCGGGCCAGACAGCGGCCCGAAGCTCTTGACCACGCTGTCGAGCGCCGACCCCTCGAAATCGTCGAGCGCGTTGCGCAAGGCCACCACCGCCTCGGTGTCGCCGGAGACGCGCAGGTCGCGCGAGAAGAACAGCGCGTCGCCGTCGAGCGATCCGTCGATCATGTCGAGCAGGTTAAAGAAGGTGCCGGCGATCGCCGCGTCGTAGGCCACCCGCTCATGCCGGCGGTGCGCGGTGAGCAGCGGCCGCTCGGGCAAGGGCGTTAGCACCAGCACGAAGGGCAGGTCGGTCGGATCGATGAGGAAGCGTTTTCCGGCATGCGGGCCGAGCCGGTTGAACAGCTCGGGGCGCGAGGTCGCCACATGGGTGGCGATACGGTTGAAGATCGGCTGCAGCAGCGCGAGCGGCACCGGCGCGAGCAGCACGCTCGGCGCGTTCTCCAAAAGCGTCTTGAGCGGCGAAGCCGGGCGCGCCGCGCGGGGAGGGGCTAACATTTGGGCAACCTAGCCTCGCCGGCCTGCCCGGGATTTGATCAAGGTCAAGGCATCCGCCGCTTTGCCGGCGGGTGGCGGCGCGCCGGCTAGCCGCAGCTACTCCGCCTTGCCATATCCCCCGGCAGTCGGCGTCTGGATGATCATTGCTTCGCCGGCATCGATCGTCGTCTCGTCGCAGCCTTGCAGGCGCTGCATGCGGCCGTCCTTGCGGCGCACCCAATTCTCGCCGACTTCCCCCGCTTCGCCGCCCGCCAGCCCGAACGGCCGCACGCGACGATGGCCGGACAGAATCGTGCACTGCATTTTTTCGAGGAAGCGGATGGTGCGGCGGATGCCGTCGCCAGCGTGCCACTTGCCACGCCCGCCGGAGCCAGTGCGGATGTGGAAATCCTCCAGCACGACGGGGTAGCGGAATTCCAGCACCTCTGGATCGGTCAGGCGCGTGTTGGTCATGTGCGTGTGCACCGCGTCGGTGCCGTTGAAGCCGGGGCCGGCCGGCGAGCCGGAACAGATCGTCTCGTAATACTGGTAGCGCGCATTGCCGAAGTTGAGATTGTTCATGGTGCCTTGCGCGGCGGCGAGCGCGCCCAGCGCGCCGAATAGAGTATCGGTCACCGCCTGCGAGGTCTCCACGTTGCCGGCAACGACGGCCGCCGGATATTCCGGCGACAGCATCGAGCGCTTCGCGATGACGATGTTGATTGGCCTGAGGCACCCGGCGTTCATCGGGATCTCGTCGTCCACCATCACGCGGAACACGTAGAGCACAGCGGCGCGGGTGACCGGCTCGGGCGCGTTGAAATTGGTCGGCTGCTGCGGACTGGTGCCGGTGAAATCGACGGTGGCCTCGCGCTTTGTCTTGTCGACCGTGATCTTCACCTTGATCACGGTGCCCTGGTCCATTTCGTAAGCGAACTCGCTGTCGTGCAGGCGATCAATGACGCGGCGCACGCTTTCCGCCGCATTGTCCTGCACGTGGCGCATGTAAGCCTTCACCACCGGCAGCGTGAACTGGGCGACCATCTTGCGCAGCTCGGCGACGCCCTTCTCGTTGGCGGCGATCTGCGCCTTGATGTCGTTGATGTTCTGCACCGGGTTGCGCGCCGGATATTTGGCGCCGGTGAGCGCCGCCATCAGCTCCTTCTCGCGGAAGCGGCGGCGGTCGACCAATTTGAAATTGTCGAACAGTACGCCCTCCTGCTCAATGATCGTGGCGTTGGGCGACATCGAGCCGGGCGAGATGCCGCCGACATCCGCATGGTGTCCGCGCGAGGCGACCCAGAACAGGATGTTCTTCTTCCTGTCGTCGAACACCGGCGTACACACGGTGATATCCGGCAGGTGCGTGCCGCCGTTGTAGGGTGCGTTGATGGCGTAGACGTCGCCCGGCGCGATCCTGCCGGCATTGTCGCGGATGATCGTCTCGACCGAGCGGTCCATCGAGCCCAAATGCACCGGCATGTGCGGCGCGTTGGCGACCAGCGTGCCGTCGGCGGCGAATACCGCGCAGGAGAAGTCGAGCCGCTCCTTGATGTTGACCGAATAGGCGGTGTTCTGCAGCGACACGCCCATCTGCTCGGCGATCGACATGAACAGGTTGTTGAACACTTCGAGCATCACCGGATCGGCATGCGTGCCAATGGCGTGCGTGCGCTTGAGCTTCGTCGCGCGGCTGAGCACCAAGTGGTTCTTGGGAGTGAGCTCGGCCTGCCAGCCCGGCTCGACCACGATGGTCTGGTGCGGCTCGATGATGATGGCGGCGCCCTTGACCGTCGCGCCGATTTGCAGCTGGTCGCGCGTATAGACATTGGCCGCGTGCCAGGTGCCGCCCGAGAAAAAGCGCGTGCGCCGCGCCGGTTTCGGCAATTTCGCTCGTGTAGCGCGCTGTGCTCGCTCGACGAACTTGGCGCCGCCGCCGACCGCTTCCACCGACACCGCCTCGATCACCATCTGCTTCGTGCGGTCGATGAAGCCGAAGCGCGCTTTGTGCGCTTTCTCGAATGCGCGGGCCATCGCGGGCAGGGTGCCCGCATCGACGATGAGCGCCGTATCGGTGCCGGCGTAGCGAATATGTGCGCGGATGAAGATCTTGATCTTGCCCGCCGCCACGCCCTGACCGGCGACTTCGTTGCGCGCTTCCCGGCCGAGCCGCGCGCCCTCGCGCTTGAGCGCGGCGAGGGCCTTCGCGCCGAACAGCAGTTCGATCGCCTGCTGCCGCGTGGCGCGGATGTCGGCGAGCCCCATGCCATAAGCCGACAATAGCGAGGAGAACGGGTGGATCAGCACCTTGGTCATGCCGAGCGCGTCGGCGACCAGGCAGGCGTGCTGGCCGCCCGCACCGCCGAAGCAGTTGAGCGCGTAGCGCGTTACGTCGTAGCCGCGCTGCACCGAGATCTTCTTGATCGCGTTCGCCATGTTCTCGACCGCGATCTTGATGAAACCGTCGGCGATCTCCTCTGCCGATTTGTCGAGCTTCTGCGCGATGCTCACCTTCTGCGCCAGGTTATTGAAGGCGTGGCGCACCGCCTTGTCGTCGAGCGGGTCGTTCTGCTGCGGGCCGAAAATCTTCGGGAAGAAATCCGGCATCAGCTTGCCCACCATGACATTGGCGTCGGTCACCGCCAGCGGTCCGTTGCGGCGGTAGCATTTCGGTCCCGGATTGGCGCCCGCCGAGTCGGGGCCGACGCGGAAACGCGCGCCGTCGAAATGCAGGATCGAGCCGCCGCCGGCGGCGACCGTGTGGATGAGCATCATCGGTGCGCGCATGCGCACGCCGGCGACTTCGGTTTCGAAGGCGCGCTCGTATTCGCCGTCGAAATGCGACACGTCGGTCGAAGTGCCGCCCATGTCGAAGCCGATCAGTTGCGCGAAGCCGGCCTGCTTGCCGGTCTCCGCCATGCCGACCACGCCGCCGGCCGGGCCCGACAGGATCGCGTCTTTGCCCTGGAACAGCTCCGCCGCGGTCAGGCCGCCGGAGGACATCATGAACATCAGGCGCGCACGCGAGCACCGCGCGTCGAGATCCTTGTCGACCTGCGCCACATAGCCGCGCAGGATCGGCGACAAATAGGCATCGACCACCGTGGTGTCGCCGCGGCCGACCAGCTTGATCAGCGGCGACACCTCGTGGCTGACCGAAACCTGGGCAAAGCCCATCTCGCGCGCCAGCGCGGCGACCTGACGCTCGTGCTTGGGATAGCGATAGGCATGCATGAACACGATCGCCACCGCGGCGATGCCGTCGGCTTTGGCCGCTTCGAGATCGCGCCGCGCCGCCGCGAGATCGACCGCGCGCTCCACCGTGCCGTCGGCGCGCACGCGCTCGTCCACCTCGGCGACGCGCTCGTACAGCATGTCCGGCTTGATGATGTGGCGGGCGAAGATCTTCGGCCGCGCCTGGTAGCCGATCTTCAGCGCGTCGCGGAAACCCTTGGTGATCACGAGCAGCGTGCGCTCGCCCTTGCGCTCGAGCAGCGCATTGGTGGCAACCGTCGTGCCCATCTTCACCGCGCCGACGCGTCCCGGTGAGATCGGCTCGCCGCTTTTGAGGCCGAGCAGATCGCGGATGCCCTGCACCGCGGCGTCGGCATAGGCTTCCGGATTTTCGCTGAGCAACTTGTGCGCGACCAAGGAGCCGTCCGGCCGCCGTCCCACCACGTCGGTGAAGGTGCCGCCCCGGTCAATCCAGAAATCCCAAAGCTGCGATGCGGTCTTGGCGGGCATGGGGTGTGGCAGTAGACGAGGCCAACACCATGACGCCCTGTCGGGGCCAAAACAAGCCTGCTAGAGTTGCCCGCGTGGGGCATTCACAAAACAAAAGCCATTGGGGAGAAACGCCATGAAGAAAATTCAACGCCGCCATTTCCTGCAGCTTGCCGGGGCTGCGGCCGCGCTGCCGGCCGCCTCGCGGTTCGCGCATGCGGACACCTATCCGGTGCGGGCGCTGCGCATCGTCGTCGGTTTCCCGCCCGGGTCGGCGACCGATATCGACATGCGGCTGGTCGCCGCGCCGCTCGGGCAAAGGCTCGGGCAGGAAGTGTTGGTCGACAACCGGCCGGGTGCCGGCAGCAATCTGGCCGCCGAGATCGTCTCCCGCGCGGCGCCCGACGGCTACACGCTCTTGGCGATGACGGTGACCAACGCGGTCAACGCTACGCTCTATCAAAACCTCTCCTTCGACATTCAGAAGGACATCGTGCCGGTCATCAGCACGTTTACTTCGCCCAACACCCTTGTGGTCAACCCGTCGGTGCCGGCCAAGACGCTGCAGGAATTCATCGCTTATGCGAAGGCCAATCCGGGCAAGATCAATTACGCCTCGTTCGGCATCGGCAGCGCGCCCAATATGAACGGCGAACTGTTGAAGTTGACGGCCGACATCAATCTGGTGCACGTGCCCTATCGCCAGAGCCCGGTGCCGGACCTGCTCAGCGGACAGGTACAGGCGTTCTTCGGGCCGATGCCGATCACGATTTCCTACGTCAAAGCCGGCAAATTGCGCGCCTTGGCGGTGTCGAGCGCCAAGCGCTCGGCGGCGTTGCCGGACGTTCCGGCCGTCGCCGAAGTCATACCGGGCTTCGAGGCCGACATTTGGCACGGGATCGGCGCACCCAAAGGCACGCCGCCCGAGATCGTCGCCAGGCTGAACAAGGAGATCAACGGCATCCTCAGCGATCCGCAAATCAAGGAGAAGTTCGCCAATATCGGCGGCACCGCGCTCGGCGGCACGCGGCAGGAATACGGCAAGTTCATCGCTGCCGAGATCGAAAAGTGGGGCAAAGTGATCAAGGCGGCGAACATCAAGCCGGTGGCCGAGCACTGATGGCGCACCTCCGGGTGCTCAGCGGCAACGGGCCGCGCGCCGCGGTGCGCGCCTTGTGTGCGCAATTTGCGCAGATGACCGGCAATACGGTCGACCTGCGCTTCGAAGTCAATCCCGACGTGGTCAAGAAAGCGGAGGCGGGCGAGGCGTTCGACGTCGCCGTGGGCAACCCGCCCACCATCGAGCGCCTGATCCAGTCCGGCAAGGTCGTTGCCGGCAGCCGCGCCGACATTGGCAGTTCCGGCCTTGCCGTGGCGGTGAAGGCCGGCGCGCCGAAGTCCGACATCGCGACGGTGGACGCGTTCGCCCGCGCGCTCCTCGCCGCCAAGGCGGTTGCCTTTCCGGCCGAGGGCGCCAGCGGGTTGTACTTCGTCAGCCTGGTCGACCGCCTGGGGCTGAAAGACGCCATGCAGGGCAAGCTCAAGCCGATGGCCGCCGAGGACTGCGTCGAGATCGTAGCGCGCGGCGAGGCCGACCTGGTGGTGGTGGTGGCGACCCGCATCACCGGCGTTGCCGGCGTCGAGCTGGTCGGCCCGATCCCGGAGCCGCTGCAGACAACGATCGGCTTTGCCGCCGGCCTGAGCGCCGCCGCCAGGGAACCGGACGCCGCCCGCGCGCTGATCCGATTCATGACCGCGCCGTCGGCCAAGGCCACGTTGACGGCGAACGGCGTCGAGCCGGCGCATTGAGCACAGCTTTCGCCGGCCAAGCGCCGTTCGGCGTCGACGTGGTTCCGTTCCTCGCCACCAGCTACCCGGACGCGATGAAGCTGTGGCTCGCCTCGAAGCCCTTCATCGAGAAGAAGCTCGCGTCGCAGGGCCTGATGCTGCTGTTCGCGGTGCCGTGGGCACCGCAGGGCATCTACGCCAAGAAAGACATCAACACGATCGAGGACATGAAGGGCCTCAAGTGGCGCGCCTACAATGTCGGCACCGCCCGCATCGGCGAACTGGTCGGCGCGCAGGTAGTCACCGTGCAGGCGGCTGAGCTGGCGCAGGCGCTGGCGACCGGTGTGGTCAACTCGTTCATCACCTCGGCGGCGACCGGCTACGACAGCAAGGCCTGGGAAACGATGACGCACTTCTACGACACGCAGGCCTGGATCCCGAAGAACATCACCTTCGTGAACAAGGCGGCGTTCGACGCGCTCGACAGGCCGACGCAGGACGCGCTGCTCAAGGCGGCGGCGACGGCGGAGACGCGCGGCTGGAAGATGTGGGAGGACAAGGCCGGCTGGTATCTCGAGCAGCTCAAGGCGCACGGCATGAAGGTGCTGCCGCCGAGCGATGCGCTCAAAGCGGATCTGAAGAAGGTCGGCGAGCAGCTCACCGCCGACAGGCTCAAGAAGGCGGGGCCGGACGGGCAGGCGATCATCGCTGCTTACAAGAAATAGCCTGGATACGCGCGCCGCGGGTGTCTACCGCGGCGCGTGCGGCCGCACAGGTGGAAACGATTATGCGTTGCGCGACAGCGATCGCTGTGGCCGGCCTCTTGCTCGCGCTGATCGCGGGCGCGCCGGCGCAGGCGCAATGCTCGTTCGGCTGCAATCGCTACGAGCAGGGCCGCTGCGTCGAGTACCCACCTGCATTCCCGGCCCGGTGACGCCGTCTGTGCCTTCGGTGAGCTATGGCGCCATCGCTTATGGCCGCTCGAGCGGCGCCTGGGGCTATTCCTACCGTTGGGGCAGCCGGGCGAAGGCGGAACGTGTCGCACTGCAAAACTGCGCACAGCACGGTAACGACTGCGAAGTGATGGTCTGGTTCGACCGCAAATGTGGCGCGGTGGCCTCGGGCGAAAGCGAAACCGCCTTCTGGGGCCTAGGCGACAGCGAAGGCGAGGCGCGCAGGGACGCCTTGCGCAAATGCGCGGACGATGGCCGCAAGAGCTGCGAAGTGCAGGTGTCGCGTTGCTCGAAGTGAGACGCGCAAACAGCTGATGCTCACTCGCCGCCGATATGTTTGAGATCGAGCACCACGCGCCGGAGATGTGACCCCCTGTCTTCGGCGCGGAAGCCGAGCTCGGCGCACATCCGCAGCATGGTGGTGTTCTCGGCCAACACGTCGCCGTAGACGCGCCGCAGGCCCTTGTCCTTGGCGTAAGCGATGACGCGCCGCATCAGCAGCCAGCCGAGCCCGTGACCCTGGAGCCGCGAGCGCACCAAGATCGTGAATTCCGCGGTCTCTTCGTCGAGCTCGTCCTTCAGGCGCACGAGCCCGAGCAGGCGGCCGGTGTCTTCGTCCAGCGCGACAAAAGCCATCTCGTGCGAGTAGTCGAGATGCGCGAGCTTTTTGATCTCCTCGGCGCTCAATTCGGTGATGCGCGCGAAGAAGCGAAGCCGCAGATCCTCGGTGCTGACGTCGCTCAGGAAGTCTGGATAGAGGGCCACGTCTTCGGGCCGCAGCCGGCGGATCAACACGCGCTCGCCGCTCCGCATGGTCTCGTGCCATTCGCTCCCTGCAACGTTGCCCGTGTCCGGCATCGGCGCGATGCGTATCCTTTCCGCTGATCACTTGCCGTAAGGCTTGATGCTGTCGACCACCGAATCGGCGATGTGCTCCTTGATGATCGCGCCGACGACGTCGGCGGCGCGCGGGCGGCGCTTGGCCTTGCTCACCACCGCCATGCCGGCATTATGCCGCGTCATGCGCGTGACCACGTCGAACACGATATCCTCCTCGCGCGCGACCGTCGAGAAACTTGCGCTCGTCCGCGCCAACCAAGAAGGTGCCGCGATCGCCACTTTGGTGACCGAATACATCGCCTTCGCGGTGCGTGCCGATTCGGACCTCAAGACAGGCCGCGATCTGCTCAATCATTTTCGACGCAACGCGCGGAACGTCACCGTCGCGCTGTCGACCGCGCTAGGCAATCCAAATCACATCGCGCCGGCGAAGCTGGTCAAGAAGGTTGGCGGCGACATCAGCGCGCCGGCGATCCGCGTGTTCGACAGCGTGCTCGATTGCTTCGCCGACGTGATCGCCGGCAAGGCGGATGTCTGCGCCGTCACCGCGGCGAGCGTGAACGCCGAACTCAACGCCGGCCGCCTGCGTGCTGGCGATCTCGGCGCCGGCGCGGCTCGCCGCGCCCTTCGCCGATGTGCCGACCTGGAGCGAGCAGGGCGCCGATTGCGTGATCGGCGCCTGGCGCGGCGTCAGCGGCCCGAGCGGACTTTCCGCGGCGCAAGTAAATTTCTGGGGGGACGTGATCGCCGCAGCGACCCGGCAACCATGCTGGGGCGAGGACCTCGCCCGCTTAAGCTGGTCGCCGCTGGTGCAGAGCGGCGCGCCCTTGCGCGCGTTTTTAGAGCGCGAGCGCGCCGAGTTCGTCGCCATGCTGAAGGAGCTCGGCCTGCTCAAACGTTAAGCATCGGCGTTCGCGCCTTCCAGTATGCGTTCTTTAATATTTGCGGTGCACCATGAAACTGTCACGTGAATCAGCTATACTGATTCTGACATGACCGTTAATGCGGTTTCGCATCGATGAGTGGGCTCACGTATCCTTCGCCAGGATACTCCACTTCGCGCCCGCCGCCGTCTGTCGCCGACCTCGTTACTTCCAGTCTGTTCGCTCCGCGCCCGCGCGCGGGGCTTTGCGTTTTGCGCGTCTCACATGCCGGTCCAGCAGAAGGAATCAACCCTTGGGTAAGCACTTCAGCGACAAGCACTTCACTGAGAAGCAGTTCTGCAACGAGAAGCAGTTGTCCAAAAAGCGCCGTCGCAATGCGCGCGCCGTCGAGACTGCCGAGATCATCGAATTTCTCGGCTCGAAGTTCGAGGCTGAACGCGCTCTGCCACCCATCCAACCGCTGAACCCGACGCAGGAGATGTATCTCAACGCGCTTCGCTACAACGCGCAGGTCGTTGTGCTGGGTCCGGCGGGCACCGGCAAGACTTGGATCGCCGCCGCTTACGCCGCCGACCTTTATCGCAACCGGCAGATCGACAAGATCATCCTGACGCGGCCGAACGTGCCATGCGGCCGCTCGCTCGGTTATTTCCCCGGCACGCTGGAAGAGAAGTTCGCGCCTTGGGCCGTGCCGGTGATCGAGGCGATCAAGGAGCGCATCGGCAAGGCCGCCTTCGACATCGCGCTTAAGCACGAGGGCATCGAGATGGTGCCATTCGAGGTCATGCGCGGCCGTTCGTGGAAAAACGCCTTCGTGCTGCTCGACGAGGCGCAGAATGCGACGCCCGCCGAGATCAAGATGTTTCTCACGCGCGTCGGCGAAGACTGCACCGTCGTGATCAACGGCGACGTCAGCCAGTGCGATCTCGACGAG
>Ga0187771_10000615_pt1 | contig 22281 bp, 15 predicted proteins | sample 0116_SJ02_MP15_1_FD_133139 | JGI IMG/M metagenome (GOLD analysis project Ga0187771, IMG submission 133139) | Tropical peat soil microbial communities from peatlands in Department of Meta, Colombia - 0116_SJ02_MP15_10_MG | ecosystem: Environmental > Terrestrial > Soil > Wetlands > Peat | place... | reverse complement strand
CCTCGACCAGGTGGTCTTCCCGCTGGAGAAGGCGGTGGCCGCCGCCGTCCTCGGCATGGAGGTCAACGCCGTCTTCGAGGGCGCCGGGGTGCGCCTGCTCAAGCGTGGCTACCGGTCGCGCCTGTCCGGCATGATCGGAGCCCGCTTCACCCCGATGGTGGAGCGGGTGATGCGGAGGGAGATCGGCTGGCCCCTCCCGGCCCAGTCGATCGAGATCCTGGAGGACCTGGGCGCCCGCTTCTATGTGTGCGGACCGTCGATGTTCGGCTACAGGGTTCGTGAGCAGGACCTGCTGATCGGCCAGCACACCGTCGCGGCGGTGGTCACCTGGGCCGAGCTGCTGTCTCGCAGCGACATCCAGGTGTTCTCGAAGATGCAGTTCGAGAAACCGTGACCACCTCCAAGCGGTCGGCCCCCGCTGAACCGCCGCCCCACGCCGAGCCCGTGGCGCTCGAGGACATGGCCCGGCTGTTCAAGGCACTCGGGGATCCCACCCGTCTGGCCATCTACCAGATGGTTCGAGGATGCTGCCCGGAAGGGTGCAGCCAGGAGGAGGCCTCCAACAGCATCTCGCGAATCGCCAGTCAATTCGACGTCTCCCTGTCGACCGTGTCACACCACATGAAGGAGCTCCGCAACGCCGGCCTGATCCATTGCTACCGCCGCGGCCAGACCACCTACTGCGCCCCGGGTGCGGCGGCGCTGCGTCTGGTCGAGGAGTTCCTGAACCCGCGCGATCACTAGGGAGGCGCGGCCGACCAGTGGGGACCGCCATGGCATTGACATTTGCAGGTACGGTCGGCCGTACTGCCGGTTGAAACCGCGCCGGGCGGTGCGGGGGAGCGCCGCGGCGGACGCCCATACGTGGCAGCAGCGTTCCGACGGCCAACCGGGTGGCCGAGGACGCTGACCGCGGACTCAGTTCTCCATCGGCTGCGCCGGGTTGCTCGGGATGTCTCCCGCGACTGCGGCGAAGAAACGGTAAGCCCACTCCTCGGCAAAGCGGCGCGACCCCGCGAAGACGATGGGTACCTCCGGGTAGCGCACAGCCAGACGGCCGAGCATGTCGGCCAGCCAGGAGCCGCGGCCGGGCTGGGTGCGGAAGAGGTCGGGATAATCACCCTCGACGACGATGGCCGCCCGACTACCGACCTCCACGAGCCGCTGGAGCTGGAAGGCGAGACTACCGTCTGATAGCGACACTGCCAGGTTCTCCAGGGTCTTGCGCTCGACCACCCCGGCCGGCGCATCGCCTCCGATTGCGTAGTCTCCCGCAGGCAAGGCGCGGTGCTCCAAGGTCACCTCGCGACCGGCGAACCTCCACCCGTACTTCTCGCGGGTGTCGACGACGATGGTCAGTGCGCCGGCGGCGCGGCCACGGGGGATGCGGGCTCCGGGGTTGGCCGCCTGAGCGGTCTTCTGCGTCTGCCACCACACCGCCGGACGGCCCCGTGCTTGGGTGAAGACGAACTGAGAGCGGGCGTGCTGCGAGCGGTTGAGCAGGAGATCGATGGCGGCGCCGCGACGCCGGCACACCAGAATCTCGGCTTCGTCCACAACCTCGGCGGCTTCGTCCCAGCTGGCGTCCTCCTGTGAACAGAACACTCGCGTGGCCCGCGGCCACGGCTCACGGGCCTTGAGCACCAGCCCGCCCTCCAGGGGGAGCCGGACCAGATACGGGAGCCGGCTCTCAGGATCGGGATTCCGGGCTACCACGAACCGAGCGCCCATCGCGGCCTCATTCTGCCGGAAGCCCGTCGATCCAGATTGGCGGAGGGAGAGGGATTCGAACCCCCGAGGGCTTGGCGGCCCTTGCGGTTTTCAAGACCGCTCCGATCAACCACTCCGGCATCCCTCCGCGGGCGGCCCCCAGTGTCCCACGCCGCCCCGGCGCCGGGCAGCCTGGGGACGCACCGTTCAACGAGGGCGCAGGTTCTCCAGCTGGGTCGCGTGCTCCTCGAGGTGGCCGATCAGGAACCGGTCGACGATCTGGGAGATGGGCATCACGCCCAGGGTGGGGTGGAGGCCGCGAACCCTCCATGCGCGGTCGCTGACGCTTGCCAGGAAGGCGCGAAGGTCGTTCAGGTCCTCCCGGACATCGTGCCAGAGGGCTGTCGTACCCCGGTTGCGGTCGCGCTCGATCGCTTCGATCCGCTCGGGATTCGCCTTGGTGCGGCCGAACGGCACCGGGCTGGCCGAGGCTGCGGCCAGGACCCTCTCGGCCTGGGCGATCCAATACGGGATGAACTCACCGAGGTGGGCCCACACCTGGCCCGCGTCCCAGCGCTCTCCGGTGCCGGGGTCCGGCTCGGTCCGTCCCTCCAGGCGGCGCCGGGCGAGGTCGCGGAGGCGCCCCTCCACCGCGCTCAGGCGCTGCTGGAAGTCGGTCGCTGGGTCTGGTGGTGCCGTGCTCATGAGATGGGTACCGTGAGCCGGCGGGGCGCCACACGGGAGCGGTCGCCGGAGCGACGATTCTGCGGCATCCCGCCCGGGTCCTGCCGGTGCGGCGAATATACTGGCCGCACGCCGGGGAGGTGGCTGAGAGGCTGAAAGCGCCCGCCTGCTAAGCGGGTGAGGGGCGTTAAGCTCCTCCGAGGGTTCGAATCCCTCCCTTCCCGCCACTGTGATGTCTCAGGACATGGTGGACCCTGTCTCAAGACATCGTGGACACGAGAGTTCGGAGAGGCCGATCCTCCAGGCGGGTCCGACCGCGCCGACGTTCCCCCTGGGGGGGTCAGCCCGCTGCCAGCGAGAACGCGGCATCTCGGCTGGGCAGGCTCTCCATCCTCACCACCATGCCCCCCCGGAAGGTGAAGACCAGGGAGCGGGGCGCGCCCGCGGGGAGCTGAGGGGCCTCGGGATCGCCCGGGCCCGCACCGAAATCGGGCCCCTCGACGCTGACCGCGACCCGGTCGCCGATCTCCTCCGCCTCGAAGCGGGTGATCCGGGGAGGCCGCCCCCGGTTGCGGACCATGACGTTGAGCACCTGCTCCCGGCCCCGGCAGACCAGCTCGGGAAGCAGCCCCTGCCACACCACGTCGTCATCCAGGATCGCCGCCAGCTCCTCGACCCGGCCCGACCGGAGCATCGCCGTCCAGGCCGACGCCACGGCCGCCAGCTTGTCCCCCTGCTCACTCATCCGGGCTCCCTCCAGCACCCCGCCCCGCTGACCTGTGAGGCCACGGTAGCAAGGGTGATCCGGCCGACGGCCGCCAATCCCGGGTCGCGCCGCCTCAGAGGACCTTGGAGAGGAAGGCACGGGTGCGCTCCTCTCGCGGGTTGGCAAGCACCTCCCTTGGCGGACCAGCCTCGACGATGACCCCGCCGTCCATGAACACCAGGGCGTCACCGACCTCGCGGGCGAATCCCATCTCGTGGGTGACCACGATCATGGTCATGCCCTCCTCGGCCAGCCCCCGCATGACATCCAGCACCTCCCCGACCAGCTCGGGGTCGAGGGCTGAGGTGGGCTCGTCGAACAGCATCAGCTTGGGTTGCATCGCCAGGGCCCGGGCGATCGCCACCCGCTGCTGCTGCCCTCCCGAGAGCTGGCGCGGATGGGCATCGAGCCTGTCTCCCAGTCCGACGCGGTCGAGCAGCTTGCGGCCCCTCTCTCTGGCCACCCCAGCGTTCTCCTTCTTGACCCGCACCGGTGCCTCGATGACGTTCTCGATCGCCGTCATGTGGGGGAAGAGGTTGAAGCTCTGGAAGACCATGCCGATCTCGGCGCGCTTGCGGCAGACCTCGCGGTCGCGGAGCTCGTAGAGCCGGTCGCCCTGCTGCCGGTAGCCGACCAGCTCGCCGTCGACCCACAGCCTGCCGCCGTCGATCTTCTCCAGGTGGTTGATGCAGCGCAGGAAGGTGCTCTTGCCCGAGCCGGAAGGCCCGATGATGCACATCACATCGCGGGGTGCGACCTCCAGGGTGATCCCCCGCAAGACCTCGTTGCGGCCGAAGCTCTTGTGGACCGCTTCGGCGCGGACCATGGGCTCGGCACTCATCGGTCGAGAGGCGTTCACGGCGCCACCGACGTCAGCGGTGCTGTCGGCTGGGTGCGCTTCATCGCAAGGGGCCGCTTCGGCGGCGCCGTTCGACGTTGGCGAGAATCTCCTCCGCGGTCGCCTTGCGTTCGCTGGCGCCCAGGATCTCCTCGGGAGTTGTGTGGAAGTGGAAGAGCAGGCGCCGCAATCGCTGAACCGGTGTCTCGGGCAGGGCCCGCACCGAACCCCGGGCGAAGTAGCGCTCCAGGTAGTACTGGCCAAAGGTGAGGATGGAGGTCAGCAGCAGGTACCAGATGCTGGCGACTATGAGCAGCTCGACGATCCGGAAGTTGGCGTCGGAGATCTCCTTCTCGATGAAGAACAGCTCGCCGACGGTGCAGATGTAGGCCAGCGACGAGGTCTTCAGCATCGAGATGGTCTCGTTGCCGGTGGGCGGGATGATCACCCGCATCGCCTGGGGGATGACCACCCGGCGCATCACCTGGGTGCGGGTCATCCCCAGGGCCTGGGCGGCCTCGGTCTGACCCATCTCCACCGAGATCAGGCCGGCTCGCACGATCTCCGCCATGTAGGCCGCCTCGTTGAGCCCCAGCCCCAGGATCGCGGCCATGAAGGGAGTGTCGATCTGGTTGGTGATCCCAACCCACTGGATGCTGGTGAATGGGATGCCGATGGTCAGCTTGGGGAGGACGATGGCGATGTTGAACCAGAACCAGAGCTGCACCAGCACCGGGGTGCCCCGGAAGAACCAGATGTAAAACCAGGCGACCGATCGCATCACCGGATTGACCGATAGCCGCATGATCGCCATCAGCAGGCCCAGGCCGACCCCGATCAGCATGGCGATCACCGTCAGTGCCAGGGTCACCAGCACCGCGCTCATGATCCGGTCGTTGAAGAGGTACTGGCTGACCACCGGCCATTTGAGGTCGGGCGCCGAGGCGAAGATGTAGACGACGGCCGCGAAGATCGCCAGCACAACCACCGCCGCCACCCACCGCCAGGGGTGGCGGACCGGGATCGCCCGGATCGCCTCAGGGCGCTCTCGAGCCGCCGGAGCGGGGACCGGCTGCCCCACCGTCAAGTCGGCCATGCCAGTCTCACCTCCAGCCCGCTCACCGACGCGCCACAGTGCGCCCGGCTCAGCCGCCGGGCCCCGCGACCATGGCTTCAGCGCGCCAGCAGTGGCTCACGCCCTCGCCTCAATAGGAGGGCACACAGGTGGAGCCGACCGGGTTGTTGTCGTTGACGTCGACCGCCGAGGCGGAGACGGCTCCGTCGGTGACCCCGTCGGCCTGCAGGATCTTGGTGTAGTAGCCGTTGTTGATCAGGTAGGTGATGGCGTCCTCGATCGCCTTGTCGAAGCCCAGCGAGCTAATCACCGCCACCCCATAGGGGTAGACGCTGCAGGGTTGACCGCTGATCTTCATCTTGCCAGGGTTCTGCTGCACCTGGTAGTCGGCGACCGGTTGATCGGCCCAGCCGAAGTCAGCACGGCCGTCTAGCAGGGCGGCGTTGGCCTCGGTCTGGGTGTCGAAGCTCTCGACGTTGATGTCCTTGAGCCCGGCGCTGGTGCAGTTGTCGGTGTCCCCGGAGATGGCGTCGCCGCCCGGCTTCTTGCCCATGAAGCCCCAGGCGTCGGACTCCTCGACGGTGCCGGCCTCGACCGCCACCGAGTGGCCGCACATCTGGGACGCCTTGGTGATGGCCGTGCCGCCCACCCGGATCATCCAGGACTCGCCGGCCCGGTAATAGGTGATGAAGTCGATGCCGGTCTTCTCGCGAGCCGCCGTGGGCGTGAAGCTGGAGAAGCTCATCACGTACTTGGGCGGCGATTCCTCGAGCGCAGGGATGATGTCGTCGAAAGTGACGTTGTTGATGGTGCAGACCTGGCCGAGCACGGCGCAGACGTCCTTGGCCAGCACGAGGTCCCAGCCGATCAGATCACCGCTGCTCGGGTCGACGTATTCATTGGGTGCGTAGGAGGCGTCCGCGGCTATCTGCCACGGCTCCATGGACTTAACCGCCGAGGGGATCTCGGCGATGATGCTCTGCTGGGCGGGGGGCAGCGAGCTGGTGCCGCCTGACGAGGCGGACGGCGCGCTCGAGCTCCCGCAGGCGCTGAGAAGGGCCACCGGGGCGATCAGGAGCACGGTGGCGAGACGGAATGGCCGGGCGGAGAATGTGTGAGGCTGCATTGCGCGGGCATTCTGCGCCCCACCCTGGCCGGGTGTCCAGAGGGCAAGCGCCCCCATCCCCGGCCGCGGCTACCGGAACTGGCGGCTGCGGGGGCCAGTCAGCACCGCCGGGGTCCCGGCTTGTCGATCCCCGCGGCGCGAGCGGGCTCAGCCGGGAGAGGCTGCGGCGGTCGCGGCCAGCGCGGCGGCGGCGATCTCCAGGGCGCCCATCTCTGCGCTGAAGCAGATCCTGAACCAATCGGGCGCGCCGAACGCAACACCCGGGACCACCACGGTCCGCCGCTCCGCCAGGGCGGCGCAGAAGGCCATGCAGTCGGCCCATGGGCTCCGCACCCAGAGGTAGAAGCCGCCCTGGCACTCGGTGGTCGCCAGCCCGGCGCTCCCCGCTCCGGCCGCGATCAGGTCCCGGCGCTCCCGGTACGGGATGGGATCGCACTCCCAGGAGGGCAGCTCCAGGAGGGCTAGTTGGGCGGTGGCCGGAGCGTTGACGTAGCCGAGGGCGCGCTGGCAGAGTGCCAGGCCCGCCTCGGCCTCCGGGCTGGACAGCGATGGGTGGAGGGCCAGATAGCCGATCCTCTCGCCGGCGAGCCCCAGGTCCTTGGAGAAGGAGCGGCAGAGGACCGTGTCCGGGTGATGGACGAATGGGTCGGCTCGGCGGTGCGGGGGGTGGATGATCCGCCGGTAGACCTCGTCGACGACCAGGAGCACCCGCCGCCCGCGGCGCCTGCGCTGCTCCTCCAGCAGCGCCCCCACCCCGCTCAGCTCGTGGTCGGTCAGCACGTGGCCGTTGGGGTTGCCGGGACTGTTGAGGATGACGGCTCCGGTGGTCCCGTTCAGCGCCTTGGCCAGGCCGTCGAGGTCGAGGCTCCCGTCCCGGGTCGGGGGCACGATCCGCAGCCCGTGGCCGCTGACCGCGCTGTAGAGCCGGTATTCCGAGAAGTAGGGGGCGACCACGACCACCTCCCGGCCGGGCTCGACGAGGGCCCGCAGTGCCATCGAGATGGCCCCCGCCGCTCCCACGGTCAGCACCACCGACTGAGCGGTGACGCCGGGGAAGTCGACATCCTCGGCAATCCGCTCCCTCAGCTCCGGGTAGCCGAGGTTGGGCATGTAGGCGAAGCGCAGCCGGCGCACCACACGGGTGGCCGCTGCGAAGGCGGAGCGGACCGCCTCGGTGGCCTCCAGCGGCTGGCCGAGGGAGAGGTCGGCGACGGCGTCGGCGCCGTATCGCTCGCGCAGCCGCTGTGCTTGGGCCGCGGAGGCGCGCACCCAGCCCCCGGCCTCGACCTCGCCACGGACCCAGCTGGTCAGACCGAGCCGGCCGCTGTCCTGGCTCACTTGCTGGCCGCGCTCATGCGATGGACTCCGGCCCGCGCACCCCTCCGCTGTGCCACGAGAACGGGTACCTGGCGTCGACGACCTGGCGGGCCACCTGGGTCCGGTGAAGGGGCCGGAAGGTGTCGACCATCACCGCCAGCTCGTCGGTCTCCGGGGGCCGCTGGAACGAGGCTTCGAGAGCACCCGGCTGAGGTCCGTGGGGCAGGCCGCCGACGTGGTGGGTGAACGATCCCTGCTGGATCCCGCGGCGGGCCGCGTAGTTGCCGTCCACGTAATAGAGGACCTCGTCCGAGTCCACGTTGGAGTGGTGGTAGGGGAGGAACACGGCCTCCGGGTCCCAGTCCAGCTTGCGGGGCACGAACGAGCAGATCACCAGGTTGTGGGCCTGGAAGGTCTGGTGGATGAGCGGGGGCAGGTGGAACCGTCCGGCCCGGGCCTCGAAGTCGTGGATGTTGAAGGCGACCGGGTAGACGGTGCCGTCCCAGCCCACCAGGTCGAAGGGATGGTGGTCCATGGAGTAGCAGGAGATGTGGCCGGCCCGCTTGACCCAGACCTGCGCCGGGCCCTCGCCCTGCTCCAGCGCCTCCGGACCCCGGAAGTCCCGCTCGCTGTACGGCGCGAACTCGGTGAGCTGGCCGTTGCTGGCCCGGTACCGGTCGGGGCAGTCGACCGCCCCGGAAACCTCCATGACCAGCACCCGGGTCGCCTCGAGCTGGTCGAACTCCACTCGGTAGACCGTCCCCCGTGGGATCACCACGTAGTCGTGGCGGTCGAAGCGCAGCCTGCCGAACTGGGTGTGCAGCGTCCCCGAGCCCTGGTGGCTGAAGAGGACGTCGTCCCCCGACCCGTCGACGAACAGGACCTTCTGCTGCTGCTGGGGGACCACGAGCCCGATCTTGATGTCGTCGTTGACCAGAAGCCATTGGCGGCCGGTGATGGTGTCGCCGTGGGCCTGGAGGCGAAACCCCTGGAGGTGGGCGTGCTCGTGGACCTGCTCGTTCTCCATCGAGATGTCGTCCTCGACCCCCTCGACGACGTCCTGGGCCGCCTCCGGCATGTGCCGGTGGTAGAGCAAGGACGACGGTCCGCTGAACCCCTCCCTGCCGAAGAGCTCCTCGTGGATCAGCTGCCCGTCGACGCGGAAGCGCATGTGCCGCTTCCGTGGGACCTCGCCCAGCCGCATGTAGGGCCGCACCGGCCAAGGGTAGCAGCGGGGATTGCCGATCGTCGGGTGACCACGGCTGCGTCGTGGACAGGAGGCGGCTGGACGGACGGCTGCGATCGGAGCATCATCCGGACTGGGGGGTTCGGTCGGGTGGAAGGGAGAGCAGGCGGGTGATCCAGTCACGGTGCCATCCCGGCGCACCTGAGGGCCCCCGGCGGCCGCCGCCCTGAGCAGAGGCGTCAAGCCTGCCAGACTTGATGGCGCCGCGCACGACCGGTGCGCGGCACGGGAAGTGAGGAGAGAAGCCCATGACACAGACCCCGATGACACCGGCCACCGCGGAGCTGGGAGGCCGGCCGACGGCGCCGACCCCAAGTGTCCAGACCGAGATGGGGCGCGCTGCGGCGCCCGCGGCCGTCACCATCGGCGACCCGGCGCCGCTGGGGCTCGCCGGCTTCGGGCTCACCACCTTGATCCTCTCGGTGGTGAACGCCGGCTGGTTCGGCAACAAGGCTATCGTGCCCCTCACCTCGTCGACGCTCTCGATGGCAGTTGCCTACGGCGGCCTGGCCCAGTTGATTGCGGGCCTCTGGGCGTTCCGCCGGGGCAACACCTTCGCCGGCACCGCCTTCTGCAGCTACGGCGCCTTCTGGTTCAGCTTCTTTCTGCTTGTCCAGCTCTATCTCGTCCCGATGATCACGAACCCCGCCAGCTCTGACGCCTGGCTGGGCTGGGTCGGGCTGTACCTGCTGGCCTGGGGCATCTTCACCGGCTACATGACCATCGCCTCGCTGGGGGCGAGCAAGGCGACGACCGTCGTCTTCGTCCTGCTGACCCTGACCTTCGTGGTGCTGGCCATCGGGTGGTTCACCGGTGACAAGGCCACCTTCGCCGCGAGCGCAAATGGCATCATCAACCTCGGCGGCTACATCGGCATCCTGACCGCGATCGCCGCCCTCTACGCCTCCTTCGCGGACGTCACCAATGCCAACTTCAAGAGGGTCGTTCTGCCGGTCGGCGCGCCCTTCGTGTCCTGAGCGGCTCCATCTGACGGGCGGGGGCCGGCGCGACCCGCCGGCCCCCGGCTCGTCGCCATGGGCTGACCATCGCTGATGCGCGCGGTCACCTACGCGGGCGGCGAGGTCTCTGTGGGGGACCGCCCTGATCCGGTGCCCGGGCCAGGGCAGCTGCTGGTCCGGGTCTTGGCAGCTGGCCTGAACGGCGCCGACATGTTGCAGGTGCGCGGGCTCTACCCCGCTCCTCCGGGCGTCCCGGCTGACATCCCCGGCCTCGAGCTGGCCGGCGAGGTGGTGGTCGCTGGCCAGGGGGTGAGCCGGTTCGGCCCCGGGGACCGGGTCATGTCCCTGGTCTCCGGCGGCGGCCAGGCGGAGCTCGCGGTGATCGATGCCGAGGTCGCCATGCCGGTGCCGCCGGGCCTGGGGTGGCCGGAGGCCGGCGGCTTCCCCGAGGTCTTCACCACCGCCCACGACGCCCTGGTCTCGCAGTGCGCGCTGGGCTCGGGTGAGCGGCTCCTGGTCACCGGCGCGGCCGGCGGGGTGGGCACCGCGGCGGTCCAGATCGGAAATGTGCTCGGTGCCGAGGTGGTGGCGAGCGTGCGCCACCCGCACCTGCGGCCGGCGGTCAGCGCCCTGGGGGCGGTGGCCGTCGATCCCAGCCAGGTGGCAGCTCACGGTCCCTACGACGTGGTCCTCGAGCTGGTCGGAGCGGCCAGCTTCCCGGGCACGCTCCAGAACCTGGCCTCAGGCGGGCGGGTGGCTGTCATCGGAGTGGGATCCGGTTCGCGCATCGAGCTGGATCTGCTCCTGCTGATGGGCCGGCGCGTCCGTGTCATGGGGTCCTTGCTGCGCAGCCGGTCGACCGAGGAGAAGTCGCTGGCCGCTCGCCGGGTCGTGGCTGACCTGCTCCCCCTCCTGGAGGCTGGGCGGATCCGGGTCGTGGTATCGGAGGTCTTTAGCCTCGAGGCGGCCTCCGACGCCTACGCCCGCTTCCGGGCCGGCGGCAAGCTCGGCAAGCTCGTGCTCAGCCTGGGTTCCGGTTCCGCCGGTGGGTGAGCCGGCATCCGCCCGCCCATCGACGCGGGCGGCTCCGAGTCGTCAGGAGTGAGCTCAGGTCAGACGTCTCACGGCGCGCGACCACAGACCAGGGTCACCGGAAGGCCGCGGCTCGGTGCCGCGGGCGCGAGCTATCGCCGGGTTCAGCGTGCCGCGGCGCGAGCCGGGGGTCGCCTGGCACCTGCGGCCGCCGGTGCCGCGTCGACCAGCAGCGCGGCGCCGATGGCCCCACCGAGATCGCCCAGCCCGGCTACCACCACCTCCGGCGCCCGGTCGAGTACGAAGAGGTGTGGCCGCATCGCCCCCGCGATCCGGTCCGCGTACGGCTGACCCAGCCGGATGCCCAGGCCGCCCTCGATGATCACGGAACCGATGTCGAGGAGGTTGATTGCCGAGGCTGTGCCGGTGCCGAGCGCGAGCACCGCCCCGTCGATGAGGTCACGCGCCATGGCGTCGCTCTCCTCGAGGGCGCGAGCCCAGACTCCGCTGGTCAGCCGGGGCCGGCCCATCTGCTTCATCAGCCGGAAGAGGCTGGTCTTCTCACCACGGTCGGCGCGCCGGCGGGCGGCGATCTCCATGGCGTTCCGGCCCGCATAGGCCTCCACACAGCCCCGGCGACCGCAGGTGCACAGGGCGCCGTCTCGGACCACCACCGTGTGCCCGATCTCGCCCGCCGCCCCGCGCCCCTTCCACTGCCGCCCGTTCAGGACGATGCTGCCGCCAACCCCGGTCCCCCACGAGACTCCGATGAACGAGCCGCGGCCGCGGCCCGCGCCGAGCCGGAGCTCCGCCAGGTTGGCCACCTCCACGTCGTTGCCGAGACGGACCGGGCAGCCGAGCGCTTCGGCGAGCCGCTCGGCGAGCCGGTAGCTGCCCTCCCAGCCGGGGAGGTTCCGGGCCAGGGACACGGTTCCCGCGACCGCGTCGATGCTGCCCGGGGAACCGACCCCGACCCCGGCCAGAGAGCGGGTGGCGGCGCCGGCGGCGCTGGCCGCCTCGGCGATGGCGTCACGCAGGGCGACGGTTGCCGCCTGGGGACCGCCTTCGGTTGGGGTGGGGCGCCGGGCCTCGCCGACCACCTGATCGGACCGGGAGAGCACCACCGCCTGGATCTTGGTGCCGCCCAGGTCGATGCCGCCTCTCAATCCACCGTTCCGGCCTGCCGTGCCCGCCACTCGACGCCTCCGATCTCTGCTCCCTCCTTCACGTCCGCACTCTCAACCATACTGTTCCGGAGCGCTGACGGGGACAGACGGCGGCCGGCGAGCCAGGGCCGCCCGATGCGAGCCCTGAACCAGGCCCGTCAAGCCTCGATGGGAGGAGCGAGGATGCAGCTGGGGATGGTCGGTCTGGGACGCATGGGCGCGAACCTGGTGCGGCGGCTGATGCGGGACGGTCATGCGTGCGTCGTCTACGACGTCAGCGCCGACGCCGTGCACCGGCTGGCGGCCGAGGGCGCGGTCGGCGCCGGGTCGCTCGACGAGTTCGTGGCCGCGCTAACGCCGCCCCGGGTGGCCTGGATCATGGTGCCGGCGGGGCTCACCGGCGACACCGTCGACGCCCTCGCGGAACGCATGGCCGGAGGCGACACCATCATCGACGGCGGCAACAGCTATTACCGCGACGACATCGAGCGCGCCTCGCGTCTCCGGGCAAGGGGCATCCAGTACGTCGATGTGGGCACCAGCGGCGGCGTCTTTGGCCTGGAGCGCGGCTTCTGCCTCATGATCGGCGGGGATGACGAGGTCGTCGCGCGGCTCGACCCGGTCTTCCGCAGCATTGCCCCCGGGGTGGACGCCGCCGTCCGGACGCCGGGCCGGGAGGGGGAGCCGGCGGCCGCCGAGCACGGTTACCTCCACTGCGGTCCCCCGGGGGCCGGACATTTTGTCAAGATGGTCCACAACGGGATCGAGTACGGGGTCATGGCCGCCTACGCGGAGGGCCTCAACCTCCTCCACAAGGCCAACGTCGGCAAGGACGTCGAGACGGCCACCGCCGAGACCACCCCGCTTCGGGATCCGCAGTACTACCGCTATGACCTGTCGATTCCTGATATCGCCGAGGTCTGGAGGCGGGGCAGCGTGATCGCCTCCTGGCTCCTCGACCTGACCGCGGGGGCGCTGCAGCGCTCCCCCGACCTCGCCGACCTGCGCGGCCGGGTGTCGGATTCCGGTGAGGGACGCTGGACGGTGCTGGCCGCGGTCGAGGAGGGGGTGCCGGCGCATGTGCTCAGCGCCGCCCTCTACGACCGCTTCAGCTCCCGGGGCGAGGCCGACTTCGCCGACCGCCTGCTCTCGGCGATGCGCCGGGAGTTCGGCGGCCACGTCGAGCTTCCCGCCGGGGAGTAGTGGGCGGAAGCCCGGGTCCCCTCCCCGCCTGGCCGTGCGCGCCTGGCCGGCGACCGGCTGACGGTTACGGATCGTCGGACCGCGCCGTGAAACCGGCGGAGGGTTGTCGCGGCCAGGACACGGGGATCGGCGGTCTCCTTATCGACGCGTTCGAGCTGATCGAGCCACGTGTAGCTTGCTGGTCGATTGATCGGTTCTCTTGGAGGGGGTCGGATGACTCCGTCTCGCCGGATCTCTCGGCCCGCCGGCCTTGCCGCGGCCTCGATCCTCGCCCTTCTCGCCTATGTCGCCGGGGTCCCCCGGCTGGTCTTCGCCGCCAACGTCCTGCTGGTCACCGAGTCCTTCACCGGGGCGCAGCCCTCGACCCCCGCTGATTGGGCGAAGCCCTCGGCGCCCGCCGGCTCCAACTTCGCCTGCCTGACCGCGAGCTCCAACTCCGGACAGGCCCCGATCCCGGGCTGCGGATCGCCCGCCGACCCGTCGGGGAGCGGTGCCCTGCGCCTCACCTCAGCGGGGGGAGGCGAGGAGGGCGGGGTCGGCTACACCCTGAGCGTGCCCAGCACCGACGGCATCGACGCCATCTTCGACAGCTACCAGTACGGCGGCAACGGTGCCGACGGCATCGGCTTCTACCTGGCGGCGGCCAACCCCAGCGATCCCCAGCCGCCGTCGGCGATTGGCGAGGCGGGCGGCGCCCTCGGTTACTCGATCAACGGCGGACCGGGGATGACGTACGGCTACCTCGGCATCGGGCTCGACGCTTACGGGAACTACGCCAACAGTGACTACGAGGGCAGCACCTGCCCTAACCCCGGCTGGCGGACGCTGGGCAAGGCATATGCGGAGAACGTGTCGGTGCGCGGGCCGGGTGACGGCACCACCGGCTACTGCCTGCTGGCCAGCACCGCGAGCGGCAATCACGCCTGGACGCTCCGGGGAACCACCCGGTCCAACTCCCGGGTTCCGGTCGAGGTGGTCATCAATCCCTCAGCCTCCTCGGCCACCACCGCCTCCGGGCTCAGCGTGCCGGCGCAATCCTTCGAGGTCGCCTTCACCCCGCTGAACAACGGCGGCGCCAAGGTGACCCTGAGCGGCAGCCTTCCCAGCGCCAGCGGCATCGTCCCGGCGGCCTGGCTGAACTCCAGCACCGGGATCCCCTACCAGCTCACCTTCGGCTGGGTCGGGTCGACCGGCGGCTCGACCGACGTGCACGAGGTCAACCTGGTGTCGAGCGGCACCGTGACCGGGGTCCCGCCCCAGCTCAGCGCCTCGCTCGCCGACAGCGCCTCGGGGGCTCCCGGGCACGGCACCCAGATGGACTACGACGCGACCGTCAGCAATGCCGGCGGGGCCGGCGATGAGGCTCAGACGGTCACCCTCACCGACACCCTGCCCGCCGGGGAGACCGCGGTGAACAGCGGCAGCGGCTGGTCGGGAGGCACTGACTGGACCTGCTCGACCTCCGGCCAGACCGTCACCTGCACCGATTCCTCCGGGATCGCGGCCGGCAACGGTGCCAGCCTCAGCATCCCGGTGAAGGTGACCGCCAGCGCGGGCTCACACCTCAGCGATTCGGTGACCGTCTCGTCGGACGACGCCAGCCCGGCGTCCGCCAGCGACAGCGTCACCGTGGCCAAGGCCGCGACCGCGGTCACCGCCTCGGCGAACCCATCCAGCACGACCTACGGCAACAGCGTGACCCTGACCGCCTCGGGACTGCCCAGCGACGCCACCGGGACCGTGACCTTCACCTCCGGGGTCAGCACCCTCTGCTCCCAGGCGGTCAGCTCCGGCTCCGCCTCGTGCGCTCTGGCGGCGCCCGGAGCCGGCAACTACAGCCCGGTGACGGCCAGCTATGGGGGTGATGCCAACTACCTGGCGTCGACGGCGACGACCAGCTTCACGGTCAGCCCGGCGGCGACCTCGATGACCGCCTCCGCGAACCCGCCGACCACGGCATATGGCAACCAGGTCACCCTGAGGGCGACCGGCCTGCCCACCGGGGCCACCGGGTCGGTGACCTTCGGCGCCTTTTGCTCAGGCCCGGTCAGCTCCGGCTCGGCCTCGTGCGGGACGGCCGTGCTCCCGGCCGGGATCTACCCGGTCCCGGCCGCCTACTCGGGCGACACCGACTACCAGAGCTCCATCGCCAGCACCTCGTTCACCATCACCAAGGCGTCGACCAGCTTCACCGCGTCGGCCAGCCCCTCCACCACCACCTACGGCAACATCATCCAGCTCTCCGCCGCCGGCCTTCCCGGTGGGGCCACCGGCTCGGTCAGCTTCGCCTCCGGTGGCAGCACCCTCTGCGCCGGCACGGTCGGCTCCGGGGGCGCCTCCTGCAGCACCGCGGTGCTGGTCCCCGGGACCTATCCGGTGACCGCGACCTATTCCGGTGACTCCAACTACCAGGGCGCGACGGCGAGCACCAGCTTCACCATCAACAAGGCGCCGACCTCTCTCACGGCGTCGGCGACGCCCGCCACGACCGGCTACGGCAACACCGTCCAGCTCTCCGCCGCCGGTCTGCCCGGCGGGGCGACCGGCTTGGTGAGCTTCACGTCCAGTGGCAGCCTGCTCTGCGCCAGCACGGTGAGCGCGGGCTCGGCGTCGTGCACCACGGCGGTCCTGGGAGCGGGGAGCTACAGCTCGGTCACCGCCACCTACGCCGGTGACTCCAACTACCAGAGCGCGACCGCGTCGACCAGCTTCACCATCACCGCGATCCCGACCTCGATCACCGCCTGGGTCGACCCGAACACCACCGGCTACGGCAACACCGTCCAGCTCTCCGCCGCCGGGCTCCCCGTGGCGGCCACCGGGACGGTGACCTTCACCTCCGGCTCGACGGCGCTCTGCTCGGGGACGGTCAGCGCGGGCTCGGCGGCCTGCACCACCGCCGTGCTTCCCGCCGGGAGCTACTCGGTGACCGCCACCTACCCGGGAGACGGCAACTTCCTCGGCTCGGTGGCGACCAGCAGCTTCTCCATCACCCAGGACAGCACGTCGTTCACCGCCTCCGCGGATCCCGCCAGCACCACCTACGGCAACGGCGTCCAGCTCTCCGCGGCGGGGCTTCCCTCCGACGCCACCGGCACGGTCAGCTTCAGCTCCGAATCCGCGCAGCTCTGCTCGGGCAGCGTGGGCTCCGGCTCGGCGTCCTGCGACACCGGCGTCCTCCCGGCCGGCGCCTATCCCGTGACCGCCGCCTACTCGGGTGATGTCAACTACGCGAGCTCGACGGCGGCCACCAGCTTCACCATCAACAGGGCGTCGACCGCCATCGCGGCGGACGCCAACCCGAGCACCACCACCTACGGCGTCTCGGTCACCCTGTCCGCGACGGGGCTCAACTCCGACGCCGGCGGCAGCGTGACCTTCACCTCCGGCGGAGCCACCCTCTGCTCGGGGACGGTCGTCGGAGGCTCGGCGTCGTGCGGCACGGGCGTCCTGCCGGTGGGCGGCTATTCGGTGACCGCGACCTACGGCGGGGACGGCAACTACCTGGGCTCGACGGCTACCACCAGCTTCAGCATCACCCAGGCGCAGACGGCGGTCACGGCCTCGGCCAGCCCCGGCAGCACCGACTATGGCAACAGCGTGACCCTGACGGCGAGCGGGCTGCCCACCGACGCCACCGGGACGGTCAGCTTCAGTGACCAGAGCGGCCCGCTGTGCACCACCGGTCAGCTCAGCTCCGGTGCCGCCTCCTGCAGCACCGGGGTGCTCCCTGCCGGGAACTACGACCCGGTCACGGCCAGCTACCTCGGGGACAGCAACTACCTGGGGTCGACGGCTACCACCAGCTTCACCATCACCCAGGCGCAGACGGCGGTCGCGGCCTCGGCCAGCCCCGACAGCACCGCCTACGGTGACACCGTGACCCTGACGGCGAGCGGGCTGCCCACCGACGCCACCGGGACGGTCAGCTTCAGCGACCAGAGCGGCCCGCTGTGCACCACTGGCGAGCTCAGCTCCGGCGCCGCCTCCTGCAGCACGCCCGCGCTGCTCCCGGTCGGGAACTACGACCCGGTCACGGCCAGCTATCCCGGTGACAGCAACTACCTGGGGTCGACGGCTACCACCAGCTTCACCATCACCAAGGCGGAGACGGCGGTCACCGCCTCGGCCAGCCCGGACAGCACCACCTACGGCAACTCCGTGACCCTGACCGCGAGCGGGCTGCCCACCGATGCCACCGGGACGGTCAGCTTCAGCGATCAGAGCGGCCCGCTGTGCACCACCGGCGAGCTCAACTCCGGCTCGGCGTCGTGCAGCACGCCCGCGACGCTCCCGGCCGGGACCTACGACCCGGTGACGGCCAGCTACCCCGGTGACGCCAACTACCTGGGGTCGACGGCTACCACCAGCTTCACCATCGCCCAGGCGGAGACGGCGGTCACCGCCTCGGCCAGCCCCGACAGCACCACCTACGGCAACAGCGTCACCTTGACGGCGAGCGGGTTGCCCACCGACGCCACCGGGACGGTCAGCTTCACCGACCAGGGCGGCCCGCTGTGCACCACCGGCCAGCTCAGCTCTGGCTCGGCGTCCTGCAGCACGCCCGCGCCGCTCCCGGGCGGGACCTACGACCCGGTGACGGCCAGCTATCCGGGTGACGCCAACTACCTGGGGTCGACGGCAACGACCAGCTTCGGCATCATCCAGGCGGAGACGGCGGTCACCGCCTCGGCCAGCCCCGACAGCACCGACCACGGCACCTCCGTCACCCTGACGGCGGGCGGGCTGCCCTCCGACGCCACCGGGGAGGTCACCTTCACCACCGGCTCGAGCACGCTGTGCACCGCTCCGGTCAGCGCCGGGTCGGCATCGTGCAGCACGGCGGCGCTCCTGGCCACCGGGCTCTACCCCGTGACCGCCAGCTACGCCGGGGACAGCGACTACCTGGGCTCGACGGCGACGACCAGCTTCACCATTACCCCGGCGGCTGCCAGCTTCACTGCGGCGGCCGTGCCCACCAGCACCCCTTACGGCAACACCGTGACCCTGACCGCGAGCGGTCTACCCGACGATGCCACCGGGACGGTCAGCTTCGCCTCCGGATCGGTCTCTCTCTGCTCGGCCGCGGTCGACGCGGGCGCCGCGGATTGCGCCACCGGGACGCTCGGCGCCGGTGCCTACCCGGTGACCGCCACCTACTCCGGTGACCCCAACTACACCAGCGCGGTGGCATCGACGAGCTTCACCATCACCAAGCTGCCGACCTCGCTGACCGCCGCCGCGGCCCCACCCACGGTTCCCACGGGCAGGACGGTCACGCTCACGGCCAGCGGGCTTCCTGCCGACGCCGCCGGCACGGTCACCTTCAGCTCGGGATCGGAGACCCTCTGCAGCGCGCCGCTCACCTCCGGTTCCGCGTCCTGCGCGGCGACGGTGCTGCCGCCGGGGAGCTACTCGGTGATCGCCACCTACTCCGGCGACAGCAACCACGCGGGCTCGTCGGCGCAGGCCACCTTCACCGTGACCGCCGACCCGATCCTGGACATCAGCCTCTCGGGGATGCCTGCAGGGGCCGCGCCGGGAAGCTCGTACACTCTCACGCTGACGGCTTCGTTCGACCCGTCCGGCGGCCCCGCCTACAACGATCCGACGCTGACCGCGAGCCTTCCGCCGGCTGAGACCTTCGTCTCGCTGCCCTCCCCTGACGGCTGGACCTGCGCGCTGAGCGCAGGCGACACGGTGCTCACCTGCACGTCCACCGCGGGCACGCCGATTCCGGCCGGTACCGTGCTGCCTGCGGTGAGCGTTGCGGTCACCATCAGCTCGACCGCCTCCGGCAACCTCACCACCACCGCGGGGCTGAGCGACACCGCCGACGGCGTCGCCGCCGCCAGCACCCAGTCGTCGGTCGGCGTCGAGTCCTCGGCGCCGGTGCCGGACACGGGGACGCCGCTGCCGCGGCCCTGGACCTTGTTGGTCGGCATCCCTCTGATCGCCGTGGGCATCGGGGTTCTGGTCCGGCGGCGGCAGCTGCTACCGCGGGCTCGGTGAGGTCCGCGCGGCCGACCTCGGGCGGTGACTCGGCGGAATCCCCGGACCGCGGCCGCCGAGGCGACGATGCAGGGACCGCCCAGGATCGCGAAGCCCAGGGCCGGCGGGAGGCCAGCCTCCGCGACAGCATCGTGCCGAACCCCGGGTGGGGGTCGCCTCGATCCGGCTCTCGGACTGCGTCGCGGCGCCCGCGGGGGCTCCCGCCTCAGAGGTTGCCCCGCGCTGCCTGCTCCCTCTCGATGGCCTCGAAGAGCGCCTTGAAGTTGCCCTTGCCGAAGCCCTTGCACCCCTTCCGCTGGATGACCTCGAAGAAGAGGGTGGGACGGTCGCCGACCGGTCGGGTGAATATCTGCAGCAGATACCCGTCCTCGTCCCGGTCCACCAGTATCCCCAACTGCCTCAGCTGGTCCAGGTCCTCGTCGATCCCCCGGGCCCGGTCCTGGGCCACCGCCTCGTAATAGGAGTCGGGGGGCGGGCTCAGGAAGTCGACGCCGCGCTCGCGCATTCCGCCGACAGTGGCCAGGATGTCGTCGGTGGCCATGGCGATGTGCTGCACCCCGCTGCCCCGGTAGTGCTCCAGGTACTCCTGGACCTGCGACTTGCGCAGTCCCACCGCCGGCTCATTGATCGGGAAGGTGATCTGGGTGCGCGGGTCGCGGGTGACCACCGAGCGCAGCGCCGAGTACCGGGTCGCGATGTCCCTCGCGTCGAACTCCTGGAAGACGGTGAAGCCGAAGACCTCGCTGTAGAAGGAGACCCAATCGCCCATCTTCCCCACCTCGACGTTGCCCACGGTGTGGTCGATGTAGCGCACCCCGACACCACCTCCCGGGCGAGATTCCGGCCGGTAACCGGGCCAGTGCACGCCTCCGTACTCGTCACGTTCCACGAAGTGGTGGACGGTGTCCCCATAGGTCGCGATGGTCGCGTAGGTGATGACCCCCCTCTTGTCCTCCACCCTGGTCGGCTCCCGCAGGCCGCGCGCTCCCCGTGAGAGCGCGGCCCGGTAGGCGGCGCCGGCGTCGTGGACCCTGAGCGCGATGGCGCGGACGCCGTCGCCGTGGAGGCGAACGTGGTCGGCGATCTCACCCTCGGGTCCGAGGGGGGCGGTGAGCACCAGCCGCACGTTGCCCTGGGCCAGGACGTAGGAGGCCCGGTCGCGCACCCCGGTCTCGGGGCCGGAGTACGCGACGACGTCGAAGCCGAACGCTCGCTGGTAGTGGTAGGCGGCCTGCCGGGCGTTGCCCACGTACAGCTCGACGTGGTCGGTGCCGGCGAGAACCGGTGCAGACAGCCCGGTCGGGGTGCCGGTCGCCGTGGTCATGAGCGGGGAACCTCCGGGTGCGCCGTTGCGGGTGATCTCGTCTCAATCCTGGGGGCGGTTTCCCCGCCTGTCCAGTCGGCCGATCGACGAGCGTGCCCCGCTTCGCAGCGCACGCGGTCCGCCCAGCTCACTCGCCTCGTCCTCGCCGGCCGCCCATCGCCGCCCCGCCTCGGCCGCCGCCGGCGACCCCGGGGCGGCGCCTTCCCCAACGCCGCCCCGGCAAGCTTCCCAGCCGGGGCTTTGCACCCAGCGTGGTTATCATGGTTCGCCCCGGCCTGAGTGTCAAGGCAAAGTCCCGCCCCTGACCGCCTGTCCCGCCGCCCTCGGGAGGAGGGACAGGCGAGCCGCCGAGAGAGGGGCCAGAGTCGCTTCCCCGCCGTGGTCCGAGGATCAGCGGGGCGGATCTTCGGCGGGGTTCAGCGGGGTGGACCGCTGGCCAGGGTGATCGAGGCGGTGTGCTGACCTGCCGAGGCGTCGATCCAGCCAATCTGGACCGTGTCGCCGGGGCGGAGGTCGCGGATCGCCGTGGCCAGGTCCGCCGACGAGGTGATCTGGGTCCCGTTGAATGCGGTGATCACGTCACCCGTCTGGATGCCCGCCTTGGCCGCCGGGCTGCCCGACACGACGCTCTGGACCAGAGCGCCGGAGGTGGTGGTGGCATCCTCGACGCCCACCCCGATCAGCGGACCGCCGCCGATCACGATGCTGCCGCTGGACTTCCCGGAGGCGATCTGGCGGGCGATCTGGATGGCGGTGTCGATGGGGATGGCGAACCCCTGGGTGCCCCCCGACTGTCCGCCGAAGCGGACCCCGGTGCTGGAGCCGGCGGTATCCATGCCGATGACCTGCCCGGATGAGTTGACCAGCGGACCGCCGGAGTCACCGGGCACGATGTCCGCGTCGATCTGGATCATCCCGCTCAGGTTCTCGGAGATGTCCCCGTCGCTGGCGGTGATCGCCTGGTCCAGGGCGGTGACCGAGCCGGTCACCTCGGCGGGCGTGCCGCCTCTGCCGTAGGCATTGCCCAGGGCGACAATCTGGTCGCCGACACTGACGGTCGAGGAGTCGCCGAGCGACGCCACCTTGAGGTTGGAAGGCGGGTTGAGCATCTGCATCAGGGAGACATCGTCGGCGGGGTCGTAGCCGATGACCTTCGCCGAGTAGGTGGGGCCCTGGCCGTCGATCTGCACCGTCAGCGAGGCCTCCTGCTCGATCACATGGTTGTTGGTCAGGATCTCGCCCGAGGAGCTGATGACGATCCCGGTCCCCTCGGCGATGCTGCCTCCGCCGGCGGGGGTGTTGACGATGTCGACGATCGATGGATCGAGTTGGGCCGCGATCTGCGCCGCGCTCAGGTTGCCGGAGCCGCTCGGGGCGATCGAGGGTATCGACGAGCTGTTGGTTCCCGGAGAGGATGAGGATGAGGATGGGGACGAGGTCGGGTTGCTGCCCCGCAGGGCTAGGCCGATGCCTGCCCCGACCACTCCCGAGGCGAGGGCCACGACCAGCGCCGCCGCGATCGTGACCGGCACCATCCGGCTGGACCGGCCAGGCGGGGGAGGGGGATACGCAGCGGGCGGGTAGTCCGCCTGAGGGTAGGGGTAGCCCCAGCCGGGGTAGCCCCAGCGGGGCGGCTCCTGGTAGCCCCAACCGCTCTGCTGCTGCGGGTCCTGGTAGCCCCAACCGCCCTGCTGCTGCGCGTCCTGGTGGCCCCAACCGCCCTGCTGCTGCGGGTCCTGGTAGCCCCAACCGCCCTGCTGCTGCGGGTCCTGGTGGCCCCATCCACTCTGCGGTTGCGGCTCCTGGTAGCCCTGTCCACCCTG
>Ga0187771_10000614_pt1 | contig 22284 bp, 19 predicted proteins | sample 0116_SJ02_MP15_1_FD_133139 | JGI IMG/M metagenome (GOLD analysis project Ga0187771, IMG submission 133139) | Tropical peat soil microbial communities from peatlands in Department of Meta, Colombia - 0116_SJ02_MP15_10_MG | ecosystem: Environmental > Terrestrial > Soil > Wetlands > Peat | place... | reverse complement strand
GGTAGCCCGCCATGTCCAGGCCGCTTCCGATCACGCCCCGTGAAAAGGCCGAGGATTCGGCAACCAGAACGCTCTTGCGGTTTGCGAATCCAGCCGTGCCCTGGAACCAGCTGCCGGCAGACGCCCGGATCACCTGGTTGAGATCGAGGAAGTCCGCGACCCGCTTGCCCACCACCGCCGAGCCGAGCAGGCCCTTGCGGCTGGCTTTCTGACGAATGGTCACCGTATCCTCCACCACGTCGAGAATCTCGTCGACTACCAGGCCGACGCTGCGGTCACCGTCGTTGAACACGATCACCCGCAGCAAGTCGGTTGTCCGGCCCTGGTCCTGCGTTTCGGGTTCGAGAACTTCGCGCAATGGCACGAGGGAAAGGATGCGGTCGCGGTATTGCACCACCTGGCGTCCGCCCGCGCGCTCGATGGAGGCCGCTTTGAACTCCTCCAGCCGCGCGACAAGAGAGAGCGGCACGGCGAGGCGATCGAAGGAACCGGCGCGGAACAGGAGCAACCGCTGCTGCTCCATCCCGGATTGTGCCTTCTGTTCTGTCGCGGTACGCGTCTGCTCGCGCGATTCCGCGAGGACGCCGGAACGCTGGCCGACGCCCAGCACGTCCAGGATCAGGGCCACCTTGCCGTCACCCATGATTGTGGCGCCGGCGTACACGCTGAGTCCCTTCAGCTGCTTGCCGAGGGGCTTGACCACGATTTCCTGGGTGTCGTTGATGCCGTCCACCACCAGCCCGAACTGCCGGTCCTCGGCCTGCAGGACCACCATGTTTACTGCCTCCGCGCGCTCGGCCGGTTTCAGTCCCAATACCTGGTTGAGATACGCGATCGGCAGCAGACTCCCGCGGCGCCGGTAGACCGGCGTTCCATGCACGTGCTCGATGCGCTTCTCCGAGGAATCTCCCTCGAGGCGAATCAGTTCGAGGAGGCTGACCTGGGGAATGACGAACCGCTCCCCGCCACTGCTGACTACGAGGCCGGGAATGATCGCCAGAGTCAGAGGGATCTTGAGCTTGACCGTTGTGCCTTCGCCCGCCCGGCTCAGGACATCCACGACGCCGCCGATTTTCTCGATGTGCGATTTGACGACGTCCATGCCCACGCCGCGCCCCGAGACATTGGTCACCGTTTGCGCCGTCGAGAAGCCCGGCTGGAAAATCAGGTTCAGTGCCTCGCGGTCACTGAGCTTCCCGGCCCGCTCGGGCCGCAGCAACCCCTTCTCGATGGCTTTCTGTTTGACCCGCGCCACGTCAATGCCGGCCCCGTCGTCGCCGATCTCGATGTTGACCTGCCCGCCTTCGTGATAGGCGCGCAGGGTCAGTTTTCCTTCCGGCGGTTTGCCGGCGCGCGAACGGATTTCGGGCGCCTCGATTCCATGGTCACAGGCGTTCCGGACCAGGTGAACCAGCGGGTCCTTGATCGCTTCAATAATGGTCCGGTCGAGTTCCGTTCCGGAGCCATCCATCTCCAGCCGGACCTGCTTGCCCAGTGCTACCGCCATGTCGCGTACCACGCGCGGCAGCTTGTTCCAGACCATGCCGATGGGCTGCATCCGCATCTTCATGACTCCTTCCTGCAACTCGGTGGTAATCAGGTTCAGCCGCTGTGAAGTCGCGTTGAGCGCGGCGTCCTCGCGCTCGGTGTTGAACTGGAGAATCTGATTGCGGGTCAGCACCAGCTCCCCGACCAGATCCATGAGTTTGTCCAGACGTCCCACGCCGACCCGGATGTTTGCGTCGGCCACGGCAGAGGCCTTCACGCTGTCCTCCGGCTGTTCCATCGCCGTTCCCGGCGGGGCAGCGGGACCGGGTTGTTTCCCGGCAGCGCCTGGCAGCCGGACGGCAACCCGCAGACGTTCGGTCAGGTCCTCAAAGCCGGCAGAACCCTCCGCTCCGGTCGCCTCGATGGACGCCAGCACTTTGCGCGTCGCATCGACCGTGTCCAGAATGAGGGACACGAGCGAAGGCTCGAGTTCCCGCTTCCCGTCGCGCAACTGGCTCAGCAGGTTCTCGGCCTGGTGCGTGATTTTCTCCAGAGTGGAAAAGCCGAGGAAACCACACGTGCCCTTGATCGTGTGGATGACGCGGAAGATACTGCCCAGCAGCTCCCGATCGTTTGGCCGCTTTTCGAGTTCGACCAGCTCCTGATCGAGGCGCGAGAGGTTCTCATGACTCTCGACCAGAAACTCACTGATCACATCCCGATCCTGCTCTCGCATCTCCATACTTGTCAGCACTCTCGATGGGAAACTCCTCCCTTACTGCGGAGCCGTTTCGCGTCTGATCCCTTCGTCGCGTCCCAAAAGCAAACGCAGTGCCAAAAAAGACATAAACAGGACACCGCCTGTTAAGTCCGAAAATCTACTGAAAATAAAGGTGATTTAGCGAGCAGCGACGCTTGCACTCTTGTCGCAGACTGCGTCAATAAAGGCTGATTGACAATTTGATTGTCATAATCTTGACAGGGCTGAAACGCAGCACTCTCCAGCATAAGAACTGTTGTTTGTGGTGGATAACGGGAAGTCTAAACCAGGTCTCTGGTTTATGTCACTTACGACACAGGACAGGTTGGACGCCGAACGATTGCGCAGCCGCGGCGATCGGCAATTCGAAGCTCAGCCCCAGACAACGGTCATTGGCAATCGAACAGGCCGGCCGTGATTTTCACGATCTGGCCGCAAACCCCGCAGCCTTTGCGACGCCTGCGAGCTCGGCCAGCAGCGGGCCCAGGTCCGCTTCATACCGGCGCCAGCGCTGGAGCGAGCTTCGATACACCGGCTTGCGAACCTGCGCGGCGCTGGCTGTCTGCACGGCACGTTTCGTTCGATGAAACTCCACCGAGCGTTCGTCCCAGGGCAATCCGCAGTATTCAATCAGCCGCCGCGCCTGTCCTTCGGGGTCGTTCACCACGTCCTCATAGACGACGTCGAGAACCGAACCCTCCGGGAAGACGGATCGCCAGTGCGCCATCAGATCCGCGTACCGGCTGTAATGCCGTCCCAGCTCGCCCAGATCGTAGCTGAAGAGCTGGCTGGCCGTGAACAGCTTCGAGTAGCACGAAACGCAGGTGTCGACCGGGTCGCGCAGCGTATGCACGATGCGCGCGTTCGGCAGCATCATGCGAATCAGGCCGATGTGAAGGAAGTTCCCCGGCAGCTTGTCGACCACGCGCGCTTTCCCGTTCCCGAGCGCAGCCAGCCGCGCGACGTACGTCTGCCCCATGCGCCGCAGCACCGCGCCATCCAGATTCACTCCGGCAAAGGCACCGATCACCTGTTCGAGATCCGTCCGCTCACCCGCCGCATGAACCTGCGGATGACCCGCCAGAATCTGCTCCACCAGCGTGCTTCCCGAGCGCGGCATCCCGAGCACGAAAATGGGCACTGCCGACGGCTCTCCGGCTCCATGGAACCGCTCGATCACTTCCCGCGTGAACACTGCTTTCGTGCGCGCGAACACCCGCGCGGCGCTCGCCTCGTCGTAGGGGATCTGCGCGCGCTTCGCCGCGTTGCCCCGCCGCAGGTGCTCAAACGCGCGTCGATACTCGCCGCAATCCTCCAGCGCCTTGCCCAGCGCGAAATGAATATAAGGACGATCGCCGGCCGGCAGCTCTGCCCGCTGCGCCAGTTCCTCGAGCGCCGCCAGTTCCGTGTCGCCCGCGCCAAACGTCCGGATCTCGGCGCGATTGAAATGCGCTTCCGCATAATCCGGCCGCAGCGCGATGGCGCGTCCATAATGCTCCAGGGCGCGATTCATCCGGCCCTGGGTCGACAACCAGTTGGCCAGGTTGTTGTGCGCTTCCGCCGAACCAGGCCGGAGCGCCAGCGCCTGCTCGAAATGCAGAGCAGCCTCATCCACTCTTCCCTGCGTCAGCAGGGCCACGGCAAGATTGTTATGCGCGTCAGCGAATCCCGGCTCCCGCAGCAGAGCCTTTTCATAGCGCGCAATGGCCTCCTCCAGGCGGCCCGCGGTGTGAAACTGGAGGCCGGCGGTAAACATTTGCTGTGCGTCCGGGTGCATTCCGCGGGTACGTTCAGCAATCCCCCAGCCAATGCGGCGTGTAATGGCTTCAACGAGATACGCCCTGCCGGCCGCGCTTCGCGGGCCGTTTCGTCAAAACCTTGACACTCTGAGGCCGGGCATACCAGCGGCCATAAATAATCTTTTGTCCCGCCATCGAATTTTTTGATAGTCTGTTGACGGGTACCCAGTCGGTGCCCCCGGACCGGGACGCGTCCATGAGGAACCGTATCTTTGCGCTTGGTGCGCTTCTAAGCGTCTGCGCCTGCCTTCACGCGGCTGATGTTTCTGCCGCGCCGCTCGCCATTTATTATTCGTTCGATTCCCGTCCGCCCCAAACCCTCTTCAGCGAAGTCCAGGCCGAAATGAGCCGCATTTTCGCGCCCACCGGCATGAATATCGTCTGGCGCTCCCTCGATCAGCGCTCCGGCGCCGAATCGTTTCGCGAAATCGTCGTCCTTCGCTTCCGCGGCGCCTGCTACTTCGAACCGGGACCGGAGCACTCCGGCGCCTTCGAGCCCTCCAGCCTCACTCTCGCCGAAACCGACCTCGTCGACGGTCACATCCTCCCGTTCGGCGACGTGCAGTGCGATCAGCTCCGCCACTTCCTCTCCCCGGTCGACTCATCGATGAGAGAGGATGCCGGCAACGCCGCTCTCGGCCGCGCCATCGCGCGCGTCAGCGCGCACGAGATGTACCACATGATCACCGGGTCGATGACTCACGCGCGCAGCGGCATCGCCCGCGCCGAGCACTCCCGCTCCGACCTCACCGCGGCCTCGTTCACTTTCGCGAAAACGGAAGAAGCCTGGCTTCGTTCCTGGGTCGAGCGCCGCATGGGGCCGGAGAAGAACGGCACGCCGGCTCCTGTGACGGTCGCCGCGCTCGAAAACGCGCCTGATGCCAGCGGCGCGTCCTCTGCTTTCGTCGGCGGCGACCCCCGCTAACGTCTCGATAACTCGCAATCGTTCGTTCATCAGCCTGTAAAGGAATCGAATCTATGTTGGGGAATGGCATTCGAATCGTTCCCTTCTAATCGCCTGCCCGGTCCGCTTGCGACAGTAGTGAACCGGCTGCTTCGCATTGACCAGCTCGAAGGCCTCTACGCACGCACGCGTGGCCAGGGGTTCGTCCGCACTCTTCTCGACGACCTTCAGATTCAGCTCCAGATCAGCCCCGCCGATCTGGGAAAAATTCCCGCGACCGGCGCCGTTGTCGCGGTCTCGAATCATCCAACCGGAATTCTCGACGGCGTCATGCTCGCCGACCTCCTCACCCAGGTCCGCCCCGACGTCCGCATCCTGACCAATCAGCTCCTCGGCGATCTGCCCGAGCTCGCCCGCCTCTGCATTTTCATCGATCCCTTCGATCGTCCGGAAACGCGCGCGGCCAACGGCCGCGCTCTCCGCGAGGCCATCCGCCATCTGCACTCGGGCGGCATGCTCGTCATCTTCCCCGCCGGTGAAGTCTCGCACTTCGATCTGCGCAAGCGCGCCATCTGCGATCCCGAGTGGAACAAAACCGCCGCGCGCCTGATTCGCCTCACGCGCGCCAGATCGCTGCCCATTCTGATTCGCGGCGCCAACGGGATTCCGTTCCAGATGCTCGGCATGGTTCACCCGCGTCTGCGCACCGTGGCTCTGCCGTCGGAAATGCTCAACAAGCGCGGCAAATCCGTTGAGATCCGCATCGGCAGCATCATCGAAGCTGCCCGCATTGAAGCGATCCTCGACGACGAAGAGGCCATCCGCTACCTTCGTCTGCGCACCGAACTGCTGGCGCACCAGCCCAACGAACAGCAGCATCCCCCGAAGCCCCAGCCTTTGCCTTTCAGCGTTCCCGTCGCGGAAGCTCTGCCGGCGGAGATTCTGGCGCAGGAGATTGCTTCGCTTCCCGCCGATTGCCTGATGGAAGAGGCGCGCGATCTTGCCGTCTACATCGCCCGCGCCCAGCAGATCCCCTCCATCCTGCGCGAGATCGGCCGGCTGCGCGAGCTCACTTTCCGCGCCGCCGGCGAAGGCACCGGCAAGGCGCTCGATCTCGATCGCCACGATCCGCACTACCTCCATCTCTTCGTCTGGCACCGCGAAAAGAACGAAGTCGTGGGAGCCTATCGCCTCGGCGACGTTCCCGCGCTCCTCTCAAAGTTCGGCCGCAAAGGCCTCTACACCGAATCCGTCTTCAGGTTCAGCCTCGGCTTCTTTGACCGCCTCGGTCCGGCGCTCGAGCTCGGCCGTTCCTTCGTCCGCCAGGAATACCAGCGCCAGTTCGCGCCTCTCCTTCTTCTCTGGAAGGGCATCGGCGCCTGGGTCGCGCGTCATCCCGAATATTCGAAACTGATCGGCGCGGTCAGCGTCAGCAACCAGTATTCGCCCGCATCGCGCGAACTCATCGCCCGCTACTTCGAGAAGCAGAGCGGCTCTGGCGGCTGGCGCAGCGAAGTTCGCCCGCGCCGTCCGCTGCGCGGCAAACTCGTCAGCAAATGGGAGCTCTCCGCGCTCTGCTCTCTGCTGCCGGACGTGGAAGATCTCTCCGCGCCCATCGCCGATCTCGAGCCCGATGGCAAAGGCATCCCGATCCTGGTCCGCCAGTACGTGAAACTTGGCGGCAAACTTCTCGCCTTCAGCGTCGATCCCGACTTCGGCAACACTCTCGACGGTTTCGTGATGGTCGACCTCACCCGCACCTGTCCCGAAACCCTCGCGCGCTACATGGGCAAGGAACAGACGCGCCGCTTCCTCGCCTGGCACGCGTTATCATCCTCGTTTGAACCAGCTGCCTGAGCCCTGGCTGCGCGGCATCGACGCGAATCACGATCCTGTCATCGGACATCTGCTGCGCTCGAGCCAGCAGATTCGTGAAGACATCTCTCAGGCTGTCTCAGGCCTCACACTGGAACAGATCTGGTCCAGACCGAACGGCGCCGCCTCCGTCGGCTTTCACGCCAGACACCTCGCCGGCAGCACGGATCGCCTCTGCACCTATCTCGAAGGCCGCCAGCTCAGCGCGGAACAACTGGCAGAACTGAAGAACGAAGCCGAACCCGGCGAGGACGCCGCCTCGCTCCTCGCCCGCATCGACACCGCACTCGATCGCTATGAATCTCTCCTTCGCAGCCTGATGCCAGACCAGTTTGCGACCATCCGCGAAATCGGCCGCCGCCGGCTCCAGACCACGGCCATCGGACTCGCGATCCACATCGCCGAACACGGCCAGCGCCATACCGGCCAGGCCACAAGCATCGCGAAGATCGTTTGCTCCGGCTGAACCGTCTTTACGGCCAATCCTGTGCGGCGTGCCGGATACGCAGGACCTGAACATGCTCGCCGATAACCTCACAGACAGCGACGTACGGGCGTGGCGAGAAGACCAATTCACGAGTGTTCTCGGCCAGCCCGATCCGGCCAATGTAAGGAGACTTCGCGAGCCGGGCGACGGTCCGATAAATGGTTTGAGCCACCCGGCGGGCAGCGGCGGGATTGTCTTTCCGGATGTAGTCGACGATGGCCGCCAGGCCGTCGGCGGCCGTGGTCGTCCATCGAACGCGCATCAGGCGCGAAACATGCTCTCGATACGGGCTACAACTTCGTCGTGTTCGAGCAGTTCGCCCCTGCGAGCAGCCGCGCGCCCTGCGTCGACCGCTTCGACGAAGCGAGCGTCGTATTCGAGCATTCGGTCTACTGCCTCGGCAACCAGCTGAGAAGCCTCCCGGCCCGTACGTGACGCCACGTCCTGCAACAGGGCTTCCTTCTCCGGTGAGAGTTGCACTTCCATGGTCTTCAGCCTACCCCCTTCCAGCGTGCGGGATGGGCAGCCTTCCGCTGCGCAGATTCTGCCGGTGCCAATAACCCGGGGTGTCGGACAGCTCGTACAGCAAGTCCCCGCCGTGGTACATACCTGCAGTTATGACAACCGCCTTCCTCCCTGCCTGTTCGATCTGGACTTCCGACAAGGGATGGTGAAAGCGCCATGTGCGCCGAAACTCTTCCAGCTCAATCCTCGGGGCGATGACCACTTCGCTTCCGACTGGGAAGACCGGACCGAGGGGACTCTTGTGAGCCGGATCCATAAAGGAACAGGATATACGCCGGCCGGGCAGGCAAGTGCCGTCAGCCTTTGAGCCTTGTGGACGCGACTTCAGTCGCGTTTCTCTTTCCACTCCGATGATAAAATCGGGATTCCATGACAAACCTGCTTGAGAACACGATGGCCCGCCCGCTCGCGGAGGCCGATCCCGCGATCGCCGACCTGATCGCGAAGGAAACGCGCCGCCAGAGTTCTCAGCTCGAGCTCATCGCCAGCGAGAATTTTGCCTCCGAAGCGGTTCTCGAAGCCACCGGCAGCGTCTTCACCAACAAGTACGCGGAAGGCTACCCCGGCAAGCGCTATTACGGCGGCTGCGAATTTGCCGATGAAGTCGAGAACCTCGCCCGCGAGCGCGCAAAGAAGATCTTCCGGGCCGAGTACGTCAACGTGCAGCCACACTCCGGCTCGCAGGCCAATCAGGCTGCCTTCGCCGCCGTCCTCAATCCCGGCGACATCATCATGGGCCTCGATCTCGCCCACGGCGGTCACCTCACCCACGGCCACAAACTCAATTTCTCCGGAAAGACGTATAACGTTGTCGGCTACCAGGTGAGCAAAGACGATGAGCGCATCGATTTCGATCACGTCGCCGAACTGGCCGCCCGGCACAAGCCGAAGATGATCATCACCGGCGGCAGCGCCTACAGCCGCCAGTGGGACTTTGCCCGCTTCCGCCAGATTGCCGATTCCGTCGGCGCGCTCCTGCTGGTCGACATGGCTCATTTCTCCGGCCTCGTCGCGGCGGGCCTGCATCCGAATCCCTGCGACTACGCCGATATCGTCACCTCCACCACCCACAAAACTCTGCGCGGACCCCGCGCCGGCATCATCCTCGCGAAGGAAAAATACGCCGCGGCCATTGACCGCAACGTTTTCCCCGGCGCGCAGGGCGGTCCCCTGATGCACGTCATCGCCGCCAAAGCCGTCTGCTTCCTCGAGGCCATGCAGCCCGAGTTCATCGCCTACCAGAAGCAGGTGGTGCGCAACGCCCAGGTGCTTGCCGAAACCCTCCGGAAGGAAGGTTTCCGCATCGTTTCCGGCGGCACCGATACCCACCTCATGCTCGTCGACGTCTTCTCGAAAGGCGTCCGCGGCAAGGAGGCCGAAATCGCGCTCGACAAAGCCCGCATCACGGTCAACAAGAACGCCATCCCGTTCGACGTCAATCCCCCGCTCAACCCGAGCGGCATCCGTCTGGGCAGTCCGGCCGTCACCACCCGCGGCTTCGGCGAAGCGGAAATGCGTGAAGTCGGCGCGGTCATTGCCGAAGTCCTGCGTGATACAGAGGCGGAATCGAATATCAACGCGGTCAGAGCGCGCGTCGAGGCACTCACCTCGCGCTTCCCGCTCTACGCGTGGAAGCAAGCCGCGTCTCGGTGAAGATAGCGATCGACGTTCGGCGCATCCGCGATTTCGGCGTCGGTACTTACATCCGAAACCTGGTCCAGGGCCTTGCAACGCTCGGTTCCGGGCACTCCTACATCCTTATCTGTTCCCCGGTTGATGCCGGCCAGTTCGCCGGACTCCCTCCAAATTTCCGCGCCGTCACCCACGCCCGCAAAGACTCCTCGCGGCTCGACCATTTCTCGCTGCCGCGCCTGCTGAAGTCGCTCGACGTCGATCTCACCCACATTCCGTTCCATCGCGTTCCGCTCTTTCTGCCCAGGCCTTACATCGTGACCATTCACGATCTGAGCAGCCTCTTCTTCGATGAAGCTTCCGGCCTTCTCCACGAAGCGCATGTTTTCCGCCTCCGCCGCGGCCTCGAACGCGCCGACCGGATCATCACCGTCTCCGGCGCCACCCAGCGCGATGTCATCAATCTCGCTCCGAGCGCCGCCGATCGCGTCCGGCTCATCTACAACGCACCCGATCCGCAGTTCTCTCCCGCGCCCGGCGCCCGCGACGCGGCCCGCGAACGCCATCGCATCCTCGAACGCTATCAGATTCGCGACCCGTTTCTGCTCTACGCCGGCTCCATCCGTCCGCAGAAAAACATCCCGCGCCTGATCGAAGCTTTCGCCGTGGTGCGCGGCAATCTCGAAAACCACCGCGGCTACCGCAACATCCGGCTCATCATCATAGGCGACGAAATCTCCCGCCATCCCGACGTGCGCCGCGCCGTCATCGTCAGCCGCGTCGAAAACTGCGTCCGTTTTCTCGGCTTCGTGCCGTTCGATACCCTGCGTATCTTCCACGAACTGGCAACCGCGTTCGTCTTCCCGTCGCTTTACGAAGGCTTCGGTCTGCCGCCGCTCGAAGCCATGGCTTCGGGTACGCCCGTCGTCGCCTCGGCGGTCAGCTCACTGCCGGAAGTTGTCGGCGGAGCCGCCATGCTGGTCAATCCGGAAAACGTCTTCGACATCGCGCGCGGCATCACCGAAGTTCTGCTCGACGACAAGCTGCGTCAGGAACTGATACTCAAAGGCCGCCGCCAGGCCGCCAAATTCAGCTGGGCGCGAACCGCCGGGCAGGTGGTCAACCTTTACCGCGAACTCGGATAGTACGCGCGCCGCGTTTCTTCAGACCAGCTTTTCCAGCTCCGTGGCGAGGAACTCCTCATTGAGCTCGCCCGACCGGTAGGTGCGCCCGTCGAAGAAATACCAGCGCCCCCGCGCGCCTTCCGGACAGTAGAAGATCATCTGTTCGTCGATGCTGTTGGCTTCGAGAAACTTCTGGCTGAACGACCGTACCGCGCCGCGCAGAATGTAGGGGATGCGGAAATCGTCGCGCTCATAAGGCTCGTCGGTCACCGAGAATTCGATCTGCAGCAGACGCCCGCGCAGGTTGATCTGAAAAAGGTTCGGGCCGTTATCGTCGAAGCTCTGCCCCGAAAAACTGCCGGGCGAGAGCAAAACCGCCGGCTGCGAAAGCTTCGCGTTGAGGTTGTCCACAAACCGCCGGCAGATGCTGTACAGCTCGACCGCCGCTTCCACCCGCATGCGGTCCACCCGCCGGTTCTCATCGATCAGTTTCTGATCGCGGTCGCCGAGCGCTTCAATCGCTGCCGCCAGCCGGCTCAGCCGATCCGGACGGCTCTTCCTGAATTTCTCGCCCAAACCAAACAATGCGCGCCCTCACCACATCGAGAATGTTGTGCCGCACGAGCGAAATCGCCTGCCAGCGCGCCGGATCCTCCAGCGTCGCTTCATTGGCGATATACAGCAACGTCCCGCCCTTCCGAAGATACCGTACGAGCAGGCCTCCGCTCGATTCCACCACCCAGGGTCCGTTGCCTTTGATCTCCGCGCGAATCGCGGCATTCTGGTCGAGCAGAACCACGTCGTTCGCCGCGAGCAGCCTGTGCATCACGAGATCGGGAGCGAGGCGGGCCGCCACCGGACCCACCAGCGGATCCACCAGCGAACTGGGAAAGGGCATGGCCCCGCGCGTCGCCGTCAGTTCGGCGCCGTAGCCGGGCCCGATCCGGTTGCGGGCCAGAGGCACGCTTCGGATGCGCGTGCTTCCTCCGTCGAGCGCCGCCCAGAGAAGATCCTCCGCGGTCAGGTTCAGTGCCCGCATCAGCCGGTCCGCCGAATCCGTCGAAAGGCTGCGAACCCGCTTCAGCGCGTTGTGCAGGTGAGGCTGCGAGACGCCGCACGATCTGGCGAGCGCCCGCTCGGTCACTTCACCGGCGCGGATGCGCCGCCGCGCCGTCTCGATCAAGGCGTCCAGAATTTCTGCCAGATACATTTTTCATCCTGCGCCCCGCGTTTTTTGAGGAGCGGGTATATTTCATCAGGAAATAGGTTGGCTTGTTTTGCACGCAAACGGGGTGCCCGACGAAAACCTTGTGTTCAGTATAATCCACTGATTACAGGCTGGTTGCTGTCACGCGCCGGACGCGAAGGTGAAAATCGCGCGTTGCCGCACCAAAGAAAATAGGAGAAATTGGTCTAACACAACCCGCCGATTTTGTGCGGAAACGGAAGGAAAGCATCGTGAATTTTGACTGGAGTCGTTCCGAGATCATCGCTCTCGCGAAAGAATCCTGCACGCACTGCCATGGTTATGGATTGCGTCGCGGCAGCAGAGGCAGCATGGATACGCCCTGCAACTGCGTACTGAGAACCATATTTAAGGCTTGCTATTCGAGGTTCCGTTATTGCGCTCAGGCCGAAAAGCGCATCACTCAGGCCCGCCTGGATGTTGTCGGAGGCAGGGACAGACGTATGGTCTGGGGCCGCCGCGAAGAAGAATATGTCGCGGATTTTGTGCTCGTCAGCCGCCGCTATCTCACCGATTACGAGCATAAGATATTCCGTTTTCACTTTCTGCTGGGCGCTGACTGGAAGCTTTGCTGCCGCCGCCTGAAAATGGACCGCGGCAGTTTCTTTCACGCCGTGTACCGCATTCAGGAAAAGCTCGGCCGGGCTTATCGCGAATTGCGACCCTACTCGCTCTTCCCGCTCGATGAATACTTCGGCGGCACCGTCAGAAAGGAAATCCGCCCGGAGAGGAATATCGTCCGCATGGAGGGGCCTGGCAGAAGGGCTCTTCGGCCGCCGCTCCGACGGGTAGCCTGATCGGGCCCGTTGGGGTTCGTTTATGCGCCCGTGTATCGCCGGATCACGGGCGCAAGTCTCTCGGCGAGGTCCAGGTTCGCGCCGGCCGGCATGGAGGACACAACGTACCCCAGATACCTTCCCGCCGTGAACCCCGCCACCGAATAGCCATCGAGATCCGTCTCGCGGACGGCCGCCGGGCTGGAATAAAACCCGCCGGAAAAAATGCGCGGGAAAACATCTCCCGGATCGCGCCGCGTCATGGTGATCGAAACGGGCTTGCCCTGGTGATCGAGGATCACGTGCATATACCCATGTCCTTCGATCGTGCAGCGATGAGCGGAAATGACCTTGTCGCCCGGCATCAGATCCAGAATCGGCTGCAGCATCAGGGAGTAAGGACCGAGTGCCTGCACCATCTGCTGCCGGTCCGTCTGTTTCGGATAGGTTCCCGCAACGGCGCACTGCGCATGAACCGCCGTCCCCAGCCGCAGCAGACGATGCGTCTGCGTCACGCTGTTGACCGCCACCACAATCAGGATGAACACGAGCAGCGAAAGGCCGGGCAACAGGCGCGGCCACGGAGACGCGGGCGGGCGAAGCATGGGGTTCTGCTGGTTATTCATGCGGGGTCCAACTAAAATTGTCACAGGCGGCCTGTTTCCTGTGAAGGTTCTCGAGGAAAAACACAAACTCGCCACGCGCTGGTTCCACTGGATTAACTTTCCCGTCCTCTCGCTGATGATCTTCAGCGGGATGCTGATCTACTGGGCTTACGACCCTTACCGCATCGGCATCGGCTCGTTCACCCTGTTCCATTTCTTCCCCAACTGGTTTTACGATCTCACCGGCATCGGCCAGCAACTCGCTTTCGGCATGGCCCTCCATTTCGCCATCGCCTGGCTGTTCGCGCTGAACGGACTCGCCTACGTAATTTACACCGTCTTTTCGGGAGAGTGGCGCGAACTCCTGCCGGAGAAGAAGTCTCTTGCCGAGGCTCTGCGGGTCGCCATGCACGATATGGGATTCAAAGTCCCGCTCCCGCCGCAGGGCCGCTACAACGCCGCGCAGCGCATCACGTATTCTCTGATCGTCCTGATGGGTTTTCTCAGCCTGCTCTCCGGGCTCGCGATCTACAAACCCGCGCAACTGAGCTGGCTCACGGCACTGCTCGGCGGCTACGAGTGGGCGCGCTTTGAACACTTCTGGCTCACCATGGGCTATGTGGCGTTTTTCGTGATTCATATCGCGCAGGTGATTCGGGCAGGCTGGGCCAGCTTCCGGGCCATGGTCTGCGGCTACGATCTGGTGGAGGGAAAAAATGCCGGCTGAAAAATCGGCGGAAGCCGAACTCGCCCGCAAATCGCGCCGCTCCTTCCTCGCGCTCGGCGCCGGCGCCGCCGTGGTCGCGGGCGCGCTCTACGCGCTCGACACCGAGGCCATGGAAGACGAAATTCCCGCTTCGCTTCGCTCCGTTCTGCGCTTCAACGAGAAGGTGGTGCGCAGCACGCTCTTCAGCAACGATCATCTGGTTGCCACCTATCCCGCGTCGGCCATCGGCAAACTGAAGAAGAACGGCGATTACGGGATGGACAAGCCGATCGACATCTCCGCATGGCGCCTCGAAGTGGCGGGCAGGCAGCTGACGCTCGACGACATTCGCACTCTTCCGCGCGTCACAGAGATCATCGATTTCAAATGCGTCGAAGGCTGGAGCACGGTGACTCAGTTTGCCGGCGCACGCCTCTCGGACTTCACTGCGAAGTTCGCCCCCGGCGGCGAAAAGTCGGCTTATGTCGGAATGCAGACGCCCGACAAAGAGTATTACGTCAGCCTCGACATGCCGAGCGCGCTTCACCCCCAGACTCTTCTCGCCTACGAGATGAACGGCGCTCCGCTCAAGGAGGATCACGGTGCGCCCCTGCGCCTCTGCATCCCGGTGAAGTACGGCATCAAGAACATCAAGCGCATCGCCCGCATCGAGTACACCGATACCCGTCCTGCCGACTACTGGACCGAGCAGGGCTACGACTGGTACGCAGGCCTCTGATCGAGGCGTTACGATAAGACCAGATGGTGGTCGCCGAGTTTCCGGAAATTCCGGATAAGCTGTTCTTCCGAATCGGGGAAGTGAGTGAAATCGTGGGCGTCGAGCCCTATGTGCTCCGCTACTGGGAGTCCGAGTTCCCGGCGCTCGCCCCGCGGAAATCCTCAAGCGGTCAGCGCATGTTCCGCCGCAAGGATGTCGAACTGCTGCTCCGCATCAAGCACCTGCTCTACGATCAGAAATTCACCATCGAAGGGGCCCGCAAGGCTCTGACCTCCGAAGCAAAGACGCCGAAGCGCCAGCCGGCCCAGCCCGTGGTTCAGGAAGCGCTTTTCGCGGCCCCATCCGGGGCCATCCCCGAGATCCGGCGCGAAGTCGAAGCCATTCTGAAACTACTGTCGTAGTAGTTATTGAACGATCGCTTCGTAGATCCGGTTGAGATCGTCTTCCGAGTAGTACTCGATCTCAATGTGGCCCTTCTTCCTGCCCTTCTCGACGATCCGTACTTTCGTCCCCAGCACCCGCTCCAGCTCCTCGATCGCGGCCTTGACGTTCGGGTCCATCGGCGGCGGTTCCGGCTTCTCTTTTTTCCCGACGCTCGCGGGTCGTGTGAAGTTCTCGATCTGACGGACCGACCATCCCTCGGCGACACAGCGTTTCGCCACTTCCCGCCGCACTTCATCCTCCGGGAATTTCAGCAGCGCCCGGGCATGGCCCGGGGAAAGCTGGCGCGAGCTCACCATCTCCTGCACATCCTCGGGCAACTGCAGCAGCCGCAGCGAGTTCGTCACCGTGACGCGCTGTTTTCCGGTCTTTTGGCCAATCTGGTCGTGGCTCAGCCCGAGCTCGATCGCCATCCGCTGGAAGGCCAGCGCCAGTTCGATGGGATTCAGGTCCTCGCGCTGGATGTTCTCGATGATCGCCAGCTCCAGAACCTTTTCATCGTTCGCCTCGCGAACGATCACCGGCACCTCTTTCAGGCCTGCCATCCTCGCCGCGCGCCAGCGCCGCTCACCCGCGATGATCTGATACTGATTGGGCGAAACCCTCCGGACAAGCAGTGGCTGGATGATGCCTTCGAGCTCGATCGACTGCGCGAGTTCCATCAGGGCAGTTTCATCAAATTCGCGCCGCGGCTGGTCTGGATTCGGAGTAACCTGCTCAATTGGAACGACTTGCGGACCGGCAATGGGCACCGCAGCAGCGGGAGCAGCAACCGGAGCCGGGCGCGATGGCAGCAGCGAACCGATGCCCTTACCGAGCGCTTTGCGCTGATCGCTTTTGTGCATTGGTCAGGACCTCCTTCGCCAGCTGAATATAGGCTTCCGACCCCCTGGAACCGGGGTCATATATAAGGATAGGCTTGCCATGGCTGGGCGCTTCCGCCAGCCGCACGCTCCGTGGGATCACCGTTCGAAAAACCTCACCCTGAAAGAATTCGCGCAGATCGGCCGCCACCTGACGGGTCAGGTTCGTCCGGTCATCGTACATCGTGAGCAGAATGCCTTCGATCTGCAGCGGATGGTCGAAGGCATCCCGGACCCGGTCGATCGTGTCCATCAGCCCCGAAACTCCCTCCAGCGCGAAAAACTCGCATTGGATCGGAATCAGAACGCTGTCCGCGGCGATTAACGCATTCAGCGTCAGGAGATCGAGGGCCGGCGGACAGTCGATCAGGATGAACTGATAATCGTCCCGCACCGGCTCGAGCCGCTGGCGAAGGACGAACTCGCGCTGCTCGACGTCCACCAGATCCAGGTTCCCGCCAATCAGGTTCTTGTCTGCCGGCAGCAGGTCCAGACCATCCAGCTCGGTGTGGCAGATGCAGTCTCGTATGGGCTTCCCGTCAACGAGGACGTCGTACATGGTCGCGAGGCCCTCGGTTTTCTGAATCCCGAGGCCTGAAGTCGCGTTCCCCTGCGGATCGCTGTCCAGGAGGAGGACCTTGATTTCACTGGCGGCCAGGGACGCCGCAAGGTTGATGGCGGTCGTGGTCTTGCCGACACCGCCTTTCTGATTGGTAATCGCGATGACTCTGCTCAAAGTTTTGGGCTCAAGCTTCAGACTCTAGCATGTTTCACGTGAAACATTCAGGTAAACGTCGAGGATCGCTACAGCAGCAGGAGTTACGCCCGGAATACGGGCTGCCTGGCCCAGCGTCACCGGCCGAACACGGCTCAGCCGTTCCCTGACTTCGCGGGAAAGCCCCGGTATGCGGTCAAATTCCAGATCGTCCGGGATCGAACGGCCATTCGAGCCGATCAGCCGCTCCATCTGCCGTCTCTGCTGATCCATGTATCCCGCGTACTTGATCTCGGTCTCAACCGTCATCAGGACACAGCGCTCGACCTCACCGCCCAGCATCTCGGAAATCCAGGCGTTCAGCTCCCCGATCTTCGCTTCCGGACGCCGCAACCACGCTGCCTTCGCCGGATTCGCCTCGAACGCTCGCTCGATCCGCTCCTTTTGGCTTCGTTTTTTCGAGAAGCCCTCTCGCCGGCCCGTCGATGCCAGACCGATATCTTCCGCAATCGGCGTCAGGCGCTCATCCGCGTTGTCGATCCGCAGGTGCAGCCGGTATTCCGCCCTCGAAGTGAACATCCGGTAGGGCTCGTCGGTTCCTTTCGTGATCAGATCGTCGATCATGATCCCGATATAAGCCTCGGAGCGTTTGAGGATCACCGCACTTCGCCCCAGGACCGACCGCGCGGCATTGATTCCGGCGATCAAACCCTGTCCCGCCGCCTCTTCATACCCCGAAGTCCCGTTGATCTGACCCGCCAGAAACAGCCCCGGAAGCTTTTTCACTTCCAGCCGGTGGTCCAGTTCCCGGGCGTCGATCGCATCATATTCGATCGCGTAGCCCGGCCGGATCATCTCGGCATGCTCAAGACCCGGAATCGACGCAATCACAGCCGCCTGCACATCGATCGGCATGCTGGTCGACATGCCGTTTACATAGATCTCGTTCGTATCGAGGCCCTCCGGCTCGAGAAATAGCTGGTGGGTTTCCTTGTCGGGAAACTTCACGAACTTGTCCTCGATCGACGGGCAGTATCGCGGTCCGATCCCTTCGATCTGCCCGCTGTAAAGCGGCGATCGCGCGATGCTCGACTGGATGATGCGCTTCGTCTCCGCCGTTGTCCGCGCCAGATAGCAGCAGACCTGCGGACGCGCGATCTTCGCCGTCAGGAACGAGAAGGGGACCGGATCCGGATCGCCCAACTGCGGCTCGAACTTCGACCAGTCGATGGAGCGCGCATCGAGGCGCGGCGGAGTACCGGTCTTGAGGCGCGTCCAGCCCAAGCCAAGATTGCGGATCTGGTGCCCCAGCACCCGCGACGGCGGCTCGCCGTTCCGCCCGCAATCAAACTGCTGCTCGCCGATATGGGCGAGCCCGTTCAGAAATGTCCCGGTAGTAATAATGATGGCACTGCAGCGGATATTGCGGCCATCCATCAGCCGCACGCCCCGCGCCCGCCGATCCTCGATAATGAGCGCGGCCACCTCCGCCTGCTTGATGTGCAGATTCGGCTCCTGCTCCAGAACCTTCTTCATCTGCACGCGATACTGCTTCTTGTCGCACTGCGCCCGCGGCGACCACACCGCCGGCCCCCGGCTCGTGTTCAGAAGCCGGAACTGGATTCCAACCGCGTCCGTGACCTCACCCATCACCCCGCCGAGGGCGTCGATCTCCCGGACCAGGTGGCCCTTCGCGATGCCGCCGATCGCCGGATTGCAGGACATCTGGGCAATCAGGTCGGCATTCATGGTGATCATGACGGTGTTCAGGCCGAGCCGTGCGCAGGCTCGAGCCGCTTCGCAGCCGGCGTGCCCGCCGCCCACGATCACCACGTCATGCGTTGAATCCATTGCTACCATTGTATGCGTGAAAGTTCTGGTGATCGGCGGAGGGGGCAGGGAACACGCCCTGCGCTGGCGTCTCGCGAAGTCTCCCTCTGTGTCCGCAGTTTTCTCGGCAACGCAGGATTATGTCAATACTGCTCTCGATAACCGCGTCGACCTGACCGTCGTCGGCCCGGAGACCCCGCTTGTCGCCGGCGTAGTCGACGATTTCCGCGCCCGCGGCCTCGCCATTGTCGGCCCCACCGCCGCCAACGCCGCGCTCGAAGGAAGCAAGATCCACTCCAAGCGGTTTATGGAAAAGCTGGGCATTCCGACCGCCCGCTTCCGCACCGTTTCGAGCGCCGCCGAAGCCCGCGACGCGCTCAAATCCTTCCGCTTTCCCGTGGTTTTCAAAACCGATGGCCTCGCCGCGGGCAAAGGCGTGATCATCGCGGCCACGCACGAGGAAGCCAACCCCGCTCTCGAAACCCTGCCCTTCCCGATGGTGATCGAGGAATTCCTCCTCGGCGAAGAAGTCAGCTTCATTGTGCTGTGCGACGGCAAGCGGGCGGTTCCGCTCGAACCGTCGCAGGACCACAAGCGCGTCTTCGATGGCGATCAGGGTCCGAATACCGGCGGCATGGGCGCGTACTCCGATTCCCGCATCCTCAGTTCAGCCGATCGCGACCGGATTCTCGACACGATCATCGAGCCGGTCGTGAAGGTGACCAGCTTCACTGGCTTCCTCTACGCAGGCCTGATGATGACGGACGACGGACCGCATGTTCTCGAGTTCAACGTCCGGCTCGGCGATCCCGAGACCCAGCCGCTCATGATGCGCCTCGAAAGCGATTGGGGTGAAGTACTGCTCGCCGCGGCCAACGGCGCCCTCCACTGCGACCGGCTCGACTGGTCACCCAATCCCGCCACCTGCGTCGTGATGGCATCCGGCGGTTACCCCGGTCCTTTCAAAACGGGCAGGAAGATCACGGGAATCGAGAACGTGGGAGATGCCGTGGTGTTCGAAGCCGGCGTGAAGCGCGAAGGCGATGAACTATTCACCGCGGGCGGCCGCGTGCTGGGCGTCACCGCGAGCGGCGCCGACCTGCGCCAGAGCATCGACCGCGCCTATGCAGCCGTTGCCAGGATCCATTTCGAAGGCATGCACTACCGCAAAGACATCGGTGCGCGCGGCTTGCGGCGATACAATCAACAAGGAGCGGGCACGTAGCTCAGTTGGATAGAGCGGCCGCCTCCTAAGCGACAGGTCGGCAGTTCGAATCTGCCCGTGCCCACCAGCCCACCTACTGCAGCGCGACCGTAACGGTGTTCGACTGCGCTGTCACGCCGGTCTGGGGATCGGTCACCGAGATCGTGAGCGGCACTGCGTCACCAGCGGGCGCATTCGCCGGCACCTGCGCGTTGACCTGATACAAAGCCACAAGCGTGGGGGTGAGCCCCGCAAACGTTGCCGGCACGGTGACGCCGCCGATTGTCACCGTTACTGTTGCGGTCGTCTGGTAAATGATATTGGTCGGGGCGCCGGCGCCATCGGGAGGCGCTGGTTCGCCATTCGGACCTGCGACCGTACCCAAACCGGTGGAGTAGATCTGCAGATAATCGACACCGCGTGTCGCTGGCGTGGCCGGGCTGGCGAGGGACGCGGTGCCGGCAATCTCCACGATGCCCTGACCCGAGCCGGATGTGTCGAACGTGTAGATGCCGGGCTGCAACTCCGTGACCCTCAGGGAAACCGGAACCGAAACAGTCGAGCCCCGCAACACCAGCAGATCGTAGGAAGTGTTGCTGTTGAGGGCCTGCGGGACGATGGCGTTCACTTGTCCCGCGCCCGCATAGAACAGCGGCATGGCGATGCCGCCGAGAAACACCTGCGTTCCGTCGAGCGTATCCGGCAGGGGAATTGTCGAGGCAGCGGCGAAGCCCGAGGCAGTCAGGCCGGACCCGTAGATCGCAATGTAGCTTCCCGGCCCCACGACCTGCGGAATCGCCTGCGCTCCCGCCGCCGCATTCACCACACCGCTCAGACGGGCCGCTGTTGCGTTGCCCGCCGGCGACACCGTTACCCCGAGCGTCGAAGTGATTCCCGTGTTCAGTCCGAGGCCGCCTTCACTCGCCACAAGCTGCAGGTTGACCGAGGACCCGGCGGCGAGGGGTGTCCACGTGCCCTGCCACACGCCCGAGCCGACATCGCGCAGAGTCAACGCCGGATCACCATCGGAGAAACTGACCTGCACCGCACCGCCAGCCGCCGCGCTGACGGGACTGCCGCAATCATCATCCAGCTCCACCTGCACCAGTTGCGCCACTCCGACCTGATCCAGTTGCCGGGTCAGCGGCTCATCGAACACCCCCACGAGCGATGCCGGAGCGCCGGCCGTGCACCCGGAGACCGCATGCGCATTGGCAACCGCGGAGCCGGTCACCGCCACCGCCACGTTGATCGTGTTCGACGTGCCGTCCGCGTAGGAGAGCGTGATGGTTCCACTCTGAATTCCCGCGCTGAGTCCGGAGAGATCCGCGCTCACGGTGAGCCCGTTCTGGCCCGCAGCGAGCGCACCCGAGGACGGACTGACCGACAGCCACGCGCTCGCGTTCGACGAAATCTGCGACGTGAAGTTCACCGCGTTGGCGGCAGGATTGAACAGCGTGATCTGCCGCTGCGCCGGCGTTGATTTTCCCGCTGGACCGATGAGCAGGACGCCGCCGGTGGAAGGCTGAATCCCGACAGCCGGGGTCCCGCCGGGAGCCGCGACACTCAGCAGCACCGATACATTCTGCGGACTGTTCTGCGCACCGGACGACGCAATACTGACGTAGCCGAAGTATTGGCCTGGGGCAAGACCGGTCTGATCGATACTCACGTTCACGGGAATGCCGACGCTGCCTCCCGCGCTTGTGCCTGACGCAGGCGACACCTGCAACCAGTTCCCGCCTCCTGTCACCTGGGCCTCCGCGGTCCACGCCAGATAGCCCGCGCCTCCGTTTGCTACCGTGAACACCTGGGGCGGCGGCGCGGCATCGCCGGCAAGCACAGAGAAGTTGAGCCCGGTTTGCGAGGTCTGAATGAAAGCCGGGGTCTGGCTGACGAGTAGCGTGATGGTAACAACCGCGCTGTTCGTCGTGCCTGTCTGGGAGACGGTGATCGTTCCCGTGTGAAGACCGGCTGGAAGACTCGCCGGATTGACCGAGAACGCCAGCTGCGCCGGAGAGCCCGGCGTCGCAGAGCCGGAAGCGCTGCCCGTCAGCGTCAGCCAGTTTCCCGGATCGCTGGCCGCCTGCGCGGTGAACTGCAGCGTCCCGCCGCCGGTGTTGGAGACGGTGAGCTGGCCGCTGGCCGGGTTGTCCGTCCGGGCGAGCACAAAGCTCTGGACGAGAGGCGACACCGCAAGCCGCGGCGGGTTGTTGACCACGCTCAGAGTCACTGGCAGCGTAACCGAACAGGCGAGATTGGAAGAGACCGTCACCGCACCCGAATAAGTTCCCGCCGTCAGACCGCTCACCGTGACGCTCACGGTAATCGGCCCGGGTACGATCACGTCGCCTGGTGACACATTGAGCCAATCGCCGCCGCTCGCGGTCGTGACGCTCGCCGAAGCCGAGAACTGCAATGGCAGTGTGGCGCTGACCGCAACATTCTGCGAAGCAGGAACATCGGACCCGATGTTGTAGCTGAATGTCAGCGATGTTGGAGAAGTCATCAACTGGTTGCGGCACCCGCTCCCGCTCCCGCCACCGCCACCACCACCGCCTCCGC
>Ga0187771_10000613_pt1 | contig 22289 bp, 19 predicted proteins | sample 0116_SJ02_MP15_1_FD_133139 | JGI IMG/M metagenome (GOLD analysis project Ga0187771, IMG submission 133139) | Tropical peat soil microbial communities from peatlands in Department of Meta, Colombia - 0116_SJ02_MP15_10_MG | ecosystem: Environmental > Terrestrial > Soil > Wetlands > Peat | place... | reverse complement strand
TTGCCGAGGTCTTCCGGTCGCCACGGCACCCGTACACCAAAGGCTTGCTCCGGGCGATTCCGGAACGGTACAAGTCGGAGGGTGCTCTGGCGGCGATCCCGGGCTCCGTGCCGAGCCTCGCCCGTCTTCCCCCAGGGTGCCGCTACCATCCGCGTTGTCCGCTCGCGCAGGCGGTCTGCCGGGTCGACCCCCCTCCCGCCCTCACCCGGACCGCGGACACGGCCGAGAGAGAGGTTCACCGGAGCGCCTGCCACTTCAGCGAGGGGGTCGCCGGCATCCCATGATCCGCCTTCCGATGCTCGAGACCGTCGGGCTGACGAAGCAGTTCCCCCTCCCGAGAACGGTGGCCGAGTTCTTCGAACGGCGCAGGGCCAGGGCCGTCCATGCGGTCGACGGCGTGAGCGTCACGATCGGAGCAGGAGAGACCCTCGGCCTGATCGGGGAATCCGGTTCCGGCAAGACGACCCTGGGCTGGGCGATCGCCCGCCTCCACGAGGCGACCGACGGTTCGATCCGGTTCGAGGGAGAGGAGATCACGCACCTCACCGGGGCGAGGTTGCGGCGCTGGCGCAGCCAGGTCCAGATCGTCTTCCAGGACCCGGTCGGGTCCCTCGACCCCCGCCTCCGGGTGTGGCAGATCGTCGGGGAGCCAATACGGGTCCAGACGGAGCTCCGTCGTAGAGACGCCCTCGCAGAGCGGCGACGCGTTGCCCGGGCCAACCGGCAGATCCGCCGCCTGAACCTGCGCAACGCGGGGCTTGGCAAGCCGACCCGACCCCTCAGCCCCCTGCCCGTGGTTCCTCCGCGCCTCACCCGGGACACCCTGCGCGCGCGGGTCCGCTCGCTTCTTCCGACGGTGGGGCTCCCCCTCGAGTCCTTGGACCAGTACCCCCACGAGTTCTCCGGCGGAGGGCGGCAGCGAGTGTCGCTGGCCCGGGCGCTTTCGGTCGACCCGAAGCTCGTCATCCTCGACGAACCGACGAGCGCGCTCGACGTTTCCGTCCAGGCCCAGATCCTCAACCGTCTGGTGGAGCTCCAGCGGGAGAGGGGCGTCGCCTTCCTCCTTATCACGCACAACGTCGCCGCCGTGCGCTACGTCGCCGACCGGGTCGCGGTGCTGTACCTCGGTCAGCTGCTCGAGGTCGGCTCGGTGCGGCAGGTCCTGGAGATGCCGGTCCACCCGTACACGAAGGCGCTCATCGCCGCGCTCCCGACCCCGGACCCCGCCCGCCGCAGGATCCGGTACCGCATCACGGGGGACATTCCCACACTGATCAACCCGCCACCGGGGTGTCGGTTCGCCCCACGATGCCCGTTCGCCGAGGCACGATGCCGTGTTACGGACCCCCCTCTGCGTCCCGCTCCCGGCCTACCGTCGCATCTCGTGGCCTGTATCCGGGCGGAAGAGGTGGGCTCGTTACCCCCGCGAGTGTTGCTGCAGGACAGTCGAAGCGGGTCCGGGTCGGCGGACCAACCTCCCCCGGCCGCCTCGGGGAGCAAAGGAGCCGCCGTCAGCTAAGCCAGTCCGTGTTGAACACGAATGCGTACGGCTCGGCGCTCGCCATGGGGTTCAGGATGACCCCGTGGAGGTTCGTCGCATAGACCGAGAAGGAGGTGGGGACCACCAGCCATATCTCCGAGTAGTTCGAGTAGAGGGCCGCCGTGATGTTCGTATAGTTGCTCTTCAGCACCACCGGGTTCGATTCGGCTGCGGCATCGTAGACCCACTTGTCGACGAGGGGGTTATCGTAGCCGGCCATGCATTGGTTGGCGCTCCCCGTGCTCAGGGCGTCGTTCTGGGTCCAGTCGTCCGGCGAGATGTAGTCGGAGGTGTAGAATTCCTGGCCCATGTAGAACGGACCACCATTGACACTCGAATGGGAGACGCACGATCCCTTCGACTTCGACTGTTCGACATAGAGGTCCGGGAGAGTGATCGCCACCGGGTCGATGGTCAATCCGATCGCTGAAAGGTCGTTCGCGAGGAACTGCGCGGTGTCGGCCCAGTCGGCACCGGGCGTGAGATACTCGTACTTGATGGACGTGTGGGAGCAGGCGTCGTGGGCGCACGGAGAGTCCGCGATCTCGGTCTGGGCAAGCGCGGGGTCGTAAGAGTACGGCGGAAGATTCGCCGGGTTGTAGTAGGGGTACCCGGGAGGGACGGGCCCGACCCACTGCTGGGCGTACCCACCGAACGCGTCGTCGATGATCTGGGTGTAGTTGATCGCGTGGGCGATCGCCTCGCGCACGGAAAGGTTGTCGAACGGGGAAGTGGTCAGGTTCAGGTAGACCCACCATGCCCCGCTGGTCGAGCCGTAGACGACGGGGAGGGTGATGACGTTCAGGTTGGAGAAGCTCTTCAGCTGGGAGAGGGTCGACGTCCCGATGTAGGCGAACGACGCGCTCTGTGCGACCCCTGTCTTGAGGTCGTTGATCGTCACGTCGAGGGTCGGCTGGAAGATCACGTCCACCGAGGTGTTCGCCGGCTGAATCAGGTTGTTCCACGGCTCCTCGGCGGCAGCTGCCTTGCCCCAGTAGTTCGAGTCCGGGGTGAGCAGATAGCCGCCCCCCGTGTTCGGAACGTAGTTCGATAGAAGGTACGGGCCGGTCCCCAGTGTGTGGGTGGCGACGAAACTGTTGATGGTGCCATACTCGACCCCTCCGTGCTGGTCGATCCAGGCCGGGTCGACGGCGTACGAGTTCGGCGCGGAGATGGACGCGAGCAGGTAGGTGTAGTTGCTTGCGAGATAACCGTAGCCCAGGTTCAAGCGGATGGTGCTGGCGTTGATCACCTGGAACGACTGGTTCGCGCCCTCCATGGCCCCCCTCTCGGAGGCGTTGGGGTTCGCGAAGTTCCAGGTATTGAGGTCCTGGGCGAGCGAGGCGTTCGCCGCCACGCATGTGGCGTTCGCCGAGAGATAGGACAAGGGGTGGGCCGGGTCGAGGCTCGTGGAGAAGAAGTTCTCCTCCAAGATGAACTGGGGACCCTGGGCTAGTAGGAGGCTCCGATAGAAGCTGTACCATTGCACGTAGGCGTTGTACGGGTCCCCGTTCGAGAAATGGACGCCGCTCCGAAGTTCGAACGTGTAGCTGTCGAGCCCCGTGTTAGGGTTGGCGGACACCGTCCCGTTGGTCGTGGCCAGGACCCCGACGAACGAGGTATACGAAGAGCCGTTGTAGTTGACCAACCCCTGGTAGACCTGTTGGGTGGCGGCCCAGTCGGGGGTGGAGAACCCAACGTCAGGGTCCAGAGAGTCGGTGACCTCAGACTGATCGATGCAGATCGTCTTCGTCTGCCCCGGGCGGCAAATGGCCGGAACGCGAGGCAGCAGGAAGTAGCCGCCGACTCCCGCGGCGATGACTACAACGACGATGCCCACGACGAGGACGTTCCGTCGCCTAGGGTCCAACGCCTGCCTCTCGGGTCCGCCCCAAGACCAAGAGTGAGATAATCCCTGCGGCGGCGAGCCCTGGAAGCGGGCCCCCAGGCCAACCTAGAAGTGCGCCCAGTCGGCCCCAGGGCCGGACCTCCGACGGAACGACTGACAAAGGCAGGGTCTTTAGCCGTCGAGTCGTGCTCGCCCCGGGGGAAGCGATGGACCATACGATGTTCATCGGTGGGGAATGGGTCTTGTCGTCCACGGAAGCCACGATGCCGGTCGTCAACCCTTTCGACGGCTCGTCGCTCGGCTCCGTTCCCAGATCGTCTCGCGAGGACGTTCGGCGGGCAATCGACGCGGCCCGTGAGGCGTTCGACCGGGGTCCCTGGCCCCGTCTACCGCCTCGGTCGAGGAGCGAGGTGTTCCTCAAGGCGGCCCAGTTGCTCCAGCAGCGTCTCCCCGAGATTGCAGAACTGGAGAGCCGGAACCAGGGCAAGACGATCAAGCAGGCGGCGGACGGGGACCTCCCGTTCTCGGTCGACAACCTCGCCTTCTACGCCGGGGCGGCCAGGACCCTCGAGGCGAAGGCGGCCGCGGAGTACACCGGTGATGGGACCACGATATTCCGGCGGGAGCCGGTCGGCGTTGTCGCCTCAATCACGCCCTGGAACTACCCGATCATGATGGCGGTCTGGAAGGTCGCTCCCGCGCTAGTCGTTGGGAACACCGTAGTCCTCAAGCCAGCGAGCTGGACGCCCCTCTCCACGCTCCAGCTGGCCCGTGCCTTCCAAGACGCCGGCCTCCCCAACGGCGCCCTCAACGTGGTCACCGGACCGGGCGGCGAGGTCGGCGACGAGCTCTGCCGTCACCCGAAGGTCGACATGGTCTCGCTCACCGGCGATACTTCGACCGGGCGCTCCGTGATGCAGGCTGCAAGCGCGACCGTGAAACGCGTCCAGCTCGAGCTCGGTGGGAAGGCCCCGTTCGTCGTCTTCGAGGACGCCGACCTGGACGCTGCGGTGGAGGGCGCGATCGTGGGGGGTTTTGTCAACGGCGGCCAGGACTGCACGGCGGCAACCCGCTTGATCGTCCACGAGAAGGTCCGAGCCCGGTTCGTCGAGCGCCTGATCGAGCGCGTCGGGGCGATCCGGATGGGCGACCCCCTGGCGCGCTCGACCGACCTCGGCCCTCTGGTCAGCACGGTCCAGCAGAAGCATGTCCTCACCTTCGTCGAGAAGGGGCGGAGCGAGGGTGCCAAGCTCTTGGTGGGCGGGGCGGAAGCGCCGAAAGAGTACCCGCGGGGCGCGTTCGTTCGACCCACCGTCTTCGACGGAGTCGCGCCCGAGATGACGATCGCTCAGAAGGAGATCTTCGGGCCTGTGCTGGACATCTTGGAGTTCTCGACGTTCGAGCAGGCGATGGAGATAGCCAACGGAGTCGACTACGGCCTCGCCGGCAGCGTCTGGACGCGGGACGTGCGGACGGCCATGAGGGCCGCTAACGCGCTGCGGTTCGGTGACGTGTGGGTGAACGACCACCTTCCGCTAGGTTCGGAGACCCCGCACGGAGGCTTCAAACAGTCCGGCTTCGGCAAAGACCTCGGGAGCGACTCTCTGCTCGACTACTCCGTTGTCAAGAACGTCTACGTCGACCTCACTGGCCAGGCCCGCAAGGGCTGGCACTACACCGTCTACGGGGACCCAGCCTGAGGGGGAGCACGCATGATCGACGGGCTGCCGCCGGGAGGCAAGGGCTCCCTATGGATCGGCGGTGCTTCGGTCGAGCCGGACGGCGGCCGATACGTTCCGGTCGTCGACCCCTCCACGGGCCTCCGCCTAGCGGACGCCCCGATCGCTTCCCCGGACCAGGCCCGTGCTGCGGTCGACGCCGCCGCGTCCCTGGAGGAATCGTGGGGCGCGGCCCCGGGCCACGAGCGTGCAAGGATCCTGCGAGCGGTGAGCGATCGCCTGCGAGCGGACCGGGAGACCCTGGCGCGCCTCATCGCGAGCGAGGTCGGCAAGCCGATCGTCGACGCCCGGGTCGAGGTGGACCGGGCCGTCGGGGTGTTCGCCCTCGCCGCGGATGAGATCCGTCACCTGGGAGGGGAAAGCTACCCTGCGGACGCCTACGAGCGTCCCGCGGGGAACGAGCGTCGCTTCCTCTTCACCGTCCGGGATCCGATCGGCGTCGTGGTCGCCATCGGTCCGTTCAACTTCCCCCTCAACCTCCTCTCCCACAAGGTCGCCCCTGCCCTGGCCGCCGGCAACCCGGTGGTGGCGAAACCGACGAGCGCCGCACCGTTCACGGCCCTCCGCCTCGCCCAGCACCTCGCGGCCGCCGGGCTCCCAGCGGGCGCTTTCAATCTCGTCGTAGGTCCCGGGAAGACGGTCGGCGACGCCCTGGTCGAGCATCCGAGGACCCGGCTCGTCACGTTCACAGGCTCGACCGAGGTCGGGATGGCGATCGGGGGAAAGGCCGGTCGCCATGCCAAGCGCGTGATCCTCGAGATGGGGGGCCTCGACCCGTTCGTGGTGCTCGCGGACGCCCCCGTGGAGGCGACGGCCGCCGCAGCGGCCCGGGGGATCTTCACGTACTCCGGCCAGGTCTGCACGGCGTCCAAGAGGTTCCTCGTCCAGGACTCGGTCGCCGACCGGTTCGCTCGGCACCTCGCCGAGCGCGCGCGGCGCCTGCGGGTGGGTCCGGCCCTAGAGGAATCAACGGAGGTAGGACCGGTGATCGATCGGGAGGCGCTGGACCGTCTCGACCAGCTCGTCGGCGAAGCGCGATCCCGTTCCGCCAAGGTGATTGCCGGCGGCGAGCGCCTGACGATCGGGGGCGGTACCTTCTACGCCCCGACCGTTTTGGACCAGGTTCCCCCGGACGCCCGTGTCGTCCAGGAAGAGCCGTTCGGGCCGGTCGCCCCGATCCTCCGGTTCTCGGAGATCGACGAGGCGGTCCGGCTCGCCAACGCCACGCCGTACGGCCTCCAGGCCGCGGTCTACACGCGGGACATCCCACGCGGTTTCGCCCTTGCCAAGCGGATCCGGGCCGGAGGGGTCCACCTCAACGACCCCACGACCCTCCGATGGGACGCCCTGCCGTTCGGGGGGGTCCGTGAGAGCGGGCTCGGCCGGGAAGGCCTGCGCTACGCGATGCAGGAGATGACGGAGATCAAGCTGGTCTCGGTCAATTACGCCGAGCTGTAGGCCCCAAGCTCAAGAAGGCCGCCGCAGCCGCCTCGGGACGAGCCCGACTCGCGCTCAGCCGTTCCGGACCGGGGTGCGCAGCTGCGCGATCCTCTCGGCTGGGATCAGGTTCCGCAGGGTCGCCTCGAACCGGTCCGTGCCCGCGGCGCGCCTGGCCGCTTCTACGCCGAACCAGAAGGCGGCCTGGAGCGCCCGCGGCAGTGCCTCGGCGTCTCCGGTCTCCCGGAGGGTCCGAGCGATGTCACGCCAGCGTTCCCTCAGATCCTCCGACGATTGCTCCCATAGGTCCCGCGACATGATCCCCGCCCCATTTCCCGGCGGGCCGTGGGTGAACCCGCTTGCAGATAGGCTGTTCCATCGCTCCTTCGGGGCCCTCCGCTCCGTTCGGGGGCGCCTAGCCCTCGAGGGTAGGGCCCGGGAGCGGCGGAACGCCCGGTACGGGGGCCGCGTGTTCCGGGGGGCGGCGTAGCTCTCCTCCGCCGGCCCGGGGACCCAGTCGGCCTGAGGATCGCGCGAGGTCGGGGCCGGTCTCCAGACTTTCCAGCGCCTCCTCGAACGCCATCAACCCTCGTTCGAGGAGCTCGTCCTCAATGACGAGCGGTGCCATGAACCGCAGGACCTGGTCCCAAGCGCCGGCCGTGTGCATCAGGACGCCACGGGCGAGCAGGGCCGCGCGCATCGCCTTCGCCCGTTCCCCCCACGCTTCCCGGCTCGAACGCTCGCGCACGAACTCCGCGCCGACCATGAACCCGCGACCTCGCACATCGCCTAGCGTCGGGTGACGAGCGGAGAGGCTCCGAAGTCGCTCTACCACCCGCGCCCCGCGGTGCCGCGTTCTATCGAGAAGGTCCCCCTCCCCTAGGACCTTGAGCGTCTCGGCCCCCACCGCGAGGGCCAGTGCGTTCCCGCGGAACGTCCCGAGGTGGAACCCCCGAGGGAGCTCACGAACGAGGTCGCGGCGGTACGCGACGACGGACAGGGGCAGGCCGCCGCCTATCGTCTTGGCGATACAGATGATATCCGGAGTGACGTTGGTGTGGTCGACCGCCCACATCCGTCCGGTTCGGCCGAGACCGGTCTGAATCTCGTCCACGACCAAGAGGAGGTGGTGCCGGTCGCAGAACTCCCGCAGGGACGGCAGGAAGTCGTCCGGCGGGACGACGTAGCCCCCCTCCCCGAGGATGGGCTCTACCACGATTGACGAGATCGAATCGACGCCGGAGTGGGGGTCGCGAACCAGGTGCTCCAGGTAGGAGATCGTCCCGGCGGCCCCCTCATCGGCCCCAAGTACCGGCCGGTACGGATCCGGATAGGGGACCCGGATGACCGAACCCCCCGGGAAGGCGTTCGGGGCACGATAGCGGCGGCCGCTCGTGAGGTTCGCCGCGCCGCCATGGACACCGTGGTAGGCCCCCGAGAAGACGACCGTCCCATGATGACCCTGAGCGTGGTCCGCCAGGTTGACCGCGGTCTCGACCGCGTCTCCGCCCGTGACGGTCAGGAAGATGCGCGCGTGCCCCCGCAGATTGCCGGGGAGGGCCTGTTCCAGGGCCTTGTGGAACCGGATCCGTGCTTCGGTGGGGAGCTCGAGGGTGTGCCAGATCTCCTTCGCCTGGGCCTCGAGGGCGGCGACCAGGCGAGGGTGGCGATGGCCCAGGTTGAGGACCGAGATCCCGGAAACCCAGTCGATGAACCGGTTCCCGTCCACGTCCTCGATAGTGGAGCCCCGTCCGATGTGCGGGGCGATGGGGAAATAGTGCGGGTAGCCGATTGCATCGGTCTCCAGCCGCGCTTGGTCCTCCAGCAGAGCCCTCGACCGGGGTCCCGGGGGAGGTACCACGATTCGCGGGGCATCCGGGAAACTGAGCCACTCCCCGCTCTGCGTCATCTTCGCTTCCTCGCGTTGAAGGCGGTTCAAGCGTATGAAGGCTATAGACGCCTCCGGAAGCGGGAGTCGTAAGGAGAAACCTTGCCGAGTCCGTTAAGCGGGACCGGTACTCCGGGGACCGAACGATTGATGGACGTCTTTCCGGAGTCTCGGGCGACGGATATCCCCACCGAGGAGCACGGCCTCTCGCTCCTTCGGCCCCCAACGGAGACCGCCGAGCTACGTCACCGGAGGGAACGGCCGGCGGCGATCGGCCGTCACCTGCTCATCGGCTTGGGGGTGGTCTGTGCCGGGGCGAGCTCAGCGCTTTGGATCACAACCCACGTTTCCCCTGTGGCCGTAAGTCTCCTGGGGTTCGGACTCTTTCTCGTGGCCCTCGGGGCCACCCTCCATCTGGTGCTATTGCGAGATCGGGAGCGGTGGCCGGAGGAGGCCCATGCGTGGGAGGAAGGCATCGAGCTCCTGCTCCATGACGGCGAGCTACGCGCGGCGGCCTGGACGGACCCGAAGCTCGCGCTCGACATCTTCGTCCATCCACGACGGAGATCTACCGAGGTCGAACGCCTCCTAGTCTGGAGGATGGACGCCGCAATCCCTCCTTGCGACCTGTCCGAGCGAGGGTTAGGCCGGTTGATGGAGGTCGTGAGGACCCACGAGCTCCAGCTCGCGGAGTATCGTAGTGGGCGCAAGGACCGGGAGGCCCGGGCGTACGAGATCCGGGGGCGCAGGGAACGCCGAAGGACCGACCAAGCTCTGACATCCATGGACCCCTCACCTTCCGCCCCGTGAGCGCGACACGAGCCTATCCGACGGCGGAGGCCCTACGCGTAGATGCCCACGTTCACCTGAGCCAGTGGTGGCCGGAGATCCGACGGACCGCCTACCGGGCCGACCTCGACTACTCAACCACGGGCCTTCTGAGCGAGATGGACCGGAACGGTATCGCCTTCGCCCTGACGATCCAGCTGTTCCAGGCCCCGGACGAAGGAGCAGCGCTGACCGAAGGTAGGAGGCTCTTCAAAGAGAGCCGTGGCCGCCTCCTTCCGGTGGCCACGGTCGACCCGACCCGCGGTGCGGCGTCCCTGAACGAGAGCCTCGACCGAATGGAGCGCGAGCCCCATCTCTTCGGGGTCAAGCTGTTCCCAGGGTACCTTTCCTTCTATCCCCACGACCCACGGCTTGGCCCTGTCTACGAGTTCGCCCTCCGGCGGGGAATCCCCGTGCTCATCCATCAAGGGGACACCCTCGACGGCGCGGGCCTTCTGAAGTTCGCCCGGCCGATCGAGGTCGACGAGGTCGCCGGCCGCTACCGCGAGGTCCGGTTCGTGCTCTGTCACCTCGGCAATCCTTGGATCGAGGAGGCCGCGGAGGTCGTGTACAAGAACCCGAACGTCTACGCGGACACGTCCGGGCTTCTCGGACCTCCGACCTCACTGTACTTCGACCGAGCCATCGCGAACTGTCGGGAAAGGATCGAACGCGCCGTGATCGCCTCCGGCCTCCCCGACCGTTTTCTGTACGGGTCGGATTGGCCTCTGGAGGAGCTGAGCACAGCCGTGGGCCTCATCGAGAAGCTGGACCTCGAAGACCGCGACCGCGAGGCGATCCTAGGGGGCAACGCACGTAGGCTGTGGGGTCTCGCCGATCTCCCCGCTCGACCGGTACCGTAGGCCGGCGGCTTCGTGGCGCGGGATCCCCCTCGGTGGTTCCCCCGACCCGACCAAGAGGAAACGGGACACCGCGGTCCCGCGCGCGAGAGCCACATGGGCCCTGGCCATCCGACGGAACAAGTGCCCTATCGCACCGACTTCCTCTTTTAGGGCGGCCGGCTCCCAAGATCGGGATTCTCCGGGGACGGAGGGCGTGCCAGGGATGGTCGACCGCTCATTCTCCGCCGAGTACGAGGTCTACCGTCGTCTCACGCCGAAGTCTTCCGCGCTGTTCGAGAGGGCGAAGCGGCGGACGCCCCTCGGGGTCCACTCGAATTACCGGTACCTCGAGCCGTACCCCCTCTTCATCCGCAAGGCGGAAGGGGTCACGATCTGGGACGCGGACGGGAACGCCTACCTTGACTTCAACATGGGATTTGGCGCCCTCCAGAGCGGCCACGCCCACCCGAGACTGGTCGAGGCCCTCCATCAGCAGATCGCGGAGGGTTCGGTCTACGGGTACGAGGCGGAAGGGGCTCCCGAGATCGCCGAGCGCATCTGCGCGCGGTTCGAGATGGACCAGGTCCGGTTCAGCACGACCGGCCTCGAAGCCACCCACCACGCCGTACGCTTCGCGCGAGCCCACACACGGCGTCGGTACGTCCTCAAGTTCGAGGGGTCGTACCACGGTTCTCACGACGGGCTCTTGGTGGGCGTGAAACCCCCGATCGAAGTGGCCGGACCTCCCGGGCACCCCGTCTCGGTCCCGGCCTCCCCGGGCATCCTCGCCGAGGTGGCCGAGCGAACCCTGGTCGCCCCGTTCAACGACCTTGAGGCCACGCGACGCATCGCGCGTGAGCACAAGGACGACCTCGCCGCGGTCATCGCCGAGCCGATCCCGATGAACATGGGGTTCGTCCTCCCCGAACCCGGGTTCTTCCCCGGGCTCAGGGAGCTGTGCGACGATCTCGGGGTGCTGCTCATCCTCGACGAGATCAAGACCGGGGCGAAGTACCCGCATGGCGGCGCGGCTCGAGTGGGTGTCCGTCCCGACCTCATCACGCTGGGAAAGTCGATCGCGTGCGGAGTGCCGTTCTCGGCGGTCGCCGCCGGCCCGGGGATCCTCGACAACGTAGGTCCCCGGAAGGTCGCCCATGCCGGGACGTATAACTCGAACCCGCTCGCGATCGCGGCGTGCCGAGTCTCCCTCAACGAGATCCTCACCGACGAGGCACTGGATCAGTGCCAGCGCCTGAACGAGCAACTGGCTGCCGGCTACCGTGAGATCTTCGCCTCCTCCGGTGTCACGGCCTCCGTCGTCGCGGACGGCGTCTCGGGCACGGTCTACTTCACGGGTCGCGCGGTCCGGAACTGGCGGGATTTCCTCGAGGTCGACGGCGAACGCTCGATTCACTACTACTTCCTCTGCCTCAACCGAGGGCTGATTCCCGCAGGCACCGGTCCGGACGAGCAGTGGACCATCTCCGTCCAGCACACTCGCGCCGACGTCGCCCGCCACTTGGAGGTCCTTGCTACCGTCGCTCCTCAGCTCACCGGCAAACCGATCGCCGGAGGAATCGAGGAATCGGTCTAAAGGACTGAGGTCTTCCGTCCTGAACGAAACGGCTAGGTCCGCTGGAACCCAAGGGCCCCCTTCTACAGGGACGAAACCCCGTACGACGAGGACTTGGCCGACGGTCACTCCTGGGCCCATGGGACCGCCCTGGCGGCAAGGTACCCACCGGCCATCCCTGCGGCACAACCGATAGGGATCCCCCCCTGCCGTCTACGGGCTCGAGTCGCCGACCTGCTCGAGCGGTGGCCTGGGCTCGTTGAGGCCCTCGATGCTGTCCACCCTGCTCCCTCCGGACGCGAGAGCCATCTGAGCCGCGGGAGTTGGCGTGCGCGACGCGGTCGCCAGCCACCGCCGCCATCGATCCTTCGGTGAGCCCTTCGTTTCCTTCCGGCCCCGCAGGGCCAGCGTGGGAAATCCTAGGCCCTGCCCACGGCCCAGCGGTCCGTTCCGTCCGACGCCACCCGTCCGGAGGCACGGAGCCCCCAGAGGCTACGGCACAACCCCGGCGTGTGGGATCGGACGGTCATGGAGCGCCACGGTCGAGGAGCCACGAGCCACGTGCTCAAATCCCTCCTCCACGGCCTTCACGTTCAGAGGGATGTACGCGGCCTTCCGTCCGGTCAAGAAATGGCCGAAGACCTCCTGGACGAGGGCCAGCTCGTCTCGGAGGTTCTCGCCGCTGACGGCGAGGCAGGCCCCGAACATGACGCTGTTCGCTGCGATCGTCGTGTCCCTTCCCTTCTCCGGGCTGTACTCACGCAGACCCCCGGCGATCTCGGTGGCGGGCACCTCCACGACCTTCACGTCGCCGCGCCGGTGGCTCTCCTTCACCAGGGAGCTGTTGACCACGAGCGTCCCCCCCGTCTTGAGCAGGGAAACAAAGTCCATCGAGGGTGTGTTCATCACGACCAAGACGTCCGGGTCCTCGACGATCGGAGAATCGATCGAGCCGTCGGAGCTGACGACATAGCACTTCACCTTCCCTCCCCGGGTCTCGGGTCCGTAGGACGGGGTGTAGGCCACATGTCGCCCCTTGACGAGGTGGAAGTAGGCGAGCCAGTTGGCGAGTTCGAGGACGCCCTGTCCTCCGTGGCCGGCAAGGATCGTCTCGATCTTCATCGCTTCTCGACCCCGAACTTGTCCTTGAAGAGCGCCGGCGGGAACACCTTCGCAAGGACCTCGTTGGCGTAGTGCTTCGACTGGAGGACGGACATCTTCCAGTTCACGTTGCAGGTGCTGACGAACTCGACGAAGGAGAATCCGCCCATCTCCTGGACCCGGAACGCGTTCCGGACGGCCCGGGCGCCCTCGATCGATCCGCGAGCGTTGTAGAAATCGTCCGAGGGGGTCGGGGACACGGCCAGAAGGACCCGCTTCACGTACGCCGGTCCTTCGAGCGTCGCGAGGAGCTTCGACGCATCGATCGGCGGTCCGGTGACGGCGATGTCCCTTCCTCGCGGCGTGGTCATCGTCACCATCCCCGCCGGGGTGGTGGGGGCCATCTGGCCACCGGTCATGCCGTAGATGCCGTTGTTGACCAGGAACACGGTGATCGGCTCGCCCCGGTTCGCCGCGTAGATAAGCTCGGAGAGGCCGATGGAGGCCGCATCCCCGTCCCCCTGTACCGCGAAGACCAGGAGGTCCGGGCGCATGCGTTTGATGCCCGTCATCACGGCAGGGGCCCGGCCGTGCGGGGCCTGTATCGCGTCGGTGTTGATGTACTCGTGGGCGAGGACGCTGCACCCGACGGAGTCGACCAGGACCGTTCGCTCTCTCACCCCGAGCTCGTGGAGCGCGCTCGCGATAAGCCGCGTCAACGTTCCGTGCTCGCATCCGGCGCAGTAGTGCGTGGGCTTGCCGGTGAGGGTGGGGAGCGGGCCGAGCTTGACCTCGTAGTGGCCTTCGGCCGCGATCATCGGGAGATCGCCTCCACCCGGCGGACGAGGTCGAGAGGTGTGGGCAGCAGGCCCCCCACCTTTTGCGCGGTCTCGATTCGGGCTCGGCCGCCGATCGCTAGCTGCACATCCTCCACCATCTGGCCGGTGTTGAGCTCGACCACGACGAAGTTCCGAACCCCGCGTCCCACGAGCGCCAGGAGCTCGCGCCTCGGGAATGGGGAAAGCGTGATGGGCCGCAGGAGGCCCGCTCGGACCCCCTTGGCACGGAGGTCCGTGACGGCGCGCTGCGCCAGACGCGCGCAGATTCCGTAGGCGATGAACACGACATCCGCGTCGTCGGTCAGAGACTTCTCGGACCGCTGCTCCGACCGGTCGATCTCCTCGAACTTGGATCGGAGGTGCTCGGAGTGTTGGTTCAGCTCCGGAAGATCGAGGTGCATGGAACTCAGGATGTGCCGCTCGGGGCCCCGGGCCCCTGTGGTCGCCCAGGCGGTCTCGAACTGTTGGGCCGGGACCTCGGGGAACATGAGGTCCTCCTTCAGTTGACCGAGGAAGGCGTCGGTGAGGATGATTACCGGGGTTCGGTACTTGAAGGCGAGCGAGAAGGCCAGTGCCGGGAAGGCGGCCATCTCGGGCACGGAGTTCGGCGCGAGAACGATGTTGCGGTAGCCGCCGTGCCCACCCCCCCTGGTCGCCTGGAAGTAGTCCGTCTGTTCGGGTCCGAGGTTCCCGAGGCCGGGCCCGCCGCGGTTCACATCGACGATGACCATCGGGAGCTCCATCGAGGCCGCGTAAGAGATACCTTCCTGCTTGAGGCTGAAGCCGGGGCCGGAGGTGGCGGCCATCGCCTTCGCGCCCGTCGCGGCCGCTCCGATGACCATGTTGATGGCCTCGATCTCGCTCGCCGCCTGAAGGAAGACCTTGAACGCGGGGTACTGCGAGTTGCCGAACTCGGCCGCGAGGGTCTCCGGTATCTCGCTCGAGGGTGTGATGGGATAGCCGAAGAACGCGTTGAGCCCAGTCTTGAGGGCGCCATAGGCCAGCGCTTCGTTCCCCTTGAGGAATTCGCGAGCCGTGGTCATGCCTTCCACCTCGATACTTCGACGATCGCAAAGTCAGGGCAGACCCAATAGCAGATGCCGCACGCCGTGCAGTCGCCCTTCTCCCCGTGAAAGCTGAACTCGGCCGGGTGGTACCCGCGCCGGTTCAGAGAGCCGGAGAGGCGGAGGTTCCGTTGGGGGCACGCCACGACGCAGAGGTTGCAGCCCTTGCAGAGCTCCGCATCCACGACGACGCGAGATTTCGGAGGATCGGTGACCCCTACCGCGCTCATCCAGACGGAAAGGTGTGCCGGGGCTAGTTAAGCCGGAGGTCTGGGTCGCTTCACGGCAACCCCTAGAGGACCCGGCCGTACGTGCGTGAACTACGGGTCCCCCCACCGCCCTCAGGACCCGGGGGAGCGCGATAGCATCGAGCCCCTGGCCCGCAGCGGAGACAGGCCGATCGAGACGGTTTCGGCGTCCGCGACCGATTCGAAACCGTGGCTTCCTCGCGGGGGCCCTCGGGTTGGAGGGTCCCTACGACGCCTCGTCGGAGAGAATCGCTGGAAGAACGTGGTCGGTCAGCAACCGATCCGTGGCCTGGTGCATCCCGGGAGCATTGAAGTTCGTCGTCGTGACCACGACTACCGACTGGAGCTCGGGGAACACCGCGACCTTGTTCCCTCCATTCCCCTGCATCAGGTACGAAGAGAACTTCGCCGACCCTACGGCGAATCGCCGTAACCACCAGAGGTAGCCGTACTCCGTCTCCTCGTCCACCCGGACGTGGGGGCGGGTCGACCGGACCACCCAATCCTCGGACACCACCCGCCGGCCGTTCCAAACCCCCCGGCTGAGGTACAGCTGCCCTAGCTTCAAGAGGTCGGAGCTCGAAAGGGCCAGGCCGCCACCGGTGAAGGCAACCCGAAGCGGATTGAACTGCCACGACGCGGCCCGGATCTCGAGGGGGTCGAACAACGTCCGCTGGGCGAATGCCTCGACGCTGGACCCGGTCGCCCGGACCAATACCCCGGCGAGAAGCCCAGCCCCCGCGGTGCAGTAGCTGAAGCTCCGTCCGTACGGGCTCTTCGAAGGTGGTAGGGTCCACGACGGAAACCCTCGCAGGGGGAGATCCAGGGCGAACTTCATCCAGTCCTCGACGAGGTACATGCGTTCCTCGTTTCCTCGGGAGAAGCGGTTGGTGTCGTCGCACTCGAGGATCGAGCTCATGGTCAGGAGGTCCTCTACCGAGATCTCTTCCTTTCGCGGGTCAGGGTTCTGCAGTGGTTGCTTGTCGGAGAAGTACGGAAGTACGCGTGCGTCTACGCTGGGGAGCATCCCGTGGTCGATGGCTATCCCGATCAGGATGCCCGCGACGGTCTTCGTGGCCGATCGGGTGTTACGGAGCTCATCGGCGCCGAGACCGTCGAAGTAACCTTCGTACGCCAGTCGTCCTTTCCTCGCGACCAGCACGCTGGTGATCCTGGGGAAGGCTCCTGAGCGGATGGCCCCCTCCAACTTCCGAAGGGACAGAACGTGGAGGCCCTCCTGGGGTGGCACGAGCCGGCCCCGCTCCTCTTCGGGCCGGTCCTTCCTCTGTTCCATCCCCCCGTCCATCTATGAGCCTGCTATTACAGCAGCGCGAAGATTGGGTCTCGGGCTCAGGCACTGCGCCGGGTCTCGACCTTGCGACACTCAGGGGCGAGACATCGACACAGAGGTTCTCCAGGCGAGCGTGGTTTGCGCTCGCCCCGGCCGGAATGTAGGCCGCGCTACAGAGAAACCAGGTAGTCCCCCGCCCGAATCTCCCAATCCCTACGGATAGACCCCGGCAAGATCAATCCTCCAGGGAGTCCACGAAGTGTGAATCCAGCCTTCTCGCCCACACCTACCTCGACCGTGGGTCTGCGTCTCACGACAACCTTGACCACATCGATTACCCTCGCCTCCGAGGGTGAGGATGGACCGGGTTCGATCCTGAGCTGAACCGGCGGGCGAACCGTCCCGGATTCGACAATGCCCGCCACCATGCATCCTTCCCCCATTATGGAGTAGACGTTCTCGACTCGGAACCGAACCCCGCTGGAGGCTGGTTCGGTGCGCATTGAAGGTTCGGCTCGAGATGCATCTGAGATGGATTCAGGAGGCCCGTTAGGGGACCCGGCACCGGGCGTCCTCTTGCCCCAGTTCCAAGGCATGCGCCCCGAAATCGATGGGCGGGCTTAACGGGTTGGTCCGAACGGGCGAGAGGGCGCCCGCACGTCGGCCCGCTTGTCGCGATTTCCCCCCTAGGAAACGCCCAGCCATCCTACGTCCGAGGGGGGCATCTCGTGCGAGCGGTCAACCATTATGGCGTTAGAGGACCTCCCACGCCTTCGTGCCGCTCTCGTACACCGGGATCCGAGTGACGAACCTCGACCGGTCGGTGAGGTTCTACGTCGAGCACCTAGGGCTGGTCGAACAGAAGCGCGGTACGATGAGTCACGGGGGCCACTGGGTCAGCCTGCGCGATCCGGAGTCGAACGTCGAACTCGAGCTGAACTACTATCCTCCCGCCTCCCCCTACGCAAGGCCATACTCGCCCGGGGAGGGCCTCGATCACCTCGGATTCGATGTGAGCGACGCTCGAGCCGCGATCGAGCGGATGCGGGCGCAAGGCGTCCGGGTAGCTGTGGAGCCCTGGCTCGAGGAAGGGCGGTCGTGGATCGGTTTCGTCGGGGACCCGGACGGGAACTGGATAGAGCTCCAGAGTCCGGTGCGGCCCGCGGACCGTGGGCTCTAGGTTTAGTCGCTCGGCTGGATGGGATGCTCGATGCCGTGGCGTTCGGCATCGAGGTCGGAGCTTATTCGCTTTCCCGGCGGAGTAGAACGGCGTGATAGCCGATCGACACGTCGAGCAGCATGATGGGTTCGGCCCCACCGAACCGCGACGGTTCCGTCGTGAGCTCAAGATGCAGGCAAGCTGCCATTCTTCCGAAGCCCTCACGAAGCTCCTCGGCGAACTGCTTCAGGTCTCGAGGCCGGTCTGCTCCCGGGAGCAGGCGGAGCTGCCCCTCGTTGAGAGCGACGTTGACGTCGACGAACCGTGGATAGACGTTCACGACGACCTCCGGCTCGTGGAATTCGAAATGCGACCGGAACAGGGCGGTACCGAGAGCTAGGTCGCGGGTGGCCGCGTAGACTCGAAACCTTAGACGCTCTCGCTCTCTGATGGCCCGATCCTGCTCCCGCCGGGCTCGCTCCGCGGTATCCACTGCCGTCCTGAGGGGAACCAAGTCGGCCGGGCTGATAGGAACTTCGACGGGAATCGGTAGGTTGGAACTGCACGGGTGAAACCAAGTCTTGGTTGGACTCGAACCACCTGCAGGGACCAAGACGGTCGTCTTCTTCCCGGAAAGACTCACAAACGCCGGCCGCGCCTACGGTGGAATGTCGGACGGATTCGACGCCGAAGCGCCCCTCTACCACGCGCGCCATCGCCCTCCGGCCCGTGCTGAGGTGGAGACCCTCCTCGGCGTGTTCTCAGGTCGACGCAGGGAAGATGCCGTTCGGCGACGGAGAGTTCGACGCGGCCTTCTTCGTCCCCCTCTTGCACCTTGTGGAGGATTGGGCAGGAACGGTCCGCGAGATGGGCCGACTGACGCGAGGACCTGTGGCAGCCGTGATCACGTCACGGACCCCGGATCTGCGGCAGACCTATCTCGAGGTTCGCACGGAGCTGGGGTTCCCTACCGATAGGCTGGACAGCGGAGTAGCCACCCTGGTCGAGCTTCTCGCCCCGGAACGCACCTTCGGGACCAGCACCGCCAGACGAAAGGTCGACGCTGAGCAGTTCCTGGCCGCGATCGAGCCACCGGAGCCTGGGCCCAGTGGGATGCACGCGGGAGCCTTGAAGCGACTTAGGCGAACCTTCGGGTCGGATCAGGTAGAATGCCTTTAGGCCACCGAGATCGCGGTCTGGCCCGCGGCGTGGCTCAGGGACTTCACCCCACCGAAGGCCGCGACTGTCTAGGCCCGACGGTCCCTCAGGGGAGACGAGCAGGGTGAGGACTCAGTAGGAGTGTCCGCCTTCCAGGGGGGCAGCCTCCACTCGGCCAAGGGTACGGAATCTCCGGAGTAGTGTGTAGTCCTCCTAGATGCGGTCAGAATCGGTGCGATGCTTCATTAGGGACGTCAGGTCGCTCCCCTTGTGGCCGGCTCGGTGCCCTCCGCCTCTGAGGATTCTCTCAGATCGTCCCCCTCCTTCCGGCAGACCACCACCGCATCGCGATCCCCTCACCGTACTTCCCGTCTGATTGTCGTGGGTTCGGTGATCCTGGGGGTCGCGATGGTAGGCGCTGCCTACGTCCTCACCAATGGTTTCCATCCCCACGGCGCAAGTGGCTCTACCGTTATCGTGGTCTCGGAGTGGACCTACGACTCGATTCCCGGAACGCAGTACGACGCGGTTGCGTTCCTCGCGCACTCCGACTCCGTACTCAATGGCTCGTTCACGAACTCCATGGGGGTTATCGTTTACATCATGACACCAACTCAGTTCGAATCGCTGACCAAGACCGGGGTGGTGACCGGCTACAACTGGACCTCAGGGCGCATCCCTCAGCTCACCCTGTACTATCTGAATGTCCAGGTGGCGGCGGGTCCCTGGGATCTCGTGCTCCTCAATCCGGATACGAGTGCGCTCAATTCGACGGTTGTGGATTTCTGGACGGCCGTTACTGAGACCCCGACGTAGTATCCCTCCTCGGCAATGACTCGGGGCGGAGAGTCACGCGCCGGTCTCGGTGCCGGAAAAAGGTCTTCCCCGGGGGAACTTCCCCGGGGGAATGGGTTTGTTACTCGGGGACCTGTGACTCGGCCTAGACCGAGTAGACGCTGACCTCCTGGGACTCCGCCGCGAGGGCGATGTTGTTCGCCGGCTGCAGCACGAACGACTCGAAGGCAGCCGCCACCCCGCTCGGGGTGTTCAGGGTCACAAGGTCGAACGGGCGCCAGCCAAGGTACCCGACATAGTAGTCTGCGCTTTGGGTCGCTGCCTTGATCCCAAGGGCAATCGTGCCCGAGCCGCCCGTGGTGGGCAGGATGCCGCCGTACCACCCGGAAGTCGTGCTGAGGGTCTGCTGCACTCCCAGGAACGGAACGATTCCCACGCCCGAGCCTGACGCACGAGCGAGCCCGTCCGACGCGTAGGCCATGGCGTTCGCGTTGCCTGCGACCGCGCTGATCACGCCGGGGTTGCCGTTTCCAGTGGACGTGGCTACGTAGCCACAGTCCGAGATGTAGTTCGTACCCCCGCATCCGTTGAAGCCGGTGGTGGGCGCCTGGAGCTGGGCAGCCGTCGCAAAGGTGCTCGAGCTCTCAGCGTCGATGAGCCGCGCCTCGAACGACTGGGTGGTTCCGCTTGCGTCCGACCGGGCGACGGTCTGGATGGCTGCTGCGCCGCTGGCACAGACCATGAACCCGCACGGGGTGCCCGTGGTGGCGTTTTCGCAGATGTCGTGCTGGACCGACGAGCTCGGGCCGCAAGCGACACCGCCCGTGGCGTTGAGCGCAGCGTGCCCCGTGTCGAGTCCCTCGATGAAGACCTTCGCGAACGACCCTACGTAGAGCGGGAGGGATGCGGTGCCCACCGCCGCCGGGATCTGGTTCCAGTTGATTGCCGCGTTCGTGGGGATTCCCGCCGGGATGGTCGCGCCGCCGTCCTCAGAGGGCGCCAGCAGGGTTGGGTGACCGCCCGCTGCGAAGCTTGCGTCCTGGTAGATCAGGGCGTACGTGTCGTAGTTGATGCTCAGCAATCCGTGCGTGTTGGTGGACGACACGATCACGTCGACCGCGTCGTAGGCGACCGTCGTGATTACGGCGGTACCGGTGATGGACGCCGAACAACCGTAGGTCGAAATGAGCGTCGGCACGTCCACGGGGAACGAAGCTGCCCCGATGTCGACCGCGCCGGAGCAGACTGCGATCATGCCTGCGCCGGACCCGCCTTGGTTGTTACTGATGACCACATCCGACTGGTTCTGCTGGAACTGTGTGACTGCCAGTTCGTCGAAGGGATAGACCGAGGTGCTCCCACCGATCTTCAACGTCGCCTGGGCATGGGGAGTACCGATACCCGCGGTAAGGCTCCCCTGCCAGGAGACCAGCCAGAGGTAGAGGGCCGCGGCGGCCGCTACGGCGATGAGGATCAGGATCAGTGTCGCCACGACGGGCGACACCGCCTTCTGCTCCCCGCGCAGCCGGCGGCGGAACCTCTGGGCTCGTTCCGTCCAAATCGCTCTCTTGTCGCTCATGTCTCCTCTCGCTTCCTCCTTGTTTGGCGTGGACCGTCCTCTGGCCTCACGAGTTCCGGGCCACGGATCACCGACGGGAAGCATCGTTGATATCACGGGTCGAAAGAAATCCCGTAGAAGGTGGGAGAATCTATCGACCAACGATTCCGAAAGGTGACTATGAGGAGACTAGAGGTCTACGGAGATTACGGCAAAGCCGTGGACGCCCCTTAATCCTCGGGGTCCGGCTTACCTCTTGATGCCTCGACCGGACAAGCCGTCCGTCGGCGGACCCGCCGCGCTCGTCGACCGGAGGTCCGGGTCAGCGGGCCGGCGCGTCGTGCCCTCCGCGCATCCGAAGGACCGGGCGACGCTTCGACGCCAAGCGCGCGAGCTCGAGACCCTCCTTGCCCCCCATCAGACGATCTCCGAGAAGGTTCTGATACAAGGCGAGTTATCGTACATGCGCCGGCAGCTCCTAGCGGACCGTAAGTCGGTGGACGTCACATACCCGGTACGTGCGCCGTACGCGTTCGTCCACGTCTTCTTCAGCCCTGCAGAGGGTGAGCTCCTCTACCACGTCCTCGAGCCGACCCTGCATCCCGGTGAGGAGGAGACGATGCGCAGGATCCGGGACCGTATGGAGGCCTCAATGGCCCAGGAGGAGCTGCCCCTGGGCGACGGGCAGAGCCTGGAGGAGTCCGCTTCGCTTCAAGCGTATCTCCACCAGAAGTTCCTCTCCGTCATCGACCTGTATGACATTGCCGTCCCCGAGCGCCGCCGTCCCATCCTCCTCTACTACCTTCGACGCGAGTTCGTGGGACTGGGACGGACGGATGCAGTGCTCCGAGACCCGTTCCTCGAGGACATCAGCTGCCTTGGACCCGGAATCCCGCTCTATGTCTTCCACCGCGTCTTCGGATCCCTTAGAACCAATCTTTGCTACGAAGGCGAGCTCGAGCTCAATCGCTACATCTTCCGTCTCGCCCAGATCGCGGGAAAGCACATCTCGATCTACCAACCGATTCTGGACGCGAGCCTTCAGGACGGGAGCCGGATCAACCTAACTCTCGGGACCGAGGTCACCCGCAAGGGCTCGACGTTCAGCGTCCGGAAGTTCTCTCAGGACCCGGTCTCACCGATTGACCTTCTCAGGTTTGGGTCCGTGTCGCCGCTCGAGCTCGCGTACTTCTGGACCCTCATCGAGCACCATCGTTCGCTGCTGATATCGGGCGGAACGGCCGCCGGGAAGACGACGTTCCTGAATGCGATCTGCATGTTCATCCGGCCCGAGGACAAGATCGTCTCTATCGAAGACACCCCGGAGATTCAGATCGACCACCAGAACTGGATCCAGTCGGTCGCCCGGAGCGGCTACGG
>Ga0187771_10000612_pt1 | contig 22295 bp, 17 predicted proteins | sample 0116_SJ02_MP15_1_FD_133139 | JGI IMG/M metagenome (GOLD analysis project Ga0187771, IMG submission 133139) | Tropical peat soil microbial communities from peatlands in Department of Meta, Colombia - 0116_SJ02_MP15_10_MG | ecosystem: Environmental > Terrestrial > Soil > Wetlands > Peat | place... | reverse complement strand
CGGCCCCGCAGGCTACGACCTCGCTGTATCGCTAAGACCGCACCCTCCGAGATCATGCGCTCCCGGCGGAACTTTCATCAGTGTAGTTGCGAACGCATGTTCGACAGTGGATTGTGTGGCGATAGAAACGCTGGTCCAGCCGCGCTCATCCCTCAAGATCGAACTTCTCCCTAGCCATCACATGGAATCCCTCGACGCGGCTCCGACCGATGGAGCCGTTACGTCAGGATCGCCGAACGTGCTGGGAATCCTTCGGCGGGCTGGCAGGGAAACAGCGCGTTGGAGGAGCTGATGGGGAGACCGCGACGTCGTGCGTCGCCTGGGAGGGCGATCCCACCGAGCCACGCGAACTGCGGTACCAGGGTCTCGGAAGAGACCGGAGACGTCTTCCCACCTGTCGAGCTGGAACCGTGAAAAATAGCTGAGTAATTGACGGGCGGTGCTGAAACGGTGGCCGCGAACGCACCAACTGACCCCAGGTGACTCCTCGCGTTTCGAGCCCCGGCAGGAGATGAGACAGACCGTTTTCTTTCATATCGCGGTAACGCAGCGCCCAGTAGTCGACTGAATCCAATGTCGTCACCAACATCGGTGTTAGACACACCCACCCCCACGGGATGCAGACGTCTTCGAGCCACGTCCGGCAAGCGGGCTGTTTCATCCCAGCGATGGTCTCGGGAGATATCGGCCGGAGGAGAAACGGCTTGCCAGTTCGGACCTCCCGGCCTTTCTGCCGTCCACGTCTCATCGCGGCGGGCCACGGGAGCGGAGCATCCGTCGGCCAAGGGTGACACAGGACTTCCATCCCGTCATCGAGGTAGCGCTGCGCGTGAACGCGCTCATCGTCGTCAAAACGCAGACCCTTGGTTTCCCACCGCCCAAGATGGTAGAGACCCGTGTCAGTAAGACCGTATTTTCGCAATTTGAAAACCCCTGGCGTCGTCGATTCCGCGAGCTCGTTGGCCAACAGTTTGTCCTTGGACAGCAAGAGAGTTTGGATGTTGACGCAGTTCGGGTGAGCTTCGAACAGTTCTAAGGATTTCGCCACCACGTCGCCGTCCCACCACAGCATCTGAAAGTCAGCCTGGACCAGGTGGAGCAGGTCGTAGTGCCGTTCGAGCGCGTAGGCGATTGCCACCTCATACGCCGCGTAGAGGCTGCCCACCTTACCGTTCAAGTGGAAATCGTTGACGTCCCTCAGCACGACTTGCATGCGGTCGTCTGCCTTGCCTATTCGCGAGAGCTCTTGGCGTAGCGCCTCGTCGGGGCTCGCGTTGTCAATCACGAGGATCTCGTCTAGAGGGACAGCTGCACGCACGGAGCGCACGGCGTTGAGAAAGTACGTCGGTAGCCCATGGCCGACTATCACGTGGAGAACGCGTGGATTTCGCCAGGAGTGCCGAGCCGTCATATCTCCCATCCCGTGCTTGGCGCGGCAGAGACATAACTTCGCCAGGGAACCGCCACGGATGCCGTGTCGACACCCTCACGTATAACGTTACCGACACCCGGGGTGGCACACACTCGGCCGCAACTTGAACCGGCGCGATTCCTGTCAAGTTTTACACCGGCTCGACCTTCCAAATCCGCTCCGGACCTCGGACCGCTCTCCGCACACGACGTCCGAGCGCTTGCAGCTGGGACCGGTGGCACCTCACTGCAGCCATCTTCAGCGATCGGTTGTCATCGGATCGCAGCGAGTCATCCTCGACCAGACGCAATCCGCGACTCCCGAGATTGCGAATTTGGTCGGCGACCTCTTTTGCAAGTTCCTGGTAGTAGGGAAGCTCTTCGTACACATAACACTGGATGTCGTGAGTGACGGCGACATCAAGACTTGCGAGCGCGGTCAGGCGGTGGTCGACGTGGCCGAGCCCAAGGGGCACCAGCCATGATTCGACTCGTTGCTGTGACGCGAGCCGCTTCAGGTCGTTGCCTATGGCAGCGAGTAATGCAGCGCCCTCGGGCCCCTCGTAGCCATACCGCTTGTGCCGGTACTGCTCGTCCCAGAAAGACAGATGCTCTGTTTCAGCGCCCAGCAACTCCGCGGATCGTCGGTCTTCGCGTCGGCGCTCAGCGATCACGTCGTCACCGTCCTGGAAATACCTGGTGGCCGCGTCCCATTCGGTCAATGGGCTCACCGAAGCTGGTCCACCCGCGAACACGGTTGTGACAACCGATCCGGGGTTTGCCGCGAGGAATACCGCACAACTGAGAACCGCGTCGTCCAAATGCGGCGAAACCACTCGGTAAACGCGCCCCATCGACCAACCGTACGTCCCGTCGGTCTCTCGGGCAATGAAAGCGATAGAAGAGGACGGATCACCACGTAACGACCAAATGACTGCAGCAAGTACCAACTGCATCGAGTCCCGCGACGGACAACGTCCGATTCTCGCCGGCATTCCCGTCCCGACGGTGGGCCGATCGGACCGGGCCCACGACAGCGACTACCCCTCCGCTTCGAGACCCCGCCGCAGCCAGTCCAGGCTATTCATCGCACCCAGTTCTCGGATTCGCTGCCGCTCGCCGAAGAGCGTGAAGGACACCACTTCGGGCTCGTGACCATCCAGCGCGATCCCCGCAAAAGCGGTTCCAGCGGGCAACCCCTCCTGGGTCTCCGGCCCCGCAACACCAGTGGTAGCGAGCCCGACGTCCGCGCCCATGAGGCGGCGGACGCCGCTTGCCATCGCCGCGACCGCGTCTGAGCTCACGACCGGACCCTCACCGAGACCGAGAAAGGCTCGTTTCGCGCTGCTCGCGTAGGCGACGACGCCACCTCGGAACCACCTACTCGCGCCGGGCGCCGAGACGAGGCACGACGCCACGAGTCCACCCGTGTAGGACTCTGCGACGGCGAGGGTCCGATCACGCGCAATCAACAATGCACCGATACGAACTGCCATCGTCTCGTCGTCGACCCCGAAGATCCCGTCGCCGATCAGCTCACGCAGCGCTGCTTCCTCACGGTCGAGCGTTGCCCGCGCGGTTTGCAAGGTGGCAGCCTTCGCGGTCACGCGGAGCTGTATTCCCTCGAGCCCACGTGCCAAAAATGCGATCGTCGGCCCACCCTCCCCGACCCTGTCGAGAATCGCAAGTCGCGGCGCGACCATTTCTCCGAGTTGCGATTCTCCGATTCCCCACGTCCGTAGCACTCGGCTCGCGATCACACCCGGTGCTCCCGAACGTTCCCGAAGGTCCGGCAGCACCGCGCGCTCGAACATCTCTTTCATCTCGTCGGGCACGCCTGGCAGTGCATAGATGACGCGTTCGCCCACGGGGCAGACCAGCCCCGGGGCGGTGCCGATCCGCTGCGCGATGAGATGGGCTCCCTCGGGCAGCTCAGCCTGGCGTTTGTTGCTCGGAGACATCTCCCGGTGACGCGCGTGAAAAGCCTGCTCAACGAGTTTGAGAGCCTCCGGATCGCGTTCGAGTGCGACGCTCATGACCTCGGCGAGTGCCTCCCGAGTGACGTCGTCCGGAGTCGGACCGAGACCTCCGCAGACCACGACCGCGTCTGAGCGCGCCAGAGCGACCTTGAGGACCTCGCTGATGCGCGCGACGTTGTCGCCAACCGTGGTCTGATAGTTGCAATCGACAGCGACAGCAGCCAGCCCTTCTGCGATCCAGGCCGAGTTCGTGTCAATTACTTGACCGAGTAACAGCTCTGTCCCGACTGCGACAACCTCGGCACGCACTTCGCCGTCACGCTCCCTGTGAACTCGTAACTGCACTTTGGGCCACGCGGTTGCGCAGATCGCGTCGGGCATCGAGAAAGTACTCGAATCCCGTAGCGAGCGTCAGTGCCACAGCGACCCAGAGGGCTACCGCCACCGCTCCCCTGTGGCTCTGGCCGATCGGCGGGAAGAACGCCCCGGCGATAGCGATGTCCTGCGCCAGTGTCTTCAGCTTCGCGAGCGGACGGGCCGGAACGGAGATTCCCTGGCGTCCAGCCGTCACCCGGAAAGCGCTCATCGCAATTTCGCGCGCCCCGATAATCGCGACCGGCAAGATGCCGACTACGCCTTGCGCGCTCAGCGCGCTCAGCGCGCCGAGGACTAGGAACTTGTCAGCTAGAGGATCAAGAAAGGCTCCCGATCGGGTTGTTCCGTGCTGGCGCGCGATGTAACCGTCCAGTGAATCTGACAGACAAAAGAGCGTCCACAATGCCCAAAGCAGCCAAGACACGGGGCCGATGTCGATTGTCATTACCGCGAGCACGGGCGCTCCGACGAGGCGCGCAAAGGTGAGGCCGTTCGCGGGCGTCAGCAACGCCGACGGCCCGAAGAACGGGCGCGATCTGTTCACTGAGACGAACCCACTGCCATCGGCCACCGCGGAGAGCGGACTGTCCCGTCGACGACGGAACCCTCAACGTCCGGTCCAGCAGCAGCATCGATCCGGACCCGACACACTGCTCCCTTCTCGTATTGTGCAGGCAGGCGGATCACTCCATCGATCTCCGGTGCTTCTCGATGCGACCTTCCCACCCCGAGCTCATCGACGAGAACTTCCACGGTCGAGCCGACGAGCGCGCGACGGCGACGGGCAGTGATCTCGTCCTGCAGCTCGGTGCACTCCCTCAGGCGTTCGAGCGCAAGCGACTCAGGCACCGCGTTCTCGAGCGTTGCGGCGTACGTCCCCTCCTCCGCTGAGAACACAAGAAAACCAGCCCAGTCGAGGTCGGCCGCCTGCAGGAACTCGAGCAGCACATCATGGTCGGCCTCCGTCTCGCCGGGATAGCCAAGGATGAATGAGCTGCGAAACGCCGCCTGCGGGGCGAGCGCTCGGATCTTGTCGATCCGGTCTAGGAATTCTTCCGCGGCGCCGCAACGCCGCATGCGCTTCAGCAATGGACGCGAAACATGCTGAAGCGACAGGTCGAAATACGGAACTCCTGTCGCGACGATGGCGTCGACGAGCTGGTCGTCAAGTGCCGAGGGGCGCAGATACAACAACCGCACTCGATAGACACGCGAGGCGACAGCCGCGACCAGATCGACGAGAGCCCCGACCCGGCCCAGGTCCTTCCCATACGAAGCGAGGTCCTGGGCGACGAGCACGACCTCGGCCGCGCCGAGTGCGTCGATTTCTGCCAGGATGGCGTCTTCGCTTCGCGAACACAGCGGCCCTCGGAATTGAGGAATCGCGCAGAAGCCGCACCGACGATCGCAGCCATCAGCAACTTTGACGTAGGCCCATGGGGCTTGCGCGGGGGGGCGCGGCAGATCGAGAAAGCCCTTCGAGATGGAACGCTGGCCCCGCTGGCGCCAGCGCGCTCCGCCGAGGTGCACGGGGACCCCGACATCGATCACCGCGTCAGCCTCCCCAAGAGCCAGGGCCAGCGTCGCGCCAAAGCGAGCGGCCAGACAACCCGTCACGACGAGTCGGGCACCTGGGCGTCGGTTGCGCGACGCCTCGAGAATCACCTCGATCGATTCAATACGCGCGGCTTCGATGAAGGCACAGGTGTTAACGACTATGAGGTCCGCATCAGGGATCGCGGCCGCGAGCTCATAGCCCTCCGCGAGGAGGGACCCGACGAGCTTGTCCGAATCGACCTCATTCTTCGGACAGCCGAGCGTCTCGACGAAAAAGCGCTCCGCCATGGGTCGTCAAGGACGCGGAGTCGGCAATGCAGGCTCGATTCCCCTTCCCCCTCTCAATCCAGGCATGCGGTTCTCCCACACTCGGCTCTCCGACGGCTTCCTGGACATCATTACGCTGCTTTCCGGTCACGGATGGAGAACGTGAACTCCAGTGGGCCCACGCCGCGCAGCCAGGCCTCGATCCAGCGGTGCAACTCGTCCGCCCGGAAACTGCGGCCGCGTAGCTTCAGGAGCAGTAGCTCCAACCGCCGCACAGCGTGCCGGTCGTTCTCGCCGATTCTGTAGTTGGAGTCGCCAGCCATCGGATAGTCGCCCCACCCGCGAACAAACAGATTCGGCCCTTCGGCGGCGGCTGGGCGTTGCATCTCAGCTTGCCTCCAACCGCTCATGGCCTCGACCCGTGTTCGAGCAGGCTTCCTGGATCGTGGTGGCGACCAGCGCAGCCTGTAGCAGCGGACGATCCAGTCCTTTTCTCCCTGCCCGCCGCACATAGGAACACGCCGCGGTCGACTGAGAAAGTGAAAGCCATTCCAGCTTTGCCAGAGAGCGTCCCCGTTGGACCTGTCCAGCTGCAAGCCCAGATCAAGATCGGCGAGCAGGGCGGAGGACCAACTTTCCGCGTCTGCGATGAGTAATCGGAAGGGACCTGCACGTGCTCGTCTGATCCAGCGCCCAGGACGCGACACGGATTGAGCCTATCTTGGAGCCGTCGAGCTGAAACTTGAGTTTTTTCGGACCGGCGATCTCCGCGTTCTGATCCGCGTCACGAAGCGATTGCGCGAAACGTTTTCACGAGTTGACACGCGAAGGCCCGTTCAGTGATCATGAGGCGCGCCGAAACTCACGAGGCTTCGGAAACCTGACGGCTTGGATCAGCGATCGCAGCACGCGTCGCGGGAGATTTCGCGCAGGACACACTGGCGCGGATATCCTCGGAGGTCAAGGCGTCCGAATCCGGAGCTAATACCGATGATCACGCCATGCCGGCGGGAATGCCGGACCCTAACTGTGCCCATACCAGCTTTGCCCGGACGTAACTTGGGTAGCATCAACGCGAACCCCCCGTTTGCCCCCACGAAAAGTCAGCGTCGTCCCCGCTTGCGATGCCGGAATCTGTATCGCAGTTAACTGGGCATCTATAGCAGTCTTCACCAACTCTCGTGATGAACCACGAGATCCCGCAAATCTGCCGATGCCACCGCTCTCAGGCGATCACCACTTTGCTGGCATCAACTGTTCGACTTCCTGGTGACGCGTCACAAGTCACCTCCCGGAGTACGCTCATGCCGACGCGACAGGTCTCGGCGTTGAGCCCGCTTTGACCGGTGGTGATCACCTCGCTGCTACCCACAACGGGGGTTCACATAACACAGCAACCTCGCGAAGAGGAATTTGCTAGCGACGCGCGAATCCCCGCGGATCACTCCCGATCGCTGCGGGCGATCCGTAGCGGTCTTAGCTGGAACACGGTTAGCCAGATCATTGCCATTGCCACGAATCTGGCCCTGACACCGTTCCTGCTTTTCCATCTCGGGCTAGCCGCGTACGGCGCCTTCGCGTTCATCGCCTCCTTCAGGGGTCTCCTGTCAAACCTCGACGGGGGGCTCGGCCCTTGTGCCACGCGCTACTTCGCCGTCTACGCCGGCGCAAAAGACCGCCGATCGACATCGTCGCTCCTCGTGACAATGTCGCTCCTCGTCTTTCTCGTCATCGGGATCGTCGCGGCGGCCGCCGTGCTGTTTGCCCCCGACGTCACGGTCGTGCTCCACACCAGCGCCGGCCTGAAACACGAAGCAACGGAGCTCATCAGAGCTTTCATGGCCCTTTATCTCGTATCGACCTTGTCAGGTCTCCTGTCAATGATCATTGCCGCAGAACACCGCTGGGCCTATCTAAACGTGACGGCAATCATCAGCTTGCTCGTCTACGTCGGCCTCGCGGTCACCCTTGTTGAACAGGGCCATGGCTTATGGGGGCTCTTCTGGGCCAGCGTCGGTTCGCAGGCAGTGACTTTGACCACAGCCGTTGTCGGGGCTCGACGCTACGTCAGCATCGGGGCCTTTCGGGTCATGACCTGGGCGCAAACGCGAGAGCTAATCCGCTACGCCAGCCGGGTTCAGATCGCAGAAGTGGCGAGCTCATTCAACTTGGAAATCGACGCGCTCCTCGTCGGCCTTCTCTTCCCAGTTGGCGACGTGGCTCTCTACGCCATCGGCTCCAATTTCTCAAGCGCGCTGATCAACCTCCCGATGAACGCGATTGGACCCATCCAGGTCGCCCTCTCCCGCACTTTTGGCAGGCTCAACCTGCGGGGAACGCTGGAGGAATTCGCAAGATTGCAGCGTGTCTGGGTCCGGGCGATCGCGGCCTTCGCGGTCGTCGGGGCCGTGAGCGTTGTCGTCGCGATCCCGAAATGGCTGGGACCGGCAGAGCGTCTCGCGGGCGTCGTCGCCGCCGTCCTGCTCCTCGGCCAGGCTGTGCAGCTCTTGTGCAAGGTCATGGACGCCCTTGGCAAGTCCATCAATCGTCCCGGTCTCGAGTCCCGCTATCTCGGCGTCGGCATGGTAGTCAACATCGCCCTGACCGTGCCTCTGGCGTTCTCCATAGGCATGCTTGGCGTGCCGATCGGCACCGCCGTCGGTGTCATCGCGAGCGCCCTGTACTTCTTGCACATCGCTCGCCGAAAGATCACTCCGGACATTCCTAGCTTCCTCTCGGAGGTCCCGAAGCTCGCCGTGGCGGTATCGGTGCTTGTCACAGCGCTGCTCGAGCTCCCCGCCTACTGGTTCGCCCCGCGAGGCGCGGCAGGTCTGCTTCTCTGTGCCCTCCCCGCCGTCGCTGGACTCAGTGTCTACGCCGTCATCACGTTTGGAATCGACGACCTGCGCCGGCTTTACAACGAACGTATCGAACATCTAATGGGGGTTGCTCGCGGTGCTGAGGCGCTCGTCGAGCCGGCGAGCCACGCCCCATTGCTGTCGGCCTTCGAGAACAGTCCGACCGGCACGATCCCCGCGCACCTCGGCGACCTGCACCCACCACGATCATCTCCCCTTGCCGAAGGCGGCGGCGCAGACGTGCCCACGCCGTAGCGAGGCATCTTCGAACAGAGAATTGCCAACAGAAAGTTCGTTCTTACTGAGCAATACCAATGCCAAAGGCCCAGAGGACCGCCAGCTAGTCCGTCGAGCCCTGTCTCGTCTCAGCACTTCCGGATGAACGGAGCGCGTCTGGAGAACAGCACTCCCCCTCCGAGCTTGGTGACAATCAAATGCTTCAGACAGCAAGGAGAAACTGGTTGGTCCGAGTTCACCCGGGAGGGTTTCCACTCCCGCGCGTCCTGACGACTCCGGTGAACCATCATCTGAGACCCCCGAACGGGAATCTCACCCCGATCGTCCGGCGGAACGCTTCAAGGCTTCGATTACGGCCACCTGGTAGACCGCAAGTCGCGCCACGAGGATGCGAGCCCCGGTCGATCTAAGCAGGCTGATCCACGGTCCTGTCCTCCTGTCGGCATCTCAAGGTGTCCGATCCCAATGCTCGCCAATGGTGGATTGCGACCTTAGGGAGCGGGAAGGTCCGAGATTCGGGGCAGCCCGACACCGGATAGGCGTTCATTGTCACGCGCGGCGCGGCGAACTTCAGGGTGGCGTCTAAGCGACTATGTCCCTCACCCAGACTGCTGGCGCTTTACCCTCCGCCTTGGCTCGTCGATCTCGCCTCACCGACTTAGCTGTCTTGGTCGTCAGGGCCGCCAATCAGCTCTCCTTTCAGGCGCGCGAATTCGGCGTCGGTGATCACCCCGCGGCGGTGGAGAACGGCGAGACGTTCGAGCTCCTCGGAGACCGAAATACGATTCGCCTCGGCGACTCGATCCGTCTCGCGCTGGCGGGACTTCTCGATCGTCTGGTTGATCAGACCCTGGACGACGGCGGGTCGCCGCACGTCGAAGAAGGGCGCCTCTCCCTGGAATCCGGCAGATTGCACAGAGAGCCGACCCTTGCGGAGCACCCTCTCGCCAAGGGACTGAACGATGCTCACATCCTGAACGCTCGAGATCGGAGTCTCCCGGCTGGAGCGGCTGACGACCCCGCTCCGGTAGATGACGCGCAACGACGTCACGACGAGGTCGGTCGACCGCCACTGGACGTAGCGACTGAGGAAGTAGCAGACCGCCACGGCGCCAATTCCAAACAGGGCCCAGCCCGACCACTTCGGAGCCCCTGACCAGATAATGAAAACCGTTGCACACGCCCCGACGGTGATGACCGCGATGAACGCCGGGCCGACGAGCCGCCACCAATGGGGCCGGGCGTCGAGTAGGACATCTTCGTTGTCGTGCACGAGCCGCTTGGGAAACGTCACCGTTCTTCCCTCAACCGGCAAGTCATGGCGAACCCGCGCCCGGACCGACTGTCATCCGAGCTTCGCCGCGATCGTCCCCGCCTCGCGCAGTACCGATCCATCCGCCCCCACGGAGGAGAAGACCATCGCCGGTCGTTCCACAGCCTCACGGGCGAGACCCACGAGGAGCTCGCCGAATGGAAGCGGCGGGTCGATGAAAAGATAGCGAGCGAGCGAACCAGGAACTGTGTTGATTTCGTTGGCGTAGAGCACGTGGCCATCGGAAAGGAAGTCGATTCGGCTCACACCGCGCGCGCTGAGCACTCGCGCGGCTACGGATGCGGCTCGCTGCACTTCGCGCTCGAGACCGGAATCGATGCGCGCCGGCAGCTCGCGTGGCGCGCTAAGCATTCCCTCGCCACCGACGTACTTGTCCGCGTAATCGAGAATCTCCGTCGATTTGCTCCCGAGTGGACGTTCGACGGCAGACAGCGCGGTCTCGGGCCACGTTCGCACCGCGATCTGCAGGTCATAAAGGTCGTCGCGGTAAGGTTCGACCACCGCGCCGCGGCGCAGATGGACATTCGTTTCCAGACGCGCCAGCGCCGTCGACCAGTCCTTCACGACGTCGATGCCGATCGACGAGCCTCCGAAGCGCGGTTTGACGATGTACGGCCCGGGAAACCCCGGCTCGGAAATCGCCGGATCCAGCGCGACCCGTGGCAGCGTCGGCACCCCGGCGGCGGCGAGCACCCCCGTCGTCGCGAGTTTGTCCATGCCGAGCGCCGCCGCCGCGGCGGTCGGCCCGCTGTAGGCGACGTGAGCGCAATCGAGGATCCCCTGGAGGGAACCGTCCTCCCCCGGGCCGCCGTGGCAGCAGACGATCGCGGCGTCGATCCCGAGAACCTCAGCCCGAAAACCGAGCCACCGCGGGCGCGTCACGAACCCGCCGCGCGGTCCCGTGACGAGTTCAATCTGCCTTCCGCCCTCCGGCGACCCGTCGATGAACGCCCGCGCTTCCAGCGAGCTCGCCACCTCCAGCCATCCGCCGGCCTTCGTCCAGTACAGAGCGTGAACCGCGCCGACCGCCGGCTCGGCGTTGAGAGTTCTCGCCGCCTGCAGGCCGGTGAGGACAGAAACGTCGTGTTCCGGAGACGGACCGCCGAACAGTACGGCGGCGCGCAGAGGGGCCGCGGCCACCGCGGCATTGTACGCAGCCCCCCGCGGGAGACCGCGACGACCGTGCAGCCTCGTCGCGACGGTTCGACGCCCCGGTTACGGGTACTGGTCGGGGAGGTCGTTCTCGTAGAGAACAACATCACCCCGGCGGAGCTCCTGACGCACCCAGGCGACGGCGGCAGCGCGTGAGCCGACCGTCACAGCGCGGAGCTGCGGGGCGGAGGCCCCCCGGGCCGAACTGGCCTTCAAGGCCCCGGCGAGGAGGGCCCGGCGATTCGTCGACCCCACGACGACGAGGTCGGTCGCAACCCGCGCAATCTCGCCGGCGAAGATCTCGTTCTCGACGGTCTGTCGCGCCCCGAGCTCGACCATCCCCGGCGTGACGACGACCTTTCTCACCCCGACGAGAGCGTTCGCCGCGAGCGCCGCCAAGGCGAGCCGCGCGCCGGCCGGGTTGGCGTTGAACGTGTCATCGAGAACGACGACGCCCGAAGGTGAGGCCGCGACTTCCAGGCGGTGTTCGACGACCGGAAGCGATCCCAGTCTCGCCGCAATGTCCCCGAGCGGCACTCCGAGCGCGCAGGCGACCCCGACGGCGCAGGCGACATTCGTCAGCGCCATGGGGTGACTGCTGTCGCGGACCAGATCTCCGACGCGTGAGCCACTCACGTTAAGTTCTGCACCTATCCTCGCGGTAATTACCGCGACGTCACAACCGCGGTCCTCGGCCGAACAACGAATAACGCGGCGGCCGTCCGCCACGAGAGCATCCGCCAGGCCGGCGAGACGTTCGTCGTCGACATTCAGGACCACGGTATCGGCCCCCGCGACGATCTCGGCCTTCGCGACGAACGTGCGGTCGAGCGACCGAAAGCGCTCGAGGTGGACCGGTCCGATCGCCGTGATCGCCGCGACACGCGGTGCGAGCCATGACACCATCGCGCTGATTTCACCGGGTCCGTACGCTCCCATCTCGGCCACGAAGATCTCGGTTCCGACGACGAGGGTCTCGTTCACCGCACGCGCCAGTCCGGCGCGATTGTTGAAGCTGCGCGGGCTCGCCACGACGCTGAAGGTGCCGGACAACAGGTGCACCACATAGTTCTTCGTCGACGTCTTGCCGTACGAGCCGGTGATGCCGACGACGATCGGACGGATTCGTTGCAGCTTGCCGCGTGCCAGTCTCACATATCGGCGTGCAACCACCGATTCCAGGGGCCGGTCGAGCAAAAGCGCGATCTCCAAGATGATCGGCGAGCCGACCGCGGCGGCCGCGAGCACCGTCGCCGTAAGCCGGAGACCACCGACCACGGCAGCAGTGCCGACGGCCAGCCCGTATTCGCCAGCCGCGATCGACGCGATCGTGGCCAGCCGACGTGTCCACCGCAACCGGCCAGTCCGCCCTCGCAATCCCAGTCCGACGGGTCCGATGGCAACGACGATCGCGCCGAGGATCCCCGCCCCGGGCACGAAGCCCTCGCCGACTACCGACCCCACCGCGCACGTCGCGGCGACACGATGCCCGGGATCACGGACCCACCAACGTCGGGCGAAAAGGAAAAGCGACCCCGGCAGGTAGTGCTCACGCTGGGCGACGCGCAGCCAGCGGATGCTCGCGAGTCCCGCCCCGACGGCCGAGGCCGAGATCGTCGCGACGCTGAGCCCGGTCACGGCCGATGCGCGACCACCGCGGCCCGCAGAGACGCGGGTGCCGTGGTCGGCACGAAATGGCCGACACCGGGAATGACCGTCAGCCGACCGTCGATGATGACAGACAACGCCGCCCGGGCGATCTCCACCGGGACGGCGGTGTCCCGCTCCCCCCAGACGAGCTCCACGGGACAGCCGAGCCGCGCCAGCGCGGGCCGGTAGTCCTCGGCGAGAACGCGCACCAGAACGGCGCGCATGACACCTTGCGCCTCCCGGTAGTCGCGTGATCCGTGGCGTTCGCGTGCCCGTTCCAGACGCTGCCGACCAACGAGCCCGACACCAGCCAGGGCTCGGACGATCCGAAAGCGCATCCGCGGGCGGGCTCGTTGCTGAACTCGAAGGAGCGGGACCCCTGTCAGCACGAGCGCCGCCGTCCGCTCTCCCGCGAGCGCGGCGAGTTCCACGGCCACACGACCTCCGAAAGAATGGCCGACGATGACGACCCGGCCGGTCATCTCGTCGAGGATCGGTTTGACGAACGTCGCGTATTCCTTCGCACCCCACGCTTCGTCGGGCGCGGGCGACGCACCGAAGCCTGGGAGGTCGATCGCGATCGCGTCGATCACCTCCTCATTCCCCATGCCACGAACAACGTCGGTGAAGTCATCGTGTGAGCGTCCCCAGCCGTGAAGCACGAGCAACCAAGGCGTTCCTGACCCCGAGGTCTCCCCGAATACCTTCCCATCGACGTACGCGCTCAGCATCCTTATCGACCCTAATAGCTGCCGAACAGGAGATCTCTGTTTGCGCGGGCCTTTGTGCCGGTTCGCCACAGTTGCCGAGTACCGTCCGGGGGAGTGATCCGCGGTCCTGATCTCAGCCATGTCCTCGCCGGTTGCGACGAGCAACAGTGTGCTGCGATCACCTCGCTGGCGGCGCCCCTCCTCGTCGTCGCCGGCGCCGGTTCCGGCAAGACCCGCGTGCTCACCCGGCGCATCGCCTGGCGAGTGCTCAGGGGCGATGCGGCGCCCGCCCATCTCCTTGCTCTGACCTTTACGCGCAAGGCCGCCGGCGAGCTGCGCGCCCGGCTCCGGGATCTCGGCCTGCCCGCGCCAGTGACGGCCGGCACCTTCCATTCGGTGGCGCTCGCCCAGCTGCGGATGCGGGCCGACGACACGGACAGCGACCCCCCCACGGTCCTCGACTCGAAGGCTCCCCTCCTCGCACGGCTCCTCGCCGCTTCGACCACGGCTCCACGGCGCCAGGTCCGCTCGATCGGCCGGCGGGAGCTTCTCGCCTCGGTGGCCGGTGAGATCGAATGGGCGAAGGCGAGGCTGATCTCCCCTGCTCGCTACTGTGATGAAGCAGAAGCCGCTGGTCGCACCCCACTCTCCGATCTGGCTGATATCGCGGGATGGTTCGCGCGCTACGAGCGGGAGAAGCGCCATCTCCGGGTCCTCGACTTCGAGGATCTCCTCGATCGCCTCGTCGAGGAGATGGCCTCGGACCCCGCTTTCGCGGCAGTCCAGCGCTGGAGGTTCCAGCATCTCTTCGTCGACGAACTCCAGGACGCCAATCCCGCCCAGCTCCGGCTGCTCGACTCGTGGCTCGGTCCTCGCGAGGACCTCTTCGCGGTCGGCGACCCGCGCCAGGCGATCTACGGCTGGAACGGTGCCGACCCGAGCGCGGTAACGACGTTCGTCAAACGTTATCCCGGCTCGGCGGTGATAGAACTCGAAACGAACTACCGATCAACGCCCCAGGTCGTGACGGTGGCGTCCGCGGTTCTCGCGCCGGGAGGTTCGACTCAGATGGCCGCCGGGCCAGACGGGTCGACCCCGACCGTGACCGAGTTCCCGTCGGACCTCGCCGAAGCCTCATCCGTGGTCGCGGCACTTCGAAAGAGGCACCGCCCGGGATCTCCGTGGTCGACGAGTGCGATCCTGGCGCGGACGAATGCCCAGCTCGTCCTCTTCGAGTCGGCCCTGTCTGCCGCCGGCGTTCCCTTCCGCGGCAGCGTTGGCAGCGCCTTTCTCGCCCGACCGACCGTGCGCGAGGAGCTCGCCCGGCTCGAGAGCCGGGCGGGACGCGACGCCTTCACGGCGTGGCTAGAGGACCTCATGCTCGACGCCGATCGGGAAAGCGAGGCTGATCTCGCAACGTCGGACACCGTGGCTCGGCACGGGGTCGCTGACGGCGAGCGCGAGTTCGACCTCGCGGTTCTCGCGCGTGTCGGATCCGATTACCGCGCGAGCGACATCACCCCTTCGGCGAGCGGTTTCCTCGCGTTCCTGCGTCAGACCCTCCGGGATGATCCACAGACGCCCGCGGCCGATGGGGTCGACCTCCTCACTTTTCACCGCGCCAAGGGTCTCGAGTGGCAGATCGTCTTCGTGACCGGGATCGAGGACGGTCTCGTCCCCATCGCGCACGCGCAGACCTCGGCGGCGTGGGAAGAGGAACGCCGTCTTCTCTATGTCGCACTGAGCCGGGCTACGCGCGAGCTGCACTGCTCCTGGTCCCGGGAGCGCACTTTCGGCCGACGCACGACGCGCCGCGACCCGTCGCCTTTCCTCCCAGCGGTCGAGGAGGCCTGCAGGTCCGTCGGGAAGGATCTGGCTTTCGATCCCGACCGAGCGAAAGCCGCGATCGCCGCGACCCGCGCGCAACTGGAGGGCACGTCAGCGCCAGAACAGTCGGTCACGCTCCCAAAGGTGGGTTCGTCGCCCGGCACGGAAAGGCCCCGGACCGGGTCGCGCTGACAAGAGCGCCGGCCTCAGGCTGCGGCCAGTTGTCGTATCCCGCCACGCCGCTCAACGGACCGGCAAATGCGCGGCGGGCCGCGGCACGACGAGATGGGAGGTCCTCCATTCGCAACAGACCGAAACGGGGATCATTGCTATCCGCATGAGCAGTCCAAGAACCTTGCAGCCGATCCAGTAACCGCAGACCGCCTCACGAGTGGCTGGAACAATGAGCATCGCGGTCAGAACGACCCCGGTGCCGGACTCACCCGTAGGCCATCGCCCCAGGGCGCCGAGAGAATGCCGCGCCCCTCGCCCGCGCGAAACGCTTTGGCGGCCCGGCCTGGGGCTCCGCCAGCGCGCGAGACGCGGCGCGATGACGCGGACCCCTCCGAACCCGAGGGGCTGAGGCGCGGCCCAGTGAGGGTCCGGGCGACGAACCCGCAGACGCTGGGATTGCTGAGCCAGAGCTGCCGGGTCCGACGGCAGTCCCCGCCGTCGTCATGACTCCGGCCGAGTCTCCCCTCACCGCCACCTCGTTGGGCGGGTTCGGAAACCCGAAGAGGTTCGAGCGCACCGTGCCGGCACGACCGCCGCGGCCGGCGACGCCGAACTGCACGGGCGCCTGCGGCGCATCGCTCAGGCCGCAACCCTGCGCGAACGCCAGTACTTCACGAGCCCTGCCGTCGAGGTGTCCGGGGACCGCGGATCCAGCTCGGAGTCTCCCTCTAGCACGGGAGCGAGATCCGACGCCAGCTCTTTGCCCAGCTCAACGCCCCACTGGTCGAACGAGTCGATCCCCCACACGACCCCCTCGACGAAGACCGCGTGCTCGTAGAGCGCGACCAACTGACCAAGGACGGCCGGGGTGAGCTTGGGCGCGAGGATCGTCGAGCTCGGACGGTTCCCGGGCATGACCTTGTGCGGCACCAACTCGGCGGGAACGCCTCGGCCCGCGAGCTCGTCCGCCGTTATGCCGAAAGCGAGCGCGGCGCTCTGGGCGAAGCAGTTCGCCATGAGTTGCTCGTGCTGGTCTGCCGATTCGTGGGTCGAAGTGACGAACCCGATGAAATCGACAGGCACGAGCTTCCTTCCCTGGTGGAGCAGCTGATGGAAGGCGTGCTGACCGTTCGTCCCCGGCGCGCCCCAGAAGATCTCGCCGGACTGGATGTCCACCGCGACGCCGTCGCGTCGTACCGACTTGCCGTTTGACTCCATTGTCAGCTGTTGCAAATAGGCTGGAAACTGCGCGAGGCGCTGAGAGTACGGCAGCACCGCATGCGTCTGGGCCGCGAAGAAGTTGTTGTACCAGAGGTTCAGCATCGCCTGGATGACCGGCATGTTCGCAGCGAGAGGTGCCGAACAGAAATGCTCGTCCATCGTGTGGAATCCCCCGAGCAGCTCGGCGAATCGTTCCGGGCCGATCGCGACCATCAGAGAAAACCCAATCGCCGAGTCGAACGAGTAGCGTCCTCCGACCCAGTCCCAGAATTCGAGCATGTTCACGGGATCGATCCCGAAAGTGGCCACGGCGTCGGCGTTCGTCGACACGGCCACAAAATGATGGGCGACGGCGTCTTCGCCAACGCCGAGGCCCGAGATCAACCAGGCGCGTGCCGCCCGGGCGTTCGTCAGCGTCTCAAGCGTCGTGAACGTCTTGGAGGAGACGACGAACAGGGTCTCGGAGGGATCGAGGTCGTGGGTCTTGTCCCATAAGTCGACGGGGTCGACGTTGGACACGAACCGACACGAAATGCCGGCGTCGGCGTAATCCTGCAAGGCTTCGAAGGCCATCGCCGGACCGAGGTCTGAACCACCGATTCCGATGTTGACGACCGTGCGAATCGGCCGGCCCGTTGACCCCCGCCAGGCGCCGGTGCGAATTCGCTCGGACATCTCCCTCATCCTCGCCAGGACTCGCCGCACGTCGGCGACGACGTCCCGACCGTCGACGCGCAGCGGGACGCCAGGTGGCATCCGCAGCGCGACATGCAGGACGGCGCGGTCCTCGGTCGTGTTGATGTGCACCCCGGAGAACATCGCGTCACGCCAGCGCTCGATTTCGACACGCGCAGCAAGCGCGATCAGCGTGTCCATCGTCTCTTGGGTGAGCCGGTGCTTGGAGTAGTCGAGGTAGAGGTCACCAGCCTCGAGCGTCATCCGGCGGCCGCGATCGGGATCAGCCGCGAAGAATTGCCGTAGGTGGGTGTCGCGATCCCGACCGCGCTGCTCTGCGAGTTTCTGCCACTCCGCCGTGCCCGTCGCGCCAACCGCCTCGATCACTGTCTCATCTCCTCGTGTCCTCCGAAACCCCTGCGCTGCGCCGATTGCACCCTGTCAGCGAAGAGCGCCGCGCCTTGCGAACCGAAACGGGCATAGAGCGCAGCCGTGAGGAGCGTTGCCGGCACGCCCTCGTCGATCGCCGCGAGACTCGTCCACCGTCCCTCCCCGGAATCGGACACCCGTCCCTCGAACTGGGCGAGGTCGGGGTCAGCCCAAAGCGCCTCTGCCGTCAAGTCGAGCAGCCACGAGGCGATCACGCTTCCGCGCCGCCACACCTCGGACACCTCGGCGAGATCGAGGACGAAACGGTAGTACTTCGCGTCCCGCAGTGGCGCGGTCTCGGCGTCGGCCGAGCGCGAGCCGCCACCGATGTTCGCATTCTGCAAAATGTTCAAACCTTCGGCGTATGCGGCCATCAACGCGTACTCGATACCGTTGTGCACCATCTTCACGAAGTGCCCGGCACCGTTCGGTCCACAGTAAAGCCAACCCTGTTCGGCAGTACTCGGCTCGCCTGACCGCCCTGGCGTGCGGGAAGCCGCGGCCACCCCGGGCGCCAGCGCCGTGAAGATCGGGCGGAATCGAGCGACGATGTCCCGTTCACCACCGATCATGAGGCAAAACCCGCGCTCTAATCCCCACACCCCACCGCTCGTACCGACGTCGACATAGTGCACGTGCTTGACCGCGAGGACCTCCGCCCGGTCGATGTCGTCTCGGTAGTACGAGTTGCCACCATCGATCAACGTGTCATCGGCCGCGACTAACCCGGACAGTGTCTCCACCGTCGTGCCCGTAACGGCCGCGGGGAGCATCATCCAGATCCCTCGCGGTGGTGACAGCTTCGTGACGAGGTCCTCGAGAGACGACGCCCCCGAGGCTCCCTGCGAAGCGAGCGCCGCGACGGCGTCTCGGCTGACGTCATAGACGACACAGTCGTGACCGGCCTGTGTCAGGCGGCGCACGAGGTTCGATCCCATTCGTCCCAGACCGACCATGCCCAGCTGCATGACGAACCTCCCTGTACGTTCCGAATTCCGACGCCGTAGCACGTGATTCGTGCGCGCCAACCTAGCGAGGTGCGACGGTTTCCGACCGAACGGCCAAGGCGCGTCCCGGCGCCCTCGGAGAATCATCACCTCGAGACTTGGAACTCTGCGCCACACATGGCTCCTGAGAGGACTTTCTTCCTGACGGACAGACGGCGTCGACGCCAAAGTCGGTCACTTCTGCCAGCATCGACACCACGCAGAGACCTCCTATCGCACAGGCACGAACGGGGTTCGCCGTCCCCACCCGGAGGTAAAGTCCTTCCTGCGGCACGCAGGAGCCCCAGGGCTGGCGATTCACCGAAGGACCGTGATTACAACGCAAGCGGTGCGCGACCCGAAAAGCGGTAAATCCAACGGGACCGCCGATTCCGATCGGAGCCGCCAAGCCCCTCGTCCTCCCGATGTGGTCGCGGTACTGCGGCGGATTGACCAGATCGGACCTGCCCGGTTTGCCGTCGGCGCCTTACTCGTCTTCTTCGGCTTGAGTGCGCTTGCCTACTTCCCTGCGTGGCCGGGCGATCCGAGTCGACTGGTCCACTGCGTCTGTGGCGACACTGTGCAGCAGTCCTGGTTTCTCGGGTGGTTTTCGTGGGCACTGTTCCATGGTCACAACCCGTTTCTCACAAACTGGCTCGATTACCCCTCGGGTGTGAACCTCGCCGCAAATACGGAGATGCCCCTCCTCGGCCTGATTTCGGCGCCCTTGAGCCTCACGGTCGGGCCGGTCGCGAGCTACGGACTTCTCCTTTACCTCGCTTACCCCCTTTCGGCGGCATCGGCGTTCTTCGTGCTGCGCCGCTGGACTGGCTCGAACCTCGGCGCGCTCTGCGGCGGCCTTCTCTACGGCTTCTCGCCCTACATGGTCGGCCAGGGGCTTTTTCATCTGAACCTCGTATTCGTGCCGCTGCCACCGCTCATCTTCCTGGCACTCCACGAGATCGTCGTCGTCCAGCGGTCGAGCGCGCCGCGGTGGGGCGTGCTCCTCGGTGTACTTGTCGCCGCGCAATACCTCATCTCACCGGAGGTTCTGGCAACCACGGGAGCTCTGGCGGTTCTCGCGCTCGCGGTCCTCGTGGTGGCGCGCTTCCGATCCATCGGCCGTGTTCGTCTCGCCCATATCGCGCGGACGGTACTGCCCGGACTCGGTATCCCCGTGGTGATCCTCTCCTACCCCGTCTACCTGCTGCTCGCTGGCCCGCGTCACCTCAACGGTCCCGCTTTCCCGCTCGAAAATGCCTGGCGCGCCGACCTCGTCGGCATCGTGGTCCCGACCTCGGCACAGCTCGTCGCACCAATGTCGGTTGTGCGGTTCGGCAACACACTTTCCGGAAGTATCTCCGAAAACGGAAGCTACATCGGCATCCCCCTGCTACTGCTTTCTTTGGCCTGTATTGTTCGCTACTGGCACAACTCTTGGATCCGGCTGACATCGACGCTCGCGGCGTTCGCCTTCCTCCTTTCTCTCGGCCCGCGTCTCGTGATCGCTGGTCACTCGACCCCGATCCCGCTCCCCTTCGACCTCCTCGGCCGGCTGCCCCTTTTCGACAACGCCCTGCCGGCGCGGATCTCGCTCTACGCGACGTTCTTCGTGGCCGTCATCGTCTCGATCGGCATCGCGTCGGTCGTTGCGGGACAGCGAGCGCGGCATACTCGCCGCCGCATTTCGTGGCAAGTCACAGTCCTTGGCCTGGCTCTCGCGGCGGTGATCTCGTTACTCCCGAATTGGCCGGATCGCACGGTCAATCTAAACTCCGCCGTCCCGGCCTTTTTCACCACTTCTTCTTTCTCGCGTGCTATCCCATCCGGAACTGTGGTCCTGGCGTTCCCGTTTCCGATGTATCCGTTCGACGACGCGATGATCTGGCAGGTGGACGACGATTGGCACTGGAAATTAGTGGGCGGCTATGCACTCATCCCCGCCCCGCATGCCCCCACCGAACAGCCGCCGCAACTCCGACCGCTCGCCGTCCAAAGCTTCCTGGTCCTGTCAGACGAGAAGGTCGGTCAACCCGATTCGGCCACTCCGACTCCAATCCCAGCAAATCCCGCGCTGGCACGTGATCTGCGCGCCTACGTTCATCGCAATGGGATCACGGCGATCATCTTTGAACCCGTGGGTCGCGATCCTGGCCTCGTCCTCGCCGCGTTCGAAGCTGCCTTCGGCTCACCGAAGAAGGCCGGAGGCGTGGACTTCTGGACTGCATCACAGCTTGGTGGACGTTCAGAGACACGTTGACCTCAACCTGAGTCGGGTGGGGATAGGAAATAGATACCGCCAAAATGCAGCAAACGTGGGCGGGTTCTCAGCTCTCTGCGCGCCTCGCGGCCCTCAGTCGACCTCGCGGTCGACGAACCTCTCGGGCCGCGTTCTGGACCGAGATGCCAGCAAGTTCAGTCGACATTCGGAGCGACGTGCCCATACACAAGGAGTTGAACCCGAAGGGCAAGTGGGGCATTACGGTGAGCCATCAGAAGGCCTCCGCTAGCTGTGACGTTTAGCACCTGCACATCTGTAGTGGGGGCTCTTCTCGCCGGTGAACCTCTGGCGCGTCACTAACGTCCGTGGAGGGAACACTTAAGTCCCAGCCGAAATACCTGCTAGATCTACCTGCAGTACGGGAGTCACATGTCGAATCAGAGTGAGCCCAATGCGCACAGCACAGGCGATTGCTCCAACGAGAAAGAACCACGATGAAGAGAAAAGTTGCACAGGCAGTGAACGCCCTGCTCGCTCACCTGGGCCTGAGACTGTCGTCCACAAACTGGAAGCACGCCAGGTTCGAGGAACTCAAGGCCACCGGGCGGGTACAGACTGGCGCTTACGCTTACGGCATTCCAACCATCATGATCTACGAAGGCGATACCGCACGCGTCGTGATCGGTGCTTACACATCGATCGCTTCCCAAGTCACGATCTTCGTGGGTGGAAACCATCGACCTGATTGGGTGTCGACTTTCCCGTTTCGGGCTGTGCTCAAAATGGCCGGGGCCTTCCAAGACGGTCTCCCGGCAAGCAAAGGCGATGTCGTGATCGGCTCAGACGTCTGGATCGGACACGGAGCCACAATTCTGTCCGGCAGCACCGTTGGGCATGGAGCAGTCATAGGCGCCAAGGCCGTCGTCGCCGGACCGATTCGACCCTACGCGATCGCAGTCGGCAACCCGGCTCGAGAAGTCCGCCGAAGGTTCTCCGACGAGATAATCGAGGCCCTCTTGGCTATCGAATGGTGGAATTGGCCGATCGAACGCGTTCGCGATTTCGTGCCTCTCTTCTGTAGCCCCGACGTTGAGGAATTCCTGAAGAAGGCCTCTGGCGATAACGCCAACACCAGCTCCACTTGAAGCAACTCACGCCACTTGTACCGATACCGCGCAATTTCGCGTGCGCCCCGAGGGACTCGAACCCTCAACCTGCGGATTAAGAGTCCGTT